>ERZ1740058.201-NODE-201-length-51745-cov-8.331592_pt1 | contig 51745 bp, 42 predicted proteins | sample MGYA00581745_ERZ1740058 | MGnify/ENA primary metagenome ERZ1740058 (study PRJEB43018, sample SAMN04849742) | marine metagenome | isolation source: floating plastic debris | place: Pacific Ocean | collected 2008-08-30 | study: EMG produced TPA metagenomics assembly... | reverse complement strand
GTCGACGCGCCGACTCCGGAGGACCGATCATGCCTGCCAACCCGTTCAACAGCCGCCGCACCCTGACCACCAGCGGCGGCGAGTACGCCTACTACGCCCTCGAGGCCCTCGCCGAGCAGAACATCGGGCACGTCAAGAAGCTGCCATACTCGATCCGCGTGCTGCTCGAGGCGATGCTCCGCAACGTCGACGGCTTTACCGTCACCCAGGACGATGTCTCGGGGCTGGCCAACTGGAACGCGAAGGACGTGAACCGGGTCGAGATGCCCTTCTCCCCGGGCCGCGTGGTGCTGCAGGACTTCACCGGCGTGCCGTGTGTTGTTGACCTCGCGGCGATGCGTGATGCGATGGGCCGCCTGGGTGGTGACCCCGAGCAGATCAACCCCGAGGTCGCGTGCGATTTGGTCATCGACCACTCGGTGCAGGTCGACGACTTCGCGACGCGCGTTGCGCTGACGATCAACGCGCAGCACGAGTTCGAGCGCAACAACGAACGCTACAAGTTCCTCAAGTGGGGCCAGCAGAGCCTGAGCAACTTCCGCTGCGTGCCGCCGGCGACGGGCATCGTCCACCAGGTGAACCTCGAGTACCTCGCGCGCGGTTGCCTGACCCGCAACGTTGATGGCGAGACGCAGGTCTACCCCGACAGCCTCGTCGGCACCGACAGCCACACGACGATGATCAACGCGCTGGGCGTGCTCGGCTGGGGCGTTGGCGGCATCGAGGCCGAGGCCGTGATGCTGGGCCAGCCCGTGTACATGCTGACGCCGGAAGTCGTGGGCTTCAAGCTCACCGGCAAGCTGCCCGAGGGCGTCACCGCGACCGACCTCGTGCTCACGGTCACGCAGATGCTCCGCGAGTTCGGCGTGGTCGAGAAGTTCGTCGAGTTCTTCGGCCCGGGCATGGCGGCGCTCGCGCTGCCCGATCGCGCGACGATCGCGAACATGGCGCCCGAGTATGGCGCAACGTGCGGCTTCTTCCCCATCGATGACAAGACGATCGACTACCTACGCCTGACCAACCGCACCGACGAAGAGTGCGAGCTGGCCGAGGCGTACGCCAAGGCGAACATGCTGTGGTGGGACGAGAGCCAAGCCGACCCCGAGTTCACGGCCGTGCTCGAGCTGGATATGTCGACGGTTCAGCCGTCGCTGGCCGGCCCGAAGCGCCCGCAGGACCGCATCATCCTGAAGGAAGCGCACACCACGTTCACGCAGGCGCTCACCGCGCCCAACGGCCCCAAGGGGCTCGGCGTCGACGCAAGCAAGACCGGCTCGACCGCTCCCGTGACGCACACCACCGAGCGGCCGGGCGAGACGCCGGGCATGACCAGCGAGCTGCACCACGGCAGCGTGGTCATCGCCGCGATCACCAGCTGCACGAACACGAGCAACCCGGACGTCATGGTCGCCGCCGGCTTGGTGGCGCGCAAGGCGAGAGCGCTCGGCCTCACGCGCAAGCCGTGGGTGAAGACCAGCCTCGCGCCGGGCAGCAAGGTCGTCACCGAGTACTACGACAAGGCAAACCTGACCGAGGACCTCGACGCGCTCGGCTTCCAGACCGTCGGGTATGGCTGCACCACTTGCATCGGCAACAGCGGCCCGCTGCCGCCCGAGATCGAGCAGGCCATCGAGGCGGGCGACCTCGCTGTCGCCAGCGTGCTCAGTGGTAACCGCAACTTCGAGGGCCGCGTGCACCCGAAGGTCAAGGCCAACTTCCTGGCCAGCCCGCCGCTGGTCGTTGCGTATGCCATCGCCGGGCGCATCGACAAGGACATCGTCAACGAGCCGCTCGCGCAGACCGCCGACGGCACCGACGTGTACCTCAAGGACATCTGGCCGACGCAGGACGAGGTCAACACGCTCGTCGCGCAGTGCATCGATCGCGAGCAGTTCGAGCGTCGCTACGGCGATGTCTTCACCGGCAACGAGACCTGGAACAAGGTGCCCGTGTCCAAGAGCGAGCTGTACCCCTGGGACGAGGGCAGCACGTACATCCAGAACCCACCGTTCTTCGAGGGCATGGCCGAGGATGCGCCGGGCTTCGCGACCATCGCCGGTGCTCGCTGCCTGGCGTTGCTCGGCGATAGCGTGACCACTGACCACATCTCGCCGGCCGGGCGCATCGAGCCCGAGACGCCCGCGGGCCAGTACCTCATCGCCAGCGGTGTTGCACAGAAGGACTTCAACAGCTTCGGTAGCCGCCGTGGCAACGACCGCGTGATGACGCGCGGCACGTTCGCCAACGTGCGCATCAAGAACCGCATCGCCGCCGACGGTGACAGCCAGCCCGAGGGCGGCTGGACGCGCAACTTCACGAAGGGTGATGACCTGAGCAGCGCACCGGTCGAGTACATCTACGACGCCGCCATGGACTACAAGGCCGCGGGTACGCCCTTGGTCGTGCTGGCCGGCAACGACTACGGCATGGGCTCGAGCCGAGACTGGGCCGCCAAGGGCACGATGCTTCTTGGTGTTCGCGCCGTGATCGCCGAGAGCTTCGAGCGCATCCACCGCAGCAACCTGGTGTTCATGGGCGTGCTGCCGCTGGTGTTCAAGGACGGCCAGGGTGCGCAGGCGCTGGGCCTCAAGGGCGACGAGACCTTCGACATCACGCTGCCCGACCCGCTCGAGCCCGGCTGCGACGTGCCCGTGAAGGCGACCGCACCCGACGGCACCGTGACCGAGTTCGTCTGCAAGAGCCGCATCGACACGCCCATCGAGATCGAGTACTACCGCAACGGCGGCATCCTGCACACGGTGATCCGCAAGAAGCTGAACGAGGCGAAGCAGCCGGTGTGAGATGAGCAACAAATCGTCACAACTCGCGTTTGACGTCGACGGTGGCCCATGGTGGGAGACCGCCGCGGTTGTGTGTCCGAAGTGTGGCGCACGTGCCGAACGAAACAAGGACGCCCGAGCAGTGTGTCCTTCCTGCGCTTGGTACACCCAGTTCCAGAGCGGGTACTGGACAAGGCACGTCGGAAAGCCCGTTGACCCGATTTCCGGGCTTGAACTCTGGTTGCAAACATACTGTTGCGGGCAAGTCCTTTGGGCGTGGAACCCGCAGCATGTTCAGTGGATGCAGAAATACGTTCGTGCCAAGCTGCGCAAGCGGCGATGGTTCGGAGGTTGGGGCAACAAAACCCTCCAGAGCCGGCTGCCCCGATGGATCACAAGTTCCAAGAACCGAGAGGCCGTACTGAAGGGGCTCGACAGGCTCGTCGAGAGAGACCTCCAGACTCGCTAGGCACACTCAGTGAGCGACTTCAACTCCAAACACAACCGCGCCGTCTGGTTTGATATCCCCGTCGTCGACCTCGATCGTGCGATCGCCTTCTACAGCAACGTTCTGGCGATCGCCGTGCATCGGGAGAGCTTCGAGGGCTTCGAGTTCGCCGTGCTCGATCACGACCAGGGCAACGGCGGCTGCCTCGTGCCGAACACGGGCGAGGTGGCCGACACCGGTGTGCTGGTCTACCTCAACGTCGATGGCCGGATACGCCACGCACTCGATCGGGTGCGTGCGAACGGCGGCGTCGTGAAGCAGGACGTGCACCAGATCGGGCCACACGGCTTCCGGGCGTTGATCAGCGATAGCGAAGGCAACTGCGTCGCATTGCACTCACGCAGCGACGCGTAGATATCAACGCGTGGCGAACTGTGCCGCCAGCCGATCGCGGGCCTCGGGCGTCGCGAGCACCAAGGCGCTCAGGTCGGCGCCGCGTGCTGCGAGTTCGGCATCGCCCGAGCCGTCGAGTTCGGTAAGCAGGGCCTTGGTGGCCGCGATCGCGTGCGCGCCGCCCGAGGCCAGCCGCTCGACCACGGAGTTGCACAGCGTGTCGAGGTCTTCGCGCGAGTCGGCAAGCTCGTCGACGATGCCAGCCTCGTGTGCCCTCGTACCGCTCATCAACCCGCCGCGGAGCAGGATGACACGCGCGGGCCCGGCCCCGATCTTGCGCACGAGCATGGGCGCGACGACGGCGGGGCAAACGCCGAGGTCGACCTCCGGGAAGCCGAGCTTCGCATCGGCGTGGCTGACGACCACATCGCACGCGCAGGCCAGCCCGCAGCCGCCGCCGACGGCCGCCCCGTTGACCTTGGCGACGACCACCATCGGGAGCGTGCGAAGGCGGGTCGTCAGTTTTGCAATGCTGTGCAGGAGTTTGGGCGGGGCGCTCTCGTCGCCGAGGACGCTCTTGAGGTCCATGCCGGCGCAGAACGACGTGCCCGAGCCGGTCAAGACCAGCACGTGTGGGCCTTCTGGCATCTCGTCAAGACGGGCGTGCAGCGCGTCGAGCAGCGGCAGAGACATCGCGTTGCGGGCCTCGGGGCGGTCCATAGAGAGTGTTGCGACGGGGCCGTTTACGGTGAGTGTGGCGAGGTCGGTCATCGGTTTACTTCTTGGTTGGTTGCTGCAGGGCGGCGGCGAGGAGGCGGCGCGATTCGGCGTTGCCCACGAGCGACACCGATACGCCCAGGCCATGCTCGGCGTCGGCGGGTGAGAGTTCGTTCAGCCAACGCTTTGTGGCGGCGAGCGCGTGCGGCGGCTTGGAGGCCATCGACTGGGCTACTTCTATGGCGTGCGCTGCCGGAGTGTCGTGCAACTCGTGTACGAGGCCGATCTCAAGGGCGCGTGTGCCTGTGATGAGGCCCGGGTCGAGCATCAGTTTCCGAGCTTGGCCGAGCGGGACGGCCATGAACGGCGCACTCACGGCGGGCGAGATACCCAGTCGCGTGACGGGATAGCCCAGCTTGGCGTCGGGGCTGGCGACGACGATATCACCGCCGCCAATCAGGGCGCACCCTCCCGCGACGGCTGCGCCCTGTACGCCAATGACGACCGGGCACGGCAGCGAACGCATCGCGTCGATGCAACGCGAGAGGCCACGCAAGAGACGGGTGAGGTTGGCGTCGCCGTCCTCGCCGATGCATAGGTCCAGGTCGAACCCCGCGCAGAACACCTTGCCCTCGCCCAGAAGCAGCACGGCGTGGGCGTCGCGTATGTTGGAGATACGCGCCGCCAGTTCGTCGAGCATCGCCGGCGTCAGGGCGTTGCGGCGCTCGGGCCGTGAGAGCGTGAGCTTCTCGACATGGCCGATGCGTTCGTGGGCGATCACGCTGAGGCTCCGGTTCGTGCACGATCCACGAGTTCCTCGGCCAGTCGCTGCGCGTCCCCGAGCTTGGCGTGATCAATATCGGTCACGAAGCCTTCTTCTTCGATGCTGTGCAGCAGCGTGCTCGTCGCGATGTTGCCCGGCGCTCGCTTCTCTGGGGTTGATGCATATGGACATCCACCAAGCCCGCCAACGGCTCCGTCGAACGAACGCACCCCAGCGCGGAGGCCGGCTCGCACGCAGTCGGCTGCGCGACCGAAGGTATCGTGCAGATGCAGGTTGATGCGGGTGCTCTCGACGTGCGACAGGGCGGCGATGCGTTCGGTAACGTCCTCGGATTTGGCGTGACCGATGGTGTCGGCGATGGAGAGCTCGTCCACCCGAAGATCCTCGACAAGCCGGTCGGCGACGCGCGTGACGGCGGTCGTTTCGACCTCGCCTTCGAAAGGGCACGCGAACGCGCAACTGATGTACCCACGCAGCTGCAGCCCGTGCTCACGCGTCGCGGTGGCGACCGGCGCGAAGCGTTCGAGCGTCTCGTCGATCGTCGCGTTCGTGTTCTTTTGGCTGAAGGTCTCGCTCGCAGCGGTGAACAGGCACACCTTGTCGATCGCGCGTCTGCCCGTGGTTCGGGTGGCTTTCTCGTTCGCTTCGAGCAGCCGCTCCATGCCCCGCATGTTGGGCACGAGCGCGCTGAACAAGATGTCCTTGGGCAGATCGCCGGCCAGCATCTCGAGCAGTTCGGCGGCGTCGCCGAGCTGGGGGATCCACTTCGGGCTCACGAAGCTCGTGAGTTCGATCTCGGGCAGGCCGCTGGCAACCAGGGCCCGAACAAGCTCGGCCTTGTCGGCGGTGGGCACGCGGCCGGCTTCGTTCTGGAGCCCATCGCGAGGGCTGACCTCGACGATGCGGACGCGTTCTGGGGGTGTCAGAGGGGGCATTGGGCAATCGTAAACCCAAACCGCCCGCGAAACTGCCAGCGATTCCGAGCCCGATCCGCCGGAACAAGCCGATGGCTAGGGTTGTTCGCAGGGCTCCGGCGTCCCGCTTGGCGGGCGTACGCGTGTGAGCATGACCCGCCCGCCGATCGCGGGCCAACCTGGAGGAACTCGAACCATGGTGTGTGCAATCTGCAAGTCCGGCAAGGCGGCGTATTTCGGTGCGGCGATCGCGATCTTTGCGGCCGTGGTGGCCAGCTCGCAACTCATGGTCAGCACCAGCGAGGCCAACCAGGGCGGCGCGTTGCAAAACCAGATGGGTGGCCAGCAGTCCAGCTTCACGCTGGAGACCGTGCTGACCCGCGATCTGACGTACGCCGCCGGCAACAGCGAGCGCGACGACGCGGCTTGGGACCGCATCCAGAGCCAGCTTGGCAGGGTGGCCCCGAGCTTCGACGTCGGCGAGTGGCAGAGCCTCGACAAGGAGATGAAGGGCGGCGACATCAAGTCGATGCGCGGCGAGATCGTGGTGATCGACTTCTGGGGCACCTGGTGCCCGCCCTGCCGCGCCGCCATGCCCAAGAACAGCGAGATGGCTCGCAAGTACGCCGACAAGGACGTTCGCTTCGTTGGCATCTGCAACACGCGCGGCAGCGACAAGATGATGGAGACCGCCGAGGCGCATAGCGGTACCTTCGCCATGGCCGCCGATGTCGATGACAAGACCAAGGACGCGTACGGCGTGCAATGGTGGCCGTACTACGTCGTGGTCGATCGTGACGGCATCGTCCGGGCTGCGGGGATCCGCAGCGACACGATCGGCACCGTCGTCGATCGCCTGCTGGAGATCCAGCCGCCCAAGGACAAGCCCGAGAAGATGGGCCGGTCGCGCGGCGGTCGTCGATAAATCCATAGCCTGAGCGAAGCTCAACCTGAAACGCTCCCCTCCGTTCGGCGGTGGGGAGCGTTCTCTTTTTTGCGCGCGAATGGGAACTACGCGATGCCGGCAGGCTGCTCGCGTTCGAGCGCCTGGAGCAGCGTTCGGGCGATCTCGATGGGCGCCGGCCCATACAGCCGGTGCAACCGCGGGTGCTCGGCCAAGCGTTCCCAGCCCGGAGCGCTCTCCAATCGGGATGGGTCGGCGACGACGGGCAGGCCGAGCTCGAGCGCGTACGCCACGAGCCCTGGGCTCGCGTGCTCGTGGGGCTCGGGTCCGTACACCGCGAGCACGGCGTGCGCGCGGGCCAAGCGTTGGGGCAGGGGTTCCGCGTCGATCTCGAGCGTCAGCGTGTTGGCTCCCGGAAGCCGGCCCACGCGGCGTGCACCTGCGCAGCCGGCGGGCAGCATGAGCCTGATGGGCGACGAGGCCGCAGCGGCCAGCACGGCACCGCGCCACGCGAGCGTCGAGGCGCCAGATGAGGCGGGATCGGCCAGGAGCGAGACGAGCACGGGCTGGCCATCGCGTGGCGGCTCGGCGAGCCTCGTGGGCAGGGCCGCCGGCGCGTGGGCGGCCCTGAACACACGAGTTGCGAGCGCGTCGAGCACTTCGGGGTCGCCGTCGCGGCTCTTGACCAGTTCCAGCCGAGAGCTCTCCAGGTCCGGGCGGTGGGGGTCGGCTTCCAGGAGCGGCGCGTAATCGCCGCGGCCGGGGCCAAACCCGGTGAGCCGCGCGACGCGGGCCGCAAAGGCGCTCCACGCGATGCATGCATCGAATCGAACACCGCACTTGCGGACGACCTTGCGCAGCACATTGGCCGTGGCGTGGGGTTCGCCGAAGGGCACGGGAGCGCGCGCGAGCGGGTCGGCTCCTAACTCGGTGGCGCGTCGCATGACGGCGGGCGGGCCGAGGGCCACGACGGCGTGGATGCTCGCGTCGTCGGCGTCCAGCAGTGCGGCGCACGCCAGCGACGACAGATCGCCCCCACGCTCGCGGCGATCGGCGGCGGCCCCGCCCTCGGGCGGCGGCATCGCGGGGTGGTCGGCCTCGACCAGGTGCAGGAGCTTGTGTGGTGTGCGGGCCATAACGCTCGGTGTGCCTTAGCTGCCCGCGCGAGCGCTGAATGTCTTCTCAACGGTGTAGAACACTTCGGCGAGCGCGCGGCCGGTATACTCCGCCAGTTCTTCCATCGCCGCGCGCTGCTCGGGGCCCGGGCTCGGTGTGAAGTCCGAGCGCACACGCATCGAGACATCCAACGAGTATCCGGCGGCCGGCTCGGTCGGCCAAGCGCGCTCGTTGGCGGTGACGTCGATGACCTTGATCCGAAGCTGCGCGTTCGGGCGGAACTCGCCTGTGGCCGCCGCGAGGTTAAACCCCTCGACGCGCGCCCAAACGACCTGCTCTGCCCCGATCGCCCGGCCGATCTGCACCACGCTCATCCGCTCTTGGGCGCTGTCTCGTTGCAGCACGGACATTGTGTCTCGTGCGTCGATCACCTCGCGGACCTTGCCCTTCTCGGCCAGCAGTTCCTGGGCGGTCGCCAGCATCACGCGGCGATAGCCCATCGAGGGCACGATGCTGTCGGGATCGTCGATGACGACCGCGACCGTGCGCGACCGGTCGAGGTCATACTCGGCCTGGATCTTCGGCGGGCCGGCGATGAAGATGTAGGCCGGACCCAGGATGTTGCACCCGCTCATGGTGCACAAGAGCACGAGTGGTGCGATCAACGCGAGGGAGGTGCGAAGCGATCTGGCCAAGGCCGGACTCCTAGTACGTTCGATACTCGGGGTACCGCTCCATGTGGTCATAGAAGAACCACGATGTGCGGTTCGCGAATCGGCGGAGCAGTTCGAGGGCGACCTCTTGGCCGGTCATCTCATCCACGGTGGTGTTCGGGCGATCGGGGTAGGTCACGTTGACGTATCGCTCGAGCCGGACATCGTCCTCGATGAAGCTGTCGGCCTCGATGACTAGCAGGTTGCCGGCGGCCAGTCCGCTCCATACGTACTGGTTACCCATCTCTGCGAGGCGGAACTCGTCGAGTTGGATGACGATGAGCCGGGTCACGCCGAAGCGCGCGGCGATCTCGTCGTACGTTCGATCGAGCAACCCCGGATCGTCGTACATGACCTGGACGACCTCTTGCGGCTGCACGATCGACTCGATGTCCGCGTTGGCTTGTAGTCGCGCGACGACTTCGACCATGATGGCGTTGACCACCTGCGGGCTGGTCATGTAGATCTCGCGGGACGCGTCGATCACCAAAGCCACGCTCTGGCCGTCGAGCCCCTCGTATTCGGCCTTTACTTCGGTCTTGCCCGTGCGGCGGCGTTCGGCCTCGATGGCGCCGAAGAATCCGACAACGTTGCACCCGCTTGTCAAGCCAATGCCGAGCAGCAGCGTGGTGATGGTGGCGATTCGTGCAACGGCTCCGGTCATGGCGCCCCTCCAAAGGTGACCATCTTGTACGCCCACGCGGCCAAGAGGATGCCTCCGATGGCCCACCACACGCGACCCTTGAACAGCCCGCCGGCCAAACGCACCGAGTAGGCCCCGCCGATCATGCCGTGCAGCCCGCACCAGAACGCCGCCGCGGCCAGCACGGCAAAGATGGCTCCGGCGGGCTGGGTGAGGAACGAGCCCAGCAGGTCGCCATTGGCCGCGCGCGTGACGGCGGTGGTCATTCCGCAGGTCGGGCACGGCCGCTCGAAGGCCACCACCCAGGAGCAGCTGGGAAGGCCCATCTGCGTGTGTGTGCCGTGGCCGTCGGTCGAGGGCGTCAGCCCGGCCCCGATCACCAGCGGGGTCAAGGCGACCAGCGCGACGACGGCACCCAAGGCCCTGGGATTCATGGGCTTGGGCTCGATCGGCTTGGTGGGCAGGGTTGGTGGCGGAGCGGTCACGGGCCAATGGTACGACGACCGAATCGGCTGGCCCGGCGCCGCCGAGGGCGGCCAGAGCCTCAGGGTGGTAGGGCCCACATTGTTTTCAGTATTTTTTGAAACAAATAGTGGACAGGCCGCCCGGAATGACCCATACTCGTATGTATGGAATCGCCCACAGGCGACAATCAGATCGGCCCCCAGGGCACCGAGACCACGATCCGCGAGGCTCAGGACGCGTTCGTTGCGTCGTGGGGCCAGATGAGCGGCGCGTGGGGCATCAGCCGGACGATGGCTGAGGTCCATGCCTTGCTCTTCGTGACCGGCGAGGCCCTCAACACCGACGAGGTGATGGAGCGGCTGCAGATCTCGCGTGGCAACGCCTCGATGTCGTTGCGAGCGTTGCTCGAATGGGGCATCGTCAGCAAGGCCCACAAGCGCGGCGACCGCAAGGAGTACTTCCAAGCCGAGCAGGACGTCTGGGCCATGTTCCGCGCGATCGTGCGTGAGCGCCTCAAGCGTGAAGTCGAGCCGCTGATCGCCCAGATCCACGAGATCCGCGACCTGACGGGCGTGAAGCAGAAGGGCAAGGCCGACGCGATCTCGGCGGAGACCCACCTGCACAACGAGCGACTCGACGAGCTCGTGGACTTTTTCATGACCGTCGACCAACTCGGCCAGCGCTTTGCCAGCCCGCAGGGCCGCGGCTTGCGTGTGGCTGCCAAGATGCTGGCGAAGATCTCCTGAGCGCCATGACCACCGCCCACTCCAGCACGACGCTCCAGCGGACGCTCCGGCGAGAGGCCGAGCTCACGCGAGCGTTGCTGCGTCTGCGCTGGTCGGTCGCGGCTTCGGCGCTTGGCCGAGACGGCCGATCACCGGTCGAGCTGGTGTTGGAAGCACGCGATGGCGGAGAGGCCGCACTCACTGTTGAGGGCGTCCCGGTTGAGCGTGCACAAGACTGGCTCGGTCGATGGGACGGCCGCGTCCGGATGCGTCGAGCCACGCCGTCGTCGGGCCCCGAGATGCTTGTCGTCGATGCGTCCCCACTCGCCGTGGTGGTTTTCGTGCTGGGCCGTTCGACCCGCCCGCTGCACGTGTCGAGCGAGCTTCCTGGGGTGCTCGGCCTTGCGGGTGGCCGCTATGAGCTGGTCGACGGCGCGTTCTCTCTGTAGGCCTTCCTGCTAACAGCCCGCATCGAACTCGTTCTGGAACGCGAGAAAGTCGAAGATGGTCAGCGAGCCGTCGCCATCGAAGTCGGCACGCGCATCGCCGGCGTCGAAGAGGTTTTGGAACGCCAGGAAGTCGAAGAGCGTGAGGCTGCCGTCGCCGTCGAGGTCTGCAGCGCACGGCGTTGCCTCTCCTACGAGCACGAATCCTCGTGGTGAGCCGCCCGGGGCGACGCCGTTGCCGAGGATCACGCCGGTGTCATTGATGTCCTGAGCGCTGGTCAGCGCCCAGCCGTCGACGCTGGCATCGACAAGATCGCTCAAAACGCGCGCACCGGCGTCGGCGTCCCACGTGATCGCACCAACGCTGGCACTGCCAACGGCTTGCCCCAAGCCATTGACGGCGAACAGAGATGACGGCACGTCCGGACCGAGCGCCGCGCCGGCATCGATCGGTGCCGCAAGGCCGTCCCACACCGTGGCTCGGGTTACACCGCCGAGGCCGGCTTGGCCCACGATGAGCCCCTGTTCGTTGTGATCGGTGGCGACGTCGGCCCGTGTCGAGCTGTCATCGAGCCGGTCCAGCAGCCGGCCCGACCCGTCGGGATTCCATTGGATGGCGCGAGATGTGCCGCCGCCTTCCGGATGGAATGCCGACGCGCCATACACGCGTCCCTGATCATCGATCTGGAACACCGATGCGGCCTCGCCCCATGTGTCGAGGAATCGCGGTGCGCCTCCGTCGATAGGCCACACGGCGGGAAAGCTCGGCAATCCGAACAAGAGCAGCGCCTCGCCCGAGCTGTTGAAGCTGAATGCCTGGGTTTGTGTGCATGTTGTGGGCCCGATGGCTTGGATGCCGGTCGTGTCGGACCATACGAAAGCACCGCGGAGGCCGCATGTTCGATCGCCCACGCCGATCGCAACACCGTCGTTGATAGCCACGCCCTCGGTCTCGGTTCCGCCATCGAGCAAGCCGAGCGCCACCGGCGGTTCGCCGACCGCGGGCCAGATCACGGCCATCCTGAAACCCGAATCGTCGCGGCTGGTGCCAATCATGCGGCCCTGGTTGTCGATGCCGGTCGCAAACGTCTGCGATCCGCCGGGCAGCGGCTCGAGCTCGAAGAGCGTGTATTGGGCGAGCGCCGGCGTCGTGCCGATCGCGAGCGACAAAACGGCGGTGGATGCTCGTCTCATGACCAGAAGATATCCGCTGAATGCGAGAATCCCAAGCCATCACACGAGTCCGTTGCGTGCCGAGAACGCGTTGATATGATCTAAAGTACTTCTCAGCAATGACTTAAACAGGAAGGCGGCCATCGAGGTTCGATGGCCGCCGACACTGTTCTGGGGCTCGCGGCAGCGGAATCCCGGCTGCTCACACGGATTTCGTTACGGGCAGCCCGCGTCGAATGCCGTCGAGAAGGCCAGGAAGTCGAACAGGGTGAGGCTGCCGTCGCCGTCGAAGTCGACGCGGCACGCCACCCCGCCGGAGGCGGTCGTGAAGCTGAAAGGCCCGCCGGTTGGCTCGGTGCTGCCTTGGGGGTTGTCGGCGAAGACGGTCCAGAAGTAGGTTGTGCCGGGCTGGAGGTCGGCTGTGCTCAGGTCGGCGGTGCGGCCGGTGATGCCGCTGGCCTCGAACACTGGTGACGCGAGTGTGGGGCTCTCGGAGACGACCACCGTGTAGGTGATGCCGAAGCCGTCGGCCCGCTCCCATGTCACGGTTGGCGCGACCGGGCCGCCCCATGCGGCGACCTGGCTCGGCAGCGCGAGATCGTTGGCGCCGTTGGCGGGAGTGAGGAGCACCGGAGCTGTCGGCTCGAAGAACGGGGTCTGGTTGAGGCGGATGGTGACCACCTGATTGGTGGTGCTGCCCCACACGCCGACGAGATCGGGCCCCGTCGCGGGGTCGATGTTGATGAACTCGTACGACTCGGAAACCCCGCCGCTGAAACCCCACTCCATGGCCTGGCGATCGAACGCACCGCCGCCGTCGTTGAGGTAGACCACAACTCGCTCCGGTGTCGTCGTCGTAGCCTGGGCTTCGACGGTGATGTCCACGTCGCCGTCGCCATCGATGTCGAGGACTTCGATCTCCTCGGGATCGGTGACCGTCAACGCATAGTCGAACGAGTAGTCGGCGCCGCCGTTGTTGCGATACACGCTGATCCGATCGGCGGGGCTGCCGTCGTTGGCGACAATCAGGTCCTGGTCGCCGTCACCGTCCATGTCCATCAGCTTGATGTCATTGATGCCGGTTCCGGGGCTGAAGCGGTCGATCTCGGTGAGGCTCGTGCCATCGCTGCGCACGATGTAGACGCTGTTATTGCTGCTGCTGGTCGCAACGAAGTCGTCGCGGCCATCGTTGTCGAGGTCGCCCGCGGCCAGCCGAACGGCGGCGAAGTTCGCGAGTTCGAACTTCAGTGGGTCTCGCGAGAAGTCGCCACCAGTGTTCTCGATGATCACGATGCCGTCCTGGACGAGCACGTACGCGTCGTCGTCGCCATCGCCATCCCAGTCCGCCATCGAAAGTGAGGCCCGAGCGCTGACGTTGCCAATGCCCGTGATGGCGAAGTCGAACTCGAAGTCGCCGGTGCCATCGTTCTTGTATGCGCGGAAGTCGCCCGTGTTGATGTTCGCAACCCGGAGCAGGTCCATGTCGCCGTCGTTGTCATAGTCGACCAGTTCGATCGCTCGGCCTTCGTCGTCGCGCTCGACGAGATCGATGCGCGGGCCATCGAAGATGCCGTCGGCAAATCCCGAGTAGTACGACACGCGTGCGTTCGCATCGACGAAGACAAGGTCCTCGCGCCCATCGCCGTCGATGTCTGCGCCCTTGAGGTCCTGCATGTCGCTCACGCGCCCGGTGCTCTGGGCAAGGATCTCGCCGAATCCTCCAAACTGTGCCATCGCCGGCATCGCGACCGCGAGGCCCGCAACCGCAACCACCGTCTTGATCATTCCACTTGATTCGTTGTGTCGCATCGATTTCTCCTTTGCCCCTGTTGCGAAATCCATGATGGCCGTACGCATCGAAGGCGTTGGAAACACGAAAAAACCCGCCGGAGGGCGGGCTTCATCGTTTCTTAGTTTGGGACAGGCGATCAGGCGCCGACGGTGGCCGGCTCGCCAGCGGGCTGGCCGCTCTTCTTGTTGCGGAGCCAGTCGCCGCTGAACGCCTTGAGGGCTTCCTCGAGCTCAGAGTTGATCTCATCGCTCAGCTTGCGCTCGGTGTTGATCTTGTCCCACAGCGGCTTGTAGCTGGTTTGGAACGCCTCGAGCAGGTCCTTCTCGAACTGGCGGACGTCGGTGAGCGCCACCTCGTCGAGGTAGCCACGCGTGCCGGCGAAGATCGAGATGACCTGGTCCACGACGTGGAAGGGCGTGAACTCGGGCTGCTTGAGCAGTTCGACCATGCGGGCACCGCGGTCGAGCTGGTTTTGCGTGGCCTTGTCGAGCTCGGTGCCCAACTGGGCGAACGCCTCCAGCTCGCGGAACGCGGCGAGGTCCAGTCGCAGCGAGCCAGCGATCTTCTTCATCGCGCCGATCTGGGCGGCACCACCCACGCGGCTGACCGAGATACCCACGTTGATGGCCGGGCGAACACCACTGAAGAACAGCTCGGGCTCGAGGTAGATCTGGCCATCGGTGATCGAGATCACGTTGGTCGGGATGTACGCCGAAACGTCGCCTTCCTGCGTCTCGATGATGGGCAGGGCCGTCAGCGAGCCGCCGCCGTTCTCGTCGCTCAGCTTGGTGGCACGCTCCAGCAGGCGGCTGTGCAGGTAGAACACGTCGCCGGGGTAGGCCTCGCGGCCGGGCGGGCGACGCAGCAACAGCGACAGCTGGCGATACGCCACGGCCTGCTTGCTCAGGTCGTCGTAGACGAGCAGGGCGTGCTTGGGCTTGCCGTTGCCCTCCTTGCCCTGCCACATGAAGTACTCACCCATGGCACAGCCGGAGTACGGCGCGACATACTGCATCGGGGCGGGGTCGGAGCTGGCCGCGTTGACGACGATGGTGTAGTCCATCGCGCCGTGCTTGCGGAGCTTCTCGACCACGGCCGCCACCGTCGACTCCTTCTGGCCGACGGCGACGTAGATGCAGACGACGGCGTCGTCGGTGCCCCAGTACTGCTTTTGGTTGATGATGGCGTCGATGCAGACGGCGGTCTTGCCCGTCTTGCGATCGCCGATGACCAGCTCGCGCTGGCCGCGGCCGACCGGGATCATCGCGTCGACGGCCTTGACGCCGAACTGCAGCGGCTCGCTCACCGGCTGGCGGTCGGCGATGCCCGGGGCGATGATGTCGACCTTGCGGTACTCGGCGGCCTCGATCGCCGGGCCGTCATCGAGCGGGCGGCCCAGCGGGTCGACGACGCGACCGAGCATGCTCTCGCCGACGGGAACCTCGAGCAGGCGGCCGGTGCTCTTGACCAGGTCGCCTTCCTTGACCTTCAAGTAGTCGCCGTAGATAACGGCACCCACGGTGTCCATTTCCAGGTTCATGACTTGGCCCATGACCGCGCCGCCCTCGCTCTGGAACTCCAGGAGCTCACCGGCCATGGCGTTGGCCAGGCCGTAGACGCGGGCGATACCGTCGCCGACCTCGACCACACGGCCGACCTCGGAGACCTCAAGCTCGTTGGCGTACTGCTCGAGCTCGGTACGGATGACGCTGGCGATCTCGTCGGTTCGGATCTTCACGGCTGGGCTATCCCTTTCTGGAAGGCGTCAAGACACGCGGCCGGCCACCACCGCCGGGCCCGTGGGCCGTCCCGGGAGCCATGTCCCAGGACGGGGTGCCAAGGGTAGCGTGGCAGCGGCTCAGAGTCTCGGCTGGGCAGCTCTATAGATGCCAACTCCCGGGCCAGATCCTCGCCAGGATCGGATCGTGGTCGGTGTTGACGGAATCGCTAGCGATTGAAACCCGATTCCCGTGGCCGGCGAACGAGGATGTGGTAGGTTATGGGAAACCGCCTGCTCGTTGGGGAGTCCAAAGTGCCACGCACCACCGCCGTCGCTGTCGTCGCTGCCGCTCTCGTTTCAACCGCCGGCACGGGCGTCGCCTTGGGCCAGCCGGCAATCACGATCGAGATCGAAGAGCCGGTGCTGTTGCCTGGGGAGAGCACGACGTTGACGATGTTCGCCGGCTATGGGCGCGGCGACTACGCGGTCGCGGGGCTGATCACAGACTTGGTCACTTCGGTCGGCAGCCAGGGTTGGAGCGACGCCGACATTGTCCAGCCGATGGACGGCCCGGGTACGACGCCGGGCATGCCTTCGGGCACCGGGTACGACGGGATCATCGCCGGCCAACTGAATTTCCCCGGCGGTGCGGGCATCTACGCCGACCCGACAAACCCGATCGCGTTCTGGCAGGCTACCTACACCGCGCCGGCCGATGTTCCCTCGCCGTTCGAGGTCGATCTTTCGACGATGACAACACGCTATGAGGTGTTTACTGCCAGCGGTAGCTCCAGTTCCGAATCAAGGCTCGACGAACTGATCGAGGGCGCGGGCACCATCACTGTCATCCCCGCCCCGGCGTCCTTCGCCGTTCTTGCCCTCGGCGTGGCGTGCGTGCGCCGCCGCCGCTGAAGAACCCAATAGAGGCAGAACGATGATCCGCACCACAGCCCTTCTCTCACTGGCCGCCGCGGCGACGACGTCTCTCGCCCAGGTCGCCATCACGATCGACATCGAACAGCCCGTGCTGCTGCCGGGCGAGAGCGCGACGGTGACACTTTTCGCCGGGTTCGATGCGGGTGACCACGCGATGGCCCTTGTGATCACGAATCTCCTGACGTCAGTCGGGAGCAGCGGCTGGAGTGGAGATCGGCTCATTGCTCCGATGGACGGGCCCGGCAGCGATCCGGGTGGTCCTTCAGCCACCGGCTTCGACGCCATAACCGCCGGGCAGTTGCACTTCCCTCCAACTTCCGGTATCTACGCGGATGACTCCAACCCCATCGCGTTCTGGCAGGCGACCTACACCGCACCGCTTGAACCCGCTGCGACTTTCGAGATCGACCTCTCGACGATGACCAGCAGCTACGACGTGTACACCGATCGGCGAAGCGCGGTCTCCGAGTCCCAGCTCGACGAGCTTGCCGAGGGCTCGGGCACCATCACCGTGATTCCCGCACCAGCTTCGGCCGTCGTGCTCGCCCTCGGCGTCGCGTGCATCTGCCACCGACGCCGATCGACTGTCACAGGAGGTTTCTGATGCTCCGCACCGCACCGCTGATCTCGCTCGCCGCCGTCTCGGGGGCGGCGTTCGCCCAGCCGGCGATCACGATCCAGATCGATGACCCGGTGCTGTTGCCTGGGGAGAGCACGACGGTGACGATGTTCGCTGGCTATGGGCGCGGCGACTATGCGGTCGCCGGCATCGAGACCGATTTCGTCACGAGTGTTGGCAGCGATGGGTGGAGCGATGTGAGGCTCCTCGCACCGATGGGCGGGCCGGGGACGGCGCCAGGCGGAGCTTCGCCCTCCGGTTTTGATGGGATCCTTGCGGGCCAAGTCAACTTCCCAGACCCCGACCTTTATGCGGATCCCACGAACCCGATCGCGTTCTGGCAGGCCACGTACACCGCGCCAATCGACGCGGGTGCGGCGTTCGATATCGATCTGTCGACTGTGACAAGGCGTTATGACGTCTACTTCACAAGCTCTTCGTCGCGATCCGAATCCAGGCTCGACGAACTCGTTGAAGGCTCCGGCACCATCACCGTTGTCCCCGCGCCGGCTTCGGCCGTCGTTCTCGCTTTTGGCGCCCTGTGCTTTCGCCGCCGACGCCGACCGAACTCCACGGGAGGTGTCTGATGCTCCGCACCGCAACGATGGTCTCGCTCGCTGCCACCTCCGGCGTCGCCCTTGCCCAGCCGGCGATCACCGTCGAGATTGATGAGCCGGTGCTTTTGCCAGGGGAGAGCACGACCGTGACGCTGCTGGCCGGATTCGACTCGAGCGACTTCGCGATCGCGACGATCGGGTTCGACTTCATGACCTCAGTGGGTAGCGACGGGTGGAGCGAGGCCGAGCTCATCAGGCCGATGGACTTCTTTGGGATGCCCGGCGTGCCCACGAGCACCGGCTACGACGATGTCCTTGCAAACCAAATCAATTCCGCAGCGATCGGCGGGCCGTCCTATGCGGACACGACGAACCCGATCCCGTTCTGGCGGGCGACCTACACCGCGCCGTCTGATGTACGCGGCGTCATGGAGGTCGATCTCTCGACCGTGACGAACCGGTACGACGTGTACGTGGGCAGGCTCAGTTGGATACCGGAGTCCCGCCTCGACGAACTCGTCGAGGGCTCGGGCACGATCGCCGTCATTCCCGCGCCGGCTTCGGCCGTCGTTCTCGCCCTTGGCGTCGTGCGCGTTCGCCGCCGCCGCTGATTCGTTCCTGGAGGAGGAAACCCATGATCCGCACCGCAGCCCTGGTCTCGTTTCTCGCCGTCGCACCTGCCGCTCTCGCGCAGGTTGCGATCACCATCGAGGTCGACAACCCATTGCTCTCGCCCGGCGAGAGCACAACCGTCACGCTCTTTGCGGCGTTCGAACGTTCGGACTATGCCATGGCTGCCGTGGGGACCGACTTCCAGACCTCGGTCGGCTCGGTGGGTTGGAGCGACGCCATGCTCTTGGCGCCGATGGACGCGATCGGCACAGAGCCGGGCGTTCCGTCATCGTCCGGCTACGACGGGATACTCGCCGGCCAGCTCAACATACCCAGCGACGCCTATGCAGACCCGATGAATCCGGTGATGTTCTGGCAGGCCACGTACACCGCTCCGATGGACGTGGCGGCCCCCTTTGTCGTCGATCTTTCGACGCTGACCGATCGATACGACGTGTATCCAGACATGAGTTCCGCTCGCAGCGAGTCTCGGCTAGATGAACTCGACGATGGCTTCGGCACGATCACCGTCATTCCCGCGCCGGCTTCGGCCGTTGTTCTCGCCCTCGGCATCGCTGGCATTCGCCGCCGCCGCTGAGGAACCCCTTCGGAGGCACAAGATGATTCGCACAACAGCCCTGCTCGCACTGGCCGCCGCCGCGACGTCGTCTCTCGCCCAGGTCGCCATCACGATCGACATCGATCAGCCAGTGCTGCTGCCCGGCGAGAGTACGACCGTCACGCTGTTCGCCGGGATTGATCCGAGCGACTACGCGGTGGCGGGTGTTGAAACGAATCTGCTCACCAGCGTGGGCAGCGACGGATGGAGCGCGGCCAGCGTGTTGGCTCCCATGGACGGGCCCGGAACCAGCGACGGCGTGCCCGTGGCGACGGGCTACAACGGCATCCTCGCCGGCCAGCTCCACTTCCCGGCAGGCGCCAGCATCTACGCCAACGACACCAACCCGATCGCGTTCTGGCAGGCGACGTACACCGCGCCCGCCGATGTCTCGACGCCGTTTATCGTCGACATCTCGACGCTGACCCGCCGGTATGACGTCTACTTCGACAGGGGTTCGTCGGCCAGCGAGACCCGCCTGGACGTTCTCGTCGAGGGCGCGGGCACCATCACCGTCATCCCCGCACCGGCTTCGGCAGTCGTTCTCGCACTGGGCGCGGCGTGCGTTCGCCGTCGCCGTTGATCCATCCTCAAGGAGGAAGACCATGCTTCGCGCCGCAATTCTTATCTCGCCTGCCGCCGTATCGGGCGCCGCCGTCGCGCAGCCCGCCATCACCATCGAGGTCGACGATCCGGTGCTGCTGCCCGGCGAGAGCACGACCGTGAGGTTGCTCGCGGGGTACACCCGGCCGGACTACGCCATTGCCGGCGTGGCGACCGATTTCGTGACTTCCGTGGGCAGCTTGGGGTGGGGCGATGGCACGCTGCTCGATCCGATGGGCGGCCCGGGCACACAGCCTGGCACCCCCTCGGCGACCGGCTTCGACGGCATCCTCGCGGGGCAACTCCAGTTCATCGGAGCCGCGATCTTCGCCGACCCGACCAACCCGATCCCGTTCTGGGAGGTGACGTACACCGCCCCGCTTGACACCACCGACGCGTTCGTTGTCGACTTTCGGACTATGACGAGCAGGTATGACGTGTACCTGTCGATGGACAGTTCGAGGTCCGAGTCTCGACTCGCGGAGCTCATCGAAGGCTCGGGCACGATTTCGGTCATCCCAGCACCAGCCTCGATCGTTGTACTTGTCCTAGGTGCGGCCTGTGTTCGTCGCCGCTACTGAATTGAAGCCAAGGAGGATCGCCATGCTCAGAGCCGCACTGTTGATCGCGTCCGCAACCGCCGCAGGCGCCGCGTTTGCCCAGCCCGCCCTTATGTTCGAGGTCGATGATCCCGTGCTTCTCCCGGGTGAGAGCACGACGGTGCGGCTCTTCGCCGGCTTCGACCCTCGTGACTTCGCGATCGCCGGCGTGGCCACGAGCGTGTTCGCGTCGGGAGGCGGCTGGAGCGATCTCTCGCTCATCGCGCCGATGGATGGGCCGGGCACGTCGACCGGCGCTGCCTCCGGTTCTGGTATTGACGGGATACTCGCGGGCCAGCTGAACTTCCCGGCGACCGGCGGGATTTACGCCGACGACACCAACCCGATCGCGTTCTGGCAGGCGACCTACACCGCGGACGTCGTGACCGATCCCACGATCGTCGATATCCGCACGGAGACGACTCGCTACGACGTGTATATCGAGAGGCAAAGCGCGCAGTCGGAGTCGCGATTGGATGAGTTGATCGAGGGCGCGGCGACGATCGAGGTCATCCCTGCGCCGGCATCCGCTGTGGTGCTGGCGGGCGGCATGCTTGCGCTGCGTCGCCGGCGTTAGCTCTCAACAAACTCGAACACCTCCGCCAGCGGCCGCCCGAGCTGGCGAGCGATCTTGAAGGCGACCTCGAGCGATGGCGCGTACTTGCCGCCCTCGATGGCGTTGAGCGTCTGCCGGCTGACGCCCACGCGCTTGGCGAGGTCGCCCTGGGTCATGCCGTGCTGAGCCGCCCGCAGCACGCGGATGTGGTTGATAACTCTGCCGTTGCCCGACGGGCCTGTCTTGCTCGCCATCACACGCCCCGGCGGTAAGAGACGGCTTGGAGCGCGAGCTTGAGCATCTCGCTGAGGAACAGCGCGAGCAGCAGGCCGTTGGCGACCCAGACGCCCTCGATGCCGAACGCCAGGGAGCCGATCGCGCCGAACACGCCCAGCCCGAGCACCCACGACGACCTGGCCTCGGCCTTCCACCCGATCAGCCGATCGCGCTCGTCGGAGTCGTCGGTACCTCCGAGCAGCGCGGCCGCGATGTGGCCGACGATCTGCACCACGATCAGCAGCACGAGGCACACCGCGAAGACGGCGATGTACGGGGCCATGTGCATGACGCCGGCGGCGAGCATCGGCCCGGCCGACGCGAAGTACCCGCCCAGCGCGAGGCCCAATCCGACCAGTTGTACCCAGACGCTCCGCTCTTCAAACGATGGCAGCATGCCGATCCTCCGGCTCCCAATGGTGTCAAGAATCTTGGACACTGAGTCAAGTATACTTGACATGGTCACATTGTCAAGAAAACTTGACAAATCGCCCCTTATGGCGCACCGAGGCCTACAACTGGGCCATGCTGCTGCTGGTCCTGGCCCTTGGCGCGTCGGCCTTCGTGGTAGGCCTTGCTGCCACATGGGCGGCGACGCTGCTCGGCCGGCGGCTGAACGCCTTGGATGCAGCCGGTGTGGATGGCCAGGTCAAGGCGGCCCCGCGCACGGTGCCCAACATCGGCGGCGTCGGCGTCGTGGTGGGGCTGCTGGTGCCCATCGTGGGCGCCCTTGTGCTCGCCCCGATGGTCGACGGCCCGCACCGCGAACTCACCGAGCCATCGGTCGTCGTCCTCGCTGCCGTCGTGCTCATCTCGGCGATGCTGCTGCTGCACGTGCTCGGGCTCGTCGACGACCGCAAGCCCCTTGGCCCCTGGCTGAAGCTGGTGCTCATGGCGTTGCCGGCGGTCGCGATCCCGCTGCTGACCGACACGCGTCTGCTCACGCTGCTCGACGCGTACCCCGGTGGTGAGATCGCCAGCGTCGCCATCACCGCGCTGTGGCTGCTGGCGATGACCAACGCGCTGAACTTCTTAGACAACATGGATGGGCTGGCCGGCGGCATCGCGGCGATCGCCGGCGTGTTCCTCACGATCGCGATGCTGCTGGCCGAGCAGTGGTTTGTCGCCGGGCTGGCCGCGTGCGTCACGGGCGCGTGCCTTGGCTTCCTGCCGCACAACTTCCCACGAGCGCGCATCTTCATGGGCGATGGCGGTTCGCTCGTGCTGGGGTTCGTGCTGGGCTTCCTGAGCGTGCGAGGCACGTACATGTCGGAGGGGGGCGGCCAGTGGTGGGGCGTGCTGCTGCCGTTGCTGGTGCTCGCGGTTCCTCTCTATGACTTGACCACGGTCGTTGCGCTGCGGCTGAGCCAGGGCAAGAGTCCGCTGGTCGGAGATCTCCAGCACGTGAGCCATCGCCTCGCCGGTGTGGGTCGCGTTGGCGGGCTGGGACGTCGCGGCGCGGTTCTGGTGCTCTGGGCATTCTCCATGATCGCCGGCGCGTCGGGCCTCTTGTTGCTCACCGTGAACGCGACCGGCGCGATCATCATCGGCGTGCAAGCGGCCGTGCTCATGGGCGTGCTGGCGGTGCTGGAGTTCTGGCCGCGGGGGCGGGCAAGCTAGATACACGGAGCGCGGCTGGTGTTCGTCGACAACCCGCTTCCGAGTAAGACCAGCGAATTCCTGTCCGTGCGACCGATGCCGGCAGCGTTCGACGTGAGGCGTGAAGGCTCGGTGGTCCGCGTTGTTGATCGCCTCGACGAGTTCAACCATGAGCCGCCGATGCACCGGAGCATCGTGCTCTGCGTGATCTGGCACGGGTGCGCGGTGGGCTGTATCTGGTCATTGCGACAGGCCTGGATCGCAGCCGCGATCCTCTGCCTAATGGTCGGTGTCCTTGCTTTCTTGACGTGGTGGGGGAGCGATGCCGACTATGTGGGCCGCGAACTGCAGCTCGACTTCGAATCAGGCACCGCCACGCTTGTCGTGGGTGGGGTACGCCGCAAGCATCGTCGAACGTGGCACGTCCCTCTCGATGCGGTCAGCCTCGTCGCGTGCCCGATCAAGGGCTTCTTTCGAACCGGCCGCGGCAGCGAGATACCGATCTACTCGGGTGTTGGTGTCTTTGCGATCGTGCCCGGCGGTGGCGAGAATCCGCTGGAATTCGGTTGGATGATGCTCGGTGGATCAAAGGACGAGTCCGAGCTCCTACTCGCCCTTGCTCAAGAACTTCCAGAGCTCGGTGCGCCCATGCGGTTCTCGGCTCCGATCCGCGGGCAGCTCGATCGCAGCCTGCTTTAGCCTTGGGGTGCGAGGCCGTAGACTCGGGCGCACCCATGGCCGAGCCGAACTCCAACCCAACTACGCCCTCCATGGGGCTGGCCCACGGCCTCACGGTCGTCGTGGCCCTCGTCGCGTGCCTTCGCGCGATGGTCGCGTTCGAACCGACGCCGGGCTGGGGGCTCGATCCGTTCACGATCGCGGCGCCGTCGGGCGCGTTCGGCCCACGAGAGGCGGCGGTGCTCGATGTGCTCACACTCGTGCTCACTTCGATCGTGCTGCTGCTCGCGCCGTCGACCAAGTGGCTGCGTTGGTCGGCGTATGCCGTCGCGCTTGTGCTCGTGACCCTGGTCGGGCTCGTCCATGGTCTGCCCGATGGCCCTCGGCCGGCAGACCTCTCGCCGGCGCTCGCGTGGCTGGCGGCGCTCGCCGGGGCTGGCGCGATCGTGCGTGGCGCGACGCAAGCGCTGACGCGACGGCTCGTGTTCGCGCTGCTCGGTGGCGTTACGGCCATGTTCGTGACGAAGGGCCTGGTGCAGCTGCTCGTCGAGCACCCGCTCACGCTGGCGCAGTTCGAGGCGAATCGAGAGCAGATGCTGGCCGCACAGGGACTCACCGACGGCAGCGCGGGCGCCCGCGCCTTCGAGCGCCGGCTGCGCCAGCCCGAGGTCACGGGCTGGATCGGATTCTCGAACGTGGTCGCGTCGTTCCTGGCCGCCGGCGGCGTGGCACTCGCGGCTGCGGCGCTGAGCGGGCGCAAGGTTGTCGCAATCATTGCGGGCGTCGGTGCGCTCGTATCCCTCGGCCTCGTCGTGTATGGCGGCAGCAAGGGCGCGATGGTGGCGGGGGTGCTTGGGCTGGGTCTGGTCGCGATAGGCCGGTTCGCACCCTTGGCATTGCGCGCCGGTCGTGTGCGAGATCGCGTTGCGGGTGTGCTTGCGTTGCTCGTGGTCGCCGGGCCCATCGGCGCGCTGATGGCGCGCGGTATGGTCGGCGAGGCGATCGGTGAGCTCAGCCTGCTCTTCCGCTGGTTCTACATCGAAGCCGCGAGCCGGATCGCGCTCGACAGTCCGCTGCTGGGCGTCGGTCCCGGAGGGTTTAAGGACGCGTACGCGCTGGCGAAGAACCCGATCAGCCCCGAGAACGCCGCGAGCCCGCACAGCATTGTGTTCGATGCGGCGGCGACGATGGGCGTCGTGGTTGGGCTCGCCGTGCTGGCGCTCGTGCTCTTCGCGGGCGGTGGTGCTGCTCGGGCGCTGCTCGCTCGCAACACGGAAGAGCCCGAGCCTGACCCACTCCCCAGGCTGTGGCTGCTGGCGGGTCCGGCTATGGCGGTGGCTCTTGGCGCGCGATTCGAGATCGCGTCCGTTGGCGGGCTCACCCCCGCACTCGTGATGGCATGGATCGGTGGGCTGACCGGCTGGATCGTGTTGGCCTGGGCCCTGTGGCATGCGCCGCGTCGCTGCATCGCGATCGGATCCGGTGCGGCCGCCCTGCTACTCATTGCGCACGGCCAGATCGAGATGACCCCGGTGCTCATCGGGTCGGCATCGCTCTTCGCGGCGTGGCTCGGGCTCGCGGTGTCGTGCGACGCGGATGGGGACCAACCTCGCGTGCCGGCGCGTCGCATCGGTTGGGTCGTTGGCGCAGTGCCAGGGCTGCTTGCGCTCTGTGTTGCTGTCTTGGCATTACCCGCTTTGTGGTCGTGGCAGGGCGCGATGCGGGTCGCCGCCGATCGCGCGAGGCAGCCGGCCGAGTACCGCACGCTGCTGGAAGCCAGCGGCGGCGACCCTCGAGTGTTCCGGGCGGTGGCCGAGGAGCTGTCGCAGACGCTCGGCCAGCGTGTCTCGCCCGGCAATCTAGCCGAGGGTCTTCGCGTCTTGTCTGCTCGGACGTCGCGCCAAGCCGCCGAGGCGATGGATCGCGCGGTCGAAGCCGCGCCCGCCGACGGCCCGACACTGCGGACCGCCTCTCGGGCCTGGCTCATCGCCTCTGTCGGTCGTGACGAAGTGGCCAGGCAAAGGGCGCTCGATCTGGCGCAGAGGGCTGCCGAGGCCGAGCCGATCTCGGGCCAGAACTTCTCACACTTGGCCACCGTGCTCTCCACGCTCGATCCGGACAGCACGAATGGGGAGCGCGTGCTCGAGGCACTCAGTCGGGCGGAAGCACTGAACCCCGCCAGCCCCCAGCTGAAGTACCGGCGGTTTGCGATCGCCAGGGACCTCGGGCTGCTCGCTGAGGCCCGCCGAAGCGCCGCGGCCGCCCTCGAATCCGACGAGCTCATGCGGCTCGATCGCCTTGGAGCCGGCCTTAGCGACGAGCAGCGGGGCGAGTTGGAGGCCTTTCTGGCCGATGATTCGGGTTGACCCTTGGCTTGACGCCCTCGTAGTGGGTTCTAGCATTATGCTTCGACTCGCGGATTCGCTTCGGCGGCCGGGTAGCGTTCAGGTATCGTCAGGGTGTCGTTTCTGATCCCGTCGCTTGGGCTTTAAGCCTTTCTGGCGGCTGGGGTTGGCTTCTTGGCACGGCGGTCACGACCTGGGCAGCAGCTTCTCGGCGACCGTGGTGTTGGGCGAGTTGGAGGAGAGAACGGGATCGGTCTGAGGGCGGGAGTCCCAAGGGCCGATGAGATTTCAGCAGTGCGACGCCCGCCCAGCGGGCTTGCGGACGCCTCTGCTCGGCGTGTGCCCGGGTGTGGCGATTGGTGACGAAATGGCTCGCGAGCGCGGGCCCAGAGATCGAGGACGCGAGGACGACGCCATGGCCGAGTTGCCACTCAATAGGGTTCGAAACATCGGGATCGCCGCCCACATCGATGCGGGCAAGACCACCGTCACCGAGCGCATCCTCTTCTACACCGGCAAGACCCACAAGCTGGGCGAGGTGCACGAAGGCACCGCGACGATGGACTTCCTGCAGGAAGAGCAGGAGCGCGGCATCACCATCCAGTCGGCCGCAACCACCTGCGCGTGGGTCCGCAACGACGTCGAGTACCAGATCAACCTGATCGATACGCCCGGCCACGTCGACTTCACGATCGAGGTCGAGCGTTCGCTCCGCGTGCTCGACGGCGCCGTTGCTGTCTTCGACGGCAAAGAGGGCGTCGAGGCCCAGAGTGAGACGGTCTGGCGTCAGGCCGACCGCTACAACGTGCCGCGCGTGTGTTACATCAACAAGATGGACAAGATCGGGGCCAACTTCGAGTTCAGCTTCAAGAGCATCAAGAAGCGCCTGGGTGCCAACGCCATCGCCGTGCAGATCCCCATCGGCGCCGGCAACGAGCTCGAGGGCATCATCGATCTGCTGGGTATGCGCGCGTTCTACTTCGACGCCGACGAGCAGGGCGCGGTGGTGACCGAGAAGGACATCCCCGAGAACCTGAAGGACGAGGCCGAGCAATGGCGTCACGAGTTGGTGGACGCCGCGAGTGCGCTCGACGATGACCTGACCGAGAAGTACCTCGAGGATGAGGCCTCGGTCACGGTCGACGACATCCGCGCCGCTCTGCGAAAGGGCACACTGAACCTGCAGTGCAACCCCGTCTTCTGCGGCTCGGCCCTGAAGAACATCGGCGTGCAGCGCCTTCTGGACGGCGTCATCGACTACCTACCGAACCCGACCGAGGTTCCCGAGGTCCAGGGCGTCAACCCCAAGGACCCCGAGAACAAGCTCAGCCGCCCGCACGACTCCAAGGCGCCGTTCTCGGCCCTGGTTTTCAAGGTTGTGGCCGACAGCCATGGCGATCTGACGTACGCGCGCATCTACTCGGGCACGCTCGAGAAGGGCAGCCGCGTGCTGAACCCCGGCAACGGCAAGCGCGAGATCGTCAGCCGTATCTACCAGATGCAGGCCAAGACGCGTGAGGCGCTCGACGCCGCCCATGCCGGTTCGATCGTCGCCGTCATCGGCATCAAGGACTCGATCACGGGCGACACCCTGTGCGACAACAACGAGCCGATCCTGCTGGAGCGGATGGACTTCCCCGATCCGGTGATCTCGATGTCCATCGAGCCGAACACCAGCGACGACAAGCGCAAGCTCTCTGAGGCTCTCGTGACGATCCGCCGCGAGGACCCCAGCTTCCAGAGCCACTACGACGACGAGACCGGCCAGACCATCATCGCCGGCATGGGCGAGTTGCACCTTGAGATCATCAAGAACAAGCTCACCCGCGACATGAAGATCGGCGTCCAGGTCGGCAAGCCGCGTGTGAGCTACCGCGAGGCGATCCAGGGCGAGGCCACCGACGTTCGCGGGAAGTTCGTCAAGCAGACGGGCGGTCGCGGTCAGTTCGGCGACGTCACGATCAACCTCCGCCCCTACACGAAGGAAGAGGCCGAAGCCGACGGCGTGAAGTTCGTCGACGGCGTCGCCTTCGAGAACAAGATCGTCGGCGGTTCGGTGCCCAAGGAGTTCATCCCATCGGTCGAGGTCGGCGTGCGCCAGACCGCGGCCAGCGGTGTGACCGCGGGCTATCCGCTGATCAACATCAAGGCCGAGCTGGTCGACGGCTCGTACCACCCGGTCGATAGCTCGCAGGTTGCCTTCGAGCAAGCCGCAAGGCTGGCTTTGCGTGATGCGGTGTCCAAGGCCCGCAGCGTGCTGCTCGAGCCGATCATGAAGGTCGTCATCACCACGCCCGAGGAGTTCTTCGGAAACGTGACCGGCGACATCTCGGGCCGGCGCGGCATGATCATCGACACCGAGGATCGCGGATCCGGCATCCGCGAGATCACCGCCGAGTGCCCGCTGAGCGAGATGTTCGGCTACACCACGACCCTCCGCGGCATGAGCCAGGGCCGCGCGGCCGCCTCCATGGAGTTCCAGGAGTACCGCGCCATGCCGGCCAACCTGATGCAGGAAGTCATCGCCGCCGGCTGAGTCCGGACGAAACAGGCCAAGAGCACTTTGGGGTTTCCGCGATCGCGGAGGCCCCTTTTTCATTGGCATGTGCGCGGTTCCGATAGCGACGGGCCACCCGCACAGCCCGCAGGAATCGGCCTTCTCAGCAACGCAACGGGCGGCTTTTTGGAGGACGGGGCCTTATCATTCGTTCCGGGTCTGGTCGTGCGGGATCGTGTCTTCCCGCGCCACACGCCCGTTGAAAGGGATGCTGCGATGGCCGAGCGTGTTCCAGCCGCGTTGCTGTTCGGGGCCCCGGGTGCCGGAAAGGGCACGCAGGGCAAGATCCTCGGGCAGGTTCCCGGGTTCTACCACCTCTCGTGCGGCGAGGTCTTCCGCACGCTGGACATCCACTCCGACCTCGGTCGGACGTTCTACGAGTATTCGTCCAAGGGCGAACTCGTGCCCGACGACGTGACCGTGGCGATGTGGAAAGAGAACCTCCACGCCCAAGTGACGCTGAGCATCTATAAGCCCCACGCCGAGATCCTCGTCCTTGATGGCATTCCCCGGAACGTGAAGCAGGCCGAACTGCTGGAAGAGCACATCGACGTGAAGGCGATCGTGCACCTGGTTTGCCGTGACATGAGCGCCATGCTCATGCGTCTCCGCAAGCGGGCGCTCCGCGAGAACCGCGCCGATGACGCCCGCGAAGAGGTGATCCGCCGGCGCTGGGAGGTCTACGAGCACGAGACACGTCCGGTGCTGGACTTCTACTCGCCCGATCTCATCCACGAGGTCGATGCCATCGGCACGCCCGTCCAGGTGCTCATCCACACGATGGAAGCGCTCGCGCCGATCCACGACGAGCTCTTTGGCCAGCAGGAGATGAGCGGGGCCCTCTAGCCCGCCGCGTACCCTCTTTCCATGGCAGAGTCGATCACCTGGGCCGTCCTTCTGGCACGATGGACCGAGTTCGCGAAGTCCGCCGTCGCGTTGCCGACCTCGGGCTCGGGCGGGCGGTGGCGCGAGAGCGTGGCGTCGATCATCGGGCTGCAGGCCATCGCGCTCGCGCTGCGTGACCTCGATGAGCACGACCTCGGTGATGGCCGTGCGCTCGCCATCGACACCGCTTCGGTCGGGCTGGACAGCCACGCCCGGGACCTTGCCGAGGTGTGGGCCGACGAGCCCTGGCCCGAGGAACTGCACGAGCTGATCGAGGACGCCCGTCTGGCGCTCCAGGGTGCCCGAGCCGCCGGGCTCGAATGGTGCGTCGATGACGGGCCGGCCAGCCTCGAGCACCCGGCAGAGCTCGCGGCCCTCTTGGAAGCCATGGGGTTTACCGGTGACCTGTACCTTGCCGCGCCCGGGGTTGCGATGTCGGCATCGAGCCCATGCGCGTTCCTGGGCGTTCCGGGTGGCTCAGTACCCGATGCCGGGTTTCTCGAGGCGATGGCCGCGTTCCTTTCGGCGAACGGTCTTGCCGCCGAGCCGGCGCGCTGCGGCCCGCCCAGACAGGTTTATCGCCAGTTCGACTTCGCACAGGGTGGCGTGGTGCGGGACCTGGTTGCCCCCATGCTCGGCGATCCACGGCCTGGCCAGCCCCTGCTGGTGCCCGTTGTGCTCTCGGGCGAGACCCAGGCGGTCGCCCTACCCCAACGCCGCGGCCAGCCGGTCGATCCACCGCCTTTGGTGTTCGAGGACGAGCCGCCGGCTGTGGAAGCGGGCGAGGCCTGACGACGCGAGAGAGAATCCCGGCTAACATCATGGCCCCAGCGGGCGAGTACCCAAGTGGCCAACGGGGGCAGACTGTAAATCTGCTGGCATACGCCTTCGGGGGTTCGAATCCCTCCTCGCCCATTTCCCCGGATCGCAAAGAGAAGCAGCTTCCGGCTCGATGCACCGCGTGTGCATCGAGCTGGGGGCTGCTGTACGTTGAAGCGTTGCGACTGGGACGGGTGGTGGCGGCGAGGCGGACCGCTCGGCACGCCTCAGCGACGGCGTCGAACGGCCGCCAGGCCCGCGATGATCGCGAGGCTGGCGGTGCCGGGCGCGGGGATGGCGGTGAATCGGGCGTCGGTGAAGTCGCTATCGAAAAAGAGCACGCCACCGGTGGTGTCGACCGGTGTAGAGGCCCACTGGAGCAGTTCGCCGTCTCCCAAGATTGGGCCAAAGGGGGCTCCAAGGTCGTAGCTGCCCAGAGCCGGGTCGAATGGTCCGTTGAAGAGGTCGAGGCCGCCCGTGCCGCCACCGTCGGATCGCGAGAAGCCAATGAGCTCGACACGGTTGTTCACGAAGGTGCGAGTATCGATCAAGAAGTCGAAGCTCCCCACGCCATCGATGTCGATGGTGGCAGAGTCGTGCTGGACGGCCAGGCCGCCCGAAAAACTGACGATGTTGTCGGTGTCGGCGAGCGCCCTGATGGTGAACGAGCTATCGAACGCGACGCCATCGAGCGTGCCCGAGCCGGATCCTTCATGGATGTAGATGACCGGTGCGGCGGCGGCAGATGCGGCAAACGACGTTACAGCTGCGAGGATAATGATCTTCTTCATCGCGTTCGTCCTTTGTTCTTATCTTCTGGTGCCGCGTCTACGAGGGCTGATCAGCCGCGGACCGCTCACCCTGGGCTCTCGCGTCCCCCGCCCAGTCTCTTGATCATACAGGCGAGACCAGAAAAACCGATCGAAAATTCGCGACCTATTTGTCATCGGCCCCAGGATCATGCTCTTCGAACCAGGCCAAGATCTCGGCGACCTTGGCGATGAGGTTTGACGGCTTGGCCGCGATGCCGTGGGCGGCGTCGGGCACGCGCACCAGCTTGGTCGGGATCTCTCGCAGCTTGAGCGCGGTGTAATACTGCTCCGTCTCTGCCAGGGGCGTGCGCAGGTCGTTCGAGCCAGTGAGCAACATCGTGGGCGTCGTGACGTTGCCGACGAGTGAGATCGGTGATCGCGCCATGTAGTGGTCCTGGTGCTCCCACGGCGGGCCGGGGAACCAGTACTTCATGAAGAAGGCCGGAAAGTCGCCGTACAGGATCATGGAGTACCAGTTGATGACGGGCTTGGCGACGACCGCGCCCGCGAACCGATCGGTGTTGCCGACGATCCACGCCGTGAGCACGCCGCCGCCCGAGCCGCCCGTGACGAAGAGGCGGTCTTCGTCGATGAAGCCCTTGGCGATCAGGTCGTCGACGGCGTCGATGAGGTCCTGGTAGTCGTCGCCCGGGTATGCATGATGGATGGCGTTCCCGAAGGCCTCGCCGTAGCTCGTCGAGCCACGCGGGTTCACGTAGAGCGTGACATAGCCCGTCGCGGCGAAGAGCTGGATCTCGCTGGCGAAGCGCGGGCCGTAGTCGGCGACGGGCCCGCCGTGGATCTCGAGGATCATCGGGTACATTTTGGACGGATCGAAGCCGGGGGGCGTGACGTACCAGCTCTGGATGCGTTTCTCGTCGATGGAAGACTCGGTCCAGAACATCTCGATGGGCCGCATGTCCCGGTGGTCCATGAGATCGCCGTTGAGATCGGTGATCGTGCGCACGGCTCCACGCCTCGCGATCGCGAGCTCGGCGGGCCGTGTGTGCGAGGCTTGCGAAAAGGCGATGGCGTCGTTGTCGCTGACAGTAAATGATCCGCCGCCGTAGGGACGCCCGAGGGACATGCCGCCAAGATCAATCGCGACTTCTGTAACGCCACGGGTGTTCGCGTCGACGCGCAAGATCTTGGTGCGCCCGAGATCGGTGGAACGCACGTAGATGGCCCGACCATCGGAGCTCCATACGGGTGCGGCGACCTCGCGATCAAGGTCATTGGTGAGGATTCGAGGGTTCGCGCCATCGATATCGATCAGGTAGAGCTTCTCGGGCTGGTATGCCTGGAAGCGATCATCGAAGCCGACGTACGCGATCGTGCGTCCATCGGGCGAAACCGCCGGCTGGGTGTCGGGGCCAAAGCGGGACGTGAGTTGCGTTATCGAACCCGTCGCAACGTCGACGGCATGGAGATCCGAATCCAGCGGCTGGAGCACGTGATCCTCGCGCCGGTTTGCGCTGAGGACGATGGTCGAGCCGTCGGGTGTCCACGAGTAGGGACCGTTGTGATCGAATTCACCCGAGGTGAGCTGCCGCGCGGTGCCGCCATCCGAAGAGACCACGAAGAGGTGGGTGTCGCCGGGCTTGAGGTCGCCGCGCCCGTCGATGCGGTACACGAGGTCATCGATAATCTCGATGGGCGGTCCCCAGTCGGCCCCTTCGGGGGGTCTCGGCATCGACGCGGTGGGCGCTCCCTCGCCCGGCACGAACATGCCGAAGGCGATCTGTCGTCCGTCGGGCGACCACGCGAGCGAGCTTGGTGATTGTGTCAGCCGCGTGATCGGTCCAGTGCGCCCGCTCTCGATGTGGTGCACGAAGATCTGTGAGCGCCCGTCAAAGGTCGAGACGAAGGCAATCCGATCACCGCTGGGCGACCATCGAGGCTGCGAGACGCCCGCCTCGAGCGAGACCAACGGCTCGTGCCCGGTGCCGTCGGTGTTGATGATCCACAGCGATGAGGTGCCGCGATCCTTGAGGACATCGAAGCCCAGGCGTGTGTACACGACCGTGCGACCGTCGGGCGAGATGCGAGGATCGCCCGCGCGCTCGAGTTCGAAGACGTCCGACGGCGCGAATGGCGGGAGGGACGAACCATCCTGGGCAGCGGCACTCAGCGGGCTGGCATGCACGAGAGCTACAACTACGAATAACAACGCTCTGATCATCAGTCTCTCCGCCCCAGTTCAAAGATAGATCGCGGCCGTAGGGATACCAGTTACGCGCGAGCACGTGATGCTAGGGCGTTGCCAAACGCACCTGGCGGTGCCCCGATCGCTCGATAGCGCAGAAAGACCCAGCGGCGGCACCGCTGGGTCTTCCGGTGAGGTCCGGCCAAACCCGATGACCGGCGAGGTTGTGTAGGGCCTCACAGAGTCCGCCCTGGGGCTGGCGCGCCCCGGGCGTCACGGAGTTCCGGCATGAGGAACCATCCGGAGCTTCTCGGCTTCCGATCGGATTTCGTCGTCGACATGGCCGACGAAGTGGACCATGGCTGCGAGGATCTCCTCGTTGTATGGCTCGCCGCTGCTGCGTAAGCGTTGTTCGGCCTCATCCATGTCGGTGCGCGCTCGGGCCGCGTCCGCCGACAGCGCGTCGTATGCGCTGAGTGGGTTGGCGCTGCTCGGCTCGTCGGTGGAGCGCAGCCGCTGGCGTATCGCGTCGAACTCCGTGATCACACACAGCGATCGTTTGACGATGGCATTGAGTTCGAGCACCGTAGCCCTCGTGAACGGAGACTCGAGATGCTCAAGGCCTTGCTCGACGAATGTCGTCGATTCGAGGTCCGCCGTAGCCGCCGCAGCCGCCGTGGCTTCTTGGCCTTGTTGCACGAGGCCGGTCGCTCGTGCATCGCAGCCGTCGGCCGCCGACGCGAGTGGGGCCGTAGTGGAGACTGTCGTTGCGATCTCGGAGGTGCCGTGGCCAGACGCTGCCAGCAGCACGCAAGCGAGCAAGATCAGGAGCGGCTTTCGCAGCATCCAAGTCGCCGCGCGGTTGGCGTGGGTACGGAGTTGCATGACGGTGCGATTCGTGGTCATGATAATTCGTCCTTTTGGGTTAGTTGGGCTTGAAGGCCCGTTCCTCGAAGACGACGTGCGCACCGATGGTCTCGCCGAGCTGCTGGCCGGCGATGTTGTCCCACTCCCAGTGCACACCGTTGTAGATGCGGCTGATGCCGTTGGAGTGCTGGGCCTCATCGAGCGATACGAAACGGACGGGCACGAGCGGGCGAGGCACGCCCAGCGGATCCACACCCTCGCCGTTGTACTCGTCGGACACGAACGTGAATCGGGTCTCGTCGCCGAAGAACTGACGCATGATCTCGAACGTCGCAGCGCCGAAGGTCGAGTGGCCCGAGGGATACGCCGGGAACGGGGGCGTTGGGGTGATCGCCATCTCGGTGTTGATCACGGAGATGCCTACGGGCTTCCAGTCCGGATTTTCCATGGTCTGGGGCACGCCGTCGGATCGTGGGATCGCGGTGACGGGCCGCCAGTAGTTGTAGTAATACTTGCTGTCCCATGCCGCGACGCCCGCGTCGGCCAGGCCAGTGTTGATCATGGCGAGGTATCGCGCCATGTCGAGCGCACCGCCGATGCCCTGCTCGAGCGCGACCTGGACTGCGATCTGGTTGTACAAGCGCGGCGGGGTGCCTAGCAGCGGCGTGCCGTCGTAGCCCCAAAAGTTTCCGATGAAGCGGGTGTACGCGGTAGAGGTGCTGCCTGCGGTATCGACCGAAGCGCCGATCGACTGGACGTCGCGGTAGCCCTCCACGTATCGCCGCGAGCCGGGCATAGGCGGCGGGTTGATGCGGTACTGGTGCCCGCTGTTCAGCGAGAACGGGGTGACCGCGCCCCAGTACGCGCCGAGCGCGAGATCGAAGTCGCCGCCTGCCGATGGGGTCAGGGGGTCGGGCTCCCACTCGAAGCGTTGGGTCGTTCCGCCGTTGACAGGATTGCCGTTGAAGGTGGTCGTGCCGTCGGCGATCAGGCCGCCGTGGCCGAAGTCTGGTTCCGCGTGGCTCGCGCCGTCATCGGAGCGCAGGTCGAGGATGGCCCGAGCCGCACGCTCGCCGGTGCGCCGGCCCGCATCGATCTCGTTGCGCGGGCGGCCGCCGCGGTCTCGGCCGAATTGCTGGCCGAGGGCCGCGACGATCTGCTCGAGATCGGATTGCAGGAGGCTCTTCAAGCGATCGGACTGATCCGGGTAAAGCTCGACGAGCACCGTGAAGGCGGCGAACGCGATCGCCGCGTCAACAGATGCTTGTTGGGGTACCCGGCCCAGGTCGTTGTACGCGGTGTAGCCGCGCTCGATCGCGTTCACCGCGTCGAACACCGCGATCTGGACCATGGCGAGCGCGCGGCTGGTGCGGGTTGGGCCGGCGTTGGCTGCGTCTGCCGAGCCGGTATCCGGATCGGGTGTGTGGTCGATAGCCACCGCGTCCAGTGCGATCTCGTGCCAGAGCAGCACGCGGTCCATCTGGTCGACAACCTCGCGCGCCTGCCGTTGGTTCTTGAGGCGGTCCAACACGTTTCGCGCCATCGCCGTCCGGCTCGTCAAACCGAGATAGCCAACCTCTTGGCTTCGCGAGAGCTTCTTGTTGCCTTCCTGCGCGATCGCGTGCGATGCGGGCAACGCGAGCAACGCCAGTGCTACCACTTTCTCCTTGTTACGCATGTGGGTTCTCCTTGCATGTCTTTGGGGCCTCGGGTTTTGGCCCCTCCATGCAGGAGTTGTCCCCGCGCGCACGGAGTGGGACATGCTGTCCTAAAGAAATCGACAAGAGCTCTCGCGTCGAGGGAAAACCACCCGGTCAGACGAGGGCGGCCTTGCATATCGGACACCAGCAACGAGGCGTGGTCCAGGGCGTCTGCTTGATCAGCGAGTTGCGGCGACGGAAAACAGCCGGCGTGGACGGACGAGTACGCAGCACAGCACGCCGATCGAGGCGAGCAGCGCGAGAGAGACTGCCACCATGCTTAATGCGTGTGTGGCGGGCTGCGCCGCGTGCGCCTCAACCGAATGGGCAGCGGTTGTGTGGGCGATCGGTCTGGTTGCCATCGAGACATCGAACGGCTCGCTCGCTTCCGCCGCCGCGGCGTTCAGGTACGTCTCTTCCTCGCCCGGCCGGCGGACGACGAGCATCAATTCGTCCATGACGTACGGCCCGCGGACGGCGAGTTCCTGTGTACCTTGCGGGAGCTGCGCACGGAGCGTGAAGTACATCGCGACCGGCAGGCGTAGCTGCGGGTTCTCGAGACGCCACTGGTCTACCGATTCGGGCGTCGGGGATTGGACCAACTCGCAGTCCAGGCGCTCGCCGTCGGCCAGGATCCAGAATCCGCCCTCGAATCGCTCCCGTGAGTCCTGCAGCGAGAGGTCGAAGTCCTGCGGCGTCGCTTCGAGTAGTTCGTACATCTGCCAGTCGAGTACCGCGGCCGAGGTGTCGTTGAGCGCATACGCGAGCACGTCGTGCAGCACACGCACTTCGACCACGCCGCCCGCGTCATCGCGCGAGACCTCGACGAACACCATCGTCTTCAGCGTCGGATGGGCGAGCGCTGCCGACGCGAACAGGAGCGCGATGACGAGGTACAGTCGAGCCATCACGGCGCCTCGCCCAGGAGAGTTTGGATCGCTTGCTCGGTCAGTGCCTCTTCCCAGATCGTGAACCGCGCGAGCTCGCCGTCGTAGCGATATCGGTTGTCCCAAGGGTCGGCGGGTGCGATATGGATCACGCTCGCGTCGTCGGCCAGCCGGATCGCCCGCTCGCCGATGAGTTCGCCGTTGCGGTAGAGCCGACCGATCTGGCCGTCATAGGTGGCCGTGATCATCTGCCAGCGGCCCGACTCGTAGGGCGTGCGGCTCGAGACGTCCTGGTTGTGCGACCAGAGGTGCACACCGCTGGCGAACTTTGCGAAGTACCGGGACTGCCCGCCCACGCGCGCATCGCAGTTACCAAAGCCGATCAGGATCGAGCGGTTGCTCGGCTGCTCGTCGAATCGTGTCCAGACGTTGATGGTCCACGAGTCGCCGGCGTCGACCGGCAGGTTGGGCACGTCCTCGATGATCGAGCCGTACATGGACTTGTCGATCTCGTCGAGCGCGAAAACTGGGCCCGAGATGATAAAGGGGCGTGAGGTGGTCTCGAGCTCGTTGCGCGCTGGCGAGCGATCCTGGATGCCATCCAACCGGATGTTGTAGGGCTTCGCGACCGCGGGCGGGCTCGCGAGCTCGATCATCGCGCCGCAGCCACCGGGCATCATGCGCACATCGCTGACCTCGATGTTTGGTTCGATCGCGACCGCCCCTGGTGCCAACTCTCGAACGGGCTCCGAGAACGCCACGCGGATCTGCGGTGTCTCGTACAGCGCGAGCACTTCGGTCACGCGTGGGGGTGTGCGATCATCAACGCGAACCGTGCGCTCCTGGATCGGCCCAAGGCTGCCGGTCTCATCGAGCATGGCCGCCCGGATCGTGGTGGTCTGACTGAGGGTGATGGGCGATGTGTACGTTGCGGAGTCTGCCGTCGGGTCGCTGCCGTCGGTCGTATAACGGAACGATCCGGGTTGCCAGTACAGGTCGGGTTCGATGGTCGCCTCGACGGAATCGGTGTGCGTTCCGTTGCGGCCATCGGGCATGGCTGCCACATCGATGATCGGTGGTCGGTACTGGTGGGCCTCCAGCGTGTCGAACAACTCGCGCGCTGGCTCCGCCGCCTGCCCGGCCTGCGCCGCTGTAGCCGCAAATACCTTGATGCGAGGATCATCGGGGAGCGTGACGCTGCGCGCGCCACGGGGTAGATCAATCTTTTGGACGAACAGGTAGCAGTAGCGGTAGATCTCGTCTCGCGTGCCCGCGTCGTCCGGCACATGGTGGTGCGAGGCGTACCACGCGATCTCGTCGGGCTTCACGTAGCCGGGCGTCAGGCCGATCATGTCGCTGCGGCCCCACGGGTACCTCGGATCGGTGATATCGCCCGGCCACTCGCGGCGGTCCCACTGGCCGACGTAGCCGTCCCAGGCCTGGGCGCTGATTTGGGCTCGCGCTCCATCGACGAGGACCGCCCCGTGAACATCGCCGTCGCTGCTGGCAACGAGCAGGTACAGCGTGTCGAAACCGTCTCCAGGAAGCGTGATCTCTTGTCCACGGCAGGTCACGGCGTTCGCTTGCTCTCCTTCGCCCAGCAGGAACCCGACGCCGCGTGCCGACAGCGTCTGGGGCATCATCTCCGCCGGGTATGAACGGTCGCCCGTCATGCCATCGGCGCGCTGTTCGTCGTTGGCGCTCATGGCGTCGGTATCGAACGGGAGTTCGATCGGGACGAACGGCGGCGTGTCGATGGCGGTCTCGATTTCCGAGACTGTCAGGGCGATCGCCTTGAGGCCGAATGCTCCGACATCGGTCTGAATCGCACCACTTTCGGCAGCCAGATCGGCCAGATGCCGCTCCTGGCCATCGACGTGCCGGGCGTTGGCAATCTCACCGATGTCGCTCGAGATGCGCACGCCCGCCGGGCTGCCGGTGTGCTCGCGTAGACGGATCACGATCTCGTCGGTGTCCTCGGCCTTCTTCATCGCCTGAACACTGACGGCGGGGTTGTCGACGCTCAGGAGCGAGACGCGTCTTCCCAAGTCGCCGGGGTGTGACGTCGTGCGGAACGGGATGAGCGGCTGGTTGAGGCTCGCACCGTGCACGTAGCTCTGGCCATCACGCCAGTCGCCGGTGTGGCCCTGGATCGCGTAGAGCACGTTGTGGCGGCCGATGTCCTGGCTCTGCTGGTCGGGATAGCCGCCGCGGACGCCGGGTGTGAAGAGCAGCGTCAGCCGCACGGTGCTGTCATCGGGCTTGTCGGTCGCGTACTTGCTGTCGCACAAGATGCTGGTGCCGAAGCCGCCGCCGCGGTCGGTCAGGTTGAACCACTTGTGGAACAGGTACTCGTACTGGCGTGGATAGCCGTTGCCGCGCTCGATCGCGCCCAGGTGCTGGTCGTAGGTGGCGAGCGGATTGCTCGCCGTCAGCGGAAACGCCGCGCGGACGCTGCGCTCGCGCGTCTGCCAATCGATGTCGGTGTCGAACTCCACGCGATCGCCGCCGTGACTGAGCCTGATGCGTTGGACGAACGTTGAACCCTCGGCTTCGCGCGTGACCTCGACGGCGACGCGGGCCGGCCCGTTCTCGATAACCTCGAACTTCACTGGCCCGCTCTCGCCGACGAACGCTCGGGCGGGCAGCTGCCGATCGGCCCAGTCCATGTTCCACGCGGGCCACTGGCTCGGATTCTCATAGTGCAGGCCGATGCGAGCGGGGGCGCTGAGCAGCTCGACACCGACCTTCTTGTCGAAGATCGACGCAACATCCCCGCGCGTGTCCAGCGTCACGACATAGCGATGGTTCTCAAGCCGACGCCCTTCGGCAGAGATGCTGGGCCCGCTTGGTGCGCCGGGGAACGCGTTCTGGCTGAGGATCACGTCGTAGGTCGCGAAACCGATCGAGGGCGCGGACGCGACGAAGGCCACACGAGCCATGCCCGAGTCAACACTGGTCCAGAGGATCTGGGACGGTGTCATGGAGCCCTGCGCATTGAGTACAACAATGGCTTCGGGTGCAGCGCCGTCGAACGGGACCTCGGCCTCGACGACATCCGATCGCTCCCATGACAGCGGGTTATACACGACCACCGGCGTGCCGCGCGCCGTCGTGTCCATCGCGCTGATGATGGCCGAGGCCGAATCGGTCATGACGGCCCCGAACTGGTTGGCCGCGATGACCTCGTCATTCCACGACAGGTCGTACGCCAGAGGCACGCTGGTGCCGGGCAGGATGTCGTGCATCTGCGAGCCGAGCACGAGTTCCCAGGCGTCTTGCAATCGTTGCGACGGGTAGTCGCGGGCTCCCAGAAGCATCGCGCCCGTGGCGGCCTTCTCCGCGGCGTCGGCCAACTCCTCGTTCTTTCGGTTCCACCGCTTCATGTATGCCTGGGAGGAGATGCTTCCCGCCGAGTGCTCGATGAGCTGGAGTTCGCCGTTATAGGTCGGAAGCGCTGCGCGCTGCTCTGGGCTGATCGCGTCGAACATCATGTCGGCACGCTGGGCGATGACGGTAATCGGCGCGTCGGGCTCCTTGCCATTGGCCACGCTCTGCTCGACCATGGCGACCGAAGCCTCACGCGGCGCGCCGCCCTGATCCCCCGTGCCGTAGTAGTGGTAATCGACGTATACGCCCGATGCATCGCCGTTGTTGTTGATGCGTGTGAGCCAGCTCTGGCTCTTGCTCAGATCGGTCGTGACGTCGCCGACGTACGCACCGGGATCGAGCGCCGCGATGACCGACTCTCCGTCAGGCCCCTCCCACACGCCGACCTTGAAGGGGATGGGCGTGACGGCGTTCCACGTGAGCTTCTGCGTGCTAAAGCCGGTGAGCCCACAGTGAGCCAGCAGGCTCGGCAGCGCTGCCGGGAAGCCAAAGCAATCGGGCAGCATGAACTCGTTGCTGGTGACGCCAAAGACGTCTCGCGTGTACCGGTTGCCGTAGAGCACGTGACGGATCTGCGACTCGCCGCTGGGCACGTTGGCGTCGTTCTCGTCGACGGCCGACCCAGACGGGAACCACCGGCCCCGCGCGATGTACTTCTTGAGTGTCTCGAAGTCCTCGGGGTAGTACTCCTCCATCATCTCGAAGCGACGCGTGCCGCCGAAGTTGAACACGTAGCCCGGGTAGGCCTCGAACAGCTCGAAGTTGTCGTGCAGCGTGTTGGGGATGAAGTCTCGGATCGTGTCGAGGTACGTCCATCGCCACTGCGTATCGAGGTGTGCATAGGCGACGACGAACAGCGTGGGCTTGGAGAGATCGATGTCCTCGACCTTGGGCGCACCCGGCGGGGCGGGCTTCGGCGTCTTGTGTGCATCATGACCTTGTGGATCGCCCTGTGCGACGGCGCTCCAGCCCGCCAATGCCACCGCCAAACCCGCCGCCGCCTTGACAATGCCGGTCATCGTGTTGCTCCTCCGATGTGTTCTACACCCCACGCGCGGGCCACGGGCCCAGCGAATCCGATGGTACCCGATCCGGTGAGGAGCCCAAGCCTGGGCCGTTCACTGCCTGTCGTTTGCAGCCGCGCGTGATCGCCAGTACCATTGGCGCTCGGGGCAGCTGCCCCGTTTGTGGGAGCCGCCGGCATGGGTGTAGTGGTCGATGAACTCAAGAAGCTCCGCCAGCACCTGCTGACCGGCGTGTCCTTCGCCATCCCGTTCATCGCGTGCGGCGGCATTCTGATCGCCTTATCGCTGGCGTTCGCGCCGCAGATCGATGGCATGCGTCTCGACCAGAGCCTGCAGATGCTCGAGCCCGAGTGGGCCCGCAGGTTCCTCCTGACCACGCTCATGATCGGCGGTACCGCCTTCGAGCTCATGCTTCCCGTGCTGGGTGGGTACATCTCGTACTCGATTGCGGGCAAGCCGGGTCTCGTGGCGGGCATGCTGGGCGGCTGGCTGAGCGGCAACCTGACGATCCCATGGGACCAAGCCGCCGAGAAGGTCAGCGCCGGTTTCCTCGGCGCCATCGTGGCCGGCATCATCGCGGGTTACGTCGTACAGGCGCTCAAGAAGATACCTGCGAACAAGTTTGTCAAGCCGATCATGCCGATCCTCATCATCCCCGTGCTCAGCGCACTGGCCGTCGGTGGGCTGATGCTGTTGGTGATCGGCCCGCCCATCGCGGGACTGATGACGTGGATGACCGATGGGCTCGAAGGCATGCAAACCGGCAGCGCCGTGCTGCTCGCGGCCGTGCTCGGCGCCATGATCGCCTTCGACATGGGCGGACCGGTCAACAAGGTTGCGTTCTTCTTTGCGGCCGGGCTGATCCAGGATGGCAACATCATGGTGATGGGCCCCGTGGCCGCGGCGATCTGCACGCCACCGCTGGGTCTCGGTCTGGCGACGATCGTCGCACGCGGCTTGTGGCGCGAAGAGCAACGCGAGGCGGGATTGGCCGCCGTCGGCATGGGCATGATCGGCATCACCGAAGGCGCGATCCCCTTCGCGGCGAGCGACCCGCTGCGCGTCATCCCCTGCATCATGCTGGGATCGATGGCCGCGAGCGTGACCGCCATGCTCGGCAGCGTCGGCAACAACGCGCCGCACGGCGGTCCGATCGTCCTGTTCGTGGTTGAGAACAAGCTGATGTATATCGTGGCGATCGCGGTTGGTACCGTTATCACGGCCGCAGCGGTGATCGCGGTCAAGAAGCTCACGCAACGCCAGAGCGCTGAGGCCGCCGAGTAGGAGTGTTCTGATATGAAGATCGTCGCGGTGACCGCGTGCCCAACCGGGATCGCTCACACCTACATGGCCGCCGAGCAGCTCGAGAAGACCGCCAAGGCGGCGGGCCACGAGATCCACGTCGAAACGCAGGGCTCGATGGGCATCGAGAACGAGCTGAGCGCCCAGGCGATCAGCGATGCGGATGTGGTCATCTTCGCGGTCGATATCGACGTCGAGCAGAAGGAACGCTTCGACGGCAAGAACGTCGTCCAGGCCAGCGTGTCTGAGGCCATCAAGAAGCCCGACGCGCTGCTCGCGCGTGCGGGTGTGTGAATGGCTGACGCGGTCGAGCACCGTTTCGTTTGCGGCTTGCCCCACGGCCTGCACGCGCGGCCTGCGAGCAGGCTCGCCGAGATCGCAGGCGACTTTGTCTCCGAAATCTCGATCCGCCGAGCCGACGGCACTCGCGCAAACCTCCGCAGCGTCCTGTCCGTTGTCGGCCTCGACGTCCAACAGAACGACGAGTTCGTCATTTCAGCTTTGGGCACAGATGCCACAGCCGCGCTCGCCGCGATCCGGGCTGCCATCGATGTCGGGCTCGAAGACGATGAGCCAGCGCAGCCTGTGGCCTCGGCCTGTCGAGTGCCGCCGGTCCTCCGCGAGCTTGGCGCCCTGCACATCCCCGGCGTTGGCGTGTGCGGAGGCTGCGGTCTGGGTTCGGCCATATGCGTTGGTGGCCTGACGATCCCGGCCGAGACGCTCGATCGGGCGGATCTTGGGATGGAGGTCAAACGGAACGAGTTGCGCAGCGCGCTCCTACGCGTGCAGGATGGATTGGAGCGGCGCGCCGAGATGGCTTATGGCGCAGAGGCAGCACTCCTCAGAGCGCACGCCCAGATCGCGCACGATCCCGCACTGCGTGAGGCCATCGAGCAGCGACTCCAGGACGGCAAGCCTGCGGTCGTCGCGGTGGCCGAGGCCGCCGAGCACCTCGCTGCCTTGCTCCGCGAGGCGAAGAGCGCGTACGTGCGAGAGCGAGCCGTCGATGTTGCCGACATCGCCATGCAGGTCATCGAGGTGCTCGTTCCCGGAGGGCTTCAGTCGGCTTGTCCGGCGCTGACGGGTGATTCCGTCGTGTTTGCCGACATGCTCACGCCCAGCCAGCTGCTGGGATTCGATCGCCGTTGCCTGAAGGGCCTCGTGCTCGGCGGCGTGGGCCACACTTCGCACACCGTGATCCTTGCGCGCGGCATGGGCGTGCCGTGCATCATCGAGGTCTCCGGCGCGTCGAGCACCGCCAGGTCCGGCGAGCCCTCGATCGTCGATGGAGACGGTGGCTTCGCGATCACTCCGATCAACGACGAGGTTCGCCGGTTCTACACCCAAGAAGGCCGTGTGCGGTCGCGTCGCCAAGCGCGCGTCCTGCCGATCGTGCGTGCGCCCGCGACAACCTCCGATGGCGCCGCGCTGGAAGTCGGCGTCACCGCGGTGGATGCCGCCGATGTCGCACGCGCGATCGAGGATGGGGCCGATGGTGTCGGGCTGTATCGCACCGAATCGCTCTACTTGGAACGCGACTCGGCTCCGCGCGAGGAGGACCAACGCGAGATCTACTCCAGCGTGCTCGATGCGGCGGGCGGCAAGCCCGTGATCTTTCGCACGTTCGACATCGGCGGAGACAAGCCCGCGCCGTACATGCGCCTGCCCAGCGAGGCCAACCCATTCCTCGGCGTCCGTGGTATCCGCCTCTACGAGCGGTACTCCGACCTGCTCGACACCCAGATCCGCGCGATGGTCGCCGCGGCTGCCGGTCGGCCACTGAAGATCATGGCCCCCATGGTCGCCACCGTATCCGAGATGGCTTGGTTTCGCGATCGCGTTCGGCAGGTGAGCGAGGACGCGCACGTGGGCATGATGGTCGAGGTGCCCGCGGTCGCGCTCTCGATCGATCGCTTCGCCGAGCACGCCGACTTCGTCAGCATCGGCACGAACGACCTCTGCCAGTACTGGATGGCGGCCGATCGCGGCAATCCCGGCGTGTCGAGCATGTGCGATGAGCTGCAGCCGACGTTCTTGCGTGCGCTCCGACGGATCGTGGATGACACGCGCGCCTCTGGGCTCTGGGTTGGCGTGTGCGGCGAGATGGGTGGACGCCCCAGCAATGTGCCGCTGATGCTCGGATTGGGCGTTGATGAGGTCAGCGCGGGGCCGAACGAGTTCGCCGCCGTCAAGCTCGCCGTTCGCGAGGCCGATGCGTTGCGGTGCCGACAACTCCTCGACGAGGCGTGCGAGTTGGACTCTGCCGATGCGGTGCGTGAGCTGCTGGGCTCGTTCGCGTGGCGATCCGAGCTCGCCGCGCCGAGCGTGATCGATCCGGAGTGCGTTGACGTCGGGGTGGCTGCCGCCAGCAAGGCGGAGGCGATCAAGGCGGCGGTCGATCTGCTCGCCGTCGCCGGTCGCACCGATGCGCCGCGAGAGCTTGAGGAAGCCGTCTGGGCTCGCGAGGCGACGTATTCAACCGGGCTCGGGCATGGGTTCGCCGTGCCGCACTGCAAGAGCCCGTCGGTCCGTTGGCCGACGCTCGCGGCCGTGAGGCTGGCCGAGCCCGTCGAGTGGGAGTCCATGGATGGCAAGCCCGTGCACACGGTGCTGCTCTTGGCCGTGCCCGACGGTGAGGCTGCGGGTGGTGGGCGCGCGGCACACCTCAAGATCTTCGCGACGCTCGCACGGCGCTTGGTGCACGACGAGTTTCGTCAGAAGCTTCAGGCGTGCACGGAAGCGCCCGCGCTCGGAGCCATCCTGCAAGACGAGCTGGGCCTGGGATCATCCAACTCGTAATCTCGCTGAGGTAGAAGCGGTGTTCGAGGCTCGTGAGCCCGTGGCCCATTGGCCTCTCAAAGTTCAGGGTTTGCCCGAGGTTTCCGCCACGGAATTGTGTGGATGAGATGGTGGCTCACGATATCTGGTCGATCCAATCAGAATCCAGAAATGCCCAGTTCTCGGTCCTCTTGCGGCCTCCAAAGGGATCCTCGGGTCGAATGCCTGGGCTGTCGGCTTGTTGCCCGGCTCGGCGTGCGCATGATTGAGAATCGTACGAGACAGTTACGCACCCGCTAAGCCGGTCGTAGGCGTGTTCGTGCGGCGTCGTGTTGCTCGACGCCGCCCTGCACAATGGGGTGTAATCCGGGCTATCCCGAATAGCCTGCAAGAAGAGGACGACGATATGCAGCGTGGTAAGAGTCGGATTTCGGTCGTGGCCGCGTCGGCGGCGATGCTGCTGGCCAGTAGCGGGCTCGCCGTGGCTTCCCAGTCACTGGCCCAGCCCACCCAGACCCAGACGGTTCCGGTCGGCGATGGCTTCGTGCGGACGTGGGTCGACGCCGGCCAGCCGATGGTCGCCATCAGCCTCGACGGTCAGCGCGTCCAGCGCGTGGTCGAGCAGCGCGGCACCATCATGCTGCGCTACGCCGAGTTCGACCCTGCCGCGTTCATTCCGGGCGTGCCGGCCGAGCTGCAGGCCGTCCCCGAGAGCAGCGCGTTCATCGTGCAGTACATCAGCCAGCCGCTCGAGGCATACGGCGATGCGATCGGCCGCCTCGGCGGCACGGTCGAGCGCTTCCTGCCGGACCAGGCCCAGATCATCACGATCGATCCCGGCATGATCGACGCCGTGCGTGCCCTGCCGTTCGTGCGGTGGGTGGGCGAGTACCACCCCGCGTACAAGCTCGATGAGCCCGAGATCCAGCGCCTGACGCTGGGCTCGTTCAGCGACTCGTTCACGCAGCGCTACTCCATCCAGACGCTCCGTCGCGGCAACGGCTCTCTGGCCGGCCTCTCGCAGCAGGTTGGCGAGATGGGCGTGCGTGTCGACCTCGAGTCCGAGCCCGTTGGCCGCCTTGAGGCGTGGCTCACCGACGCCCAGGTGCTCGAAATCGCCCAGCGCAGCGACGTGCTCTTCATGGACCACCGCGGCGAGCCCGAGCTCGACGTCGATCTGGCCCGCATCATCGGCGGCGCCAACTACGTCGAGAGCGTGGCCGGCTTCTCCGGCCAGGGCGTTCGCGCCGAGGTCATGGACAGCGGCTTGTTCCTGGGCCACCAGGAATTCAGCGGCATGGACCCCGCGCCGCTGCTGCACGGCTCCGTCGACTCGCAGTCGCACGGTACCGCCGTGTTCAGCATCGTCTTCGCGCCGGGTGTGAACCCGCAGGCTCGCGGCTTCCTGCCCGACGCCGAGCAGTCCATCATGGCCGACTACGGCTCGCTGGGTGATCGCTACGCGCACACCGCCCGCCTGGTCGATCCGAGCGGCCCGTATCGTGCCGTCTTCCAGACCAACAGCTGGGGCGCACCGCGCACCACGGACTACACGACCGTGTCGGCCGAGATGGATGATATCCTGTTCGACCACAACATCACCATCCTGCAAAGCCAGTCGAACTCGGGCAGCACGCCCAGCCGTCCGCAGGCCTGGGCCAAGAACATCATGTCTATTGGTGGCATCAACCACCAGAACACCGTTGATCGCAGCGACGACCGCCACGGCGGCTCGGCCGGTAGCACCGGTCCCGCGCAAGACGGCCGCATCAAGCCCGATCTCGCCCACTTCTACGACTCGACCATCGCGGCAACGACCGGCGGATCGTCGTCGTACACGCAGTTCGGCGGCACCTCCGGCGCCACGCCCATCACCGCCGGCCACGTCGGCCTGTTCTACCAGATGTGGAGCGAGGACGTCTTTGGCACCGCTCCGGTTCCAGGCGGCACGGTCTTCGAGAACCGTCCTGTTTCCAGCACGGCCAAGGCCATGATGGTCAACACCGCGCTGCAGTACGACTTCGCGAGCCCCTCCGATGACAAGAACCGCATGCGTCAGGGCTGGGGCCTCGCGGATGTTGGCAAGCTGTACGACGAGCGCGAGCGATTCTTCATCGTCGATGCCAACGAACCCATCGAGCCGCTTGCGGTGACGCAGTACCAGCTCAACGTCGCCGGCGACGAGCCCGATCTGCGGATCACCATGGTCTACCGCGATCCCAGCGGCACGACCTCGGCCACCAAGCACCGCATCAACGACCTGACCCTCAAGGTCACCTCGCCCACCGGCGACGTGTACTGGGGCAACAACGGCCTGACCAACGGCAACTTCTCCACGCCCGGTGGCTCGGCCAACGACGTCGACACGGTCGAGAACGTGCTCATCGACTCGCCCGAGGGCGGCGTGTGGGTCGTCGAGATCATCGCCGACGAGATCAACCAGGATGGCAACCCCGCCACGCCCGGCCTCGACGCGGTCTACTCGCTCGTCGCCGCCGGCGTCACCCCGTCCATCGGCATCGCGATCCTGAGCGACGTGCCGGAGATCGTCCTCCCTGGCACCAGCATCGCCGTTGAGGCCGAGGTCATCGAGGGCGACGAGATGCTCGTCGGCGCCCCGCAGATCTTCTACGACATGACCGGCTCGGGCTTCACCCAGGCCGACATGGTCGCCAGCGGCGACACCTGGACCTTCGACCTGCCCGAGACCACGTGCGGCACCAGCCCGGCCTTCTACTTCGAGGTGACCGGTGACGGCGGTACGATCGCGACCCTGCCAGCGCTCGGCGCGGACAGCCCGTTCGCCGTCGATCGCGTCGGCGAGGATCTCAGCTTCGCCGAGTTCGACTTCGAGACCAGCGTGGGCTGGAGCGTCGACCCCGGCGCCCTCCAGGGCGATTGGGAGCTTGCCTCGCCCGAGGACTACGCCGGTTCGGGAGAAGCCCGCCGCGGCGAGGTTCCCGAGGACGACTTTGATGGCTCCGGCCAAGCGTTCATGACGGGCGCGGCCAGTGGCGAAGACGTCGACCTCGGTCCGACTATCCTGACGTCGCCCCTGTTCGAACTGTCGGGTGCCCCCGATGACGTCGAGCTGCGTTATGCCCGCTGGTTCACCAACGACGACCAAAGGGCTGGTATCGCCGATGAAGATCGACTGCTCATCGAGATCTCCGATGACGGTGGTGCTTCGTGGTCGGTCCTCGAAGAGGTTGACCATGCCGCCGGTGGCGAGGCGTGGTCCGAGCAAGTGATCCAGGTGTCCGACGTTGTCGGCCTCACCGACCAGGTGCAGCTGCGCTTCACGGTCGGCGACTCGCCAAACGACTCGCGCACAGAGGCTGGCCTCGATGCCCTGAGCATCCTCGGCTTCCGCTGCGATGCGACCGGCGGTTGCCCGGCCGACCTCGACGGTGACGGCGAGCTCACGCTGTTCGACTTCCTGGCGTTCCAGACCGCGTTCGACGCCGGCGACCTCGCGGCCGACTTTGACGGCAACGGCGTCCTGGATGTCTTCGACTTCCTGGAGTTCCAGAACCTGTTCTCCGCTGGCTGCTAACGCCACGAACACCTTATCGACGCCTCGCCCGTTCCGGCGGGAGGGGGTCGATGACGCGAAGGGCCATCCGAGGAGGGTGGCCCTTTTTTCTTATGGGTCGTGAGAATGAAAGTTCGTGCTAATAACTTAGGGCAATCCGAAGTTCGGGAACTCCTGTGACTTCGCACCCGTGCGATCGTTGGAACCGTCGCGGCGCATCTTGCGGAATACGCTGGCATGCTCCGATGCTGGCCCATCGGCCCGTCCCGGAGCATGTTGTGCAAGTAACGCGCCGAGCTTTTGGCGGGTAATACGGCTTGTAGCACCGTCGATCTCGAGCCGCTGCCCGCGGCCTGTGTATCGCGAGAGGTTTCGACCCGGTCGCAAGGCATGCGACCGGGACGCGACCAATGTCACGATTTCCTGTGTGCAGACACATTCGAATACCAGGGGAGGATCCCGTGCGAGGAATTACGAGTAACACCAACCTGCTGCGTGCCGCAGGCCTGTGCGTCGGACTGTCCGCGTTGACCGCATCATCGGCGTTGGCCGGTGACACGGCCACCGGAGGACTGAGCGTCCAAGACCTCTACGAGGGCGTGCAGACCTACACCGGTAGCCGCGGCGTCGAGATGTTCTACGGCGTGCCGATGACCACAGGCGCAACGGCCGAGCAGGCCGCCGCCGACTTCATCGCCCAGCACGCCGACGAGTTCGGCAAGGGCGACATCACGCTGACTCTGGCCGACACCACCACGCTGCGTGACGGCCGCTTTACCGCCTTCATGTACGACCAAGAGATCGACGGCCTGCCCGTCCATCTCGGCATGGCTCGCATCTTGGTGCTCGATCGCGGCTTCGACCACGCCGTGGTCTACGCCGCCGGCAACCTGGCTCAGGACCTTCCCGGCGATCTCAGTGATGACGTGTTCGTCGCCGGCGACGCGGCCGTCGCGAGCGTTCGCAATGACTTCCGTTTCGCGAACTTCAAGAACTACGGCGAGCCCGAGCTCGTGGCCTACTACCACGGCGCCGATGGCGAGGCCGCCAATGAGGTCCGCCCGGCGTGGCGCGTGACCAACGAGCATCCGATGTTCCCGCAGGTGGCCGAGGCGTACGAGGTCTTCGTCGACGCCGAGACCGGCGAGCAGATCGCCGTTAAGTCGGTCATCCACCACCAGGACGTCGACGGCACCACAAGCGGCAACGCGACCCCTGGCACGCTGCCCGACATCGCCAGCAACCCGCCGACCACCCAGCGACTCCCGCTGCTCCAGGTGTTCCTGCAGGGCGGCGGCAGCGCCACGTCTGACCTGAACGGCGAGTTCACGATCTCGCACTCGGGCACGAGCCCGGTCACGGTCGAGGGCGACCTCGTCGGCCCCTACGTCCGCATCAACGATGTACAGGGCCCCGAGCTGAGTGCCAGCGTCGTCGTGACGCCTCCCGGCCCGGCCGATCTCCTCTTCAACACCAGCCCGAGCCAGTTCACCACAGCGCAGGTAAACGCGTTCCTGCACACGAACCTGACCTTCGACTTCATGATCACGCGCGCACCCGGCTTCACGGCCATCGCTCGCCAGACGCCCGCCAACGTCAACCTCAACGACAACTGCAACGCGTTCTTCAGCGGCGGCGACCTGTCGATCAACTTCTTTACCGCCGGCGGCGGCTGCGTGAACACCGCGTTCTCGACCGTCGTGGCCCACGAGTACGGCCACTTCATCGTCAACCGCCTCGGCCTGGCGCAGGGCGCCTTCGGTGAGGGCTACAGCGACGCCGTCGCCTTGGCCTTGTACGACACCGGCATCGTCGGCGAGCAGTTCTTCGGCGGCGGCCCGGTCCGCAACCCCGAAGCCGCCCGCCAGCAGTTCCCCTGCTCCTCGGGCGCCATCCACACGTGCGGCCAGATCGTCGGCGGCTCGTGGCGCTGGATCCGCCTGAACATCGGCGACACGATCGGCTCGGCTCCCGGCCTCGAAGTTGCGCGTGACCTGTTCGTTGCCTGGACGATCATCACCACCGGCGGCCGCGGCCTCGATTCGGCCGGCCCCTGGACCGCCATCGAGGTGCTCACCGTCGACGACGATGACGGCATCCTCGGCAATGGCACGCCCAACTACGACGACATCTGCGCGGCCTTCGCTCGCCACGGCATCGACTGCCCCGAGCTCGCCCTGCTGAGCATCAGCGTCGTCGACGCCCCGTCGGAGCTCCTGCCCGGCGAGAGCGCCGAGGTCCGCGTCACCATCAGCGAGTCGTCGGCTGGCCTGGTGCCCGATTCGCAGCAGCTCGGCCTGATCATCGATGGCTCGACCCAACTCGTGCCGCTGACAGCCGACGGCGATGAATTCGTCGGCACGATCCCCGGCCAGGTTGGCCTGACCGACCTCGCGTACTTCATCACCGCCGAGGCCGACACGGGCGACACCGTTCGCGTCCCGTCCGACGGCGGCTTCCCGGTGCTCGTCGGCGAAGTGATCGTCAGCCTCGACTTCGAGTCCGCCCCGGGCTGGACCGTCCAGAACGAGGCCCTCGAGGCCGGTGCGTGGGAGCGTGGCGTTCCCCAGGGTGCCGGCGACGATCGCAGCGAGGATCCGCCCACCGACTTCGACGGCTCGGGCGCGGGCTTCTTCACCGATCCCGACGCCGGCAACACCGACGTCGATGGCGGCCCAACCCGCCTGCTGAGCCCGGTGTACGACCTGTCGACCTACGACGACGCACTCATCTCGTACGCCCGCTGGTTCCGCAACGATGACGTCGATGCCGACCGCCTGCGGATCGAGTTCTCCGATGACGGTGGCTCGACCTGGTCGCTCGCCGAGAACGTTGCCGACACGCCCGAAGGCTGGGTCACCGCGGCCCTGCGTGTGTCGGACGTCGTCGACATCACCGACCAGTTCCGCGTCCGCTTCAGCGCCACCGACAACCCCAACGACTCGGTCACCGAGGCCGGCCTGGACGCCTTCCGCGTCATCGTCGCCGGCGATCCGGTCTGCCGGGCCGACCTTGACGGCAACGGCGAGCTGAACATCTTCGACTTCCTCGAGTTCCAGAACCTGTTCGGTGCTGGCGACCTCCGCGCAGACTTCGACGACAACGGCGAGCTGAACATCTTCGACTTCCTGGCCTTCCAGAACGAGTTCTCTGCCGGCTGCTGAGCCCCAAGCGTTCCAGCCGCACAGACGGCTCGATCGACCTCGAACCAAGCCGCGGGCCCCACCGATAAACGGAGGGGGCCCCGATAATTTACACCAAAAGGGAATACAGAGGGGCCCCCCCCGCCAAAGAAAAGGAAAGAACACAA
>ERZ1740058.198-NODE-198-length-51889-cov-15.414824_pt1 | contig 51889 bp, 44 predicted proteins | sample MGYA00581745_ERZ1740058 | MGnify/ENA primary metagenome ERZ1740058 (study PRJEB43018, sample SAMN04849742) | marine metagenome | isolation source: floating plastic debris | place: Pacific Ocean | collected 2008-08-30 | study: EMG produced TPA metagenomics... | reverse complement strand
ATGAGCTCCGCCTGAGTCGTAACAGCCTGCGGAAGTCTGGTTTGCGGGCTGACTTGTTGGACGATAGTGAAGAGGTGCGCGAGGCTGCTTGGTTCCAGCGGTACCTGTCGGGTGAGGCGGTGGAATTTTACATTGAAGGCAGCGGTACCTATGCGATTTCTAACATTGACCTGCTCAGCCACGAGATCTATTTCACCAAGCAAGAGTCTTTGGTGCAGCTCGAACCGTCTATCTTTTTCTGCTATCAAACGGCCTATTCAGAATCCAGTTCGCTGCTGCGCGACGAGCTAGAGGGCTTGCTGAAAAAGACCAATAAGAAATCACGCTTACCCCTTGCACTCGAAGAATCTAACCGCGCTGGCGAAGGAGCCCTGCGGCGCAACAGTCCCCTCATGCGGAAACTGCGCAAATCTCTCATCTTCATTGCCGATGGCACGTCCGTTGCTCAATTGCCCGGTACGCCGCCCCAACTGTTGCCCAGCGCCAACGTTTGTATTGAGTTGGGCTATGCGCTGCAGTGCAAGCGTCCAGAGCAAATTATTTTGGCGCGGCAGGAGCGCGACGACCTGCCCGGCCACTTTCCCTTTGAAGTGCCTTCTGAGCAGCAGATCGTGTTTCATGACGCCTCAGATCTGGCGGCTCAGCTGAAAGCAAAAGTTGACGGTGAGCTACAGCGCTATGGGCTGCTCTGAGGCAGTTCATAAAATCCACCACCAGCCCTAACGGCTAGTCATCAGAGAGTGCCCATTGAAGCTTAAATGCCAGCGCCGTCTAAATATTCAGTAATGGCCCGATCTTGAATGCGGCAGCTCTGAGTCGGCGCGATCGCGACTAATTCTCTTTGGCTGACTTTGAGGGTTTTCAAGTCTTCGATCTGTTGTTCAAGCCCTTCGATGCGATCGACCAAGGCGCGAATCACCTGGGCCTCAGAGTCGGGCAGGCAGTCATGGTCTAGCGGGCCAACCCGTTCCCCGGCGCGGTAAACCACCCGTCCGGGCACGCCCACAACCGTACAGTCAGAAGGCACCTCTCGCAGCACCACTGAGCCCGCGCCAATGCGCACATCATTGCCCACTTGAATGTTGCCCAGCACTTTGGCCCCAGCCCCAACCACCACATTGGTGCCCAGCGTCGGGTGACGCTTACCCGATTCTTTGCCGGTGCCGCCCAACGTTACGCCTTGATAAATAAGGCAAGAGTCGCCAATGATGGCAGTCTCACCTACTACAACACCCATGCCGTGATCAATAAAAACGCCTTGGCCAATCGTGGCGCCAGGATGAATTTCGATCCCGGTCACGAAGCGGCTGATATGGGAGAGAAATCGGGGAATAAAGGGTAACCCGACGTTCCACAACCAGTGAGCAACCCGATGAAAGGCCAGCGCCTGTAGACCCGGATAGCAGGTCAACACCTCTAGCCAGTTGCGGGCGGCTGGATCACGTTCAAAAACAATTTTGAAATCAGCTCGCAACGCCTTCAGCACAGGAATCGTCTCCCAAGAAAACACTAGAGGTAATTTTAGCGTTACTCGTAGCGTCCTGAATATAGTCAAAAGGTGAGAATTCCCCTATAAAAACGATGGCGGGGAGAGACTTTCCATAGGAGTTTTCCGTTAGGAAGCGCCTGCACCATAGACTGATGCCAGTTTTTACACTCAAGACAGCACCGATCAGATAGAAGCGCAGTAGTCGTTCCAGTTATCGGAGCCAGTTATCGGAGCCAGTTATCGGAAAGGGACGAACGGTTTACCGCCCGCCCGTACCACTTAATTAACTGAGAAACCTGGTTTTCTTGCCGAGGAGAAGACAGGCCTCTATCAACTTTCTGTTTTTGCAAGCGCCCGTAGTCTCAAATCCTCAATATTTTTGAGGGACAAAAAATTGCTCATTGAGAGGGGGGCGCACATAGTCGAGGGGAGCACTTTTGCGCGGTGGCAGTTCCAAGGGTTCTGGGGTCATGTCGACATAGGGAATCTTGCTCAAGAAATGATTGATGCAGTTTAAGCGAGCGCGCTTTTTGTCGTCGGCTTCCACCGTAAACCAGGGGGCTTCAGGGATATTCGTATGGGCAAACATCATATCTTTAGCGCGGGAATACTCTGCCCAGCGATCGCGTGACTCCAAATCCATCGGGCTCAGCTTCCACCGACGGGCGGGGTCAGTCGTGCGCGATTGAAAGCGTCGCTCCTGCTCGTCATCACTGACCGAAAACCAGTATTTCAGCAAAATAATGCCCGATCGCACCAACATCCGTTCAAATTGGGGACAGGTCTCCATAAACTCGTAATACTGCTCATCTGTGCAGAACCCCATCACATGCTCAACCCCGGCTCGGTTGTACCAGCTGCGGTCAAAACAGACAATCTCGCCCGCCGCCGGGAGGTTCGCAACATAGCGCTGAAAGTACCATTGCGTCTTTTCGCGATCGCTCGGTGTCCCTAAGGCCACGACGCGACACCCCCGAGGATTGAGGGGTTCAGTGATGCGCTTGATCGTGCCGCCTTTGCCGGCCGCATCGCGGCCTTCAAACAAAATCACAATCCGAGTATCGGTGTGTTTGACCCAGTACTGCATTTTTACCAACTCGACTTGCAGCCGGGCCAGCTCTTTTTCATAGAACTTTTTAGGCAGTTTCGAACTGCCTTCGCCTTCAGAGATGAGGTAATGTCCCTTTTTTGGGGCCTCTATATCGTGCTTTGGTTTCTTACCTTTTTTATGTTTTGCTTTAATTTCTTTTTCTTTCGCTTTCTTTTTCTTTTTCCCTACTTTCTTTTTGCCTTCCTTAACCAACACTGTTTTGGGCAGCAAACTCTCTGCCGTTGTGGTCACAGAACTATTGGCATTCACATCGTGGTTCATTATCAATATTCTACGAGACGTTCATCTATTCTTAATCATAAAAATGAATAAGAACCTTGATGTGTTGAGGTCTACTAAAAATTATCAATGCAACAAAAGTTTGCGTGCGTCGCCAACGTCGATAGGCACAGGCCAAGTAGCTTTTAGGGCTGAAATCAGACGCTTTCGCTCAACTCTGGCCATGCCAGCGTAACGCCTGTGTCTAGCGGGTCGTTTGGACGAACCCGTCCAGGCAGATCATGGATGTCAGCCAAAGTTGTCAAAAAGAGAGGCCAAGGGCGATTGAAACTCAATCAAGTGGGAATACTGAGCAGGCGATCGCCAGAGAATTGAAGCCCCTTAAGCCGCAATGAGAGGTAATCCGCCAGACCTTAACGGTCGCTAGCGATTGACCTTTCCTGACTTGCGGAGCTCTGAAACCTCATGAAGATGCAAGCCGAAGCTAGCGTGACAGATCTCCATAACTGCTCAAGTAGGGCAAAGTTCTCTCGTTCTCAGCCAAACAGAGTTCCCTTCTCATTGAGCATTTTTATTGTTAATGACTGAGTGATTATATTTAACTATGTTGGCTTTTATTATTCCTCTGAAAAGTGCCAAAGTTTCTAAAGATTGGCAGAGAACTTCTGCATTGTTTGAACGATGTCTGCGATCGACCTGCAATCAGAGCCATGACAACTTTAGAACTATTGTTGTTTGCAATGAGGTGCCTGATATCACCTTTCAGCACAAAAATGTTGAATATGTGAAAGTGGATTTTCTGCCGCCAGAAAAGGTTTCAAATCCCATCCCGCGAGGGCTCACCGACAAGGGAAGACGAGTTCTCAAAGGCATGATGCATGCTCAGCAATTTTCTCCTACTCACGTCATGACTGTGGATGCTGACGACTGTGTTAGCAGCCGGTTGGCGGGTTTTGTTGACCAAAACCCTACTACTAACGGCTGGTATCTCAATACGGGGTGGAAGTATCGAGAAGGAGAAGCTCACATCTACCTCAAGCGTCGCCGATTTTACACTATGTCTGGCACAGCCAATATCGTTCACAACGACTATTTAGACTTGCCAGAAACTCCTGAATACAACCGGGGATATGGTTATTACAAGTTTTATATCGATCACCAGAAAGTTAGAGGCTTCATGGAAGAGAAAGGTGCCCTTATGCAGCCATTACCTTTTCAAGGTGCAGTCTATATTTTGGCAACAGGGGACAACATTTCAGGCAACGAAGAGAATCTATCTTTTAACTTTTTGAATCGCAAAAAGATTTCTAGTGAGCTTCGGCAGGAATTCTGTCTAGACAATCTAGATCTCAGCAAGAGTTTGTCTACATCGACATCATAAATTGAACATTAGAGACATCCTTAGCAGCTAAGGCAGTGAATCATGATTGAAGAGGACTCAAGTATGGTGGAATTTATCCATGAATTTTCTCTATCAGTAAATTTAAAGAGCAGTTCACAGTGACTAGATGATTGGCATGAAGCTGGAATAGATATTAGGAAATATATGAACTTCTGGAGATTCATTAGGTACTCAACGTAAGAGATTCATTGCCTATAGTCAGCTCATAGCTGATTTTCCAGTTGGCCATCATCGGGCAGTCCTGTCTTCCAGATTACTTAGCGTTGACAACCTCAGTTTCTGACAAATAAGCTTAACCTTTTTGAAACTCAGCCATAAGGCAAATCTCCTATGAATCATAATCCTTTAAAGGTAATTTACATTGCGGGTTGGGGCCGAAGCGGTAGCACGCTACTTGCTCGAATTTTGGGACAAGTAGACGGCGTTGCTCACATGGGAGAGCTGCGAACCATCTGGACAGACGGGTTTAAGTCTAAGAGTATCTGCGGTTGTGGTACACCCACTCACGATTGTGATGTGTGGCAAGCCATCATGAATCAAGCTTTTGGTGGTATCGAACGGGTTGATTTGCCCGCCATGGTTCAGCTTCGCCGTCAATCTGAACCCAAAACATCAGAGCTATTAAAGTTTTTAGTTTCATCTAAGAAGTCCAAAAACTTTCTGCATACTTCTGAGTCCTATCGTAATGTTTTAGAGAAACTGTATAGCAGTATTCAAGATGTCTGTGGTGCAGAGGCGATCGTGGATGACTCTCTACATCCTGGATATGCTTATACGCTCGCTTCAGTACCCAATCTAGAGGTGTTTGTGGTGCATCTGATTCGAGATGCTAGAGGCTGCACTTATTCTTGGGAAAAGCGCTGCAAAAATGGTCTGGGTTCATACACACTGAAAGATAGCGCTTTGGGATGGGATTTGCGAAATGTGGCCACTGAAACACTAAGAAAGCATCCAAACATTAAATACCATCAACTGCGCTATGAAGATTTTGTCAATCACCCTCAAGAAAGCGCAAAAGCTATTTTAGAGTTTGCAGAAATGCCCACGGACTCGCTAACCTTCTCATCGCCTTCAACAGTATCGCTGGAAGCAACCCATAGTATTTTTGGCAATGATAATAGAGCTGAGACGGGGACAATCTCTCTGCGCCTAGATGAGGTCTGGAAGAAGAAAATGCCTATGATTGATCAGTCAAAAGTTTATTTTTTGACATGGCCATTACTGATCAGATATCGATATAAGTTCTAAACATATCAGAGCATCTCTAATAAAGTTAGAAATAAAAGTCAGACTAAAACTAGAGGAGAATTCCATGTTTGTTTCTAAAGAGATAGTATTTATTGAACTTCACAAAACTGGTTCTTCCCATATCGATAAACTGTTAGCTCAAGTTTTGAGTGGCCGCAAAGTAGGAAAACATAACCCAGCGACCGCAGATTTATTTAATGGCAATAGATCTTTTATAGGATCTGTAAGAAATCCTTGGGAATGGTATGTTTCTTTATGGGCATACGGCTGTAATCGTCGAGGAGGAATTTTCAAACGTGTAACGAGACCAAAAGGGCAGATAAAAACCTTTAATTGGCGCAAAAGTCCACTCGAATCAGCTTATTTACTGGCAACAGATTTCTCGCGAGATCGTGATTTTTGGTTGTATTGCTACTCTGATGTTAATGATCCAAGTGTTTTTCAAGCTTGGCTGAAAATGATCCATAGTAAGAAGTCACGTAATGATCATGCTGGAGGATATGGTTTTTCTGGGATTAGTGATTTTTCAGGCTTGTTAACCTATAGATATTTAAAGCTATTTTGTGCAAACCCTAAAAACGATGGATTCAAGAGAATACTCAACTATGAAGAACTCAAAGAATTTGAATCTCAGAATTGCTACATAGATCATTTTATTAGAAACGAATTCTTAGAAGAAGACTTTATAAAAACCTTGGAAAAATGTGGAGTAGCTTTGTCAGACGAACAGGAGATGGAAATAAAGAAATCGGGAAAAACAAACGCTTCATCTGGAAAAAAAGAAGTTGATTATTACTACAACGATGAAACGTCAAAATTTGTTGGTGAAATAGATAAGCTTATAGTTGAGAAATTTGGATACAAACCACCCAAAATCTAAAAAGATATCTGGATAAGTATGTTGTTCAAGAGTTGGCCTTAGGCTTTTGTTGTGCTTGCCCTGCCTCATTCACGCTGTAGTGTCTGTAAGGGCTCTGGGAGGCTCATGACTTTTGCTGTGTAGCCGCCATAGAGGGCATGGGTCTGGCGAATTACTTGATTGAGGGCATCGATATCGGCTTGGCTCGGCTCTTGAGGTAGGGCGATCCGAGCCATATAGGCTGGAGAATAAATTGATTCAAAATGGCGACTGATTTCTGGAAAAACCATTTGTTCGCCATCGAATTTAAACAACAGGTCGATCGCGCCATTTTGGTTGCCGACAAATAATGGATCGTTGAGCAAAACCAGCGGTAGTGAGAGGGCGATCTCGCCGCTGTGGTTTGACAGCTTCCAGATCAGGTTATCGATACCCTCGGGAGATAAGTCGGGGAAGATTTGCTGCAGGGCAGCCGAGTCTACTCGGTTAATGCGGGGTGGATTAGGGTCGCGATCGCGCGGCCAACTATCAATTCTAAAATCGAGTCGGAAACGGCCGTGCAAAACGGTGGGGGCATTGCTCCCGTCTGCCCCGGCCACGCGTTTAAGTTCGGGGCGGTATTGGTCAACCAGGGGTAGCATTGCCACCTGTTCAGCGGGGAGTTTAGCGGGTGGATGGTTGGATGACAGGTTGTAGCCCGTGTTCACCAGCTTCATAAATTTGTTAATGTCCCAACGATCAAGGTCATTGTTGGAGACCATTTTGTACCAGAGCGCACCCATGGCGGATAGCGTGGGTGAGTCCGCTGCCGTGAGCGCCATCAAATCGGGTACGACATAATTATCGAGGCCAAATCGTTTGATATCGTAGCCATTGCCCCACATCATGTTGAGGTCAGGCATATCGCGAATAAAGGGGTACAAGGCACGAGTGAAGTTAAGGTAGTCGGGATCGCGGCGATCTCCCGGTTGAAACGCTTCATCAACTAGACCACTGAGTCGCTTGGCCATGGCGACGGATAACAGCGACAAAGCCTCTGTCGTAATGTCTAAATCGTGGTGCTGTAATAGTCGAAAAACTTTGGCTTCTTGAGCTGCTGCTTCCGCATATTGGGTTTCCAAGGCCTGAATGTCTTTTTGCAGCGCCCTTAATTCCAGCGCTAGCTCCGGCTGATCTCGTTTTAAGGATTTCCAAAACCACGGATTAAATACCTGGTCGCAAAGCAGCACGGTCAGCAGTTCGGCTTCTGACAAATTGGGAGAATTTTGTTGAAAGAACTGGATGAAGTGCGCCCTGGCATCGGGATAACTTTCAGCGGCTGAGGCTCGATTGAGCCCTTCGATCCGCGTGGCAAAAATGCCCACCAAACGCGATGTATCCATCTGATTCACCGACTTGCGGCTGAGGTCTTCGGTCAGGCCAATGTTGAGCCAAAAGTCTTCGCTGTGATAGTTGTTAATTGAAGTGAGAATTTTGCCGCTATGACGATCCGCAAAGGCTCTCAAGCGAAGTTTTAGGGCCTCTTCTTGCGCCAGCTGATGTTCATATCGGCGACGATATTCAACTGCGGCCTGCTCCAAATCATCAGGAAACAGGTCAATGCCCTGCTGCGCGACCTCGGCAATATTGAGGGCATGGACGGCCGGGGTGTCTTCGGCAGCAGTGGGCGTGGGTAACGGCAGTCGTCCGACGGTGATCGTCGTGCTAGTGAAATCAGCATCGGTATAGTCTTTTTTGATCTTGACCTCCTCAACCTGTTTGATGGCTTCGAGCCGCGCCCAAGGTTCGAGGGGCGTTGTGAGGAGCGATCGCAGCAAATATTGCTTATTGGTCAGCTCTTGCTCATAGCGGTAAAACGAATGCACAGAACCGGACCGATTGCCCAAGTCCGTTTCTCGGAGGTAAGGAAATTCCAGGGTGAGCAAATGGGTTTCGAGCAGGGGGATCACCGCTTGCAAAGGCACATCGGCCTTTTGAGCGGCCCAAAATAGATGTCCTAAAAAGGGCTTGAGATAGTAGGCATCGGTGTCAAACACCTGATTGCTGATAAATTCGCGATACTCTCCTTTGGCTAGACCAGCGGCGATGAGCGGAATGGCAGGATTGCGCTGGAGATGCCAGAAAAATTTGTCGTCTAAGACCTCTTGTTGATTCACCGGCAACGTATTTTTGATGGCATCGTAGCCCGCGCGCGAAAGGGACGGCACGATAGTGCCATCAGCCAGGGTAAAGGTAATGCTGTTGTCTGCAGCCACGCCGTAGGTTGCGCCTTCGAGCAGCCAAATCGGTTGCCGGGGCTGCACGCCAGTCAGGGCGATGAAGCCGCCTTTTTGCGCTTCTACTAAGAAGGCATTTTTGCCGCGCCGTAATCCCTGCAGTAAATCCGGCAATCGGTCTTTGCGGATGGGAAAGGTATAGGCCAGCGTAGATCGGGCTAGCGTCGGGGCTGGAGCCGCGATCGCGCGCTGCTGAAATCCGCCCACCCAGATTGCTCCCAGGCTACTCAGCAGGATTTCGCTCACCAGAACAGCAGACAGGGCCCGGTGCCGCGCTGCAGACTGATAATTGTGAGAGGCTTTTGTTGTCTGGGTCGTTCGTTCGTGCAAAACCATCCAACCGCGATCGCCTCAAACAATACAAGCCAGACCAGGTCAGCCATGGTGACTCCTGGCGTCCAGTATATCGATGATGTTTCGGCAGCGGTTTTTAAATTTTCTAACCCGAAGGGCAATGCGGACAATGCCTCAGCCTCGATTACTGATCGATCGCTGCACCGAACAGAACTTGTACAGTGATCGATCAACCAAGGCGGCGTCGGGCATAGATTCCCCCACTCCAGCAGAGTTTCAAGCAAGTAGCTATGCCTGGTCGGGTGCCGTATAGCCCTTTGAGCAATAGCCCAGAGAGCAGGGCTTCGCGTGACGCCCTGCAGTGGAGGGATGCCTAGGATGCTCCTCAGGACAGGTGAATTATCCCAGCAGTGCTTTGGCTCGAGCCACAAAGTTATCAGCGGTAATCCCGTTGAGCGTCATCACCTGGGCGGCGCTGCTGGCAGTGTCGCCGCGTTTCCAGGCAAAGGTATCGCGGGGAGCCAGACTGCGGAGCATCACAGGCTCCAGCATGGCCGAGGAGCCGCCCGTCACGCCAATCAGCGCATCACCGCCAAAGAGTTGCTCAAAGTCGGCATCGCTAAGAAAGTCACCATCCGCTTGAGAGGTACTTTCCCAAGCGACATCGCTGGGACGGTAGAGCCGCCGGGGATTCACAATCGAGACGATGCGGACGCCGATGCCCGCTGCGGCAAGCTGCTCAGCCGCGTCGAAAGCGGGGATCAGAGTCATATCGCCAATCACCGCGAGCACCAAAGTTTTGCTGCCAGCTGCTGAGTGCAGCACCACGGCCCCCTGCTGCAAAGCGGTACGGGTTTGCTCAAACGTTGTGCGAATCGGTAAGGGCGACTTGCTTGCCGTAATGGTGATGCCCTTGTTTTGGGTGGTCACCGCCCAGTCGTAACAGGCTTGAATGCTATTGGCATCGACCGGGAAGAGTGGGAACACATTGCCGTTGCGCATCATGCCGGCAAAGTAGTTCTCAATTTCGGGCCGTTGATGGGTCCAGCCGTTGCGGCCCTGTTCTAAAGCCCCGGCGGTAAACAGGGTGATGGTCGACGGGGTCGGTCGGCGCAACTCGGCCATCGCCTGGGTCACCGTTTGCCAGATTGGGAGGCCATTGATGGCAAACGACTCGTAGGAGCACCAGAGCGATCGCGCCCCAAATAGCGCTTGCGCTGCTGCCAGCCCGGCGCAGGCATCTTCACTTAGAGGTTCATAAACCTGACCCTGCGGCCCTTGAAAATAGACGTCATCGCGGGTGGGGTGAATGATTTTGAGCGCCTGGTTGATGTTGTTGATGCCAGAGGCCGCATTGCCATCCGCGTTCGTCACCACAAACTGCGGATCCTGCAGCCCGACGTGGCCGACGAGTACGCCCATCGCGGTGGTCGCTACCTGCTTGTCGCCCCCGATGGCAAATTCGTTCAAGGGCAGAGAGCCCAACTCGGGCACCGGCAGCACTGATTCGGTGACGGCCATTTGGGAATTGGGGCCGCCCATCGATCGCTCAAAGTTAGTGCGCACTAAGTGCCAAGCTGCTGGGGGCAGGGCGCGAGCTTGGAGCGCATCGACAATGTAGTCTTTTTCTAAACTGTCGCCCGGATATAGGTTGTGGGATTTAGCGCCCCGCTTATGCACCCCGGCGCCTTTGAGCTGCTTGATGATGAGGACGGTGAGGGTGCCGCCGAGCGCTGACTTAGCGGCTTTGTCTGTGGCTTCTAACACGGCTTGGGTAAAGGCTAACCGCTGCTGGGGTGAGAAGGCGGTGCTATCGACATAATCACCGGCTTGATTGGCATCGTCGTAGGCCTTGGCATCGACCAAAATAATTTCCTTAAAGCCGTTGCCCCGCCAGTAGGCCAGCATCGTTTCGTTTGATTGAGTGGACACCATGCTGTGGTGTTCTTGCGAATAGCCGTTCCAGACCAAGATGGGTAAGAAATTGGTGACGTTGGGGTAGGCGGTGTGGAAATGGCCAAAGCTGCTCATGATATAGGGCTCGCCCAGGCCCCCATCGCCAATGGTGACGGGAAACAAGGTGCCGGGATGCAGCTTTGCCCCGGCCATGGCAAAGTGCTGTCCTTGCCCCAGTGGCCCAGCCGGATTAAGCAAACCGGGAATTTGTCCTGATAGGTGACCGAGGAGGCCGTGAGTTTCGCGGAAGCGATCGCACATTTGCGATACGGTTTCGATGCCCATGGCTTCTAAAGAGCGATCTAAAAAGACCGTGCTATAAAAGCCGGGCGCATGGTGGCCGACTTCGGTAATCAAGTTCTTGTAGCCCAGCATGACCAGCGAGGCAATACCATCGGCCACGCTGGCAAATCCGCCGGGGTGACCTGATTGCTTGCTCGCCGTCACCTGCAGCGTCAGATATCGCAGCGCATCAGCCGCCAGCATGGTTTGATAAACCGCAGTCGCATCGGTGGGATCGGCGATCGCCGTTTGCCCCTCGCCAATTGCCGGAGCACTGCCATACTGGTCAAAATCGGACAGCGTCTCAGCAAAATGCTGAATCCCTTCGCAAAATGCCGGGGTTGTGGGCTTAGAGGTGACTGCGGTCATGTCTAGATTCCTGTGTGCATCAACAGAACAGCTATCCAAACGAGATAGCTAGCTGAATTCATCCTACCGACATCAGGAGCGCTGATCGCACTCGAACGGCAGATGACTCCTTCACAAAAATTCTACTGCAAATATCGGACTTAATAAATCAAAAAGCAAAAAACGATTGACTTAAATCAATTCATCTGACTGTGGCAATGCTATGACAGTTAAGTGCATTGGGTCTGGCCAGATTGTTTTTCAACAGCTCAATACTAATGATTTGGAGCTATTCCCGCGTGCAGTTTGGCCCATGGCGGCCTGCTGAGACAAGAGAAGAAGCTGTTTGCCGATATCGTGAGCCTGAGTGCGGAGGCATCTGTACTCGAGTAACAGAGCGAGTAACCCCCCTTCTGTAAGGATTTGGTACTGCCCAATCCCTGTGCTCAGGACGCTATTTTGAGCCTCCCGCTTACTTGACTGCAACCACAATCACCCAGCTTTAATCATCGCCCCTAAGCCTCTAGCTGCTTGAGGGCGGCCTCAGCGTACAATCGGGTTTGAGCATTTGGCCCCTGCCTTAGCTCAGTCAGCAGCGACCATGCGGGAGCATAATGTAATTGCCCCAAAGCCAGGGCGATCGCCTGTTGCACCGGGGCTGAGCCAGTTGCCGCAGCTAGGTCAGTGTTGAGCCAGCTGCACAGCACTTCGCCAGCGTGGTTCTGCAGTTGAGGATCCCGAAAACGCACCAGCGTATTAATAATTTCCACTTGTACAGCCACAGAAGTTTGGCGTCGAGCTGACAAGAGGGTTAGCAGCGCTGAGTTTTTTTCAATCCAGCCGAGAGCTCTGACCACCTCAATTTGCAGGGTCTCTGGCGTGTGGGGAGACGACAACACCTGGGCCAAACTCGTCACCGACGCCTCGGTATTGAGTCGCCCCAAGGCGATCGCCGTGGCCTTGTTGACGAGGGGAGACAGATCCCACAGGCCAGGCATCAAGAGACTCACGAGATCGATTTGCGCGAGCAAATGTGGCCGTAGTCCTAAATAGGTGATGGCTGCCTGTCGCACGGTGACATGGGAATCTTTGGCGGCCTGCAATAGCAAGGCATCAACCGACGGCACTTTAAAGTTGGCCAAGGCCGGAATCACCAGCGCTCTGATGGTGGGGTCGGGATCATTCGCCAGGGTGAGCAGCGGCTCAAAAGTTGCCGAGTCACGAACGCGAGCCAATGCTTGCACCATCGTCAGCCGGTGCGATGGCTTGTCCAGCAGCGGAATCAAGGCTTCAACGCCGCTCTTACCAAAGTGGCTCAGCCCCTCAGCGGCGATCGCAATCAACTCCGGCTCAGTCGTTTTTTGCAGCAGCTGCACCAACGCTTCTAGGGCCGCCTCATGGTCAAACTCTCCGAGGGTACGGGCAATAAACCACCGGGCCTCCCAATCGAGTTCCGCATCGGCAAGAAGCGGAATCAAGTACTCAATGACATCGGGGCCAAAAGCCGCCAGCCGCTTGGCAGCTTCCCATCGAGTCTGGAAATCCCCTTCGACGAGCTGACTCAAAGCCCTTCCCAGAAGAGTGTCAACATCGGTGTCCGAGGCCATTCCAGCTACATCACACTTTAGAAACATTCAATGAGTTGGCAGATAAACTGCAAGGGAAATCTACAACAAATTCTAGTTAAAGAAGCTATTTCATCTATTCATGCCAGCTACGACTCAGAAAGTTGCCGATGAACATTTGCTCGATGGGCATGTGTTTATTACATTGGTTGCCTGCAGCAACCGCATATTCTTGTAGGTCTCGCATTGCTTGAAGGCATGGCCTCTACAGCTGATCTAGAGCGGTTTCTAAATTAACCGTGCCAGGCGTCTGCAGCGATGGATTCATGCTTCAGGTAAACGACAAGTGAACGGTTGGTCGTTTACCTGACACGGAACCCCCTTTCTGCGCTGGTGATGGGGTGACGCTGAGCTGACGCCAGGGGACTTAGGGAACGGTGGAAAATATAGCAAGCCGCAGTTTGATCAGGTCACCCCCAATACCTGAAATCACCATCAGATAAGCTTCTTAATTCTGACTTCCGACTTCTTCATTCCGAATTCGGCTATAGAAGTCCCGTTAGTCGGCTGTGGTGAGTGGGAAGGTAAGGGGTAGAGGGTGGACATTTAAAAATAGAGTGGGATGTCACTTATTTGCCTGCGAGTCCCTCAAGAGTCTGGGGTGAACCCGATGTCTACTCTCAACATACAAGGAGTAAAGCTTCGATTGATTCAGCTTAGGCGTGAAACATCAGGAACTGCCACCTCAGACTAGCGACAGACCTGCCAATTGAAGACCATGCACAGCTTTGGCTCAACTCATCCCCCTCATCTCGCGTCAAAGATGGGTGTGCCTATCGGTGCATAAACATCCCCCAAAATACAGAAATTTGAGATAAATTGATTGAAAAGTCTGTATTTGCCTTGATGTTTTGGGCTGTTTGTTGAACTGGATGAATTGCTGATGTTCTTTGATCCGACATACCTGTTTTTTATGGTGCCTGGTTTATTGCTGACCCTGTGGGCACAAAACAAGGTTAAAGGAACGTATCGTCGCTATTCCCAAGTTCCCTCCACCATGGGCATGACCGGTGCTCAGGTGGCTCAAACCATTTTGTCGAAAATGGGTGTCCAGGGTGTGCGGGTAGAGCAGGTTGCTGGAGAGCTTACAGACCACTACGACCCCAGTGCAAAGGCTGTCCGTCTATCCCAAGGCATCTATAGTTCAACGTCTTTGGCGGCGGCGGCCGTAGCCGCTCATGAGTGCGGTCACGTCTTGCAAGACGTGGAAGATTACAAGTTTATGAATGTGCGGGCAACCTTAGTGCCCGCGGTGAACTTAGGTTCTCGACTAGGGCCGATCCTGATTATTGGCGGTTTGATTCTCAATTTCCTGGGTTTGGCCTGGTTGGGAATCCTTCTTTTCGCCGCAGTATTGCTATTTCACGTTGTGACATTACCGGTGGAATTTGACGCTTCTAAGCGAGCGCTGAGGCTGATTGACGAATATGGCATTCTGCAGGGCGAAGAAAATAAGGGAGCCCGTGCTGTCCTGCAAGCAGCTGCTTTAACCTATGTGGCAACGGCTTTTTATGCCCTGTTGAACCTGCTCTACTACGTCTTCTTACTGCTCGGCCGCCGTTAGTCGGTTGGCGTGGACCCAGCATTATTGACACAAAGGCTGACCGATTATGACTGCAAAAGGGGGAGATGCTGTGTTGAGCATTTCCCCCTTTTGCAGTCAGCTAGAACTTGAGAATGGCGGTGAGGAACGGTGTCGGTGTATGCCTTTGGCATTACGACCGAGCCGGGTTGCCAGCGGCGAGGAAAAACCGTACCTGAGTCCCCCTGTTTCTGTCCACCGATTAAATAACCGTGACTCGACAACGCCTGCACGAAACGCAAAGCTGCGGACGGTTGGTTAGGACTCCGAGCAGAACAAAGCATTGCCATGAATCAGGCTGGTGACAGATTTCGAGAGAGAAAAATCGCTAGAATTTTCTAAACTTTTTCCATGAAAAATCTGCAAAGTTAAAGAAGACTTTATATTTTTGTCCAGACCCTAGCAGCGTCTTGATTTCATCCAGGCAGTTGATGAAACCCTACGCATTTGGCCCACCGAAGGTGCAGATTCTTCCGGATCTATTGAAATCTCCTGTGAGTATTTGATGAAGCTGAGATGAAGATCATGATTTCTGTCCGTAATCTCACGGAACTGCCTCACGAAAACTTAATTTAATAAAGAGACTGGGATCACATCTATGCCATTAGCCATCTCTCATAATTAATAGAGGTTTCTTATGTGTATCGAAATGGTCGAGCGAGTTGATTACGGGTAGAAAAAACTGGATTTTTTCTATTGATTGATATCTATGAGATATCGATGACATTTCTCAACTTAGGAGCTCACAGGCGCGATCTCCTTCATTCAACCAGGCAGGCTAGGATTCAGTCGTTCAATCGGCTAGCGCCGATTCGGCTCAGAAAACATCGCGATTTTGGCAATCTTGAGGGAATACAGAATCCATCGTGATCGTTCACTTCCCACTATCGGCAGCGCGATTTAAAGCGGCAAAGCCCAACGTCGCTGTGGCGGTCATCGTATTCAGCTTCATCCAGCTCACCTTTATCCAAGCAGGCTAGTCTACACCACCATGATTTCAACGGTTTTCCCGACCTCTACACCCACCCTCAATGGCGTTCGACTGCAGATCCGGCAGCTGCAGCCGCAGGTCACCCTGTGGCGTCGGCAAATCCACCAGCGCCCTGAACTGGCCTTCAATGAAACCCAGACTGCTGATTTCATTAGCCAAAAACTATCTGAATGGGGTATCGAACATCGGCGTGGCGTGGCTAAAACCGGCATTGTCGCGGTCATTCCGGGGCATCGCCCAGGCCCGGTGTTGGCGATTCGAGCCGATATGGATGCCTTGCCGATTCACGAGATGAATGAGGTTGACTATCGTTCACAGCAAGCCGGGGTGATGCATGCCTGTGGTCATGATGGCCATGTGGCGATCGCCTTGGGCACCGCTTATTACCTAGCTCAGCATCGCGATTGCTTTAGTGGCACGGTGAAAATCATTTTTCAACCGGCGGAAGAAGGGCCGGGCGGTGCGAAGCCGATGATTGAGGCCGGGGCTTTAGAAAATCCTGACGTGGATGCCATTATTGGCCTGCATCTCTGGAATAATTTGCCGGTGGGAACAGTGGGAGTTAAAAGCGGGCCGTTTATGGCCGCCACCGAATTTTTTCACTGCACGATTAAAGGGCGCGGTGGACACGGGGCAATTCCGCATCAAACGGTAGACTCGATTGTCGTAGCGGCCCAGGTGGTGAATGCGATTCAAACCATCGTGGCGCGCAATGTTGATCCGCTCAAGTCAGCCGTCGTCACCTTGGGCGAACTCCATGCGGGCTCAGCCGTTAATGTGATTGCCGATCAGGCGCGACTGAGCGGCACGGTGCGGTATTTTGACGCCGCCTATGAAGGATTTTTTGAAGCTCGACTCAATCAGATTATCAGCGGCGTTTGCCAGGCCCATGGCGCTACCTACGAACTCGACTACAATCCGCTGTATCCTCCAGTCGTTAACGATGCTGAGATTACTGGGCTAGTCCGCTCAATGGCCTTATCGGTCGTTGAGACCCCGGCTGGTGTTGTGCCTGACTGCCAAACTATGGGGGGAGAAGATATGTCTTTCTTTCTCAAGGCCGTGCCGGGATGTTATTTCTTTTTAGGATCAGCGAATCAGACCAAAGGCTTGGCCTATCCCCACCATCATCCCCGCTTTGATTTCGACGAAGCGGCCCTCTCCACCGGGGTAGAAATGTTTGTGCGATGTGTTGAGTCGTTCTGTCATCAATAATTGCTGCATCATTAGCCGATCATCGCAATCCTCGGTAAGCTAGTGCCGTAACCCTGGCTGCGTAGAGGAGCCTGAGAACGATGAATCGACGGTCGATGGGATGGATGGGCCTGGCCGCGATTGCCTTAGCCCTCTCTTTATGGATAGGGCAGAGCTGGCAGGCCAATAGTGTGGCGATCTCCTCAGAGCCTCTACCGTTGGCTCAAGCGACAACGGAGGAATTGCCCGTCTTAGAGTCTGCTGCGGCCTCGATCAGTGGGGTTTATGAAGATCCCCAAGGCAACTTTCAAATTGGCATTCTGGATGGGGTGACGGTTAGTTCCGTATCAGGGTCACCCCTCTTTCAAACCGCTGACGGCAGCCTCGCTTACGGCGTTGTCCGTATCCCCCTCGCCAGCGATGGCCCGGTCTCTGATATTGGTCTGGTCGCTCTCGCTCAACAAACTCTCGGCAATGGTGAAGGGTTTCAAACTCAAAGCTTTATTCCAGTGCCGGAAGGCGGGTTACAAATCCCCTGGTCCGGTCGATTGAGCCAGGGTAACGCCCCCCCTCAGCCCGTCAGTGGAACCGTTTTAGCCAAGCAGCAGGGAGCTACCGTCTATCTGCTGACGATCGCGGCTTTAGAATCAGCCGCGCCTCAGGTGCCCCAGGTGCTCTCGACGCTATCCGACACCCTCACAATTCTGTAACCACCTTGCGCTAAGATTATTTTCTTCACAGTCTTTGCTCAGTAATCTGTAGAGACAGGGTTTGAGGTTTTGTCTGTGGTTAATACCAACGCTGAAATTACCCGCCTAAAAGATTTAATGCCCGCATCTGGGCGAATGAAAACTCGGATTGCGATCGAAGATCGGCAATCGACCGTCGTCGAAACCCCGTTCCCACGACCTTGGCAGCGCAGCCATGTCATCACTATCAACTGGGGCCTGTGGCAGGAGCTGACGGTTTCCCAGCGAGATTTACTCTTTCTCCACCAGGTTTGCTGGCTCATGTCAGTCAAGCTGGTCAAACCTGAACTCTATCAGGGCGTGGCGGCAGTGGGGTTGCTGGGCACAATTTTTGAGCTGTTTCAAACGGATGCCGTCGGGATTGTCGCGGCGGGGGGCTTGACCGCGATCGCCGCCAGCCAGGTTTGGCGCTCTAATACAGGTAATCAGGCGAAGCTGGATGCTGATGATACGGCTATTCGAGTGGCACAGCGCCGGGGCTACTCGGAGCGCGATGCAGTGCGGCATCTGCTAGAGGCGATCGAAACTGTCCCCCTCATTGAAGGGCGCGGCGGCATGAGCTATCCCGAACTGCTGCGAGCCCAACAGCTCAAGTCGCGGTTAGGCACGGTCAATACGCCGCCTACTGCCCGCATTCGCACCCAGTAGGCGGCCTGGGATTTCACCCTATCTGCTTCACGATCCGACGTTTCATCGTGGCCACCAGTTCACCTCGTCAACAGCCTGATCGATGACCTCAAACTCTTCAGACACAACCGATTTCGTATTAGAGGAAACTCAGCGCTCAGCAGTTTTAGATGCGGTTGCGGACACTTTAAACCAGTATGTTTTTCCGGACGTTGCCCAGCAGCTACAGGCCGACATTCAGCAACGCCGAGCTGACCAAGGCTATGAAGATATCACCGGTGGCGAGCAGCTAGCTACTGTGCTGACGCTACAGCTGCAGGAATTATCAGGAGATCGCCAGCTTAAAGTTCACTTCAGTCCTCAACCGCTCCCTGATCTCAAGCCAGAAGCGACACCCACGCCTGAGGCCCTCGCGACGGAAAAGTATCAAAGCAGTCTGCGAAATTTTGACATTAATCGAGTTGAGCGTCTGCGGGGCAATGTCGGCTATTTAGAGCTTTATGGGTTTGAGCCCCCCGACTTCGCTGGCGAGGCGATCGCTGCGGCGATGACCTTCGTCGCACATACCCAGGCTCTTATCATTGATATTCGCCATAACCGGGGTGGTTCTCCCGCCATGGTGGCGCTGCTTTGCAGCTACTTGCTGCCTGCGTATCCGCCCACTCACCTCAATGATTTATATTGGCGGCCTGACGACAGCACCCGCCAGTGGTGGACAGTACCCTACCTCAATGCGCCGCGCTATCTGCAAAAACCGGTCTACCTGCTTACCAGCCAAGAGACCTTCTCCGCCGCTGAAGAGTTTGCCTATAACCTGCAGGTGTTGAAGCGAGCCATCATCGTGGGTGAACACACTGCCGGTGGGGCTAACCCTGGTCAGGGCTATCGCTTGCAGGAGCATTTTTGGATGTTTGTGCCCACGGGACAATCGATTAATCCAGTGACTCAAGATAACTGGGCGCAGACCGGGATCATCCCCGATGTGAAGGTGCCTGCAGAGCTGACCTTATCCACAGCTCACCTCATGGCGCTGAATCGACTCCTCGAAACAGAACCCACAGGCCCTCATTTCCGTGAACTTCAGCGTTCCATGTTGATGGTCGAGCGCGAGCTAAATACTAAAAGAGCTGACTTAATCAGCCAGCTCAAGCAACCGGGGGGCAGGGAAGTCTCGTGAGGACTTTGTGCTTAAATCATGTCCCGGTCTAGAAGTGCTTTCTGAAAGGGTTTGGCAGTAACCAACCCCAGCGATCGAGAGGCTATTTTTGAACAAATGCCTAAAGGCCGAACTGGCAGGCGCTAAGTGTATTCTCTGAAGACCACACCGTCTGGATTGGAGTCCCCTTACCGCTTACTTACCACCGTAGTAAAAGGCGATCTCTTTCTCTTTGAGCGGAACAAATTCAGCATCTAGCAGCATTTGATTAAGGTCGCTTTGGGCAAAGTGTTTGGCACCAATGCGGACAATCCGCGATCGCATGGTGTTTTGTACGCCACTGCGTTGACGGCCTTCTTCTTGAGCCATCACTGTTGTATATAAATCCAACTTGTTGACCGGAATCGGACTCCCGTCGAGATCGAGGCCTTGGGCGATCGCCTCGTCAACGGCGTCGGCTCCGGTCGTACTTTGGGTAGACTCAGACATTTTGTGCTCACATACCAAAGGGTCTTCCGTATCCTACCAAGGGATGATCCCGCCTTTGATGAACCGTGTTCAGGCGTGACCGTATCTGCCAAAAATCAGTGGTATAAAGGTCGCCAGTCCGGTTGGGACAAGACTGCTATATCACCTTACTGATGCGCTCAGGATCAGAGCGCTCCTAGGTGTCCTAAGCAAAGCCAGCGCTATAGTATCCCTTGCTGAAGCTAGTGTCCGCTTGCTTCAGGAGCCACAGATGAGCAGTGGCTTTCCAGGCAGAATCCACGTAGCAAAAAGCCCCCACAGCCAGAATATAGCTGTCGGGGCTAGAAGCGGATATTGAAAGCGCTTACTTCAGCGCAACCTTAGCACCGGCATCTTCGAGTTGCTTTTTAGCATCGTCAGCATCCCCTTTGGCGACACCTTCTTTGATGGCTTTAGGCGCCGATTCGACAATTTCCTTGGCTTCCTTGAGACCCAGGCCAGTCAAGCCGCGAACCACCTTGAGAATGGCAATCTTCTTGTCAGCCGGAACTTCTTCCAACACGACGTCGAACTCGGTCTTTTCTTCTTCGGGCTCAGCTTCAGCAGCGGGAGCACCGCCCATCATACCGGGCATCATCATCATGCCACCGCCACTAGAGGCAGAGGCATCGACACCAAAGGCTTCTTCAATCTGCTTGACCAGCTCAGACGCTTCGAGCAAAGAAATGGTCTTGAGCTGTTCGAGAATTTGATCAGTTTTTTCAGACATGAGGTCTCTCCTAAGTAAGAATCACAAAACGTTTCAGACAAAAACAATGCCGATAAGACTAGGCCGCATCTTGCTCTTTTTCGGATACGGCCTTGACCGCCCGTACCAGAGACGCCGGCACCTCTTTGACACCCACTGCCAACTTGGTCGGCACCGCCTTGGTACCCACCGCCAGCTTGGTCGGCACCGCGTTGATCGCGCCAGCAATGCGAGCAATGAGTTCTTCGCGCGTCGGCAGCTTGGTAATGGCTTCGAGGTCAGCGCTGGTCAGCGCTCGCCCTTCCATCACACCGCCGCGAACGGTGGTTTTCTTGGTGTCTTTCTGGAAGCTTTGATAGGCCTTAATGGCTCCACCCAAGTCTTCTTCAACCAGTAGGAAAGCAGACGAGTCCTTCAGGAACTGCGTCATCGGTTTCCAGTTATCGTCTTCTTCAACCGCAATCCGCATCAAAGTGTTTTTAGTCACTTTGCAGATAGCGCCCTTTTCTCGCAGACGATTGCGCAGATCAGAGATTTCTGCCACTGATAGCCCTTTGTAATCGATCACAATGGCTAGCTGTGCATGACTCAAGAGTCCTTGCAGCTCGGCAACAATCTCCTTCTTGTTTTCTAGTGTTCTACCCATATCGGTCTCACCTCCTTTGGGGTTGAGATCCACTCGACAATCAGCTTGATGCGTTGTGAGACAGGCGATCAAAAAAGCCCCGGCAGGGCCGAGGCTTCAGAAACCGACAAAGACCTGCGCCGCTTGTAACGGGAGACTTTGCAGTTATGCTCTGAACCTCGGTAGGGCTTATCAATCGGCCTACGGTCTTCGGTTACATATTCAATTAGGGAATTGAATGGTTATCCGGAAGCGTTTTCCCTTTGACAACAACAAAAAACTTAAGCAGCCTCTAACAGGCTATAATCCCGCAGAGCACTGATATCCAACTCAATGGAAGGCCCCATTGTAGCAGAGATATACATCGTTCGCCAGTACCGACCTTTTGCCCCAGAGGGCTTGTTGCGATCAACGCATTCCTGTAAGGCCTTGAGGTTAAGCAACAAATCTTGGGGGTCGAACGTGGCTTTGCCGAACTGCACGTGAACGATGCCGCTCTTGTCAGCCCGGAACTCTAACTTGCCTGCCTTGAATTCCTCAATGGCCCTAGACAAGTCGGTCGTCACAGTTCCCCCCTTCGGTGAGGGCATCAGTCCCCGAGGACCTAAAGTGCGACCCAGCTTGGCAATTTTCGGCATCATGTCAGGAGTGGCGATGAGGACGTCAAAATCCATCATCCCCTTTTGAATATCTTCGATCAGCTCCTCCGAGCCGGAGAGGTCAGCTCCCGCATTCGTGGCTTCTGCCACCTTTTCGCCGCGAGCAATCACCGCCACTCGAACCGTTTGACCTGTGCCCTTGGGCAAGATCACCGTAGTCCGCAATTGCTGGTCGGTATATTTGGGGTCAATACCCAGCCGAATGTGGGCTTCAGCCGACTCGGGAAACTTTGCCGTCGCAGTTTCCTTTAACAGAGTGAGCGCTTCTAAAGGCTCATAGGCGCGGTCTTCGACTTTCTCTTGGGCAGCTCTCAGCCGCTTAGAAACTTTCTTTACCATAGCTGTAACTCCTTGGGGTACGAACGAAGCAATGCCTCTTCCCCGTGATGATGAACAAACGAACGGTCAGCGACGCGACTAATCGGCGACGGTGACGCCCATATTACGCGCGGTCCCTTCGACAATTCGCATCGCTGCTTCGATGTCGTTGGCGTTGAGGTCAGGCATCTTAGTTTCCGCAATCTCTTTAATTTGACTACGGGTAATGCTGCCGACTTTTTCTTTGTTGGGTTGACCAGACCCTTTCTCAATGCCGATCGCTTTTTTGATCAGCACAGAAGCTGGCGGCGTTTTAAGAATAAAGGTGAAACTGCGGTCTTCAAAAACCGAAATTTCTACCGGTACGACCAAACCCACTTTGTCAGAGGTTTTGGCATTGTATTCTTTGCAGAACGCCATAATGTTTACGCCATGCTGGCCCAGTGCGGGGCCAATGGGGGGCGCAGGGTTAGCTTTTCCCGCCGGGATCGCTAACTTAATCAGTGCAACAACCTTCTTTGCCATCGATTAACTCTCTTTCTGTACCTGATTAAACTCTAATTCGACCGGGGTATCGCGCCCGAAGATAGAGAGCAAAGCCTTTAGCTTACTACGCTCGGGGCTCACCTCAATCACCTCGCCCTCAAAGTCTTTGAAGGGCCCAGACAGCACAGAAATGCGATCGCCTGCCTCCATATCGACTTTGACAACGGGCTGTTGCTCTTGAGTTTGCTTGAAAATGCGCTCAACTTCCGAACGGCTGAGGGGCATGGGTTTAACGTGCCCCCGCCCGCGGCCATAAGCTCGCCGCTGCTCAGCGCCGACAAAGTTGATGATGTGAGGCGTATTTTTGATTACCTGCCAAGCTTCGTCATCCATCACCATCCGAATCAGGACATAGCCAGGAAAGACTTTCTCATCCACATTTTGGTGAGATCCATCTTTCCGAACTTTCTTGACTGGTGTCTGAGGAATTTCAATCTGCAAAACTCGGTCAGCCACTTCCAAAGTCTTTAAGCGCTGCTCTAAACTTGCCTTGACCTTTTTTTCGCATCCTGAAGCAACCTGAACGGCATACCACCGAGCAGAGCTCTTCTTTGGCTTATCACTCCCCTCTTCAGCCTGTTCCAAGCCGTCATCGGGTTGAAATTCTGTTTCCGCAACCATTTAGAACACCTGCCTAGAGGCCCAGCCAAAGAGCTGATCCATAAAGTAGATCACCGTTGCCGAAAGACTTACCATCAAAATGACTGCGGCTGATTCGCTAATGAGTTGCTGGCGAGAGGGCCAAACCACCTTAGCCAACTCTTCTTTAGTGCCCTTCAGAAAAGCTACCGCGTTTGCACCAGAGGCAGACGAACTGGCCGCTGCCTCACGGCTCTTTTCTTTGACTTCTGCTTCTTTTTTAGCCACGCGATCGCCCTATAACATTTAGAACAACAGCGATTAATGCTTAACCCATAAGATTTGACAGTAACCGCCGAAACATCACCAAACCCAAAGATTCTACTTAAAAACCTTTGGGTTGGCGGTGTCATTCACCCAGCGCGCCCTCGAGGACTCGAACCCCGGACATCAGGTTTTGGAGACCTGCGTTCTACCAACTGAACTAAGAGCGCATATGGTAACCCAGCAGGGGTTTCATGCTATCACGGATGAAACCCTGGCAGCTTTTAGAGCGAGCGGTCAAAACGTTGCTTGAGGCGAGTGGCTTTACCCACCCGATCGCGCAGGTAGTAGAGCTTAGCTCGACGAGCCTTACCGCGACGCAGCACTTTAATATCGGCCACTAACGGCGCATGCACCAAAAATACACGCTCAACCCCCACGCCTTGAAAGACTCGACGGACGGTAATGGATTTGTTGATGCCACCATGGCGCATGGCAATCACGGTGCCCTCGTAGGGCTGAGTCCGCTCTTTACCCCCTTCCTGAATACGGACGCCTACGCGGACAGTGTCACCCACGTAAATGTCAGGTAGATCGGTCTTGATATAGTCCGCTTCTAGCGAACGAATTGCTTGTTCAGCGTTCATGTTTTTTGAAAAAGCGCACAGTCTTTAATAGTAGAACAGGATGTTGATAAGCGTCTAGTCTTTTTGAGAAATGTCCGGAAGATCGCTCCCAACGACTCCTAACGTTAGAAGGGCAGGCTACACTGCATCTTATCTGGAGGTTGACCTAGGCTAGCGCTTAGGGGATTGCGCTCAAATCACATTTCCGGAAGGGAAACGTCTGTTGGTCAGAGTTTGGCCATGTTCAACCTCGACGATTAGGGCGCTATGTTTGAGCAATTCCTTTAGGCTCTTACGAGCGATCGCTCACCGACCGTCTCCGTTAACTCATTTGTTTTTGATCATCGCCCTTGCTTTATGAATCTGTTATCGCAACTGCTCTCCCGTCCTAGCCAGCCCAAGAATGCCAAAAAGCGGCGGGTGCGAGGCATTGAGCTTAAAACCGAGGCTGAGATTGCCATCATGCGCCAGGCGTCTCGCATTGTGGCGACGGTGCTCCAAGAAATTGCCGAGCGGGTGCAACCGGGCATGACCACCGCAGAGCTGGATGCCTATGCCGAGGCTCGCATTCGGGAACTGGGGGCAACGCCTAGCTTCAAGGGCTATCACGGGTTTCCCAGTAGTATTTGTGCTTGTCTGAATAATGAAGTGGTGCATGGCATTCCCCGCAGTCGCAAGGTCATTCGAGCGGGCGATGTGTTGAAGGTGGATACGGGTGCTTACTACGACGGCTTTCACGGTGACTCTTGCATCACGATCGCCGTGGGTTCGGTCTCTCCGGCTGCACAAAAGCTGATTGAGACGGCTGAGACAGCGCTGTATGCGGGCATTGCCCAGGTGAAAGCGGGTAACACGCTGTTAGATATTGCGGGGGCGATCGAAGATGTGGCTCTGGCGGCTGATTTCAGCATTGTCGAAAACTATGTCGGTCATGGCGTGGGGCGCAATCTGCATGAAGCGCCGTCAGTGTTTAACTTTCGCACGCGCCAGTTGCCCAATGTGACGCTGCAAGCGGGCATGACCCTAGCGATTGAGCCCATTTTGAACGCAGGTGGCAAGCATACGCGCACCCTCAGCGATCGCTGGACTGTAGTAACGATGGATCGTTCCCTCTCAGCCCAGTTTGAGCACACGGTGCTGGTGACAGAAAGCGGCTATGAGATTTTGACTGACCGCGATCACCTTTAGACCCACCCGCGATCGCCACCTAATTACTTGCCACGACGTGAGTGTTTCAGCCATCAGGCGCTATGAATTTGTGAGTTTAAGCAGATCCTGATAGAGACCTCTTTTCAGTGATTAGACTCCCCATGCCATCTTGGCAACCTCCAGGAGCGGGCGCGATCGCTCAGCGAATCGATTAGGCGATCCCGCGCTCTCAGTAGCCATCACCCTCAGCTTCCAGCGCCCCTGCTCCCTGGCCATATCAAACCTGATCAATCCTCTCCCTGCTCCTCCTGCTCCGCTGCCGCTTCCTCTGCTGCCCGCTGATCCTGTAGCGCCTGAATTTGCAACAGCAGTGCTTCTTCCTGATCTTCAAACGCTTCCTCAGGCACGTCGCCCATATCGAAGGCTAACTGCAGCGTCAACAACTGCTTTTGTAGGGCTTCTAGCTCATCGGTTGGGTCTTCTACCTGATCTAAAATCTTTTCCGCTATCCAGGTGACACCGCTGAGCGGAGCAGTCACCGGGGCCATTAGCAATCGTAAAAGCATGCAAGTGGGGTTCCCTTTCTGACAAACGATGGGCCATATCCTTAAACATGACCACTGATCAGGCCAATGGGGCGATCGCTTAATGAAGCTTTGCCCACCTAGCCTCATTCCTCATTCATTTACCGTTCAGTAAGATACATTACTGTCACGAATGACCGTTGTGCTGGACTTGAGGTAGGGGCCATGGGGTATTTCCTGGCGGGTGATATTGGCGGAACCAAGACAATTTTGCGGCTGGTGGCCGCTGAGCAAGAGACGTTAGTCACCTGCTACGAACAAGAATACGTCTCCAAACAGTTTCCTGACCTGGTGCCAATGGTGCAGGCCTTTTTGCAGACCGCTCAAGACGCGAACAGTCTGCCGGGGCCACCGACTCAAGCCTGCTTTGCGATCGCTGGCCCCGTGGTGGATAACACCTCTAGCCTGACCAACCTGACGTGGAATCTGGACGGCGATCGCCTCGCCCAAGCCCTCGACCTAAAAACAGTGGAGCTGATCAACGACTTTGAGGCGATCGGCTACGGGGTCTTGAATCTAGAAGGGGATGATATTCACACTTTGCGGCCTGGTGTCATTGACGTCACCGCACCGGTCGCAATCATTGGCGCGGGAACGGGTTTGGGCCAAGGCTTTGTCATCCCAGTAGGCCAACGTTTTCAGGTGTTTCCTTCGGAGGGAGGGCATGCCGACTTTGCGCCGCGCTCTGAGCTAGACTTTCAGCTGCTGAAATATCTGCTCGACAAGCATCAAATTGCGCGAGTATCGGTGGAGCGAGTCGTCTCAGGGCAAGGCATCATTGCCATTTATCAGTTTCTGCGCGATCGCGGCATGGGGCAAGAATCCCCCGATCTGGCCAACATTGTCACCACTTGGGAACGGGAAGCGGGACGGGCTAAATCAGTTGATCCGGCGGCGGCCATTTCGCAAGCGGCGCTGAAGGGGCAAGACAGCCTGGCGGTGCAAACCATGAACCTGTTTGCGGAGGCCTATGGGGCTGAGGCGGGCAATTTGGCCCTCAAGCTCTTGCCCTATGGTGGCCTCTATATAGCGGGCGGGATCGCGGCCAAAAATTTGGCGCTGCTGACCAACGACATCTTTTTAGACGCCTTTAGCAACAAGGGGCGTCTGAGCAAATTGCTCGAAGATATTCCCGTGCGAATTGTGTTGAATCCGCGCGTGGGGCTGATCGGAGCGGCTCGTCGGGCGGCTGAGCTTTAGGGAGAGGTGGGAAAGTAAAGTCCTGTTAGGAGGCTGGGGGAGGGTTGAGGGTTCAGGGTTGAGGGTGGGCATTTGGAAAAGGCGTGAGAGGTGATTGATTGGCGAGTCTCTAGGGGAGTGCGGTACGATTTGCCGACTATTAACGACGGTTAGGAGCGACGAGGCTGGGGAGCAAGGGAGCCAAAAGGGTCGGCCTATTGCCACCAGGTTGTATTAGGGAAGTGCCGTGTGCCGCAATCATTGCCATGGTCTGAATCCATCATCTGTCTCCGTTGAGTTCTATAGCAGCTGCACTTGGATCAAGTCACTGGGGATTGCAGAAATGGCTGTCTGATCGACTTTTCAATTCTGACTTCCGAACTCCGAACTCCGAACTCCGAACTCCGAACTCGGCATTCGGCTCTGCTGTTTCATCGTCTACGCCGCACCGTTATCAATCGTTTCGTTTGTCACTTTCACTGTTATGGCTGGTCATAGTAAATGGGCTAACATCAAACGTCAAAAAGCGCGCGTCGATGCGGTTAAAGGCAAGACGTTTGCCAAGCTCTCGCGAGAAATTATTGTGGCGACGCGCACTGGCGGGGCTGATCCGGCGGGTAACTTTCAGCTGCGCACGGCAATCGATAAAGCGAAGGCGGCGGGCTTTCCGAACGACAATATCGACCGGGCGATCGCCAAAGGGGCGGGACAACTGGGTAGCGACGATGCCCTCGAAGCGATTCGCTATGAAGGCTATGGCCCCGGTGGGGTAGCTGTGCTGATCGAAGCGTTGACCGACAACCGGAATCGCACGGCGGCTGATTTGCGGGCTGCCTTTAGCAAAAACGGCGGCAACTTAGGGGAAACCGGCTGCGTCGGCTGGATGTTTGAGCCCAAGGGCGTGGTGACGGTGGCTGGCCCCATTGATGAAGAGGCCCTGCTCGAAGCGGCTCTCGAAGGGGGAGCCGAAAGCTATGAGCTGATGCTAATTGATGAAGATCAGGCCGGAGCTGAGGTCTACTGTGATCCGACCGATTTAGAAATGCTCAGTGAGGCACTCGAAACCCAGCGCTACACCCTCAACCAGGTCGAGAACCGCTGGATTCCCAGCAACACAGTTGATGTTGTGGATCCCGACCATGCACGATCGCTGCTTAAAATGATGGATGCGATCGCAGATTTAGACGATGTGCAATCGGTCACCGCTAACTTTGAAATGGCTGATGACTTAATGGCGGCTGGCATTTTATAGCCGATCGCCTGTGTCCTTATCCCAATTCTCAGTCATGGGACTCCCGATGCAATCTGGCCAAGCCGGGGAACCCAGGGGCAGAGGGCCAGATTTATAGTCTTGCTTCAGAAAACCGATATAGCAGAATGCAGAATGAAGAAGTCGCAAGTCAGAATTGAAAAGCCTATCGATCAAACTGCGGCTTGCTATACCGCAACAGTGTGGGACTCACCAGATTGGAGGAATGGTCGAGGTGGCGGACGTGGGAGGGAGGCGAGCATCGCGATCTCGCTAGCGTTCAGCTATTTTCCACCGTTCTAATCACCCGACAGGGATTTCCGGCGGCGACCACGCCAGCGGGCACTGATTTTGTCACCACACTGCCAGCGCCAATGGTCGTGTGGTCGCCAATCGTGACGCCCGGACAGACAATCGCGCCGCCCCCGATCCAGACGTTATTGCCGATGGTAATGGGAGCGGCCATTTCAACGCCCGTTTGCCGCAGGGCGGGCTCAACCGGGTGATAAGCCGTGTAAATTTGGACATTGGGGGCCAGCAGCACGTCGTCGCCCAAGGTCACCCAGTTGCAGTCAAGGATGGTGCAGTTGACGTTGATATAAAGATTGTCCCCGGCTCGAATGTGGCAGCCATAGTCACAGTGAAAGGGCGGGATGATTTCACTATTGACGCCAATGGCCCCAAAGAGCGATCGCACGATTGTCTGCCGCTGCTCGGCCTGCGCTGGCGATGAATGGTTAAAGCGGTATAGCTGATGTTGGACGGCCAACCGCATCGCCGTCAACTTGGCATCGGCAGCCCAGTAGGGCTGATTTGCCAGCATTTTTTGTCGTTCGGTAGTCACCATGAAGAGGCCGATGCTGAACTGAGCATGATCCGCTAGCGATTGAGGGTGTCACGGGCCAAGGCCATCACCGTTAGCAGCAGGTGATCAATATCAACGGGCTTCGCCAGATGTGCCTGATAGCCACTGTCGTAGGTGCGCTGCTGGTCGCTCTCGCGGGTATAGGCAGTCAGGGCGATCGCGGGAGTTTGTCCCCCAGCGGTGGCAGGCAGCTGGCGAATTCGCTCAATCAGGGCAAAGCCATCCATATCGGACATGCCGATATCGCTAATCAAGACATCGGGCTGAAAGATTGACATCTGCGAGAGCCCTTCAACCGCAGCGGTCACCACAACGACCTCGGCACCATATTGAGAGAGCAGCGTTTCTAACAGTTCACAGGCATCGGGGTTATCGTCAATGGCGAGCACGCGAATGCCGGTCAAGTCTAAATTGGCTGCTGGCGATCGCCCAGTCGATGCAGCCACCGCTTCCTGCTGCAACAGCGGTAGCCGCACAGTAAACGTTGAGCCTTGATTTTCGCCGGGGCTGTTGACGGTGATCTGGCCACCGTGGGCCTCTACCAAGTAACGCACAATGGCCAGCCCCAGCCCCAGCCCCCCATATTTCCGGGTGATGGAAACATCTTCTTGATGGAATGATTTGAAGATATTGGGCAAGAAGTCAGCGCTAATCCCTTTGCCGGTATCTTGCACCGTAATCATCGCGTAGCGATCGATCTGCTGCAAGCGAATATCAATTTGCCCACCCTCCGGCGTGAATTTGATGGCGTTCGACAGCAGATTCCAGATGATCTGTTGCAGCCGTCCGGCGTCGCCCCAAATCTGCACCGCATCCACAATATCGGACTTGACGACAATCTCTTTGGCGCTGGCAGCGATCGCCATCGTTTCGATCGCTTCGGCAATCACTGAGGCCACATCCACTGCCGTGTTTTCTAGCTTGAGCTTACCTCGCAAAATTTTGGCAATGTCTAACAGGTCATCAATCAACTGCGTCTGTAGTTTGGCGTTACGTTCAATCGTGGCCAGTGCCTCAGTCGTTTGATCCGGATCAAACTGGTGCGTCTGCAACAGCCTGGACCAGCCCAAAATGGGGTTGAGGGGCGATCTCAACTCGTGGGAGAGGATGGCCAAAAACTCGTCTTTGATGCGATTGGCGCGTTCGGCCTCTTCGCGGGCGTTTTTTTCGCGCAGCAGTAACTGCTCGCGTTCCGCCGCTACCATTTTGCGTTCATCAATGTCAGTTGCCGTGCCAAACCATGATGCTGGCTGCCCTGACTCGTTGGTGAGGGGTACGACCTGCACCAGATGCCAGCGGTAGATGCCATCGTGGCGCTGTAGGCGACATTCGATTTCATAGGCATTACCAGTTTGCAGCGCCGTAGTCTGCGTTCTGAGTACCTCTGGCAAGTCATCAGGATGCATCAGCTCAGACCCCAGAGCCTGGTCTAAGGTCAGTTCTGTTTGGCCCGCATAGGTTTGCCACTGTTGGTTGTAAAATTCCGTTTGGCCGGTGGCATCATCGACCCACATCAGTTGCGGCACGGCATTGGCCAGCGTGCGATAGCGAATCTCGTTGAGACGTAGGTTTTCTTCGATCCGTTTGCGATCGCTGATGTCCTGGTGAATGCCCGTCATACGGAGCGGCTTTCCCTGGTCATCGTGGACGACGACCTTGCCGTAGTTCGCAATCCATTTCCAGTCCCCTTGTTTGGTGGCCAACCGATATTCAAAGCTGTAGGGGATCGAGTTGTCTTGCAAATGGGCCTGCAGCAACTCTAGAATCCGGAGCTTATCCTCTGGGTGAATCAGCTCCGCCCAAGAGCTATATTTTTCCTGCAATTCACCGGGCTCAAACCCCAGCATGGCCAGCCATTGCGGACTTAAATAGTCGCGATCATTCACGATATCCCAATCCCAAAGGCCACTGCCAGCGCCTTCCAAAGCCAGTTGCAACCGTTCTTCACTCTCCTTGAGCGCATCTTCAGCTTGCTTGCGCTTGGTGATATCGGTATTGCTGCCAAACCATTGCAAAATGTTGCCTGCCTCATCTCGAATGGGCAAAGCGCGGGATAGAAACCAGCGATAGTTGCCGTCTTGCCCGCGCAGGGGAAAAGTGTCTTCCCAGGGTTCGCCAGATTGAAAGCACTGCCGGAGCTTCTCAACGACCCGGTCAACATGGTCAGGGTGATGAACCTCGCGCCAGCCCAACCCTCGCATTTGCTCTAGCGTGGTGCCGGTGTAGTCAAACCAGCGTCGGTTGTACCAAAAGATCGAGCCACTCACATCCGCCATCCAGGTGAGTTGGGCAATATTGTCGGCCAGGGTGCGAAACCGCTCTTCGCTCTTGCGTAAGGCTTGTTCAGCCGCTTTTTGCTCAGTTTGATCGACGACACAGACCAGCACCCGCTCATAGGATTCTGTCACGGGGGGAAAGGTCATACTCACCTGAACTTGCATCAGCTCACCGTCTAGGGTGCGGCCCACCGTATCGAGCGAAAGGAAGCGATCGCCGGTCGCGATCGCCGCCAGTTCATTCACAAATGAAGATCGCGTCTGGGTGACAAAGATGCGGTCTAAGGAAATCAACAAATCGGCTTTATGCTCGGCCTTAAACATGCGGAGAGCAGCCTGGTTAACGTCCACCAGCTTGACCTGGGCGATCGCCTGGGCCACAAAGTCTGGATGCGCTTCACAATAGTGACGAAAATCTTTCACCCCGGTCCGTTTGAGCTGTTCAATCTGGACTTTGACAGCGCTGAAATCTTCTTCCCAGATGGCAACGTCAACCGCTTCAAAAATGTAGCGATACCATTCTTCCTTACTCGCGAGGGCCGTTTCGGTTCGCTGACGCGAATCCATCTCCCGCATCAGTGCCTGCTCAAGCTGCACTCGCTGATCGATGTCAGTGATGGTGCCTGCCCACCCCGTCGTTTGTCCCGTCTCAGTCAACGTTGGCAGCGCCCGACAGATAAACCAGCGATAGGCACCGTCGCGGCGGCGAATGCGATATTCGACCTCAAACGGGTGCCCTTGAGCAACCGCCGTTTGCCAGGCGGCCAAGGTGCGATCCTGGTCTTCTGGATGCACCTGTTGCAAGCTTTTCCAACCCATCGACTCAGTCGGCTGGCTACCTGTGTAGTCAAACCAGCGACGGTTCCAATAGTTGACCATGCCCTGACTATCGGCTGTCCAGATGATTTGCGGAATCGCCTCAATCAGGTCTTGACAACTCTTGATCGAGTCATCAGGCTGAATCGCTTGATGAGAGGGGCTCATCGCGGGCTCAGGCCCAGCGGCGATCGCCCCCATTAGCGCCGTCGTGAGCTGCGCTGCAGTCAGCTGGTCTTGTCCTAAATAATCAGCAGCCCCGGCTTTCATCGCCATGACGGCTGCCGCCATGTCCCGTTCCCCAACGACAACAACGGGGGGGCGCGACGGCTCTAACTGAGCTGTGAGCTGACGGATGATGGCCGCACTATTGTGATGATGAGTTGTTAAGGCCAGCAGCACACAATCGACCCTGAGGCCAGCGGGCACTGCTAAATCGGGCATCGCGTTTTCGGGGCAGTCAGCGGTTAAAACCTGGTAAGACGCCGTCTGATCTGCAGCCAGCCAGCCAGCATAGTCCTCCGCCTGAGCCGACCCTTTGACAACAAGAATGGTGCAAGCTGGCTTCGACATGCAGGGCAGATTTGATCAGCGTAGTGATAAATAGGCAGTCAGAGCATGTACCCCTCGGGATCGATCACACATCAGGTAGGTTACCGAGTGAACCGGCAGTACTGATCCCCTTTCCGTGGTACTGATTGATCGCCAGCGAATGAATGAAACGTGAGCGGTACAGCGCTCAACTGCGACGATTAGATTCTATCAATGACAACCGATCACGTTATCTGTGGGTAAAGAAAAAATATTAAAGCTTGAATATCGTTGCCCTCGCTCACAGCTTTAGGCAAATCTCAATCTACGAAACGATGACTCGAATCTGTCAGGCGATCGCGCGAATGAGCTGAGCAACAGATTTTGGAACGGCTCAAGACATTTGGTGAGAGCCCCTCCAACAACGCTTGCCTCTGCAATCCACCTAGCAGAGGGCTAAGGCAAAGGGGTAATTATCTACGGTGTCCCTAGTTTTGACGCTCATCGCCATGAGTCTTACACTTTGCTCCTCATGCCAAGCGTTGCCTCCCCGCCCAGCCGAACCCTTTAATCAATGGGTCGGGCGGGTGAGTAAAGTCTACTCTTCAACTTTGGGAACCACATCGGGACGCTCTTTGGCTTCCCAGCCAACGGGGCGCTTTGAGTTGTACCAGGCGATCGAGCCAATGGACACCGCTGCGATAAAACCGACCACCAGAACGATGACGAAGGCTGACATGTAGGGAGCGCCCTCAACCGCCGCCTGCATCAATAAAGCGTGATTTAATCCGTCCATGTCGGAACCTCAATACCTTGAATTTAGATGACGAGAATAGCCTGATCTTATGACATAAGCATCTATCTCGGTGCAGATTTTAGAGAAACCGCGACTCGACACCATCGCCGCTTCACAGATGCCAACCGATCGCAGCCCGTGGGAACTCGTCAATAAAAAATGTCGCAACGCTGACGAGTGGTATGGATGCCCGGTCGGTCGTCTCTGACCATGGGAGGCGATCTTTGCACCTGTTTCTGATGGCTCGTTAGGTATAAAGTCTAGAGGAAGGTTCTGAAGACTTGCCGATTATCGACCCCAGCTAGATTTAGAACTGGAATTTTCACAAGTCAAAGAGAGTTTGAAAAACAGGCCGGTTTCTCTCATGACTTTTGGCGAAGCGTGCCTGAGGAGCTTATGCCATTGCTTTGGCAATGCTGGTGTTTTTAGCGTTGATGTACTCATCTTCTCTTTTTACGCGGCAGGATAAATCAGCAAATGAAAGACGCCTTGGCTTCTCTCAATAAATTCAATCAAATCAAAAGACTGTGTAAATTGCAGAATTAACTTGGCGATAATACGAGCTGTTGCTTGGGTCATATTCCCGGTCTTATCTGAAAATGTGTAGTGATGAATATGACGACCTTCAATCTTTATTCTGCTCGCCGATATTTTAATGCCCAGCGACGTGCAGGCAACCTGACAGCTCGATAGGTTAGAACTCTCAGGAGTTAATTGAGTGGCTAGTTTAAGTGCCTGATACACCTCTTGAACATGGCAAGGATTGAGCAAACGATAAGTCTTGGTCGGTTGAAACTGTCTTTTGAGCGAGAGGGTAATCATTGTGGTTGCAACGCAAATTGACGCAAGGATGGGCCATTTTTGCAAGGGCACAAAGCCTCCCAGTCCCGCACCCACAAGGGTTGACATCAATAATAAAGAAGTCCACTGAGCTTCTGAGAAGCCTCGCCAATAAGATGTTGCCGGATCACCTCGCCAAAACTCGCAGTAAAAACGTCCCCATCCATAAGTCACCAGATACCAGACAGAAACTTCACCGGGTATGGAGCCTTGCCAAATCAGTGTGATCCCCACCAGTAGGATAAAGAATCCCCACAATGCTTCAATTCCTTGAATGGGAAAGAGTCTGACTTGTAAGTAGTAAGGCGTGAACCCGGAATTTTGATAAGCATTGCCGTAGCATATTCCCCAAGCACAAGGCTTGCCATGGCAACAGCCCACCATTAAACAGCCAATGCGTATACAGGCGTGAGTCAAGCCAATCCCTAGCACCAAAATATCGAGATAAACCCAGACGGGTTGATTTAGTTGCCACAATAGCAAGGCAGAAACCAAAACAATTGCAATCAAGTGATGGTAATAAATTAAGCGCTCTCGACCGATCACGACCTTCATAATCCAGGCGAGCAGTAGGAAGCTAATAGGCGCGACGACTATCAGGCTCAAAATGATCAGAAAGGAAAGTTCTAAATGTTTGGCTAAAAGGCTCAAAAGGATAACTCCCAAGCAGAAGCCCAGAAGCCCACAAACTTGAAAGGCTGAGTACCTTTGAGAAAACAAACGAATTTCTGGGTGCGCTAGCTGATCAAATCCTCGGTTGAAAATTTGAATCGGCAAGTTATTCATGGTTCCCCACACCCTTGCACCACGTCTGCTGCAGAACGGGTGCCGACATCGGTCAGTTGCGTGGTGTGATCGGGCGTGTAGGTGACAGATGTGCAGTCTCTGGCAACGCTTCTGCTCGCCAGAGAACGAGACGTGCCAGGGCCAAACTGCACGGTATGAGTGCCGCGATCATCGCGCTCGGTTGCCGTCTTTCTTTCAAGGCAGCTAGCCGTACTCACTAACCGGCTAAAGTCAATCCCGACTCTGGTGCGGAAGTACTCTGTAAATTCGGCCTGGCAGCGTTGATTTCTGCTTTCTGCTCTGCCGGCTGCGCAAAACGGATTGCCAATATCTCGATGCACCTGTCTAGCTTTATCAAACGTTAAGGCATAAACACGTCGATGGTCTTCACAGTGCTCGCCTTCTGCTTGTTTAAGTTTGTCAGCCATTGATGAGGTGATTTCCAACTTTTGGGTTAGCGACCTTCGGCGACATCGGCCTCGTCTGAGCGTTTCGGTGCCGACATCATAGGTGCCGGGTGCAGTGGCCATAAATTTTTCTAGGTCAAAATCGGCAATGTTAGGTGAGCTAGTAATGTCGCAGGTTTCATCTGAGGGTTGAAACTGAAGATTGATGTTGAACCGCCCCGGACTCGCCATCTTGGTTACACCGAGAATGCCTGTGCTGCCAATTTCTCGCTCGATATCGGGTAATGGTTTCTGGGTGGCGGTAGAGCAATCAAAGGTCGGTAGGGTTGTAGGTAAGAGGCCTGTCGGTCGTGAGGGTGAGCGATCGCAACTACAACGCTGTAGCTGAAGTCCTGATCGCAGTCTCGGCACTGCTGCTCGGGTGAACTCGGCCATGCCGCCTCGAACCCCCTGCCATAAAGCCGTTACGGCTCGAATTGCCGAGAAATCGGCGTCTGCCTCAAGGGCGGTTTGAGCGGTGCTGGCGGGTGGAGCAGAAGTCGCGTGGGCATCTGCTCCCCGCTGCTGCATCACATGAGCGAGTTCGTGGGCAATCAGGGCATCACCAATGGGGGTGCCAGGGTGATATTCACCCGCGCCAAAGGCAATGTGCTCACCCACCGTAAAGGCCCTAGCGCTAAACCGAGTCGCCAATGACTGAGCTTGCCCATCAGAATGCTGGCGCACCTGGGCAAAGCTCGTGCCAAAAGCCGATTCCATTCGCGATCTAACACGGCTATCGAGCGGTTGACCATCGCCCAGTTGTCTCTGGGTCGGCGCTAAGTCAGATGCCTGCTCAGGATGCCCGGACTGAGCTTTCAACAGCACCGCACTACTAGCGGCGGTTGGCATGCCGGATAGTAAGTCGGTTGGCATGCCAGCGGGCACTTCTGGCACTGCTCCGGTTCTGATCCAGGTTGCAACGCCTCGTTGAACTTTTGCCACAACGGCAGGCATATACTCTCTGGCATTTCTCGCTGTGGCAGTTTCGGGGGCATAACGGCGAATGGCCCGCTCAATATGCTGGCTATCTCGCACGCGGTAGTAGGCAAACCAATACCTGATATGAGGACACCCCCGAGTCGTTTGATTAGTCCCCACTAAAGCAGCTTCAGCAGCGGCACAGACAGAGGTTTGTAACTCTGTCAGAAATTGACTTTTGCGCATCTGTTCTGGCGCCACCTCATCGGTATCGTCTTCGACAATGAGCGGCGTCAAGATTTCCTCGGTGTCTGCAGCAGCGGGTTCATCATCTGCGGCAGCAGGCTCAGGGACGCTATCGGGTGTGGGGCCTGGTCTGCTGGGTTGCTCCTCCCCGGCAGGAGCCCGCTGAATCTCCGCCGTAGATGTTGTTGGCGCAGACGTTTGTTGGATCACATGGGTCAATTCATGGGCCAAGAGCCGCTGGCCGGAGCGCGTCTCTGGGGCATATTTGCCGGCGTCAAATACGATGGTGTGGCCATAGGTAAAGGCTTGGGCATTAAGCGATTGGGCCGTTGTGGGGTCAGTGTGCACGCGAACTTGGCTGAAGTCTTGACCAAAACGCGGCTCGAAAAAACTGCGGGTCGCGGGTGTGAGGGGTTGGCTGTTGATGACTGCGGCATTGAGACGAGCTGACAATGAGGGCAACACCTGGCTGGAGCGATCATTCGTGGTGGACTTGGTCTGTAGAAGACTGGGATAGTCGTCTTCTTCCTCTTCGCTCTCATCGACCGATTGTCGCTGTAGCTGGTCTCGATCGATGGCACTGATGGGGTGGATTTTGAGTGGGATGCGAGGGGATATATTTTTTGTGGCTGCCGCTATAGCCGGTTGATGGATTACTGCCTCGGCAATGCGATCGGCTTCTTGTTCGTATCGATCGCCAGGTTGATTGACCGTCAGGTGGGGCATAGTCGCAGCGGCTCGGGCTTTTCGCTGCAGCGCCGGACGCTTTTTTTTACAGGTCTCACACTCTTCTTGAGCGATCGCATGCTGGCCGCAACTCGTACACTTGCGCTGCAAAATACCGCCGCTCGTGAGGGGATGAGACGTGGGTAACTGCTGTTGAGTTGGTATGACGTCTTTGCCCATTACTTCAGTCCTCCATAAACGGATTGAGCGATATGTTGTCCCATCGCCTCGGGGGCTTGCCCTGGCGAAAACTGGAAATTGCTGGCGGATAAGCGATCGCGCCAGCCCCCCTGTTGCAAGCTCGGACTCAGACCATCAGCGGCAATCAGGCGAGTCAGTTCAGTACGGATCGCGACGTCCAGTTGCGATCGCTGATGCGGCGACAAATCAATGCCGTCTAAAACCAATTCTTCAATGTGGAGGTTGACGTTCATCACAGTGACCTTGGGGAACTAGCGGCGACGGCGCACCGGAGCGGGTGCAGGAAGTTTCGTCGGTGGCGAGGGCGGCGGCAGTGGTGGAGCCGGGGGAGGTGGTAGGGGAGCGGGGGGCGGCGTGGCGACGGATGGAGCGATTGGGGGAGCAGCGGCGGGCGATCGCGGCGTAGCGGGCGGCGGTGGCAACTGCCAGCGAAAATCCCCTTCATTAATCGGTTTACCCAGCTTGCGAAATTCGGCGCGGGCGGCAGTCAGGACCCGTGGCATCGTGATCGGCGATTGTTGATGAGCCGCCAAAAAGGCCGCATTGAGCGCGATGTTGTGAATGCTGCCGCCGGTCAGATTGAGGCGAGCCAGGCGAGTAAAGTCCAGATACTGGGTAGGGGCCTGGGGCGGAAAGGCCCGCTGCCAAATCTGACGGCGTTCCTGCAGGCCGGGAAAGGGAAACTGCACGATGAACCGCAACCGCCGCACAAAGGCTGGATCGAGGCTGCTTTTCATGTTGGTCGCCAAAATCGCCAGCCCACTATAGGCTTCCATCCGCTGCAGCAGGTAGTTGACTTCGATGTTGGCGTAGCGATCGTGGCTGTCTTTCACCTCGCTGCGTTTGCCAAACAGCGCATCGGCCTCGTCAAAAAACAGCAGCGCCCCGCCGTCTTCCGCTGCGTCAAACAGGCGGCGCAGGTTTTTCTCGGTTTCGCCAATGTATTTGCTGACGACGGAGGAGAGGTCGATGCGGTAGAGGTTAAGCTGCAGATCAGTGGCAATCACCTCGGCAGCCAGGGTTTTGCCGGTGCCACTTTCCCCGGCAAACAGGGCGCTGATGCCCAGGCCCCGATTCATTTTTTGGTTAAAGCCCCAGGTGTCGTAAACAGTGCTGCGCGATCGCACCTGGTCAGCGATTTGATGGAGCAAATCCAGTTCATCGGGGGGCAACACCAGATCCGCCCAGGTGGCCTGAGCATCCAACCGCTGGGCCAGCAGATCGAGCTGGGGGCGGGTAGCCGCTAAGCATTTGGCCCATAGCTGCTGGTGAATCGCCTCACTGCTTTGCGACGGCCCCTGTTGCGTTACCTCACGGGCAATTTTTTGAATCGCGATCGGCGTCAGCTTAAACTGGCTAGTCAACTGGGGCAGCGTGGCCGGGGCCAAGATGCCCAAAGCCTGCCGCCAGAGACCCATTTGTTCTTGGGCAGTCGGTTTTTCGACATCCACCACCAGGCTGTTATCGATCAGTGACTGTTGCACTTCGCGCGTGCTGAGAAATACCAGCATCTGATTACGGGACAAAAATCGCCGCAGGGCGGTGACGCTGGGGCGGGTCTCGTTATTCAAGTCGGTGTCGTGCAGGTCGATCAGGAGCGTTAGGGGAAACAGGCCACTTTCTCGTTGCCACAGCCGCGAGAAGGTTTCTAGATCGCCGAGCTGGCTCGGTAACAGATCGAGGGACAGTCGATAAAGGGCCAGGCCCAATTGGGTCGCCGTGCGCTGGGCCACGAGTTGCTGGCTGACGGCGTCGGTGCCGGTCAGTTGCACATAGGCCGGAGGGTGAACAGTGGGTTCCCCCAGCTGAGCAATCAAGCTGTCGACATGGGCCGCCAGAGAGGCGGGCAGTTGAGCGTCCCGAGGCAACGTGAGGGGGGAGAGGAGGGGCGTCAGGCGATCGTCGAGATAGTTGAGGCCTTTGATGTAGTTGACGATGCGCTCATCGGCGCGCAGCGGACTGGTGGTGAGGGGCTGGGCACCGGGCTGGTTAATTTCCAGCAGCCGCCAAAAGCGTAGGGGCCGCTCGGGCGACAGCACATCCCAGGCGGGAGCCTCAAACAGGCTCAGCGCTAGGGCAAAGGTGGGGTAGCCCGGTTCTGGCAGGCCCTGCACTCGCGCACAGAGGCTAGCAATGCGGGTGTCCAGCTCCATGGCGGTGCACAGCAGCAGCACCTGCTGTTCAAATTCCGACAGGCCAAACCGCTGAGCCAGCTGAATTAAGGCCGGAGAGGGGGAAGCTTGGGCCGCTTCAGCCATCGCCGCAGCGGCTTGCGCCAAGTCCTCTTCGGGCAGCCACTCCACTGCTGGGGTGGAAACGGGTGGTGGAGTCGGCGGCGGGGTAGAGGGAGATCGCCGCTGCCACCAGCGGCGGGGAGTGGGCGGTGTTGCCGTCAAGGCGGGGGATGCGGGCGGCGGTGACGGTAGGCGCTGGGTCAAGCGTAACCGCAGCCAATGCAGCGCCCTGGACAAATAGCGGTCATTCGTCTGCTGCCACTGCTCAAGCTCACTCATGGAATTACCAGGTCTTGATAGTCAACGAAGCGGGGGGGACGCACGGTGTAATCCTGAATGATCAGGCTATCGACGCCGTCGACGCGCAGCCGCGGTCGCACGCGGTAGGTGCCTGGATCAACGGCTCCCAGGCGAAAGTTGAGGGTCGTTGTGGTCATCGGCAGCGGCTCCCCTACGGGCAGTGACGTCGTATCGAAGTCCCAGGGTGCGGCCAGCAGTTGCCGATCGCCGCTGGGCAGCTGATTCGTTTCTTCAAACAGGTTGAGGAACACGCGCTGTTCGAGGGGAATCGTCAGCGGACCAGGAATGGCGGGCCGCTCTAGCAGCTCTAGCAGCACCGCTGGGGCACAGGTGACCGTGACGGTGACGCCATCGCTATCACGACTGGCGGTCAGGGTCAAAATCTCGGGTGCGATCGCCAGCGGCATTTCGTTAGAAACCCGGCTGATGACCCGATCTCCCTCGGCTTGGGTCAGGGCGATCGCGACGGCATAGTAGCCCGCTGGCCAGAGATTGGGAGCATTGGGCAGCGTCAAGGGAATCTCAGTGGCGGTGTGGACGATCGCGGCAACAGGAAACTCTACCGGGTCTTGAAAGCTGGGATGACGCAGCTGCACACCGAGGTCACCGCTGCCAAAATTCTGCCCCACGATCATCAAGGGCTCGGCATCATTAAGGCGCACACTCGGCTGGCGATTCGGCAACCGCAGGGTCTGAATCTCGGGATAGGGCAGTGTGAGACTGGCTTGAGTCGGAATGCCACTGTCCTCTAAGGAGCCGCGCGTCAGTACCGGCTGCGGGGTGACGCTGGGGCGAGTGCTCTCGATCAGCACGATGGAGGCCTGGTAGGAGACCGACAGGCGATATTGCGTCTGAAAGGTGGCCCACAGCTTCGACAAATCTTCCAGGGAAATCGGCTGGGGCGTAATGCGAACGCACTCAATCTGCTGGTGTAGATCACTGTCGGGCAGCTCCGTTTCCGTCGCCAGGCGAATCTCGGCCGCTGTCAATAGAGGATGATCATGCAGCGTGCCCATGGCCCGCCCGAGCAGCTGATGGCTCAGGGTGTCGTCATCATCTTGACCATAGGCCGTCAGCAGGTAATGCAGGTTCAGAGCCAGCGGCGGCTGCCCGGTTTCCCCTGACTGCACCTGCCCCGGCAGGGTCTGATTGCGCCATTGGGGGTGCAGCTCGGTTTGGTATAAAAACAGGTTGAGCTGATTGTTGCTAGCGCTGTCTGGCCCATTGGTGGTGGTGAGCGCTTTGTCGGGGGGCTTCGTCGTGACGGTCGCTCCCGACAGCGTGTCAGGCAAGTTTTGCTCAATCAGGCGGCGCAGGGTGGTGGTGACGGCGGCGATCGCTAAACTGTTACTCATTATTGCCCTCCCGTCCGCTGCTGCAGATAGGTTTCTAGCGTCATGACTGGGGCCGGGGGTGGCGGCGATCGCCGGGGTGATCGGGCGGGCGGCGACGCTTTAATTTCAATCCGGCCAATGGTGACGTTGATGGTGGGGGCCGGGGGCGGTGCCGGAGGCGTAAAGGCGGCTCGCTGTTCCGCCTGATCCCTCGCCAGCGCGACCCGAGGACGCACCGCAGAACGCTCCCCGTGCTCCATGGCTGGCGTTATCGCTCTGGGAGTTGGCACGGCGATCGGCTCGGGCGGCGAAACCGATCGCTCGATGGTCTGGCGCTCAATGATTTGAATCTCGACATCACCAGCAGAGGAGGCTCCTCGCTCCTGCGACTGGGCTGGCTGAGATGGGGGCAAGGGGGCAGCCTGTGCAGAGGACTGCTGAGCGGCGGTGACGGGAGCCGACTTTGGGACGGGACGGGGCGATCGCTCCCCCGCTGGCTGAGCCATATCAGCTCTAGATTCATACCAGGGGGCGGGACGGTGAGAACTGGCCACAGGTGAGGGGGGCGGCCCTAAAGCGGAAGGCGGCGCGATCGCATCAGCCACAGGAGCCTGTCCGAAAGTTGCCTGGGGGGAGATCGCGTTAGCCACAGGCAACGTTGGAGACGTGTCACGGACTGGGGTGTGGCCTGCGGATGGCGGGGCAAACGTGGGTGGCAATGCCGCTGATGTCGTTTCTGTCGGAGGAGCGTCGCGGTGGGTCTCCAGTGCTGCTCCCTGCTCTGTAAAGGTGACCAGCTCTATTCCCTGGGCCGGAGCCGACTCAAATCGGGCGATCGGGCGCGGCTTAACGGCGGGCAGCGCCTGCTGCTCGCGCGCAATTAGATGGGTCAAAAAATTACTCACAGATCCACCATCTCTAGATAAAACTGTCGCCGTCGCGGACTCAGCGCCACAATCTCTGACTCTGACCAGCCGTAAGCCTGTGCCAGCCGATGCACCTCCCAGAGCAAGCGCCGCGCCCAAACCGTCAGTTCGTGCCAAAAGAAGGTGACAATATCAAAGCCTGATAGCCACTGGTGCTCACAGGTGGGGCACGTGAGATTAAGCTCCACATCCGCCTGGGGGTCTTGCGCAGCCATGGCCGCCATCACTGCTGTTGCCACGTCATTGGGCAGCTCGGCGGCTTGCCCCTCAGGCGGCGCAACCTCTAGCAGGCAGCGCGATAACAGCAGCGCCTGAGCGACGACTTCGTCATCACTGCCAACTGCCGCCAAATCTTCACTATTGGGCAACCGATAGCGCACCTGATAACCTGCTTGCTCTAACTGCCCGGTCGTCTGCGGCGCTAAGGCCAAATCTGCCCGAATGTCATCGATGTGAAAATTTAGCTCCAGGGTTTCGTCACATTCCGGGCATTGGGCCACGCTTTCGATCTGGGAGCCGAAAATCCATTCGCGCAGGGTGAGCAGTTGCCCGTCACGCTGCCCGATCGGGAGCGCTGCCAATTCATCACGACTCGCCTCAGGAATAGCCGCCGCTAATAAGGTCAACGCCTGCTGAGTGGGGGACTGATCGCAGCCCTGTTCCCAGACCTGCAGCAATTCTTGGGCGGTTAATGGACGCATAGGGCAAGGAGGTAATTCAACAATGGGTGAATAGTAGCCGGGCTACGCTTCACCGCTGCTTTTTTCGGTAAATCAGTTCATGCAAGGGGGGACATTGGTTCTCAGTTGCGGGGTGATAGAGGCCGGGAGCGGGGTAGCAGGGGAGCTAGGGAGCAGGATGATTGGACAGTTCGATTTTGGAGCATGGGCATGGCAGCCTCAGCAATTTTGGAATGAAGCCGCAGCTGGATTGCGACCCCGCCGATCGCGGACGACGCGATCGCCCCACGGTGGGATGCGACTCAACCAACGAGTCGGCGACTGGTTAAGCGGGTGGCTCGGTGAAGGTCGGTTCTGTGGGTTCGGTCACGGCCAAGTCGCGTTCCCAACCCTCGTTTTGCAATGTAAGCATCTGAATAGCCACGGCATTGGCGCTGGCGTCGAGTTCGGGCAGGGCCGTAAATTCTGACACCCAACAGCGATAGAGGTTGTAGGCGATCGCCACCTGCCCGGCTTCGTTCAACATTTCAATGCGAATGTCCTTGCGAAAGTCCTTCAGCGAGACCTCAGCCCCCAAGCCCGAGCCGTAATTCCAGACTTTGTTGGCCCACTGCTCAAAGTCCACATCATGGGTAACGCCACGTTCTAGCGTAATCGGTTCGTATTTCGACTGGCCGGGGGCTTTTAATACCGTGCTAGGGTCGCCACCGGCCCGGTGTTCCACCACTTCGGTAGTGCGCTTGAGTGCCCCGACCTTGCTGATGCCCGCTACGACGCGGTTGTTCCATCGCACTAAAAACTTGAAATTTTTGTAGGGGTCAAGCCGCCCCGCATTAATCGTAAATTGCGCCATCTTGCCCTCAAGGTATTCAAGAATCCAGTTCTCAACCCGATCTAGAGCCAGCACTGGAGTTGTCACATCCAACTGCACCTCACCGCCTGCGGCACCGCTCCTGATCAAAGAGAGGTTGATTCACCTCTCAGTGAACTCTCTCAAAGTGCTGCATTGCCCCCTTTGTCGCCCCAATTCTGCTATCCCTGACATAGAAGTCAGGCAAAGCCATGCCAGCAAAGGTCTCTAGACTCCGCTTGCAGTGATAAACCTCACCGCCTACGGCACCGCTCCTTAGTAAGGAGAGGCTTAGACACCTCTCAGAAACTCCCTCGCAATGCTGCATGGCCCCCCTTTGTCGCCCCAATTCTGGGGGGAGATTGGAGTTCACAGTTCCCCAAATTTGGGGGATGTCGGGGGCTAAATCCTGACCATGACTCACCCGAGACTTCTGTATAGGCAGCAGCCTTAATAAGGAGAGGCTAGGTGAGGTTGCAAAAACGATGGTTTCCATTATGGTCTTGGTCTAAGTATCAATTTGACCCGCGAGTTGTTGAATTTTGAGAATGACAAATTCCGCCGGTTTGAGCGGCGCAAATCCGACCACCACATTGACAATGCCGAGATTGATATCGTTTTGGGTCGTGGTTTCGGCATCGCATTTCACCAGGTAGGCGTCGCGAGCACTGCTGCCCTGAAAGGCTCCCTGCCGAAATAGATTTTGCATAAACGCACCCACGTTCAGCCGTAGCTGCCCCCAGAGCGGTTCATCATTGGGTTCAAAGACGGCCCACTGGGTACCGCGATACAGGCTTTCTTCAATGAACAGCGCTAGTCGCCGCACGGGAATATATTTCCACTCAGAGGCGAGGCGATCGTCCCCTTCTAAGGTGCGGGCTCCCCATACGACTCGGCCCGCTGGCGGTAGCGTCCGCAAGCAGTTGATGCCGAGGGGGTTCAGCTCGCCGTTTTCGGCATTGGTCAGCGGTATGCTCAGTTGCGGCACCCCCACCAAGGTGGCCTCTAGGCCCGCTGGCGCTTTCCAGACGCCGCGCTGCGTATCAGTGCGCGAAAAAATGCCCGCTACCGCGCCACAGGGAGCCACATCCTCCATTTGGTTATCCCGCAGAGGATTAGGCTGCTTCAGCATGGGAAAGAACAGCGCCGCGTGGTTGGATCGAGTCGTAATATCCGTCGCCAACCCCGCCTTGGCGTCATCCTTGCTATCCCAAGCGGGGGGCGGGTCAACCAGCAAAAAGGCGCGGCTGTCTTCGCAGAACTTCGCGGCTCGATCGACTAGGCCACTCACCGCTTCAGCAGTGTAGTCGGCGTAGTAAGGCGGAATGCAGAGGATGTTGAATAGGTCAGCATCCTTTAGCGCATACATGCCCGACTTAGCGTTTTCACTGCCTTCGATATCAGCTGTGGTAACCGCCGCCCCATCGTCCCCATCATCATTGCTTGGTGAGGAGGTGTCATCGTCTTCCCAAATCGTTTGCGTCGGGTCAGCGGGCACGTCAGCATGGGCCTCCGGCACGGTCGTTTCTGAAGTTAAAGGCGTTGTTAACCGCACCAAAGTCGATTCGTTCTCTAACACCTTATCGACCCGGCGCGGACTGTCGGCCACCGAGACATTGCGAAATTGCTCAGTCAATCCCGTTTGGGTATCCCTCACCGTGAGATTGAAGAGGTCATCGGCCCCATCAAGGCCCAACCGCAACGCCACTGCCGCCGTGACATCGTGGTCAATCCGCACTCTGAGCGCGTTGCCCCACGCCCCCGGATTCGCCGCCACAAATTGCAGCCCGTTGCTGTCGATAGTGGCGTGTCCAGCTAGGTCAGCGATCGCCGCGGCGTCGATACTCGGTGCCGCCGCTTCCTCATCCGGATCTTCGACAACGGGGGGCGGTTCGGGGGCGGGCTCCGGCGTGGCCCGAAACACTCGGACAATAATGGCTTGACTACCGCCATTGAGGAAGAAATTTCTAACCTGAAAGCCTAATTGACTGTCGAGCCACAGACCACCAAAAATCCGCTCAAAATCGCCAAAGTTGTTAATGGTGATGGGCTGATCCGTTGGCCCCCGCAGGGCGCTGCCGACAAATGCGGTGATGGAAGTTGCCACCCCTGTAATGGTGCGGACACCACTGGGAATTTCCTCAATATAAACTCCTGGATAGGTCGGCATAACAGGCATAATGTCGTTCTCCGAAATTCAAGCTGCAGTCGAAGTCATCGCGATCGGCTCAGGCAGTCATCTCTCATTTCATATCTGAGAAATCCCCTCACACCCGCTCACAAGACCGGTCTATCCGTCAACCAGCCCGGCTTGTCGCACCTCTACACCCATGCATACCTGTCTGCCAATCGCCTGAAAAGCCAATTAGCTGGTAGTCAAAACCACTGAATATATGAAGCCAAAGATCATCTATGAGGTCACGAATATGTCTGTTGCGATAAATATTCGCCACTGAATATTCGTGAAGTCCTCACCTAGCTAATAGGTGCTTAAACCCATTAAAGCAGATGCATTTGGGAAGGCCGAATCGTTTAGAAAAGTTTTCAAAAGGCCTATGGAGAGGGCGCTTTCAAAATAATTCTTAAAGATGCCAAGCTCAGGATTAATTAAGACGATCGCTATTGAAAATTCAGAGAGGAAAGGGAACAGAGAGGAGGAAAACCCTGTACTAATGCACAAAATCTGACGCTGTACCAACCGGCCAAACTCTCCTAATGGCTTCTATACTGACCTGTCCTAATCGAGGCAAGTGGATCAAGCCATAGAGAAGTGAACAGTTTCTGCCTTGACGGAGCTGGCTTGGAAATCTAGGCTCTCGTCAAAGGAAAGTCTGAGTGATGGCATGATTAAAATCTCGATTTTCCCGAGTTTTTCCCTTTTCCTACCTAGGGTTTAGGGGTTCGTTCCAGTAAAACTAGGCATTCAAACCATGAGACTTTCTTCCCTGGGCAAGCAGTACGAAGCTTCTTTCCCCTCTGTTGCGACTTCTGAAACTCAAGAGACAGGAACTTTTTTGGGTCAGCAGTATGCGAAAAAGCAATTCAACATCGCTGCCCGCCAGCAATCGCACGATGAGCTAACTTATCGTGGGGTTAGTTATCATCGGTAGGATTTTCCATGCTTTACCACAAAAAATCCTCTTGCTGTTTGCCGGGGGATTTTTTTGTAGACACGTCGTGTATCTAGAGAGGTAATGCGACAAGGATCAGTCATTACAGGTGGGCGCGAGGTCAGGAAAGCCGAGATCGCTATTATTCTTTAAAGACATAAAAAGCCCATGTTTCTGCAGCCCTAAAACGGCTTGAGCAGAGCCTGAATAGCCAGATTATTCGTCGAATATCCCGATATCTTCTCGATCAGAATTTAGCCTGTACGGTATCGAGTTCTTAAGGATTGCCCCCAATGCTCACGGTATTCGTTAGATTTTCTATATCCCATGCTCAGAGTCGTCGAGCGATCGCTCAAGATTTTGCTAACGTCTCGGAGCTGGTTTACGGTGTTCCAGGGCTGCTGAGAAAGTACTTCATCATTTCTGAAGATGGCACTTATGCAGGCGGCATTTATCTCTGGGAATCGCGCTCTGCGGCCGACGATTACTTCACTGAAAATTTCAAACGTATGGTGCGGCAGCGCTACGGCGCAACCCCTAAAATTACCTATTTTGACTGTCCGATTGTGGTAGACAACCAATTTAATTACGAGTTTCAAAACCTCGCAGCCTAACCGACCCTTGTCGTCTTCTCACCACGATCTAGGTAGTTCAAAATCCACACAGTAAACAACCGTGTGATATTGACCTGAGCCTCAACCCGCTGTGACCAGACAAGTCGTGGATGGGGCTAATAACCCCAATTCCTGCCATGTTTAACGCTTCTTCCAGTCGCCAATTAACCCCCAAACGATCGCACCCACAACCGGTGAGGGAATTCTTTGCTGACATTGTCAGCCCCATGCAATTAGCTGAAGAATACGGCTTTGAGCGACATCATCGGCTGACATCATGTTCGCTTGAGGGGGGAGAGTTTTTGCAGCCGCTGCCCAGCTTCCTGGAAGATTTGGTAGGCGATGGCTAGGTTCCCGGCTTTAGTGTCAGTGGTTGGCATGGCCCAGGCCGCCGATGGGGCCGCGATCGCCCTCGAATCCAATTAACTTTCGTTGCTTCAAAGCGGTAGGCGATTGTGATGTAGAGTCGGCGATTATGATTGGGCTTGAAGGCGCTGACCTTCCATTGCCATAGCTTCGGCGATCGCCCGTCTATGAAATCTGAACCGCCCTCGGCCTCCCTTATCGGCAAACTCCCGCTACCCGCCGTTTTAGTGATTCCGTTTATCTTGCAGATTTTTGCGGCGGTGGGGCTCACGGGCTATATTTCGCTGCGCAATGGACAGAAGGCCGTGAATGATGTCGCTTCTCAACTACGGAGTGAGTTGACGGCTCGCATTCAGCAGCAGATTTCGACCTATGTCGAAATTCCCCATGCGATTAATCAAATCAATGCCAATGCCGTGGTGAAGGGCAGCATCAATTCCGTCACTCTGACCGGTACCGATCAGCTCTGGCAACAGGCCAAAATTTACAGCACGACCAACCTGATTTACTGCGCCAGTGAGACGGATGGATCTTTTGTGGGGGTGGGCTACCCTTTTGATATTCGCAGCCTGCGAGTGGTGGCCTATAACCGCGATAGCAACTACCTCGGCTACTACTACGGACTCGATAACCAGGGCCAGCCGACCCAACTGTTGCGCAAAAACAACAAGCGATTTGATGCCCGCCAGCGGCCTTGGTATATTGCGGCCCAGACTTCGGGTGGCCCGGCCTGGAGTGAGATTTACCTCGATTTTGATACGCAACTGCCGACGATTACGGCCAGTTTTCCGGTGTTTGAGCCCGCTAATAAAACTTTGCTGGGGGTTTGCGCCACCGACTTTTTGCTGCCCGTTGAACTGAGTGCTTTTCTCCAAACCTTAGAGGTCGGAGACAACGGTGAGACCTTTATTGTTGATCGTTCAGGAACGCTGGTTTCGAGCTCTGTGGATGAAGAATTATTGATTGGAGAAGGTGACACGGCACGCCGACGGGGGGCGATAGAAAGTCAAAATGATCTGGTCAGCGAAACCGCTGAATTTCTCAATACTCGATTCGGCGATCTGAATCAGATTGACGCGGCTCAGCAGCTTGACTTTAAGCTCGATCGCCAGCGGCAATATGTCCAAGTAGCGCCCTTTAAAGATGACCGGGGGCTGGACTGGCTAATTGTCTTAGTCGTGCCCGAAGCTGACTTCATGGAACAGATTCAAGCCAATACGCGCACGACGATTTGGTTATGTGTGGGCGCGCTGGCGATCGCTACTGGGGTCGGCATTCTCACCACCCGCTGGATTACCCGCCCAATTTTGCAGCTCAGCACGGTCAGTCAGCGGCTGACGCAGCGATCGCCTGATCATCCCAGTGAACCGATTGAACCCATGGCCACCCCAGCGATTAAAACCATGGGCATTCGGGAAATCGACGTCTTAGCCAATTCCTTTAGCCGCATGGCGGAGCAGTTGACCGCCTCTTTTAACGCCTTGGCTCGCAGCAATGCCGATTTAGAAGATCGGGTGGATAAGCGCACCGCTGATTTACAACGCGCGAAAGAAGAGGCCGACGCCGCTAATCGGGCCAAGAGCGAGTTTTTGGCCAACATGAGCCATGAACTGCGGACGCCCTTGAATGCCATCCTCGGCTTTACCCAACTCCTGATGCGCGATCCGCTGTTGCCGCAGCAGCACTTCAAAAACCTCGGCATCGTCAACAACAGTGGTGAGCATTTACTCGCGCTGATCAACGACGTTTTAGAAATGTCCAAGATTGAAGCGGGGCGTATTCACCTGAATGAAGAGACGGTCAACCTGAGAACCCTGCTGGAGAGTTTGGAAGGGATGCTGCGCTTTCGAGCGGAATCGAAAGGGCTCCAGTTTCGGTTTGCCATTGGCGATGAGATTCCCCATTGGATCCGGGCAGACGAAGGCAAACTGCGTCAGGTGCTGATCAATCTGCTGGGCAATGCGATCAAATTTACCCAGACCGGTCATGTCGAACTCTCGGTGACCCTGGCAGAATGCCTGACGGTAGACTGTATCGAGCATTTCGCTGCGACCGCCCCGGCGGCAACCACTCCAGCAGCTGGCAATCAAGCAGCTGTCGGGCAAGTTCCTGGTCAGGACAAAGCGCTACCAGATCTGATCACTGATGTTTCAGGAACCGCTGCCCCGGAAACCGCCGTTCCAGAAACTGCCCAACCGACTCAATCTGCACTGGTCTTTAAGGTGTCAGACACAGGTGTGGGCATTCCAGCAGCGGAGTTGGAGACAGTTTTTGATGCGTTTGTGCAGGCCCAGGCGGTCAAGCGATCGCAGCGCGGCACCGGCCTCGGCCTGGCGATTAGCCGTCAGTTTGTCAAACTCATGGGGGGCGACATTCTGGTCAACAGCGAGGTCGGCCACGGCAGCACCTTTATCTTTGATCTGCCCCTTGTACTGACCGCCGCTGCTCAGCAAGAGCCTGCCGATCCGCGGGCGAACGTCGTGGGTTTGGCCCCCGGACAACCCCGCTATCGCATTCTCGTGGTGGATGACCAGCCTGACAATCGCGCCGTGCTGTCACAACTGCTGGTCGAAATTGGGTTTGACGTGCGGGAAGCCGTCAATGGCGAGGCCGCGATCGCCCTGTACGAAAGCTATCAGCCCCATCTGATCTGGATGGATATGCGGATGCCCGTGATGGATGGCTATGAAGCGACCCGGCGAATTCGAGAATTGGAAAGGGCAGGGGGAGTAGAGGGTAGAGAGTGGAGAGTGGAGAGTGAGGACTCAGCAGCGATCAATCCACCTTCCGGGTCTTTCCCGCTAACCTCTACCCCGTCACCCTCTACTCCGCCACCCGCGCCTTCTTCCCCCGCCACCAAAATCATCGCCCTCACCGCCAGCGTTTTTGAAGAAAAGCGAGAGGCGGTTTTGGCTGCTGGGTGTGATGATTTTGTTCGCAAGCCTTACCGATATGCCCTCATTTTCCAAAAGCTGGTAGAGCATCTGGGCGTCGAATTTATCTACCGCGATGAATCATCGTCAGACGCCGCTCAGAGCGATCAGTTCACAAGTCAGGAAAATCGCGCTCAGGCCTCATCCGCCCTAGAGACGGCGGTGGCGTCAGAGCTGCCAGCCGAGTGGCTCGATCATCTTCATCAGGCCGCCATTCAAGTCGATGGGGAGCAGCTACAGACGTTGATTCACCAGCTACCGACAACGCAGGCGACCCTAGCGCAGCAGCTCACGCAGTTGGTGGCTGAGTTCGAATACGATCGCATTCTAGAGTGGGTAGAAACGCTACGTCAGACTGAATAAATAGCCTGGTTTTTGTACATTTCAATCGATTCCAGCTCTCGATTTCTTCCCCTTTAAGGACTAAAAACAGATTTGTAGCATCGGCTAGAAATCCGCAACATCAAGCGCAAACCTTGAAGTCTCAAACTGAAACGGTACAATCCTCTCATTCTTTAAATCGCCAGCCAGTCCCAAAAGTTACGAAGTCGTGTCGTCGTTAGACCTTTGCCTCTAACGCCAGTCACAGGCTGCACAGCCCACTTACTCACTTACCCGCTACTCCCAACCCTCCACCCCCAACCCTCTACTCCCCCATTCTCCCTAGCCCCCCTACTCCCCCCAGCCCTC
>ERZ1740058.197-NODE-197-length-52071-cov-6.734466_pt1 | contig 52071 bp, 26 predicted proteins | sample MGYA00581745_ERZ1740058 | MGnify/ENA primary metagenome ERZ1740058 (study PRJEB43018, sample SAMN04849742) | marine metagenome | isolation source: floating plastic debris | place: Pacific Ocean | collected 2008-08-30 | study: EMG produced TPA metagenomics assembly... | reverse complement strand
GCATGGGCGATAAAAGATAGGACTCAAAAACACGAAGCACTGGTACAAGTAGCCAGAGCTTCTACAATAGCTGACCACCCTGAACTAACTTTGCAAGCAGCACGGGCAATAAAAGGCGAATCTCAACAGTCCCAAGCACTGATACAGATAGCTGAGGCTTTCATAATAGAAGATCAGCCCAAACAAGCTCAGAGAATTACTGATCTTGCTTTATTATTTATTAAACGTGAAAAAAATTTAGTGCATCAGTCAAGAGAACTTGCTAGATCGGTCAAAATCTTTGCGCTAATCCATAATTTTACCCAGGCATTTGATGTGGCCAGTCAGATAAGAACCCCTGATATTCAACTTGGTGCATATACAGTTATCATGAAAGAATATCTTAAAAGCAAGTAAATCCATCCATATTTATTTTCTGAATAACACCAAATGTATAGCTTAATAAAAGCTTAAGGTAGTACAATCTTTTTAAGTCTTCCAAATCCATCTTCGTATAGAAAAAAACGCTTGATAGGCCTTTAGAACTAGGCTTGGTGTAGATTAGGGCTATTCAATCGGTTGAGAATGCTGAAGCTTCAAGCGCAAGGCCAGGCATACCGGGCAAACGATCGGACCGCCGATCGGTGGTCAACTACCGGAATTCCGATTAATGTACCAAAAATGAAGAAGAACACCCTTCGCCTGTTTTATGCAACACCCTCGATAATAAACTGTAGTTCAGTTGGGGTATTTAGGTTAATATTTCTTTCCAGGTAATGGTTGTCCCCTTATTCATTTTTACGTAATTTGAAATAAGATCTACTAACCCCTAGTTCCATGGCGGTTCGAGTTTTCATTAGCCACAGCCACGAAGATCATATGCTATCCAGTGCTCTTACCGAACTGTTGTGCAATACGCTTGGCTTGCAGGAGGAAGAAATACTTAACACTTCGCAGGTGAACACCGGTCTGGTCCCAGGCTCTATTGTTTCAGAAGAACTCCGTGAAGCCATGACAAGCGCTGAGGTTGTCTTGGTGGTGATCACTCCGGCATCGGGTGAACGACCCTGGGTACAGTTTGAAGCCGGTGGCGCTTTCTTCTCGAGCAAACGGTTGTATATTCTGCTTCATCCATCAGCCAAGTCGCCACACACCCTCCCGAATAATCCGACGCTTATGGAGCAAGACGAGGAAATTGCTAAGTTAATTGACGCCATCAGGAACGATTTGGAGATAAAGGTAGCTGCAAGTACAGTAAAAACTATCCAGGCGATTTCCAACTTCATTGGCGAAGTGAAGGCCTACAATCCGGAATACACTCTACTTCATTACCGGAATCGGCTAGAGCTGCAGATTGGCTTTGGGGATGTGTTCGAGTACTCCGAACCGGGGGGCATCGCCCTTGCCTGTGACAACCGCTTCGATCTGGTGAAGCGAGGCGAGGGAAGCCAACTCTACGAGCGCACCTTAATTGGTCAATTCCGTAGACGCTTCTTCAAACAACCCTCTTTGGATGATTTCAGGGAATACATGATTAAAGGGCTAGGTGGCTCTAGTCTTGAGGATCGGTTTGAGGTTGGGCATGTGGCTATGAGCCCATTCCCGGAAGTAATTACCAATCTATCAGAGAACTCAACGCTATTCCTGGTAGTGCTGTACACCGTAGCGGATCGGGATGGAGTAATTGAGGGCGCTGCCGATGCCTCCAGCGTTTTTATGGCCTACGAAAGATTATGGACGGCTGCCGCAAACCATAGACCTGAAGCGGTGGTGGCTCCAATTTTCGGTGCCGGGCAATCTGCTGCATTGCTTAGCCGACAGCAATCCTGCGCCATTGCTATAACATCAGCTTTATGTGTGTCATTACGGCAGCCCATCTATCCCCGTCTTCGGTTACTATGCCGCGACCGTGAGAGTTACCGGGCTCTCAATATTCGCGCTATCGCCGAGTCTGTAGGGCTGGAGCGCGGCCCTCGTGCGTAATGGTGTCTCTTCAATTTGGCAGTTCAAAGTTTAGGAAGGTACCCTTTGGCTTTTTCTTGGTCATTTTCAATCACCTTTATTTCCAGTAGTTAAATGTACTAGTATCATAAACCTAGAAATAAACAAGACTTATCAGACACTTTAAATTATTATTCCGGTAAAGATCTCAAGCAATTTTATTCTACGGATTTTCATTCGTTCATTTCCTTGAGAAGTACTTCTAAATTAGATTTTACAGTGCGTGTATGAGGATGTTCGGGGCCCAAATGGTTTTCAAAAGCTGCTAGGGCCCGTTCCAACAAGCTTTTGGCTTGATCGTATTCACCTAAAGCTCGGTGCACCGTAGCGAGATTGGAAGCCCTAGTAGCCGTGTTGGGATGATCAGGCCCGAAGTTTTTTTCAGCCAAGGCCAGGGCTCGTTCCAGCAAGCTTTTGGCTTGATCGTATTCACCTAAGGCTCGGTGCACCAGGGCGAGATTATTTTGTAAAGTTGACTGTGCAGGATACTCATTGGGACCAAATAATTGATTCAGGATTTGCCCGTAGGGCACCCATTGAAACTTATCTACAGGATTGTCCTTGCTTTGATCAATGTTTAAATGATCAATTACCTGATTAATAAGTGGACTTACCTCTTCCGGAATAGGGGGAATTTGTCTTACCACCACCGCTGCAGTAATGCGGTGCATTTTGTATTGGTCGGTGATCTCATTGTAGAGCACCCAGCCTTTATCTCTCAGTTCTTCCAAGGTTTCAGAAAAAATGTCCTCTTTTTCGCTTTGGGCGGGGTCAATTAAATCAACCAATTGATCGTAGGCATGAAATTCCGGGGGCAAACAAGCCAGTTGTTTCAGCAACCAGTGCTCATCCTCGTTTAGTTCGGTAAGCTGAAAAATGGAACATAAATACGAAGTGATCCGGTCTATTTTAGCCCCTTGGTGCGGCACATACACATTGGCCCTCAAATCACTTTCAATGGCAGAAGAAAGTTTTTGGAGATCGGTTCGTTGCTTTTGGGCTGTTTTGGCCAGTATCTCAATGGTAAGGGTATGGTAATCTACTAACTTTACTAATGCAGCGATTTCGGCTTCACTGAGTTGCTCACGTTGGTAGTGCTTTTGGAACAGTGCCAGCGCTTCTGATTCAGACAAAAAGCCTAACTCCATCGTTTCAAACCGCTCAATATTTTCCCTTGAGGTAACCAGGACATGCCAGGAAGGAGGTTTAGGCAATATATCGTAGTAAGAGCTCAAGGTCTCATTGGCATTGTCAATCACCAGTAGGTTAGGCCCTGGTTTTTCTTTGAGTTTCATCACTACTTCAGCGAACAAATCCTTTAATTCTTTACCCTCCGGCTTAATTTCCAAGCTGGGCAACAGTCCGGTGGCATTCACTAGGTTGCTTTCAAACGTATCGGTCAGTTCATCTACCCAGGCAATGTGTCGGTATTTTCGGTAGAATTTATCCACGTATACCTGCGCCAGGGTAGTTTTTCCAATGCCACCCAGTCCGTTGACTAACACTACCGACTGTTGGTTAAACAACCGCTGTTTAATTTTTTGCAGATCCTCCTTTCTCCCCACAATTTCTCTTTCTTGAGTACGGGGTAAACGCAGTGTTAGTTCTTGGTTAGTGGGGGGAGAGGTAGAAAAGTGCCGCCCCAAAACAGCGGCAACGGAAGCAGCTAACTGATCGGGGTTGGAAAAAAATTCAACCATACGATTTTTTTGCAACCCGGCCTTAAATGCGGCTAACTGCTGGGCGGATGTGCCCTGGTCAATCCAGGCTGGGTTCCAATTCGCTTGTAAAGATTCATCCACCAGGTAAATGTGTCTCGGAATCCCGGCGGCAGCCGCGGCGTGGTATTCTGTCTCGGTAATAGAAATGGCGTCTTCCTCCGGGATGTACCCGTACCGAAAGGCATAAATTCCTACAAAAACATCGGTTTCATCCTCAATTAACCGAATGCACTCCTCTTTGGGGCGGGCATCGCGGGCGCCAAAGTGCTCCATGGAGATATCCACCGCACCCAGTTGGCGAATGCTACCTCGCACTTTTTCCCGGAAAGTTACTAAGTCTTTAAAGGTGGAGGATACGAATACGTGCTTATTCATAGGGGTAGAATGTTAGCTATTCCGTTGTTGGGAAATAAATTGGATCACATTCTCCGGCACACTGGTGTCTTCTGCTCTTTTTGTCCGATAGACTTTAATCAAGTTAAGATTGTTAAGGGTGGTACCAAACATCCAGTCTTCAATGTTGCAGGTTAAGGCTTTACGAAGTTGAGCTTTGGCTTTTTCTTCGTCGTTTTCAATAACGGCAATTTCCAGTAGCGTGGCGTAGTCCCAGTAGTCCGGCGTCTTGGTTTCCAACTTGCGGTTCACGGCATATTCTACCACCGGAGACAATTTTTGCAGCTTTTCTTTACTTTCTTGGTCGCCTTTCAGCTCTAACAGGGTCAGTGCATTTACGCCCGGATAGGCATCTCGCCAGTCAGCTTCAAACCCTTTTAAGTACGTCTTTAATGCCTCATCCAGAAAACCTTCAGCTTTAAATTCATTTTCTTCCTTTCGGGCTTCATCAAACAGGTCCTTGTATACTCTACCCAAGATGCCGTAGGTCTCGCTACTGGGGCCATTTTCTTCAATCACCCTTTCCAATACAGCAATGGCTTCATCCCGCCGCTTCAATCGGTTGAGGGCAAAGCCTTTTTGCTCCTGTACCATCACGGTTTGCTGTACGTGCACGGGCATGGCTTCTACAAAAGCCACCATCTTATCGTAATCACCCAACGCGCGGTAAGAGAGCATAATATCTACTAATACCCCAGCCTCCTCATTTTCTAGTTTGAGCGTGTTGACAATGGCATCTACCGCATTAGTTTTTTCACTCTTGCTACCTTCCGTTTTTCTAGCTTGGTTCAGCTTATTTTTCAGCTCTTCGTTGTACTTTACCCGATCTCGGAAAATATCGGTTTTTTCGTGGGCTACGCTATTCTGAAAAGTCATACCATCTACCAGTTGAAATACCGGACTGTCAGAAGACCTATCAGATCTGGTGTTTGTTAATTGCTGGGAGAGGCTTTCTTTATCTTTTTCTAAATTAGGCAGGTTGCCCGCTTGATCGTAATCATACGAATAAGGAATGGTTCTCAGATAATTCACATCAAAGGGTAGCTTAGCGTCTTTTTCAAAAATCGTGATGGTAGTAAAGGGCTTAACCGCGTGGCGAATGCCCAGCTCGTAGAAGACATTGGCATTAGCGGTAGTTAGATCGGCCACTACGTAGTCGGAAAGGATAAGCCGTTCGTACATAGGTTTATGAATAATTCCATTGACGGTTTCTTCATCAGCCCGAATGGGTTCCATGTCGGCGGCTTCTATGGCGGGCTTGATGAAATCCTGGTATACAAGATTAAAATCAACCTCATTACCGTCGGCATCTTTTTTTGTACCATAGGGCATCACAGTGAAACACAGTAGTTTGGCCATGATTTGGTTTATGTATTTAAATGATAAAACTATCTTTTTTGTTAGTTTAAGCTAACTCTAGCTAACTTTTTATAGGCTATTAATTTAGAGAATCAATACTTCTTTTTTAAATAAAAAGGTGTGAAAGGTATGAATAATGCTAAACCTATCTGAATGACTTTACTTTAAATCTAAAATATTGATTGCCTCTAGAATTTGGGAGATCTAATTGTTTAAATGATTAATCCACAAGTAATTTTTTTATTGTATCTTAATCTTTAATTCAAATTCCCTTTGCTTAAGATAAGCATGACCTCTTACCAAAAAATCGGACAGTGTAAATTAGAGAAAATTGGCTTTTAAATCGTAGTATTAACCAAAGCAGATAACGATGAAAAAGTCTAAGTTCACAGAGTCACAAATTATTTTTGCCCTTAAGCAGGCGGAAACAGGAACCAAGGTTGAAGAAGTATGTCGTAAGATGGGCATCAGTGAAGCCACATTCTACAATTGGAAAAAGAAATATGGCGGTCTGGGGGTAAGTGAGCTGAGAGAACTTCGCCAATTAAAAGAAGAAAATGCTCAATTAAAAAAACTGGTTGCAGATCTTTCGCTAGATAAGCAAATGCTTCAAGACGTCATCAAAAAAAAGCTCTAAAGCCTGCTAAGAGTAAAGAACTAGCCCAACAGATGATGGATGATTATAGGATCACCATCCGGCGAGCCTGCAAGCTTGTTTTACTACATAGATCCATGTGGTATTATCAATCGCAAGCCAGGGATGAGCAGGCCATCCGAAGGCGCATGCGAGAGATAGCGATGACTAGAGTCCGTTACGGTCTTGACAGGATTCATATTCTGCTTCGAAGGGAAGGCTGGCGAGATAGCAGAAATCGCGTTTATAGGCTTTATAAGTTAGAGGGGTTAAATTTACGTAGTAAAAGGCCACGAAGAAGTAGAAGTGGTTCACACCGTCTAGATAGATTAGATGTTTCTAGTATCAATCAATGTTGGAGTATGGATTTTGTGGCTGATCAACTCTTCGATGGCCGCCGATTCCGGGTCTTAACTGTAGTGGATAATTATAGTCGGAAATGCCTTGCGATCCATCCAGGCCAATCCATTAAAGGAGAAGATGTCGTTCAGGTTATGGAAAATTTAAAATCTATAATTGATACTACACCTGATCGGATACAGGTAGATAATGGCAGCGAATTTATATCAAAAGCACTTGATAAATGGGCCTATGACAACAAAGTAACCTTAGATTTCTCTAGGCCGGGAAAACCCACGGATAATGCCTATATTGAATCGTTCAATGGTAGTTTCCGCGATGAATGTTCGAATGTCAATTGGTTCTTATCTTTGGAAGATGCTATTGATAAAATAGAAGCTTGGAGAAGAGAGTATAACGAGTACAGACCACACAGTTCGCTCGAGTACAAAACACCCGAAGAGGTGCATAACAACGAAGTCAATGACGGCCGATTTTCCACTTTTCAGTGGTCCGAAATTCAGTAAAGGGTCACTCATACGATTATTTATAGTTTTGTTTGGTACCAAAACAAATAAGGCGAACTAATCTCGTATCGATTAATTTTTTGAGATATCAGAGGCTCAATTGGCAAATACTGATTATCATATTTCAGTTGCAGGAGACCAAATCTATAATTTGCTTCAAAAAGCAATATCCATGCGAGGCAATTTGCATAAGACTTTATTAGCGCTTAAGCACTATCGTCAGCGAGGTCTTTCGGAAAATAGTTTTCTTGAAAATATTCAAAGTACGATCGCACATATTGCTCAATTCTGTCAAGAAGCACATCCTACTTTGTACTTAAAATTACATAAAATGGCAGAAAGAGCAGTTGAAGATACTACAGTTAAAAGCGAAAAGGAGTTTGATAGCCATATTGATGTTCTGGCTCGCCACAGATGGCACGCTCAAGCAAGTTACTTAAATCAAAACACCCAACTTCGTTCCATTGCCGAAGATTTTGATCAAGCCCATGGTATACCCTATCTACTAATAGACCAATTGATCCTAAATTGATCATTTCTACTTCTTAGACAACTTCAAAGGCTGGCACTCACTTCTAGAAATATGTAATATCCAAAATTCTGTAACTATCTGCTATCAAGAAAGATAATTTCTTTTTCAAAAAGTAGCTTGATTAATTTATATAATGGAATATTAACTAACTTCACTCCTTCGTATTTAACTGTCATCTCAATCCTTTTATCTCTACCAGGAATTTTTTTTATATTGAAAACTATATTGTCATACTCAAACAAATTTTCTTCAGCTAAAGAGATTTTTGACTCAAAAATTTTTGATGTTATTCGATAGCTTTCTGATATTACATTGACGCTTGGTTTAAAATCAATATCGAACTTAAAAACTCTATTTTCTTTTAGCGCTATCTCATCTACCATTTGTTGAACTATTGGAAAAGTGATTGTTGTTAAATCTGGATCAAGAATTGCGAAAATATAATTAACACGATCAATCCATTGTACTAATAAACCAAAGGTCTGAATTGAATCATTAAGCTTTACGGCATTTATACCAAATTTGGAATTTTTGATACTATCCTCAACAGCTTTTATTTCTCTATAAAAAGTGTTGACAGATTTTTCATCTCTGTAGTCGTGAAGGTAAAAAGTAACTTTTGCTATTAGATATGAAAGATCCCGAAACAGACTATTTTCTGAAGTGTCTTCCATTTGAAAAATATGCTCATAATCACTTTCATTAAATTCCATAGATAGCGACAAATTATACTCATTATTAATAACAGTAATCAAGTTATTTAAACTATCAATACTTCCTATATTGAATCCCTGTAAACTATATAATGGCCCAGTGGCCTCACTTATATCTGTACCCAATATTCCTACAGGTACAACTTTTTTATTTTTTCCATATGTCATACCGGATTCAAAATATACCCATTTGGAATAGATAGAATTTGGTGAAATAAACACAAATACCAATGAACACATCTTTAACGCTTCTTCAACTTTAGAAGACCAATTCGTTCCGAATGGAATACTTTGGCCATCTGAGGATAAAAAAGTTGTTACAAAACCTTGAAGTTTATCATCTAATATTTTCTTTAGGCGTTTTAGAATAGGACTATCCTTTGAAGAATGGCTCAAAAAAATTATAGGTTTATCCATTGGATTTACTAAGATAAATGGAAGGAAGGACAACTAATCATTCTAAATTATAAAGGTTTGATAAACTTAGTTATTTGTCTCCCATTTATAAAGGATATTTAAAGGATTAGTTACTAAAAATTTCTAAAAGCTTCTTAGCTTCACCACTTAGATCCGAATCAGCATCATTGAAGAAGCCATTTTCCTTATTCCACCAATTTGCATACCTAGCGAATTGCCGGTGTGTGGAAAGTACTGGATTAAGTCCAGAGAAATTATTAGGATTTTTCTTTACTAGTTCATGTAATTCTGCTAAGCGATTTTTGGTAATTTCAGGATTGTAGTGTAGGTTACCACTGATGGATGCTATTAAATCTAATTCAGCAAGAGAGCCTCTTGCCCAGACTTGCCTCTGAACCAGGCAGTCTGGGGACAGATCTCGTTCGGCCGCTACCTGACAGGCATACCATTCGCCAATTTTCTCAATCCGACCGGTCAGCACCATCTGAAGGGCTAAATATTGTACTCCGTTCCAGTGGTGAGAGGTATTGTATAGAAAACCTTGTTTGTAACATTGATAGGCATTTTTTAGGGCTTCCACCTCTTCTTGATGACGCTGATCAGCTTCGGCTTCCTCGATACCAGCTCGCCGAAATAATAATTCTGAAAGACGTTTATAGGCACTTCCCAGCAGACCTTGCGTTTCTTGTACTATCTCTACTTTTACGTCAGAACTCGTTTCCGAAGAGTATTGGTCTAAGTACTTTGTAAGCGAATCAATACACGTCTGTAACCGTTTAGTCACTTGCTCATACTGCCAGGTTTCTTTAATGCTCTGTTCTAGAAGTACATTGGCGTATTTAGAGGTGGTCTCTAAAGCAGCCAATTGACTCTGTAGTCTAATATCCAGTAAATAATCATGGTAACCTTCGGGTAACCGTACATATGCCACCATACCGACCCAGTCGTGGTAGGTAGTGTTTTTGGCGCGATAAAGATTGCTTCGGGCTTGGTATAATCCTTCTCGGATATCCTCTCCATCCATCCATTGCCGGTACAGCGTTTCGGCAATGATGGTAGAACCGGGAAAAGTCAACGGTAATTGTGATGCTATTACGATTGGTACGCCTGCTTGGTGTAACTCTTGAGCCAGACTGCCTACCTCCACCACCGTGTTACTCTGATTCCCCCCATCACAGATAGCTAAAGTAACCATAACCGGATTAGTGGATTCTCGGTCTTGGTTTAGGGTCTTCGGTAGAATAGCCTCTACTATTTTTTCGGGTGGGGTAACGGTCCGATCAGCGGAGTCTAATGCTACCCCAAATCGTTCCCGATGCCTGCGTAGAGGATCTTTAATGATCATACCGTGTGCCAGCAGATGTACATGGGTATAAGGTTTTTGGTCTTTATATCCTTGCTCAATTGCTTGTTTAATATCGTCTAAACTAGCTTCCTTTAACGTGGTAATGACTGACTTTTCATTGCCAATAACCATATCCACACCCGGCAAAGGATCTACCCAGGGTTGTAAGGCTCTCAGCAATACTTCCTTGTGTTTTTCAGCCGGAACTGTAGATCCAAGAATCCATGTTGGAGAAGCGTAGGCGAAGAGTACCCGAGGGCGGGCGGGCCACCGAGTTTTCTTTTCGGAAAGGGGCTTAAGTGCCCTCCGAGTAAGGACTATCGGGTTTTTTTGATTAACTAATAACGGTGCACTATCAGCATCCAAAACTGCTTCAAAAGGTAGTGCATATAATTCTCTAGCGTTAGTAACAATATCAATCTGTACTAGCTCTTCATTGGTGAAATTAGGTGTTCTGAGGGTCTTAGTGGCTTCTTGACTCAACTTTTCCAGCGCTTCTTGTTGCTTTTGTTCACTAATCTCTTGATGGTACCGCAAGCAAACCAGTAGATCTAAGAGTTCTTCGTGGCTGAACGACATGTCAAATTGTCGATGTTGAGAAGACTGATCTGTCGTAGATTCAATGACTACGTGATAGGGTCGGTTTTTTTGAATCATACCGGCATCCTCTCCGCTACGAATAAAGTTCATTCTGATTGATTCCATAATAACTTTGGAGTTATAGTATCAACAAATAAAGAATAAAAACACTCAAGGCAGGTGCGGACTCATACAGCCCTACCCAACAGTATTAAATATCATCCTGAATCTCTTCTCCTAAACTGTCATCAATAGCTAACTCTTCTTCGGTAAGCTCACCATTATTTAAAATATTGACTGCACTGTTAAGCATTCTAAGTTTGAATAAGCCAATCCCAATAACCCCTGTGTCTCCGATGCTTCTAAGAATAGTATCACTACTAAAGGTAACTTGGGGCTTTAAGGTAATTTTGCCCATCTCGAGTTGTTTCAACGCACTAGCTTCCCCCTCAAATCCTACTTCAGTTCCTCGTTCGCTTGAAAGTAGCACTAAGCACTGCTGACCGGTATAGGTAGCTGAAACTACTTTATTACGATGGGACCACTTTTTCTCTCGTCGCAAAATTGCTAGTTTACGAGCTACCTGATCGATGTTCTCCATTTGTTCTACCTTAATTTCCGCTGCTTTAAGTACGAAGGAGTTTTCCTTCTCGAACTTAAACTTCACCGAAGCATTTACATTGGCTACTGGAAGCTCAGGAACTTCCACTCCTGACACTACTCTGACCATTTTGGCGCCTTCGGAAAGAAAATCTAAGGTAGTTGGATTACCTTCCCTAGTTTCGATAGGTACATCAAAACCATCGTCTTTCAATTGGTCTAGATGACCAATTTTCTGAAAGACGCCATTTTGAATTAAGCCATAATCCCCAATACGGTGGGGTACCGTAATCGGAAACCAAGTAGCGTGAAAGTTAGCGTGGCGGTGGAGTGCTTTGTTGTAATCGCGGGGTAAGCCCATGGTTAGATTAGTTTAAGTTGATATTTGTTTCAATATAACTATTTATCTTTTTCTAAGAGTGATTTTTAACCTAAATCTATCACACAGATTATCAATAATATTGCACATCAAGCAGTTCTTGGATGTAGTTTTCAAACCTGAGCACCAAGTATGAGCTGCTGCTAGTAAATTAAGATTGCAATCGTTTTCCTTTGGCGTAGCCAATCAAATTGCCGCGCCGACACGTGAACGTTTGCCTGCACTCGATTTTTCTGTAACCTTATATTTCCTTATTGGCTGAAGAGGAGAGTGACTTTTTTAAGGATATAAAGTTACTAGTTCTTACACCTTGGGGCTATAGGCAAGATAGCATAATAGTGAGGGTCAAAAATGGCAAGGTTAAAGGATAGTTTTAAACATTTATTATCATCTATTGAATATCAAATGAGAATCAAGTATTTTCAATTCCGATAGAATAAACATGGCTCTCATCTATGACCGACCAAGCCCAAAAATTGATAGAAGAATGCTTAGAATCCCAATCCACCTACCTAGACCTGGGTAACTGTGGCATTACTGACCTTAATGAACTACCGGAGCTGTTTGCATGCGCCCACGTGGAAACCTTGATACTGAGCAATAAATGGTTCGAGTGGAAGTCAGGCTCAGGCAAATTTGTGAGAAAGCAGAGCAGAAATTCTGGTTCTGCAAATCGGCTATCTTCTGTTCCTCTGGATATTAAAGTGCTCACCAACTTAACCAAGTTTATTTGTTCTGAGTCGTGGGAATCAAAAAATTGGGATATCGACAATATCTCCTTTGTGCAATTCTTCCCACAGTTGAAAACGCTGAATTTACGTAATAATAAAATTCAGGACCTCTCCCCACTGCAAGGGCTTAAGGATTTGCAAACCTTAATCTTAGGTTTTAATCGTATTCAGAACCTATCCCCGCTGCAAGGACTCAAGGACTTGAAAACGCTGGATTTACGTGGTAATCAAATCCAGGACCTCTCCTCGTTGCAAGAGCTTACCGACCTGGAAACGCTAAATCTAGGTTTTAATCGTATTCAAGACAAAGATACCTTGATTTTGCGATGCCTTAGAAATTTGAAAATGCTGAATTTACGTGGTAATCAAATTCAGGACATATCAGTTTTGCAATCCCTTAGACAGTTACAAACACTGAATTTGCGGGATAATGAAATCACGGATATTTCCCTTGAATTTTTAAAATCCTTACCCTCCTTGTCTAAACTTAGAATAGACGGAAATCCCATTAAAAATGTTCCTCCCTATATCTTTGATATGGCCGAGAATGTATTGGAGGATGTACGAAACTTCCTTGAGGCTAAGGCAAAGGGAAGTAGTATCAACAATGAAGTGAAAGCTTTATTGATTGGTAATGGAGGTGTGGGTAAAACCCAAATTGCCCTTAGACTCTCAGAAAAAGAGCAATTCCAATTCAACCCCGAACACGATTCTACCCATGCCATCAACCTGCTTCCCTGTCAGGTGAAAAGTAACCTTTTTGAGGAAGGGCTAAGAGTGACTCTCTGGGATTCCGGTGGGCAGATTCTCTATCACTCTACCCACCGCATCTTTTTTCAAACTCGCGCTTTATCCCTGCTGGTATGGGATTTAGAAAATGAAGACCCTGACCCTAAATTGCAGCAAAAAAGGGATAAAAACGAAAATCTTACCTATTGGCTAGAGTACGCCAACCTCTTTGGTAAAGGGAACCCGGTATTGGTTCTGCAAAATAAAATGGATTTGTCTGATCAAAAGGAAATACCTCAAACCGATCAGAATAGTCTCAAAAAACAGTATCCCATAACCTACTTTATACAGTTGAGTGCGAAAGAAGGTACAAATTTCAAGGTGCTGGAAAACAGAATTAGGAAGACCGTTGAGAAAGTGCCTAAACTTCGGGATGAATTGTTATTAGAACTGCCTACTGCCTGGATAAATATCCGGGAGAAGATTCGTAGTGAATTAACGAAAGAGAATAGTCTAAAAAAAATAAACTGGGAAACCTTCCGGCAATGGTGCCAGAAAGAAGGTGAAGCAAAGCGGGTTAGCACCATACTGCGTTTCTTTCATAATACGGGAGTTCTATATTATCAACCCCCGTATTTTTCCGGTGATGTTATTCTAGACCAGGCCTGGGCCATCAGGGCAATCTACCAAGTATTGGATAGAGAAAGCGATTATTTTGAAATCATGAAAGCTAATAAAGGTAGTTTCTGCTACGAAGATATTTGCGAGGTATGGTCTGAATATGACGATCAAGAAAGAGAATTGTTTGTAGATTTTATGCTGAGTGCCGAGACCTGTTTTGAAAATACCCCTCATGAGCTTGGTAAAAAGTTTGAGGATCGAGCTTATATCATACCACAGTTTATTCCCGCTGCTAAACTGGACCTTCTTAAGCATTATATCAAGGAATATGAATTAGGACTGGTGAGTGAGACTCCTTACGGTTTCTTACCCGCACTGTTTATCCATCGCTTCATCGTGAAGGCCAAGAATTCTACAGAAGACAGATGGCAGTCTGGTGTGTTGATAAAGTACAAGGGGCAGTACGCAATGGTGGAAGCGGATTATGAAAAGAGCAAAATAGTTGTCCGCTATGGAGCCGGTTCGGAAGAACTGTTGGAGGTCATCCACAATGAATTAGAAGCCATTAATCAAAATACAACTATCAAAGCACTTAAAGGTGGCTTAAGTTCTAAAGACAGATATCTTAGGGGAGGTTTTGAGGATCTTACTACATCAGAACTAAAACCGACAAATCAAAAGAGTATGAAAGTATTTCTCTCCTACAACCATAAGGATAAAGTGACTGCCAATCGGATAATAGATGTATTAAAAAAGGAAGGGTATCCAGTCTTTATGGATGATGTTGCAATGGAGGCTGGTGAAAATATCGAGAGTTTTATTAATAAGGGCGTAAGGAAAAGCAGAATCACTGTTTTATTGGTTTCCGAACATAGCTTACAATCGGGCTGGGTTACTTCGGAAATAATCAAAAGCCTCTACGATGAAAAGATTAGAGGTGAAGGTGAACGCTTCATCCCTGTAACGATAACCAACATATACCGTCAAGAGGGCTATGTAGATAGCGCTTTGGATAAGATAGAAAAAAAAATTCAGAGAATAAATGAAAAAATCTTAAATAGACGAAAGCAAAAACGAGGTTCAGACGAATTTGATAGTCAATTAGCGCGCCGTGAAGATCAGCGGTATTACCTTCCAAAGATTGTCAAACGTCTCATTGAATCAAGCACCGTTGATATATCCGGAGAAAAATTTGCTAAGGGTATGAAAAGAGTTTTAGAGAGATTGGAGTCAGAAAGCAAAAAAGTGGAAAGGAACTCATAGTGAAACTGTTACTCCACTAGGTGGTCACTAAGCTGAGGGTCACTCGAGTTAGCAGTCACATAAAATATCTTATCCGAATTGGTAGGATTTCGCTCCTCAAGCGTCTTACCAGAAAAAGCTATCAACCGAAGCGTTGAAGTATGCTTTTGGGTAGAAGCTTTCATAAAAGCTCTATTTGCTCAAAAACAAAATGATCTTCCTCATTATTTCCTTCAAAATAGATAAGAATACTTTTGATTCTATTCATCAATGGGTCACCTGGACCGTGTTCATGAGGAGAAGCAAAAGTTGAAAAATACAGGTCAATATCCACTGGAGCAGATTCAGCCGGTAAAATATAAGGGTTACCGTTGTTCGCTATGGTGTTAGACCAGTAGCGATTTCTATTATCATATATGGCCGAGTAGACATTTAAATGATTAGCATTTTTCTTAACCTTTATCCGAATCCCTTTAAATCTACGTAAGTCAAAGAATTCTTCTTCCGGCAATCCATACCTCATCACCAATCGGTGCATAGATACTTTCCCTTCAGTTTTTAAATGAACTTCACAATTATCCCCATCACATTCTAAGTAGTCTAAGGAAGCTTGCGTCAAAACCCCTTCGGGCTGATTAGTTCCGCAAAAATAATTCATTCTCCTATGCATAATGATCGGTCTACCCGAATCCAATATAGCCTCGGTATTAATATCACTTTGATAATCGATCCAACAAAGCCGGTTGGCTGGGCTGCTGCCAGCTAATTCTACAGGATAAGTAAGGGGAGGCTGGCCAGAAGGCATTTCCCAGGTATTGCAAGTGTATATCTGTGAATTTTGAGGGCGCTCAAAATTATCAAGTACAGAAGAAAACCCAAGACGAGGGTCTATTACTTCGTCTAAGGATACTGGTACTTTCTTTTCTACGAGGTCAAACATTAAACCGCTGCTACTTTCCCCTCTACCGGCTCGTACCTTATTGCCGATCCAAACGTGGGTGGAACCATCCATCCATCTACTTCTTCTGATTACTTTACTCACTTTTTTTCCAACTCTAGGAACTTCTTCTTCTCTTAAGCGATATGGTTTATCTGCTCCAAAAGGATTAAGTAGACTATTTCGGGCTAATATTTTTTGTCTCTCGCCATAAACATTCAACATCTCACTCAGCATGGCACCTTTTTTTAGCATCACATCTCGTCGCTCCCCTTCTCCCTTTATCTGAACCGGCAAAAAGGGAATCCAATTTTCCGGGGCCCCAGTGCTTAGATAGTATTTTAAGGGAGCGATTGAGAGATCATGAGGTTGTACGTCAGGCAGTTTCCCTGCATTTACCCATTCCCTACCGGGGTGGCCCTTACCCAATCCGTCCTCAATAATATTTTCAATTCCCCAAACCATATTGGCCATTTCATCCCTAGTAAAATGAATTTCTTCAATGGGGTCGCTGTCCGTTATAAAACTTTGAGCTGCCGGGGGCAGGAAGAAATAATCCCCGGTTTTACCCTCCTCCATCATTGTATTACTAAATAGAGTCCAGGGGTCATCTTCATCCTTATCCGCTCTTTCTACGAGCGTTTTCCCCCCAAAAACATCGCATACAATTAAATATTCTACTTGCCCGATTGTCCCCGCCTTCTGAGTAAATGGTACCACGTACCAGTCGTTACTGTACTCCATAAGAAAACTGGTGAAGGCAATCTTATCCAATTCATCCGCATCAATTCTTAGGCTTCCAAAATCTACCAAGCGGTTTTCAAATTTCCACCATCGCTTGTCGGGCATACCCATGAAGTTCACCTGGGCAGGATACATATCCTTGATTACTTGTTCTTTATCACGTTGAACGGGCGCCCCTGGGGGTTGCGGCAGTCTACGTTGATCGAAAGAATACCAATCTAATTCTCCTTCCAGCCCAGGATATATCTCCCAAGCTACCTGCTCACCACTATTGGGGAGCTGACCAAAAAGCTGCGCTTGATATTCTAACTGATCCGGAACCCAAAACTCCGGATTATCCGAGGCAGAAATTTCCCCGAAAGTAGCCAAAACCCAAGATTCAAGTTGGTCGTGAAGGGAGTCTAGTATCTGAAGGTTTTCTCTCGTGAGAGGGTTTGGCAACTGCTGGTTTATCATTTCTTGCCAGTTACTATCGGGATCACGAATAGCCCGAAGCAAAGCAACACCATACGGTATTCTAACGGATAGGACCCTTAACCGATGAAAAGTTTGTTTATCCTGAATTACCGCCCGGTAAACCATGAATTCCGTCTCGAAGCGGGGGTCCCGCTTTACTACGAGCGTGTTCTGATTTTCTGCATCATATATCCCCCACGTTTCTTCCTCAGTCAAGGATTTCTCAATTAGTAGATCATCCCCCAAAGGTACATCCTCTTCCACCAGCAATCGGATAGATAATGGAAAGCGACTACCATCAAGCTCTTCCATTAATTCTCCACTAATTGGGCCGATAGTTTCTACCAATTTTAATTCGGGAAGGACAGGAATCTTGAATAACGAACGATAAGCAGCCAGAAGTTCTTCTATGATATTTCCCTCCTCAAAACTTCTGTTTAGGAATACTTCAAATCTCTGGCCGATCTTAGTTCGGAAATTAAAATTATCTCGCAACACGGATTTTCGCTCAATACTTTTTACCAAGGGGTCTTTCCAGGTAGTGTATTCCTCAGAAGTAATGCCGGTACCGGCAATAGAATGAACTTCCGAAAAGTTTGCCTTAAATCGAACCCAGTATGGGGAACCAGCATCTTCTCCCTGGAACTCTCCCATCTGCCATTGCCGGGCGAGGAACCACAGAGGGTCGCGGATTTGAGCCTGGTAATTCCTGCTCAGATCCTCTTTGTGAGACCTTGGCCGAGTAGAAATTCTTTTAAAAGTTTTTACATCCAACAATGGAAGGGGAACAGGTGGCATATTATTGAGAATTTATATCATCAGTTAGAGAATTTTCTAAGTCATTGATCCGTCTTTCTTGTTTGGTAAATGGGGCGTGATAGTAAGGATGAGAATAAATCATCGGGAAGAGTGGCCTCCTAGCATCGTAGATGGCGTTTCTTACTTTGCCATTATCGGGGTTCGTATACTCTCCATCCGATGACCTTAGAACTGCTAGATCAAAGGTTTGAGAAAGGATTTTTATGATTAAATCTGGTGTCCAGTTTAATTGTCCTTCAGGAATATTAACCATTGGAGGCACCGCCAGAAGCGCAGTTTGGGGGGCTTCACTATTCGGCCCATCATAATGATAAGCTATTCCCAAATCCTCTTCTGCATTTGGTATTTTTTCGGTCCATTCGTCTAAAACCAGACCAGACCACATTTCTTCTTCTTGCGGGAGAACTGAATTCGGAAATTGATACAGTAAATTGCTTTCGGTACGATTAGGAAACCTTGATTCAGAACTTTCCAGTCGGGCATTACCTATCCAGGTCGGGGACGGTACGCTGGAATATTGGGTGATTGTAGGAAGTTGAGGTAAATTACCAATGGCCTGGGAAAGAATTTCTAGTTCTCTCCATGCTCCTAACCCTTGATGAATTAATGCATTTTGATCCAGCCATTTATGATACTGCCACTCAGCATCATTTTCAGGATATTCATTTCCTAGAATTAATTCGGGCGGATTCTCCATTGCCTCTCGGAAATCAGTCAACCGGTAGGCAGAAAATTTTGGCAGAACCATAAACTCTCCTCCAAATAGTAGTTTCCCAATTTTGGTTAGGCCCTGGATTTCCTTATCCGGATTCAGTTTATTACTGGTTCGAGCCTGGTTCAAGCCTTCGTTTATTTCAATAATCTTTTCAGTAGTGGTTCGCAATTCCTGGAGTAAGGCTTGAGCCTCGTTAATGAATTCAGTAGATGCTTCCTCAAAGTAGCTTCTAATAATTCTATCCGCAGCTTTATGATTATATCCTAAAAGTGAGAAACATTTATCGAAAAGCTGATCACTGTCAAGGTTTTCTAAAAATTGTCCGGTTTCATTTTCTGTAAGAATAATCTTCAGTTGATCAAACCGAGACTGGAACTCCCTCCCATGTTCTTGTATTTGACTGTTCAAATCTCTTGATACTTCAATCCGTTCTAATGGGGAAGTATTCTCGGAAAATATGAGATCTTCGGGCAGCAGTGGGCGACTTCTGGTAAGAACTTCTCGGATAGCTTGGAGAACTGTAAATAAATCCTCAAAGCTAAGAGCTCCCAATTCACCCCCGGATCGGGAATATGCTATTTGGGTTATTTTGACAGCTTCGTTGCGGGGTCGATCTTGGTTTAAAGACCAAAATATCTGATCTTCTAGATGAGATAGAGGTCTACCCGGTTGGTAATCTTTGGTAATATTTAGCAAATCAAGGGGCTCTAGCGCAAGGTCCCGAAGGCTAATTTGCCGGACTTGCTCCTGTCCTTCTAACCAAACTGAAGCACTTATTCGGTCGGGGTCTCCTAATATTTGGGCTATCCAGGCATTGAGCTCCGGGGCTGCTAAACTTCGGGGGCTACCGTTTTCTGTCCAGGAGTCATTAGCAGAGGGGCGGTCAGAGAGGGAGATCCCAACCCGATAAAGGACACTTTTCCCACTTCGGGGTGTTTTAATAACGTCTGGTGACGGGGGTTTCTTCCCCTTTGAAATTGCTTGTAATGCAGCTAGTGCACTTGTCGTATTTCCCCCGATCATCTGATGAACAGATTCAGCCATCAGAAGGTCCGAAACCGAGTCAAGGGCATCTTCCAGCAATTCCAGGTACGGGATAAGTTCAGTTTGGTTCAATTCAGAGGGAAAAGTGTTATTATCTCTATCCTGCCACTTTAGCATTAGCTGATATCCATCCACTACATTTCTTGCCGCCATTGTTGAATTCACCGCATTACTTTGCTCCGCCTTATTGGCAACTAGTGGAAAGTAATCACGAAAGTCATCAATAAACTGGTCTAATTGTGCATCGTGCAAGGCACGCTCAAATAAGTAGCCCAAACTGGCACCCAATGGACTCCCATAACGCACAGAGTCAATTATCCAAAGGGCTTTGCGCACCCTTTCTGATGAAAGGTTCAGATTAAAGGCAGAATTTTCTTTTCCTCCTTGTACCAGAAAGGCATTGCGAAGGACAGCAGCCGTATTGGCGTGCTGCATAGAAGGGGCGAAAATGAACCCCTGATTATTTGAGCTAGCGTAGACATCTTCCTCTCCTTCAACCTCAACTCTTTCTTGGGAACGTTTTCTATGCAAATTTTCTACCCACCCAAAGGCTCCGAGGTAGCAACCCTGAGGATTTTCTGATCGGGATTGCTGTAAGTAACGGTTCGCCATCGCCGCAACCCAGGCATCTACCCGGTAAGAACAAGTGTCCAGGGTTTCGGTGAATAATCGCTCTAATTCAGCGGTTGGCACTCTAGACAACAGCGAAATACTTGATCGAAAATTGCCAAGATGATCCTGAATCTCTTTAATCCTATCGGGTAATTGATCCCAGGGCTTAATTGACCAACCAAACGGGGGAGGATAATATGACTTGATATAATATTCTAGCGGAACATCGCTGAATTCGGGGCCAAAGGTATCAGTAGTTTCATTAAGATAGTCATAGATAGTTTCCAGGCTTACAGTAGAAGTTCTCGTAGGACCCAGCCTAAAAAATGTAATATCATCTTCTGGTGATTCATCGGGGTGAGAAAGATTATATATTTCAACTGCCGCTCTGATATATTCGGTTAACAACGACTGCCAAAGTAAGAAATACAGGAAAGGAGGTTTCTCCAGTAAGGCTAAATTTTCATCTAGTACTTCGGAGTAAGATTCATTAATTAATTCATTGAACGAAGCTCCGATAAGCCAATGGAGATAGTTTCGTTCAGCGGGTAGTGGATTGTGTTCTGATAATAGTTCCTCATCACCCGTTTTGAAGTTTACCAGTCCTGCGGTATACCTTCTCGGATTGTGAGTAAAAAAGTTGTAATGTGGAAGAGAGTTTATCCATCTTACATGATCCATCCTTCTAAAATATATTTCCCTAGCGCTGGCACTCAGGTTGATGCTATCCAGAAAATAAGCAAAAGGGTCTTCACTGAATAGAGATGACTTCTTTTGGGCTACGAAGCTTCGGTAATCCTCCATTTTATTTAACAGGTTATCCAGAGCCCGAGTAATCTTTTTCTCAAAGCTATTATTCTCATATCTATTAAAAGAAATATTATCCATGGAGATATGAGTAACCGGCAGTAGGCCATATGGATTGCTTCCTATCCTAAAGGCAGCATGATGCCCGCGTCCACGCACATGATGGATGAAATAATCATATATCTCGTCATAGGAAATATAGTCAGAATTTCTAGCATCGAAATGATTATGCCAAATGCCTGATAAGTACATATTATCAGCCCAAGAATCCCTAAAACTATTGTTGTGAGAACTCGTTTTTTCTGGAATTTCCCGGAAAGCGTACCCCATAGTGATTGGGAATAGCACTTCACCCATCGCTTTAGCAGAACTTTGTTCATCAATATTTGCCTCTCCAGAATACCTAAAGACTTCAGCATTAATCCCCAGAGAACTTGCCATCCTGATCCCAGCACTAGAAGGTTCTAAGCTCTGACCAATACGCTTAACTTCAAAACTGATTTCTCCCTTTGGGTCGGGAGGTGGATAAGCGGAGCTAACCTCGTCTGTGTTATTGGTCGGTGTTCCCTGGGACAAAAACTCAAAACCTCGGGAGTAGTTGTGGCTTCCAATCAAGGATTCTAACTGAGTAGCGGTTTGCTGCGGACTAAGCGATGTATCTATACCCAAAACAATCAGACGGGAGTAAGAATCATTGGGACTAGGAATCTTTACACCCATCCCAATTTCTACCGCCCTTTCAAAATCATAGACCCACTTTGCATCAGGATCAATGACTACATCATTAGGCAGTTGTTCCCATTGATCTCGTTCCTCCCGGCTAGCCTGCCAATTAGTCGACAGGACTACGGGTTTTTGAATAACCTGACTGGTTCCCAATAAACTAGTTGAACTGTAAACTGCCCAAAAATCAGGTAGTAAATCCGCTTGCACTCTTTTTCTGACATTTTCGGGTCGGCTTGAAATATTTTCATCGAATGAAAATTGGGGAATAATCGGATCAATAGGGGGCTCTGACTGAGATCGATATGTAACAAATTGTTGATAATTCAACGGCTGGGTTTGCCGAACTACCCAGGCTGCTCGGGGAGTTTTGTAGAGTCCGATGAGAGTCAGCCAGGCTTCTTTTTCCTTTTGGATGTCATAAGCAGAAAAGGTAGTCTTCCAATATTGTTCTCCTGCGACTTTTTCACTTGGCGATAGCCTGGGTTCGTGAGTATCTACCAAAAGTGAATCGGGGTAGACTCTAACCCAAAGTTCCCTTCCATTGACTCCCGCATCAGGATCGATGGTTACAAAACGCGTCTCGATGCGAATCGGAAAAAACAGAATAGGGTAATCTAATGAGAGGGTTTCAATATTCTCTAATGACATAATGAGAGATTAGGGGTTAAGGAAGTAGCATGTCTGATCCATGAATAGCAGCGAGAAAGGGCTTTCGGTAACTTATATAGGCAAGGTCCGCTGAATTAGCCTTTGGGCCATTCCAATGATACCCACCATTGTCAGCAATAGTAGGCTGATGTAGATTCAGGTCAATAAACTTTATTGAATCCAATTCTGTACCTTCCGGAACCAGATGGTTCCAGCTCAAGTTATCCCAACTATCAACGGTTGAATTGAATGGATAAGGGTCTAAATCTAGTCCGTACCTAGGCTCTGATGCGTTTTCCTTGAGCACAAAGAACCACCCCTGCTCTTCTGCAATCTCATTTTCCTGCCCAATTACCTCTTCATTGTCAAGAGGGAAGCCATAAAACTGAATATCGGGCGGAATAAACCCTTTAAAGATTGGATATTTTTTTTCTGTTCCTAAAACTCGTTTAGAAGTATCTCCCGAGACAAAAGTGGCTTTTTGAGCATAAATTGCGGTATTTGGATATGCGAATAGCAAGTCCCCTCTTATGATCAGTACCAGAGTGCTGCTTCCATCATCAGCATTAGGCCGATGCTCTCCGAGAGGTAAGTTCCCCCACTCGGTTAAAAGGGTTATGTCTCTCAGATCAACATCAGGATTCGTAGGGTAGGACGTCACGTCCCAGAACTGTCGAAAGTAGGTTCCTCTTTGATCGGTTGGATATTCCCGCCAAAGGAGTTCTCTTGCCATTTCATGGTTTAAGCCTACCATTAAACCTTCTATAAAGACCTGGTTAGTTTCTAGTAATGATATGGTATTATTGGGTATATGTTCTACACCAGGAAGAAGCCAGTCAGCCGATAAGTTTCTAAGATCTTCATACATGGGTTGTACGAATTCGGGGGCCTCCATAATCGGCTCAAGTGGCGGCAAATTGCTATCCCCTACTGGCCAATTCATCCATTCAGGAAGTTGAATGCGTTCTGTTACCGGCTGAAGAATGGTGGTAGCAGGATTGATTCCTTCCAGCAATTGGGAATGGATTGAGTTGATTTTGGGGAGAACAGTTATCTCCCCCCGAGATGAGAAAACTCTTGTGGGTACTTCGGGTTCACCTTCTTCTTCGCTAACACTCTCTAGAGGTTGAAATAGCTTTAGTTTTCCTTCGCTAAAACGAGCTGTCAAGGATTTTTTTTCTTCTCTTGCCTGTTGACTGTCTCGCTGAATATTTTTGAAAATATTCCGGGTTTTTCTTTTAAAGGTAGTACTGAATACGGTCTTGGGCACGGCAGTGCTCTGTAATGCACTCTGAACAGTTTGGGAACTATTTCTAAGCTGGACCTGATCTTGAACCTTTCCGGTTAGACGAAAGGAATCTTCCTGAGGCAAAGATTGAAAGTGTTTTTTATATAGGCATTTAGATAGCTCCAGGGAGAGTTGGTATTGAATTAACTGTTGGTTCGTCCTTTCTATTTCAGGTAGTTGATCCCAGGCGCTAGCCATTAAGCTTTCCTGGTTCTTACGTACAATCTGAGCCCCTAACCCTGCGGCGGCCCTCATACTCAAATCCATATTTACCTGATGGAACCATTCTTTTTCTGCTTTCTCCGGTAGGGAGTTTCTCCCGGCATGCCATCTACCGTACAGAGGAGGGCCCACTGGCAGTAGGGTTTCATCGTCTTCCAATTCAACGGTCATTCCGGCCTGATTCAATAAAGACCTAAAGCTGTTCTCAAAAAAAGGGGTTAGCGTTGCGGAGGGTTCAAGTTCATTTAAATGCTCTCGGCCATCTGGGGAAATAAGCGCGCCTTTCATGTAAAAGGTTGCAGGAACCTTTCCCGTAGTAGGTGGTAAACCATAGCCTAGATTCCGCACATCCATTTCTTTATAGCCTACAGAGGCTGAAAGAGGAGATGGTGGCAAAAGATTCTTTGCAAGGGTCTCGAAATCTCCTCCGATACTTGAAGTGGTAAATTCCCAATGATAATAAACGGGCAGATCTACAGTGCCTCCCCTCTGCTGTTCCCATGCATTTTGACGGGCAGGTACAGGTTGAGACTTATTATCCAGTATTCCCAATCCCTGAAGTCGCCCCCTTTCAAAAGTCGGTACTAAAAACGAATGATATCTTTGGTTGGTTTGCAAGTATCGGGGGCTTAGAATTCTTGAAATAATACGTTGAGGGTTCTTTTCAAGAATGGATTGAATAGATTTACTGGACGCGTCGGCTAATTCCCCTACGATCTGTACATGAGCCCAGGCCCATGACTGATCAAGATTAGGTAAATTGGAAATATTTACTTGAGTGATTTGGGGAAGTAATCCTTTTTCCTCATTTGAAGGGTTGAATTGAAATTCCCCTTCGCAAAGAACCACCAATGTCAACCATGGTCGGAGACGCGATCTTTCTTCGTTTTTGTTTTCAGGAGTATAGCGCCAGGGGAAATCTGCTTCAGTAAATTCAATAAAAGGAAAATAATTAGATTCAACCTTGGTAGCATTTGCTTGAGGATAAATTCTATTAATAACCCGGGTTGATATATTTCTTATTTCTCCGGGCCCTATAAGGCTTATATTAGCTTCAGCACTTTGGCCTCCCTCCATATTAATAATGACTCGTGTCTTTCCGTGGGTATCATTCCCACTCAAAGGGACATTGGCGCTCATTCCCATCGTTAGATAAGGCCTGAAAGTAAAAGTTGCATCACTCATAATGTAGGCTTCAGTGTACTTTTTTTGATTGTTAAGTATTTACTGTATTCAGGAAACTCCACTGACAATTGGTCAAGCCTTCTACTTTTTTCTGTCCGATTGCCACTACCAACTAAGTTGCTCAACATTTGATTAGGAAGAGCACTTTGGTCAATACTGAAGGCAATTTGATACGCTTCTTCCTGTAACGCTAGCTTACCGGAACGGCGATTTGGGTTCACGTACTTAGCTCTACCTGAAGTCAGAGGACTATTTCGGTGTTTTCCAGTCAAATCGCCCAACTGTTCTTGTTCATCAAAGGAAATTTTATCCGTAATCTCTCGGCTTCCATTGGGATTATTAATAATACATTGTTCATAATCCAAGGTTCGCCGGGTGTTATTTTCTCCTGCATCAACCCTCGACTGTCCAGTAAAATCTAGTCCGGCGTCCATGAGTTCAAAAGACTCTCTTCCCAATTTCTGCTGAACGGAAAGATATTCGTATTGTCCTGCGGCAAAATGGGCTTGCTCGAATTTAAGTTTATCCCTACCTATTAATTGATTTCCCGCCATAACAGAAATTACATTGAAGTGATCCTGTTCAGTAATGGAAAACTCACCAAATTTCTCCAGTTTTCTGTTGAGAGGGACAACTTGCTGCATAAACCTCAATTGTCCCATAGGATGAACCAGGGTCAAAGAGGCTAAATCTTTAGGTATACTGACGTTCACACCCAAGTAGGCATAAGAAGGAAGTAAGGCCTCCCAATTTGCCGGCTCTTGAATAGCCGCTAATAAGTCTTTCCAGGGGTCTTTTATTGGTAGAGGGTCTTCTGCTTTTTTCTCTCCAATCGTAAAGTCGAAGTCAATACAAATGTCAATAAATAATATTGATATGCATCCTTCCCCATAGATTCGGAAAGGGTTGGGTCCCTCCAGGGTTCCTGAGAAAGATATTCCAGCTAAGGTTTTACCTGCTATATTTACCGTAAACCCATAGGTGAAATCAAAACGGAAGTAAAATGGAGAGAATGTTAACAAGGCATCAAAAGACATCCAGCCACGGATGTTCACTTCGTCTACCCCTAAAAATAACTCTGCTCTGGCACCGAATTGGATAGAATTGGAAGTTACTGCGAAGTACCCCTCTACTCCAATGTATAAAACATCTCCAAAACTTAATGATATTCCCAGCCGATCAATTGCCGGTAAGTTGGGGGCGTTGGCATAAGCAGGATGAAAGCCCCCAATGGATAAAATAAAATCGGCATCTCTTCCCCAATTGAGATAAAAAGCCATGCCTCCTGTTAATTGGAAACCTGCTAGGCGGGAATCTCGCACATTGGCCTCAATATAAATGAGTTTCCGACCGAAATCTAAGATACCTACCAGATCAACATTGATTACCGCAACTGGAAATTTCTCACTGGGTAAAACGACGTGCAGTTGGCCCAGTAAAATTAATCGCACCGGATCAGGAAGATCAAGAATCAATGCCAACTCGATTTCAAATATCGTCGGAGTCCCCCATCCGATTTGAAGCATGGGTCCAAAGATAAATTGATCCATTTGGGTTGGAAAAATGTCTCGAATATCACTCACAATCCGAGGCAAATTTTGAAGTGGGTTTTCTGGAAAAAGGATACTGCCGACGGCCCCTTCCCTTAATCTGTTTTGAAGAGTCTGGGTCTGAGTAGTACGGTGGACCCCGATGAGCCCCCCAACACCATTGAGGGTAAAACCAAATCCAAGCTGTACCATAGGCAGGTCAGCCAGGATGATAATTAAGAAGGAAAACCCCGGAGGAGGAAGGGAATTGCCCTTATTATCTTTGGTGTCCAATATACCTATCGCTGAAATTCCAATGTCGAACAATTCTAATTGCAAAATGCCTGAGTATCGCCCTCGGTCCGGATCTAACTCTATGAAGCCACCTCCTGTAATAATGTCGGTATCAATGGCTAGACTAAGGCCATTAGGCGGTTTCAATCCTGGCGTTAAGTGTACCAAGCCTAAATTTTTATCATTTCTCCTCCAGTCTAGATTAAAATTGAGCCCCAACTTTTCTACTTGTGCTATGAAAGGACCAAGATTGATACCACCACTGACCGAAGCTTCAAGAACAAGTTTGGAGGTATCGGTCCTTAAGCCGAGATATAGAAAACTAACATCAAGAAATCCTAGGACAGATCTATGGATTGGCAGAGTGTATTCCAGTCCGACACTACCGCCAAAATAAACGTTTTTGGTTGTAGAGTAGCCGAGGAGGAAATCAAGGTCGACAACAATTCCATTATCCGGAATAAATCCGCTGAGGAATGAATCCTGGCCTTGGGCATCGATGATAAAGCGTGCGCCTTCAAATGCTGCATGTATATCAAATTCGGTTTTGGATTCCATAATATCAAAGGAAGCACCGATCAGAATATCGGCAATTTCTAATCTGGTTCCAGTGCTACTACCAATCGCCAGGGCAGGTGTGACAGATGGTTTGCTAATGCTAATTTTACCACTAAATTGCTGGGAGGCTGAGTCAGGATCAAAAAAAGCGCTATTATCTTTTATTGCCAAAGCTGTTGGAACGGCATTCACCCCAATGTTTATCAAGTAATCAGCCGCTGGGTATTCAACATTAAATTGCCCGAATGGCGTAATCACACACCCCAGATCACCGTCTTCCGCCGACGAAATGACGATTCTTGCCCCAAAATACAAGTCATCAATTGGGCTTTCCCAGTAAAAATTGAGAGTCCTATTCAGAATTTCATTGCCGGCAGAACCAAAGTCAATACCGTAGGTCGTGGGTTTAATACCATACAGTACCTGACCACCCATTGATTGGATTAAATCTCCCAGTACTGTAAATAACCTATCGGAAATAGCTTTTGCTTCGGCACTAGTATTGATCTTATCGACCTGAATGTAGGTTTCTTTAAACAACTCGCCCAGATCAGTAAATATCTGTCCTAGTGGGTCTAGTGTGAGAACATGAAAAGAGAAAGGATATTTGATGATTTTATTATCCAGACTAAACAAAGTCTCAGTACCTTCTTTTAATTGAATAATATTTATTAGTCGAAGGATATGAAAAAGTGTAGGGTATTTATTTTCAATATGGGAAGAAAGGAGGTAGTGTATCAAGTCTTCTGCAATATCATCAGTATAGTCTGAATCATTTACTGATCTAGCATCAATTAATTCTTTGAGGCCTTTTATCGAACTAAAAATAGCATTGACGTTACATAAGAGTGATTTAAAATCCGCAAGTGACTGGGGAGGATTAGCGAGAGAGGCTTGAAGTTTATCAATAGAAATAACGATATTTTCAATACCGCTCAGCAGATCAGCCTCCTGAAGGCCAGTATCCTGATCAAAATTCCATCCCAATTTCCTGAAAAAGTCTTTTCTGGAGGTCGGGCTAATTGCTATGCCTTTAAGCGGAGAAAGAATCTCAACAATTTCCTGGATAAGTTTCAGTTGAAAGTTACCATCACGATCCATAGTCTAGGGATAAGTTGGTTTTGGAAAATCGTTGGTGTTGGTGTTGAGCAAGACTTTGAATTTGGAGAGAGGAAATGGTTCCAGTAGTTCACTAGAGTTTGCTTGAGATTTCATTTGCCACCAAAGGTTTTGTACCGCAAAAAATGCTACTACATTTCCTTGATCATCTCTTTCCTTTTCAAAACTAATTTCTCCAATATTATTGACGCCTACGATTTCTTTCCCATTTCCCCATTCTTCTGTGTACTCGGAGTGTTCTTCGGCGAGTGATAAATAGTTTTTTAAGGCAGCGGTCCGGTCGTCACTTGGAGGGGGGACATTTACTACTGTAGGTTTGGGATTTCGGTTATCGGGCACTTTATCTATTTCAACATCGGCTAATAAGAAATCAGTTCTCGTACTCCATTCTGGATCTTCCAAGTTTGTTACTTGCATAATTTGTAAAAGATCCTTTGTGAAGGTTATCAAATAATTTGAAATATTAAGGTCAACTTGTACTACACTTTGGTCACTGGGTAGAAATCTGCCTATTTTCTTTGGTTCACTTTCAGTACCTTTCCATCCGAATTCTTGAATTGGTTTTGGAAGCCTGTCAAATATTGTGTAACCGACATTATGTAATTTAGTAGTTTCACCAGTTGTCTGGTTTTTCAAAGAGCTTGCAGTTAACTGGGCAAAGACTACGTTTGATGGAGGATTAGGACCTCCAGTTTCTTCAAAAAGCAATTCGCCCCAAAGCTCAGTTCTTTCGGCAAAGCCATAATGAACATCTCCGGATAAAAAAATAAAACTTCCTTTCCGACTACCATTCGTAAGACGGAGGCGAAGAGTAAGCTGAGCCAGCAGTCTTTGAACAGTTATTTCGTTAAAGCTCCATGCTTCTGTATCTTTATTAAGTCTACCAGATTCTCCAATACCTGACAACCTTTGACCTAACTCAATCAATGGTACGCCAAAAACTGGGGTAGGTGCAATTACCAATACCACCTCATTTTCAATTGAACCTACACCAGGAAGTTGCTCAATAAAGGCTGATTGACTCAGTAAACCCGCAAATTCAATTTTTGATGTTGATGGATAATTCCGCATGGTTCTACAGTCTAACACAATCACTTGGTAGACAGAGCTCTCGACAATATAGTGCCAGTGCAGGCTATCTGGATTATGGACAGGGTCGGTGGGGGAATCTGAGTCCTTTATAGTAGGGATGCTTAAGAGGTTAGTAATTATTTTATAATTTTGATCCTCTTGCCCTCTCCACACCTGTAAAGCTCGAATGAGTTGGTCACCGGGGTTGTTAACCTCGAATTGTTCTGGCGTGTTTCCCCAGCCCTGAAAAATTGCGTAGCTCAGTAATCCATTTTGGATTACCTTGCGGCCCGGTGGTTTTGAATAGAGATTTTGGCACCAATACCAATTGAGGTTCCAATCGTCGGTCACCTCATGATCGTCGAATATCATATATACCGGAATATTCGCTAAGGCTCTCCGAATATTTCCAATAGCTTTTTGGTAGGCTTTTAGAAAATGCTGTTCTTTAATAAAAGTATCAAGCCGACTAACTCCTATTTTTTTAAAATACTCCTCGGGAGTTAGTTTCCAAACTGTTAAGTTATCGGGCAATGTTTCGGGCCACAGAAGGTCGGACCAAGCAAACAGATACATACAAGCATATTCTCTAAATTTCAGCAGATGGCTTTTTGAGTTTTCCGGTTTTCCTGAAATCATAGCCGATAGCCCAAATTTTTCCTCAAGTTGATCATCACGGTTTCTTTCCCCTGGGGCAAGGCTAGCCGGATCAATTTTATTAAATGTCTCATCCCATCCCATCAGAACATTGGCAGCATCATCAATCATAAACAAAAGGGCATCTGCTACATCATCGGCATAAATCTGGTCACCTGTTAAAAAGAGCTGGTGGGGACGATTAGTAGGGTCTAGATTTGATTCTTGGATCATCTTGTTCAATGCCTCCAGCGCATCTTGCCCCTCGCCGTGAGGTTTTCGGCATGAGCCATGAATTATTCTAACTTTTTCAATATCGTCGGGTGGCAGACTGAAGCTCGGTCTACGATGGTCTAGATAGGTTACCTTTTCTCGGTAGGTTGGATTACTGAGCAGGTCTCCGTTGCCAAAATCGAGATCATAGTGATAATTTATGCCATGCGTAAGGAAGGTTGGCCCATTAGATTTTGCAGTAGCCAGGTAAATGAAGAGACGGTCTCCTAGACCAATTCTCTGAGCAGTTCCGGAAAAGATAGGATCATTTCCAACATCAGAAGTATAAACATTCAATGTAACATCTCGCGATTCCTTGAGGGCAAACCATACAGACACGCTGGTAGGCGTGGTTTTTCTAATAATAGGCCCAGCTAGGAGCAAGGGAAGCTGATCTAATCTACTAATAAGAGATTGCCAAGGCATATTGCGAATGTTTGGTAAGGTTAGCTATGCTTGAGTTTGTAAAATTGGAAAACTAACGACTCTTTATTTCTAAGCCAGAGTTATTGAAGCTCTTTAGAACAAATTAATGCATCTTTTTTGGTTGATCGCTAGCAGCAAAGGCTGCCCTCTTTTAGCTCATAAGAATATGTAAATCTCGGTATCTTCACGTTCACCCCAAGTTCGGTTCCTAGGTATTGGATTCATAGCTTTCCTTGCTTCATCGGCAATAATGTTGTGGCCAAAAAGACAATACGCAACTACTCCACTCCAATGCTGAAAATGGAAAATTCAGGGTTAACCAAAATAAACGTCTCAATAACAATAAATATTAATGTAAAACGATTATTTGGCAAAATCAACTTGGTTTAGAATATTTGACTGAAAATACCATTATTGTCTCTTGCTGCCCCACATTGGCAAAATGGCGTTTTATAAATGCATAATACTAGCATTAGACAAGGTATAAGTATACCCAAAACGATGATTAGTTGAGTCTGACTCTCCCCGAAGTATTTCCTAAACTATGCCCTAGCCAACTTAAGCAAGTAAATTGATACTATTGCAAGCTCCCTTATGCAAGCTTGTAAATAGAACAAAAGCAACGTATCTTTTTACCCATAACCTATAGCCTCGTGAGTAAACTAGCCCAACAACTCATAAACAAATGCCTAGAAACCCAATCTACCTATCTGGATTTGGGCAACTGCGGCATTACCGACTTGAGCGAGCTACCGGAGCTGTTTACCTGTACGCACTTGGAAACATTGGTATTGAGTAATGAATGGTTGGAGTGGAAGGCTGGCAAATTAGTCTCTGGAAAGAGAAGAAAAAATTTTGATCCTAGCAACAGGAACCGGCTATCTTCGGTTCCGCAAGATCTCGGAAAGCTAACCTCCTTAACCAAGCTAGTTTGTGGAGGTATTTACGACGATGGATGGGCAATTAGCGATATAAGCTTTCTGCGAGGACTGACGGGCTTACAAACATTAGTTTTACATTTTAATCAAATCCAAGATATCTCTTTGTTAAAAGTGTTGAAGAGCTTGAAATACCTAGATTTAGGAGGTAATCAAATCCAAGACATCTCAGTACTGAAGGATTTAAAGCAGTTACAAAACCTATATTTATATAATAATCAAATAGAGAACATCTCCTCGCTGTTGGGACTCAAGAATTTGAAAGCGCTGGATTTGACTAGTAATCATAAAAGCCAGGACCTCTCGTTTTTACAAGGACTCAAGAACTTGCATTCGCTGAAATTAGGGTGGAATCAAATCCAGGATATTTCTGTTCTGCTAGGACTAAAGAATTTGAAAGAGCTAGAATTAAATTCTAATCAAATCTCTAACATCTCTTCATTACTAGGGTTAACAAGTCTGCAAACGCTGGATTTAACGTATAACCAAATCCAAGACATTTCGTGTCTGCAAGGACTGAAGGGTTTGCAATCGCTGCATTTAAGCGATAATCAAATCCAGGATATTTCAGAACTGCGAGGGCTCACCGCCTTGCAAGTGCTGGATTTAATGGATAATCGAATTGAGAGCATTTCTTTAGAGTTTCTGAACTCCTTACCCTCATTGTATTTACTAACAATAAACAGAAATCCTATTCAAGGTATTCCAAAAGAGATTTTTGATAAAAATGGGAGTGTACTGGAAGATGTTCGTCTTTTTCTTGAAGATCTAGAGAAAGAGGCTACGCAGAATAACGAAGTAAAAGTCCTGTTAATCGGCAACGGAAATGTTGGTAAAACTCAACTTGCCAAACGATTAGCCGGTGAAAAGCAATTCCAATTTAATCCCAACCACAACTCTACCCACGCCATCAGCCTGCTGCGCCGTCACCTACCTAGTGATCTGATTCCGGCGGGGCTGCAACTGAACCTGTGGGACTTTGGAGGGCAAGATCTCTACCACGGTACTCACCGGCTCTTTATGCAAACCCGAGCCTTGTTGCTGCTGGTGTGGGACCAGAAAAACGAAACTAGTGATTACCACGAGTGGGAGGGAAAACAGTATAAGAACGAAAAGCTCCGTTACTGGCTGGAATACACCACTTACTATGGTAAAAACAGCCCCATTCTGGTGATTCAAAATAAGGTGGATGAGGAGGCCCAGAAAGCTGAGGGGTTACCCCGTCTGGAGCAGGAAGATCTCAAAGCAGGCTTTCCAAATATTGTGGACTTTTGGCAACTGAGCGCCAAAACCGGGTATCAATTTGCCCAACTGGAGTTTTTTATTGAGGAAGCTTTCCTAAAAAACGAAACCCTACGCCAGGATTTGACTGAGCGTTTACTACCCACCTCCTGGGTGAAGGTTCGAGACCGGGTACGTCGTGAGCAGGCTCAAGAGGATGGATCAAGACAGATATCGGTGGATACGTTTTGGGGATGGTGTGAAGAAGCCGGAGTAGCCAAATCAGTCTCTATCATTCTTTCCTTTTTTCACGATACCGGGGTGTTGTATTATCAGGAGGGGTATTTTTCGGGTAACATCATTTTAGATCAAGCCTGGGTGATTGAGAAAATCTATAAATTGCTAGACCGAAAAGGAGATTATGCGAGCATTATTCAGCAGAAGCTGGGGGAACTTAACTACCGGCTGATTCGCCGTATCTGGTCAGAGGATACCGATCAGGAGCGGGAGCTATATATTGATTTTCTTCTTAGTGCTGAGTTATGCTTTGAGACTACCGAAAACAAGCAATGGGATACCCCTCTATCAGCCCGCACCTTCAAAGTACCTCAATTGCTACCCGAAGAAAAGCCTGAGGATGTCGATATAAGTCAACAACTTCACGGAATAAATCAGGTTCAGGAGCTTACCTTCCGTTTTCTACCTCCGGTCTTTATTCAGCAGTTCATGGTACGATCTCATAACCTAGTAGAAACTAGCATTAGAAACAAGTGGCTGTCAGGTATCTATCTGCGGAACGGTGAACAACACGCCGTTGTTGAAGCGCAGTATCATCCTGAGCCCAAGATCATTATTCGTAGCTGCCCCGGTTCGGAGGATTTAGTACGCGCTGTTCGGGAAGAATTGGATGCCATCAATCAAAATATATCAGTTAAAGCCGAAGTGGGCGAGATTAGTGAGGGCGAGAAAATCAGGGGGCTAAGGAGACTGAACTCCAAATCTATTTCTAAACCAATAAATTCTTCAACTATGAAAAAGCAATTTACTATCTTCGTATCCTATTCCAGTAAAGATCGCGACTTAAGAGAGCTGCTGGTAGAGGGGTTGAGGGAACAACTGCACCATCGAAGTGGAGTGGAGTACAACATATGGGCCGATGATGCTATTGATTTAGGAGCCAACTGGAAGGATGACATTGAGGAAGCCCTAGAAAAAAGTGATGGGGCTTTGTTATTAGTCAGTGCTAGCTTTGCTTCATCCGAGTTCATCAATCGAGATGAACTGCCAGAGTTCTTCAAAAAGAAGAAAGAAGCAGGGTTTTTGATGATGCCAATCCTGGTAAGGGAGTACGATTTCCATCACTTTAAGAATCTATCCACGCTCAACTTCTTCAAAACTTATTATCCTGAATATGAATTCGACGATTTAAGTTTAAGAAACAAGTTGATAGCTTTTTCAATAGTAAAAAAAACAAATGACTATGATTTGGTTCTTCGTTATTGTAAGAAATTAGCTCAGTTTATACATACCAGTGTAACTAACCATTTTGCAAAGACTGTCCTCAACAATCAGGGCAATAATATTGAACAGCCTACCGACGAAGGTTTATCGGATTCAAAGTCACCACCCAAAGAAATAAGTGATACAAAACCAACGAAAAGTAGTTATTATGCACTTATTGAAAAAGACATTGATGAGGCATTTGATGTCTTAGCAGAAGTCTTTCCTGATGATCCTCATTTAAGAGACATAAATAATGCATTCGGTTATAGGCGTGATGACTCTGAATTGCCATTGTTTAGAAGCAAATTAAAAACGTTTGTAAGAATGAAGCTGAAATAGAGATATGACTATTGAAGATTTAAAAGAGCTAATAGACGCTGACATTGATGAGGCATTTGATGCCTTAGCAGAAGTCTTTCCTGATGATCCTCATTTAAGAGACATAAATAATGCATTCGGTTATAGGCGTGATGACTCTGAATTGCCATTGTTTAGAAGCAAATTAAAAGCATTCGTGCGTCAAAATATGGCCTTGTTTAATGCTATAAAAATAGACCAAGAGAACCCTGAATCACAGGAAAACCTAGAAGAGCCTATGTTTAAGATTCTGGCTAACCTGGACTTTAAACCACAAGAAGGAAAGTTTTCGGGATTGATACGAAAGCGAAAGTTTTCTACATTTATTGTCCGAGGAAATGGCGAGTATGGACAGAGTTGGTTAATACATCAATTATTGAAGAGAAATCTTCCAACAAGCGAATGTTTAGTTATTGGTAAACTTCCTAATCATGCAGTTATAGATCTTGATCATATTGTCAAGACTCTATGTAGAAAATTTCCGTCCGATTTCGAAGAAGATGATAAAATAGATTATAAGTTAGAAAGAATTGCAGAAAAACTACCTGGAGGAATTACCCGTGATATAGTTATTGTCATCAACGACGTCTCGGGTTTTCTCTGGACTGAAAGTTTTTATATCTTCTACGAAAGTTTCATTAATCATATCACACCAAGAGCAAGAAATATAGATTATAATATCATCTTGCTTTTAAAGGATACCGAAACCAAATTATACACAGATATAAATCATGGCATAAATTGCTGGTTATATGACAGTGATCAGTCAGGAGAACCAGAATTTCTTAGTATTTGGCAGGATAATCAAGCAGTACCGTATATTGTATGTCTGCATGAAATTCCTCAAATAACATGTAAAATGTTAAGAGAATGGAAAGAGACGATAACTGAAAACCATATACTTCAGAAATTCCAGACTGAGGAATGCATCCGCAGTTTTATTCGCGAGTGTGATAATGGTAATCCTCATCAAGTTATATTACAAATTAGTAACGCATTGAATTATTCTTCAACATGGCTCAAATACTAACATACTCGGGTAAAGCACTTGAACAGAAAGTAAGCTTTGAAGATGGCAATGGCAGGAAACGTGATTTAGATGTGTATATACCTTCATCAGAGTTAATAAATGCAGTAAACCTAACTATACAGCTTAAAAAACGACCTTTACTTTTGATGAGTGAACCGGGTTGTGGTAAAACTCGATTAGCTGAGGCCGTAGCCTATGAGTTGCACAAAGAAAAAATGTATGAACATTACTTCCGATGGGATATTAAGTCTACTTCTAAAGCTAAAGATGGTATTTACCGTTACGATGCCCTCAGCAGACTTCATGATGTAAATTTGGGCGACAGAGCTAAAAAAGATGTGAATGATCTTAATAATTACATTGAGAAAGGAAAGTTAGCAAGAGCATTTACAGAACCACAAAATAGTAACTTACCTAATATTTTGCTTATTGATGAAATAGATAAAGCCGATATTGACTTTCCAAATGATCTACTACTTGAGATAGAAAATAAATCATTTAATATTTCAGAATTAGGTGAACAAGGAGAACTTCAGGCGACGAGCAATGTCATTATCTTCATTACCAGTAATCAGGAGAAAGAATTGCCCTCAGCGTTTCTTAGACGTTGCCTATTCCATCTTATTGAGTTTCCGGATATATCAAGGTTAAAACAGATTGTACAAGAACATATCCAAAGTGTGGAAAATGATCAGATAGACAAAGCCTTAGAGATATTCTCAGACATCAGAAACAAGTTAGACGAGACAGATAAAAAGCCTTCTACCAGCGAACTCATTGATTGGTTTACGATGCTTGATTATTATCACCAGTTATCAATAGAAAAACCTGCGCCGGAGGATCGTACTCCCTCAGAAAATGAGCTAATAGCCCAGTTAGATTCTCTTGATAAAAACAAAGTTCCCTACAAGCAAATTTTATTGAAAACAGCTGAAGTTAAGTATAAAACTGAAGATGATAGTTGAGTCTCACATAGAACTGCCTTTATATAACTTTTTTGATTCTTTACGCAAAAATGGCTTTTCTCTGGGTATTGCTGAATATTATCTATTTCTTGACTCGATACACTTAGGGTTTGGTATTGATGGAGAAAAAAGGAAATTGAATAAAATAAAGGTTTTACAGCTTTGCAAAACCTTATGGCTAAAACCTAATCAAAATAGATATTTGTTTGAAAGTCTATTCGAAAGTAATTACAAAGAAATTTTATTACAACCAATTAAGAGTTCTGAACAAAATCAAAGTGTTGAGATAAATCATTCAGGGGAAAATACTACTCATGCAGATCAACTGAATGATACAGAAAATACTAGGAGCAATGATCTTGAAAGAAATAATGGTAGTTCTTTAAAGACAGATAGTCTGGATCAGGAGAAAGGAAGTACGACAAGCGATTTCCAGACACCTAAAAGGGATGATCTTCTATATAAGTTTGTATTAGGCGATCCACAAGGTGCCCCTTTTCAATTAGCAGATAGCACTACACCTAACAAGACCTTCTTTTTTTCTGATTACTACTTTGACATTAGCAAAAGACAAATGCAGCAAGTTTGTCGTTTTCTGCCAATTACGCAGACATCGCTTGATTCAGACGAAATAGATATCGAGGAAAGTGTGCAAGGGTTTGCTCAACATGGATCAGTAGCCATTCCGGTTTTCAAAAGAAGGCGGAGAGTTGTTAATGAAGTTTTATTGCTGATTGATCATGGCGGTTCTATGCTAGCTTTTAGTAAGTTAGCAAAAACCTTAGTTGAAGCACTAAAAGATACGTTTAACATTGATAAGCAAAAAAATGAAGATAGATTATTAGAATACTATTTTTATAATGTCCCTCAAGAATATTGCTATCTAAATATGACTCATACTGAATATGAAAAAACCTCTAAATTATTAGGGCGGCTAAAAGCCAACTATTCGTCGGTTATTATCATAAGTGATGCAGGAGCCGCCAGAGGAGGAAATTCTAATGGTAGATTCATAGCAACTATCAAATTTCTCATTCAACTTAAAAAGGCTGTTTCCAATATAGTTTGGCTTAACCCCATTCCAAAAGAAAGATGGAAGCAAACCACGGCTAATAGAGTTGCCCGGTTTGTCCCGATGTTTAGTCTAACTACCCAGCACGAGTTACAAACTGCTATTAACGTCCTAAAAGGAAAATAAAACATACTCGAATTACAATGACAAGGTCATTTAACCAAGAGAGAATAGATTTTTTTTGTAAAGATAGGGTTGGCTACCTCGGTTTTGCTATCCTTGCTTCTCAACCTTTACTGTTTTCTACCGACCTGCTCTATAAGCTCTGGTTAAATTTTAGAGCTTATCAACACGATGATCCCAAACAGCAACCTTCTTATTTAGTAGTTTCAGACATCACATTATCAAGTTTGTGCCGTCCCATTGGCATCGATTTGTTCTGTATGGAAGAAGATATTCGGACAATACTTATGGCAGAAATAACACCTAAAACTCAGAGAGAAGTGGCGCTGTTTGTTCAAGAATATGCCTCATATTATAAGGCTAAACTTAGTCAGAACGTGTACGAAGCACATACCTTATGGGCAAAGAGTCTACTTGAGCCTCAGAAAATGGAAGAGGCAATTAGTAGTAAACTACGAAATGCTTCTAATGACTATGAAATACTTAATTATCTTTCTCTTTACTTCAATATTCTACCTACTGACAAAAATGAAAGAGTAGTTGGAGAGAAGACAAATATCACCTTAGAAGTTGCAGAGAGTGAAAATGAAGAGAATGTTATAAAGGTACCTTTACCTGAGGAGTTAAGGAGCAAAGTAAAGGGCAAATCTATAGAAGATGAGGTTACAAATTCCGAAAATATAAATGACCAATTGAACATTCCAACTGAGTTGCCTGAACCACATGAAAGATTTTTCCTTGTGAGAGAAGACGAACTTGCCGAACTTAGCAAATTCTGGGAAGACAATTCTATTAAAACAGTTGTTATTGAGGGCTCGGGAGGCTTAGGAAAGTCTACTTTAGTTTATCGATGGCTTCGGGACATGGAAAAAAATGATCTGCGTGGAGCAGAGCAGATAATAAAATGGACTTTTCAGCATCAGGAAAATAGCGAAGGCTCTATATCTTCCGATCAGTTTATGTCGAAGTACATTAATGATTTAGGGGGTAACCAGTCAGGAGTAGTTTTTCATAATCCTATAGCGAAAGGAGAATATCTGGCGGACTTAGTTATGAAACGCCGAACAATTCTTATCCTTGATGCTTTCGACCTGCTTCAATATTCTCCAGCAGATTCTGACAAAACTGGCAGGATAAAGGATCCTGCTATGCAGAGGTTGATAATTAAGCTTACTCGCTCAAGCAGATTTAACGGTTTATGCGTAATTACAACTCGCCTGTCAATGCCTGATCTGAATAATGACTTTAGGGACTATGCTCGTCGCATTGTGCTAGAGAGACTCTCTAAAGAAGCTGGTGCGCAGTTATTAAGTAAGTTAGAAATAACGGGATCTGAGGAAGAGCTCGAAGATGCTTCAGAAAGCTTTCATGGAAATCCACTAGCGCTTACTTCATTAGCTAAAATATTAAAAGAACATGGAGGAAACATAAGCCAAAGATATGAACTGGATCGAATGTTCATATCTAGTGGATCAACCATGGATCCTGTTCAGCATGTAATGATGTGGTACGAACGGTGGTGGAGCCAGGAAGGGAAAGAACCAAGTCTGGAACTGATGATTCTTCAAATGTTGAGTCTATTTAACGAACCCGTCGATCAAGACTATCTTAAAGTGCTTAGAGGTGAACCAGTGGTTTCTGGCTTAAATGATGCATGGGAAGGTAAAACGTTAAATGACTGGAGAAGATCAATCGATAATCTGCGTTCTTTTGATCTTCTTGCGGATAATTCTGAGAATTCGAATAAACTGGATACTCATCCGCTGGTTCGCTCGTATTTCGGAGGCCGGCTTCGCAACCAATTTCCTCAGGCATGGCAGGAGGGGCATCGCCGACTTTACGAAGAGTTTAAATTAAGCGCGCCTAGGAATCCTAATACGCTTGAGGATTTGAGCCCGCTTCTATCGGCAGTAAGACATGGTTGTTATGCCGGTTTATACAACGAAACATTTGAGCAAGTATATTGGCGACGTATTCACCATGAGTACCGACACTATATAGGCAATGTCTTGGGAGGCTGGGGAGCCGATCTTTCTGCACTGTCAAATTTCTTTGGTAAACTTTGGAGGTTCCCGGTTGAGAGCTTGGATGAGAATCTGAAGGCCCACGTATTGAACGAAGCGGGATTTAATTTGCGTAGCTTAGGAAGGCTGGAAGATGCCGAAGAACCATTAGGAGAAAGTGTCAAGATAGCAGCATCAATTCAAGATTGGAAAATGGCAGCTATTGCAGCAGGCAATCTCGGTAAGGTATATCTTACTCTTGGTAAAATACCTCAAGCTGTGCAAAGTACCCGTAATAGTGTTGATTATATTAACAAAAAGGTATTAGAAACTGAGCGAAGCATCCAAACGGGTGATAGTTCTGATGATAGACTTGAGGATGTCTTCTGGCAAACGGCAATCTACACTTGGTTAGCCGATGCTCTGCATCAATCCGGAAAACCAGAAGAGGCTGAGAAAATTTTTCAAGAAGCGGAAGAAATACAAAAAAGATATAAGCCAAAATACCACTACCTTTATTCATTTGAAGGTTTTCGGTATTGTGATTTGTTACTTGGCAAGGCCGAAGGGATATTTGAAGGATGGGGTATGCCTTATTCTTCTTCCGATTTACAAGTAATAAAAGATCAAGAGGCACTTGATAAACTTTTTCTCCAAATTAAGGATCGGCTCGGTCAATCCCTTCAATGGGAGGAGGTTAAAGACTATAAATTCGAGCTAGCTTTAGACCATTTAGCATTGGGAAGGTTGTTCTTACTTCAATATTTTTCAGTTCAGGAATCCGATCAAAGGACTGCCGACAACCATCTAGCAAAAGCCGAGGAACATATTAATAAAGCAATAAAAAGTCTTAGAGAACGGGGTCAACAACATTACCTTCTGCGGGGCTTAATTGTTCAGGCTACCCTAAATCGGATTCAGAAAAAGTGGTCAGATGCTAATATGCTCTTGCAAGAGGTAAAAGACCATGCCGAAATCGATATGATGGAACTTCATAAAGCAGATTGCCTATTGGAATGGGTAAAGTTGAATATTTCTGAGTATCAATCTCAACCTGACAATAAAAAATTAAAAGAATCTCGGAAACGTATTGATGAAGCTACCGATGTTATAAACAAAACTCAATATGAACGTCGTCGTAGAGAGGTTGAGTTACTTAATAGATACATTGATAGTATAGAAGTTGCTGCTGAAGAAAGATCAGACATTATTAAAGAGAAACCTCTAGAGATAGAAAAATCAGACCAAAGAATAGCTCAAAGGCTTATTGAAAAATGCTTTAAAACCCAATCTACATTCATTGATTTGGGTAATTGTGGCATTACAGATTTAAACGACTTACCTGATTTGTTTGAGTGCACACATTTGGAAACTCTTGTACTCAGTAATGAATGGAATGAGTTTGAGGAGGGAAAGTTAGTGCGAAAAAGAAGCAATAATAAAGGCCCGGCGAATGTTCTTTCAGTGTTTCCAAAAGAATTGGGAAGTCTATTTCAACTAAAGGGATTGAGGGCAGGAGGTAAACTTGGAGCAAGATGGCAGATTGAAGATATTAGTGTATTGAAAAATCTTACTAATCTGCAAAGCTTAAATATAGAGTTTAACCATGTGTACGACCTAAAACCGTTGGGGGCACTGGCAAACTTGCGAAGCCTCAATTTAGAGGCCAACCAATTAAGCGATTTGAACCCGTTGGTAAACCTAACCAATTTACAAAGCTTAAATTCGGGGGGTAACCAAGTAAGCGACCTAAGCCCATTGGCTCGTCTGACCAACTTACAAGTCTTGAATCTACGGCATAGCCAAGTAAGCAATCTCAACCCATTCGTAGACTTAATCAATCTGCAAATATTGGATCTGGCGGATAATCCCATTCATGATCTTAGTCATCTTGAGGAGATTACACGCTTGCCAAACCTGAAAGAACTTTACTTATATGGAATACAAGACAATAGCCTAGGTATTCCTCCTGAACAATTTGGTAGTAACAGTCTAGATAGCTGCTTGGAAAGACTTCAAGAATACTTTCGCCAACCTGCTCCCATAAAAACCCCATTTAGATTGTACATTTCCTATTCTAATAAAGATCGCGACTTGCAAAAACTATTAGTAGATAATCTTAGAATGCATTTGCACCATCGCGGTGGTGTAGAATACATACTATGGGCTGATGATGCTGTAGATACGGGAACCGACTGGAAGAAAGCCATTGACAAGACCATAGAAAAAAGTGACGGAGCACTATTACTAGTCAGTGCTAACTATGCTTCATCGAGTTTTGTCAACGATTATGAGCTACCGGAGTTCTTCAGAAATAAGGAAGAAGGGTTTCTTATTATACCGGTGCTACTACGAGAGTTTTCTTTTCAGCATTTTGAAGACCTTTCTGCCCTCAATTTCTTTAGAACCTTTTATTCGGAGTATGATTTAGGCATACAAAATAAGAAGGACGGTCTAATTCCTTTTGGGGAATTAGGCGAAAGTCAGAATAACAATCAGAGGGAGGTAAACAATTACTGCAAAAAACTAGCTGATTTCATACACAGTATGGTGTCTGATTCTTATGATAAGATTGACAGCCAAAATGATAATACACATTTCGTAGAAGCAAACAAAAACCAGGAACATTTTTACAATAAAAATTCAGGAATAGAAAACGATACTTCAGAAGTTAAACAAAGCAAAGAGGATTGGAGAAGAATAATAGTAAAATTGATACGAATACGGGTAGAAGACGTTGATACTTTCTATCAAACCCAATTTAGTGTTGCTACTGGAAGTGTTCGGGAGGAGCAAAATAAGCTATTTAGTAAAGAACAGATTGCTGAACGATTTATTGAACTAGCATCTAAAGAAAATCACTGGACACCAGAATTGGCTAAGACAATATTTAAAATTCTTACTCCCAATGATTTTACTTTTAAAAAAATCCTACAAGAACAAGATAACATCAACTGGATTGTAGATGAGAACACGGCCTGGCATCCTTGGGAGTTATTGCAAGATAATGCTAAAAATGCTATGCCACTTTCAGTGACTGCTGGTATGATACGCCAATTAGCTACACAAGATTATCGATCTAAAATTAAATGGGCCTCCAAAAATAATGCTCTAGTCATTGCCGATCCTGATCTTAAAGGCTTTCTTAAGCAATTAACTGGAGCCAAGAAAGAAGGTAATTTAGTATCAGGGAGCTTGCACAAAAATGGATTTGAAACAACTACAATCATCAACGGTCAACCACCCGAGATCATACAGTCAATGTTTAAAGATGATTATAAGATCATTCATTTCGCAGGACATGGGGTTTTCAATGAAAAGTCACCGGAAAGTTCAGGCATTGTCATTGGTAAAAATACATTCTTATCAACTCGAGAGATTGCTCAAATGAGAACCGTACCGGAGCTGGTGTTTGTAAACTGTTGCCATTTAGGGAAAACCGAAGGGATAGCCGAAGAGTATTATCACAAACGCTACAAATTAGCAGCCAATATCGGAGTACAACTTATTGAGAATAGAGTGAAGGCAGTAGTTGTTGCTGGGTGGGCAATCGACGATGCGGCTGCATTAAGTTTTACTGAGGTCTTTTATGAAGAATTGTTTGCCGGATACACATTCTGGGAAGCTGTACAAAAAGCTAGAGAGGAGGTATATAAAATTTACAGGTACACTAGTACTTGGGGAGCTTATCAATGCTATGGCGATCCATTTTATAAATTCAAAAGAAAATTAGAACATTAACAGACTTTTAGGAAGAAGAAATTATTGATATTTCCTAAGGCTTTGGCATAGTGTAGCCTTACCAAAAAAGCGGACTTGGATAATTAGAGATACGGCTTGTTCTGCTTATCCATTCGGTGAAGTAGCCTTATTTGTGTTGGGCCGCGATACTAGTATGCTAATCGGTGAACAAATCGGTGAACAGAGTGTATTCTATACATATAAAATACTGACAATCAGAATTATACAAAAAATATTCAGTTCCCGTCCGGACCGCTTAAAATCTCTTCAAAGCATTCATATACCCTTAAATCGTATGATTTGAGGGTTTTTTTATGGTCAACTCTTTCATCTGATCCTAATTCTCATTATGCAACGCAGTCAGTAAACTAGTTTCAGATCCTTAGCAGTCCACCAAATTGTAAGAAAAGTAGTGATAGTCAAATATTTGTGTGAATATCGCTAACTGCTTTCAGTTAAGTCTAAGACTAGATCAATCGCAAAATCAACAAAAGCTAAAAATATGCAAGAACAGTGGATAAATAGTTCTGCTAATTTAAGGAGCGACTTTCTTCGGTATGCTAAAATGCTATAAAGAATAGTTAAAAACCTATACATGTGCGCCTTCACCAAAATGTATATTTGTTTGTAAAACCTTTTCCCAATAAAAGTAACTAGTCTGAAGTAAGTAGACAGCCCCATGAGACAACTGATTATATGCATATTACTGGCGAATCTAGGGTTTGTTTTCAAGGGGCTAGCTCAGAATTTTAAAGCAGGTGCTGCTGTACGAGTCATTACTCCTAATCCGTTACTACCCGTTTCAGGGGGAGTAGGAGCACCCAATCCGGCTACCGTGAAAAAAGGAGACTTGTACGCTCGAGCCGTTGTGTTTGAAAAAGACGATACTCGCGTAGCCATCGTCAATATTGATAACCTAGGTTGGCCCGCTGCATTAGGAGATCAATCCCGCGCTCTCATTGCTGGAATTCCCGCTGAGAATGTACTAATCGGGGTTACCCATACGCATAGTGCGCCTGATGCCTACGCCTTTCCAGACGAGCGGGGAAATACCGGAGCCGATCTGGAGTACTTAGATTGGTGTGTTAAGCAGGTAGCTGAAGCAGTTAACGAAGCGTCAGAAAACCTGGAACCTGTCTCGCTGAAAATTGCGGTAGGTAAGGCCGAGGGAAAAATTGCTTTCAACTACTACGCCCCTCAACTCTACGATCCCCGCTGTGGAGTAATTCAGGCTATAAAAACCACTGGTAAAAACGAAGGAAAAGTCATTGCTACGCTGGTCAATTACGCCATCCACCCGGAAGTAATCGGTGCTAACCAAGGAATACTTAGCCCAGATGTATGCGGCCCGTTATACGAAAGAATAGAAGATAAAGCGGGTGGAATTGCCATATTTATGAACGGTGCTCTAGGAGGTATGGTCACAGCAGATAATCGACGGGAAGACGGAAGCAGCGAAAATAGCTGGGAAGAATGTATCCGCATCGGCAACCTGCTGGCAGACGAAGCCCTGCGAATTATCAATGATGTCGAACCGCAGGCAAACCCCGATCTGTATTGCACTTCTCAAGAAGTTATCTTCCCCGTCGACTCGGAGATGATGCGCTACATTTTACAAAACTCGCCATTGAGCTTGAATACTAACCAAACCAACACCGTGAGTACTCGCCTGAACCTAGTAAATATAGGCACCGCCCAAATCCTGACGATACCTGGAGAAGCCCTGCCTAATATTGGCTACTATCTGAAGCGAAACATGCCGACCGAGCACCCGTTTCTCTTCGGACTTACCAACGATGCCTTCGGCTACATACTGACTAAAGAAGACTTTAACAGCTTTGAGCGTTACGACTATATTAGTCGGACGAGCCTGGGCGAAATGACCGGAGAAATTTATATTGAAGAAGCTTTAAACCTAATTGGACAGAGTCCTGAACCAACTGAACAGTGATTGTTTATCAGTAACTATTTAAGAACAATTTATCTACCACCTAATTCTATGTATATCAAATTTTTCACCTCCATTTCCCTGCTTTTAGTTCTACTCTTTTTTTCCTTTCAAGCCGAGAAATCAGAACCCGTTACCGCAAAAACTGCGCTGCAAAGCTACCTGGAAAACGGTGACGAGTCGTTTACCTGGGAAGTGAAAGAGTCATTTAGCGCAGAAGGAATTACCGCGCATGAACTACTGCTTACCTCCCAACAATGGCATGAGCACACCTGGACGCATCAGTTGACCGTGCTAGTTCCTCAGGAAATCAAGTACGATGGAGCACTACTGTTTATCACCGGAGGAAGTGTGAAAGGCGGACAACCTAACTGGAAAAGTCAGGATGAAGAAGTATTAAAAAGCTTTGGAGCGGTAGCTGCTCAAAACAGTGCGATTGTGGCCGTTATCCGGCAAGTTCCTAACCAACCGCTGTACAACAACCTAAAGGAAGACGAGCTGATTTCTTTTACGCTAGATAACTTCCGTAAAGATAATGACTATACTTGGCCCTTGCTGTTCCCAATGACCAAGAGCGCGGTACGGGCAATGGACGCTATTCAGGAGTTCTCAAAAAGCGAAGTAAACCAAGAAGTTTCTCGCTTCGTAATTTCGGGGGCCTCCAAACGGGGCTGGACTACCTGGCTAACCGGAGCCAGTGACGAACGCGTTGCGGCCATTGCTCCAATGGTTATTGATATGCTGAACATGCCGGTTAATCTTGACTATCAGGTAGAAGTGTGGGGCGATTATAGTGTGCAAATTCAGGACTACGTAGAGCTAGGTATTCCGCAGGATGTACATTCCGAGGGCGGTAACGAGATTACCCAAATGATCGATCCTTATTCGTACCGGGATAAGCTCACTATGCCCAAGATGCTATTCATCGGAGCTAACGATGAGTACTGGCCGATAGACGCAGTGAAGCACTACTTTGATGATATGCCCGGTGAGAACTTTATTCATTATGTCCCCAACGCTGGTCACGATTTAGGAGATGGAAAACAGGCGTTAGGTGCGCTAAGTGCTTTTTTTGGTACTACCCTTCGGAAAGAAAAATATCCGGTATGTCAGTGGGATATTACTGAAAAGGATGGTGAAATTACATTGAAAGTAAAAGCTACACCTGATCCGCTGGTGGATGTTGTACTATGGTCAGCCGATTCGGAAGACCGGGATTTCCGCGACGAAGAATGGGTAAGCCAGAGCTTGGGCGTTAAAAACCAAAAGAACATTAAGGCCAACATTGCTTATCCAACCTCAGGTTTCAAAGCCTTTTACGTAGACTTGAAATACACTGATACTAACGGTAGCGTATATTCCAAGAGTACTCAGTCCTATGTGGCTGATGAAGACGAAGTATTTATTAATAGTACAGTAAATTAATGGACTCTACTTACGTTTACTAAAATAGCTACGGAAATTTGCCTACTAAGATTAACTTTATGATTATGAATACAGCAACCAGAAGCTACTCAAAACTCGCCCTGATTTTACCAATGATAGTGGGGCTTCTCATAATGTTCTCCCACCAACCAACCTTCGCCCAAAATAGCAATGATTCGGCGACTCAAACATGGGCGGAGAAGTTGGGGTATCCCTCCGGCAAAAGAGTAGTGATTCTTCACGCGGATGATATTGGTATGAGCGAAGGAGCCAACATTTCAGCGAAGAGTTATCTAAAAAACGACCACATCCAATCAGTAGCAGTTATGCCCCCTTGCCCCAGCTTTGAAGAATTTATTGACTGGGCTAAGGAGAACCCTCAGGAAGATGTTGGGATTCACCTAACCCTTACCAGCGAGTGGAAAACCTACCGCTGGGGTTCGGTAGCTGATCCCGCCGAAGTACCCGGCCTAATTGATCCGGAAGGAAAACTATGGCGTAGCGTTCGGGAGGTAGTGGAGCACGCCTCGGCGGCGGAGGTGGAAAAAGAGATACGAGCTCAAATAGAAAAATCCATCGCGCTGGGGTATCGCCCTGATCATATCGATACGCATATGGGCACACTGTATGGTTCACATGAGTTCACTGCCGCTTACACCAAAGTAGCCGAAGAATACAGCATCCCGGCGATGGTGATTGACATGTCTAATCCAGCTATCGTGGAAGGGTTTCGACAGCAGGGTTATCCCATTACGGAGGAAATGCTAGCGGTGGTCAATAATTATAAATTACCCAAACTGGACTATTTCTACTCGGTAGGAAAAGCAGATACCTACGAAGAAAAGTGTCAGAAGTTCTACGATTTAGTGAAGTCCTGGCAACCTGGATTGATCGAAATTATCTTCCACCCTTCCGAATATTCCGAAGATCTAAAATCAATCACGGGTTCTTGGCAACAGCGCGTTTGGGAAGCCGAGATGTTCGCCGATCCTGACGTGATTCAGTTCCTAAAAGACGAAGACATTATCTTCACCAATTGGAAGGAAATCATGGAGCGCTTCAATGAGGGAGTAGTTCGGAACTAGCAATTTAAAGTTGACAATAATCGCCGATAATCTTACTTCTTTGACTTAACAAATAAATCAAGGCTAGTGTATTTCTGAGCTGTTTTCGCCCAAGATAACTGATACAATATCGTCAGAAAGTCTCAAGTAGTTATTGTATGAGTTATTAGATAACACAATTACTGTCTTATCTTGATTAACTAATCGCAGCATAGCAGCGTAGTAGCCTGGCCAGGCACCAGTGTGGTAAGCAATAGGTTCACTTCCATCTTTATCGATTAGAAAAAAACCGAAACCGTAATCAATTGCTTCTCCGCTGTTTAATCTATGCTTGGGTGGCAATGTAGATAAATCTCTTTTCCTCAACAGGGTATTTTCGCGAAGCGCGTTATTCCAAATTGCCAAATCTTTCAGGTTAGAGCTTATGTTCCCTTCCCCGGTAATGGTGTCCAGGTATTTTACAAACTGATACTTGTTAACGCTATCGGGTAATACCCCCAACTGCTTATCTTTGAAGTATGAATTTTCCAGATTATTTCTGGTGAGGTAGCCATACGCATAGTTCTTCAATATTTCTTGCTGACTTCTTCGGGTATTGTACACGCGGGTACGCGTCATTCCTAGCGGATCAAAGATGTTCTCTTTCAAAAATTCAGAATACGTTATACCTGATATTTCCTCGATTACTAAGGACAGCAATGCATACCCCGTATTAGTGTACTTGTACTGTTCGCCCGGCTCAAAATGGAGTTTGGGTTGGTCGGCCTTTAGCATCGCGAGAATATCCGAATTGGTTGCATACTTGGTCTTATCCCAGTGTTTGTAAAACAGACCTACGTAGTCAGGTATGCCTGACGTATGGGCTAACAGTTGTTCAATAGTTACGGCTTCGTACGGAAAACCCGGAAGGTATTTGGTGACTAAATCAGAGAGACTAAGCTTGTTTTGTTCTTCCAGAAGTAGGACAACTAAGGCAGTAAACTGCTTGGCACACGAAGCAATATCGAATAATGTGCTGTCATTGAGTGGTAGTTTTTCCCCAAAATTAGCATATCCGTAGCATTCGCTAAAAACAGTTTCCTCTCTATCTATGACCATTAAGCATCCATTAAACCTATTTACGCTATCGTTAAGATGCTGCTGATACAGCACCTCATCTATTCGCGCTAGCATAGTATCTGAAATAATTGACCGCTCATTCTTTGGATAAAGAAAAGTGGGATCAGTAAGTGTGACTTCCCTTAACTGATTTCTTTTACCGAAAATAAATTTTAAGAAAATTCGCGATGAGTTAATCCCGCTGTAAGATAGTTGAGCAACATATTCTCGGTCTTTTTGATAGATAATAGTATCAATAGTGGCTCGGCCAGATATAGTAGATAGTGAACCCTTTTCAACGAATTTCTTCAGCTTCTTAGATACTTCCCCTTCGTTATTGATCGCTTCTACAAAGTTCTCAATCACCAGTTCGTTCGTGGTACCTTGGCCAATTGACTGGTGGCTTCCTCCAAAGAACGCAGTCATAAAGGTGAAGATTAATACGTAATTGTGCATAGCTAACAATCTACATTGTTCAATTGCTCATTGATCCGCCTGCCCGATTAAGCGCATTGCGTAGTCGTGCTGAGGGTCGTTGTCTTGCAGAAAGTCTTCAATCGTAGGTGAAACCAAGTGATCGGGAATAACTCCTCGACCCAACGGTATATCGGGCTTCACGTTAGTTAGGTACCTGGCCAACGGCAGAAGCAATCGGATTTTGGTGTTGGGTAGGGTGATGTTAAATTCCCAGTTGCTAGTGTTCCCGTAGTAGTTTCCTCCGGTTTCTTCGCCAATAATGGTAGCCAGATCGAGCGAATGCATCCAAGCAGCAAAGTCGGAGGTGGCTGAGGCCGTAGAACGACCTACGAGTAGAAAGACATTTCCGGTAAAACGTTCCGAGGCGGATTGAACAGTACCCAACACTCGTTTATAACCCGCCGCCCGCTTGAGCAGATACGTAGAGTCGGTGGCCTTGAATCTCGTCGTCATGCGGAAGAGTTTATAGCGTAGCCAGCCTACTTCGCTATACTTTCGGGAGTCTAGTTTTTTGTTCGTAAACTCAATGGCTTTGTATCCGGCAAAGGGCTCGGAAAGAAAGTAAGATAATAGGCTAAGTCCGTAGTCCTCATTTCCTCCGCCACGATCTCCCACATCCAGAATGAGATTGTCTACCTTAGCCTCCAAAATATCTTCCATATTCTGCGCCAATACCTGTTTAAACTTATACTTCTTCCCGTCTATTTCCCAGTTGGCAAATCGGGGTACTCTCAATGTCGCTGTGCTAGCTGCTTTATCAATACTCAGTTGAATCCACGGCCCCTCGTTAGCCGTAGCCTCGTATCGTTCGCCCCTAATACTGTCTCGCTGAGGATAGCTAAGCCCTTCTATCTGATAGTCTGTTAAACTTCCGTTCAGCTCTTTCACTACCATGCGAAATTGATCGCTATCGTCAATCAAGTATTTATAGCGGACATAAAATACACTTTGCAGAAAATACGAAGCCCACCCTTTTTGATGACCGTCACTACTGGTGTGATTCAATAGACGAGCGATGATAGAATCCATTGGGGTTTCATTGATCGATACTATTTCCGACCCTAGTAGAATTGATTCTACCTCGCTTAGATTTCGATAGATATAACCCTTACCGTCCAGAATTTTCAGATCAAGGGGAAAGTAACGAAGACTATCGGTAAAATAGACTTTGCCCATTGTTTCGGAAGGAGCAATGGTGGTATGAAGACAATTTACTTGAGCGGTTAATTCACTAAGTATTGGAAAGAACTCTCGCTCAGTCATGGGGTGATCTATGGTAGCGAGATGTTGGTCAAAGCAACTGTCCATTTCTGCTTTGGTATTAAACCAGTAGAGTCCGGGATGACTTTCTTCCAACGATTGACGGAAAACGGTAAAGTCTTCTAGTAGCTCCTGCGTGGTGAATTTCTTATCCAGATAGTTAGGCTCCTGAGCGTATGTATATGTTGCGTGGAAGATGATTAAGCAAAGTAAATAGCTTAATAGCTTAAGGGTGGTTAGCATAGTTTCTCTGGTAAGTAGACTACAATAAAAAACTCACTACCTCTCAGCATATTGCGCTAGGGAAATATGTTTAATTAAAAAAGGCAGAAGGTTAATCTCTTCTGCCTTAAATTTTTTGGAAACCTAGTGAATCTAATAAGGTTCGCCGGTGCCCTGTAGTACCCAGGGGTTAGACCAGGCACTGTTTTTTCCGTCCGGTGCGGTAAAGGCAGTTTCTTCTAGTCGGCCAACCGCTTCCATCGCGTTACTTTCGTTTACAGTCAGTTCATCTTGCATATAGTAAAACCGTAACGGTAGGGCCGAACGGCGAGCGGCTTCACCGGCTTCCAGCGCGGGAAACCCGGTTCGGCGATAGTCAAACCAGGCTTCGGTAGCCGCCGTCCAACTGGCAATCCACTTCTGGGTAATTAGCTGTTCCAGCGTTCCATCAAACGCGGCGGGCCCAGCTAGATAGGCTTCGTACTGATCGCCTACGCCCCAGGTCTCAAAAGATGCCAGGACTGCTGCGTTATAGTGGGTCTGGGCATCGCCTACGGCCCAGCCGTTCAGCGCGGCTTCGGCTAAAATAAAGTAGACTTCAGCAGCGGATGCTAAGCGAGCCAGTAGCATTGGGCCAGTGGCATCTCGATACATTTTGGATATGGCGGAGACAT
>ERZ1740058.195-NODE-195-length-52153-cov-6.758686_pt1 | contig 52153 bp, 39 predicted proteins | sample MGYA00581745_ERZ1740058 | MGnify/ENA primary metagenome ERZ1740058 (study PRJEB43018, sample SAMN04849742) | marine metagenome | isolation source: floating plastic debris | place: Pacific Ocean | collected 2008-08-30 | study: EMG produced TPA metagenomics assembly... | reverse complement strand
CCCAAATATATGTTTGAGCGAGTTTATAGGGATGAAGGAGGTCATCAGTATAATAGCGATAATCCCTCAAATCATCTAGAAGAAGCTCATAACTAGGGAAATAGTGTATATTTTCATAACGCTCTGTCAATTGATGGCAGGCCAGCCGTAGCACTGCTTTGCTTACACTGTTAAGCGGTAGGGTATCTTTGAGGTGCCTTACAGGACTGACGGTAATTACAACCTGTTTGGTTGATAAGAAAGAAGCGATCCGCCCAAAGGCTTTTAGGATTTCTTCTACCGTTAAGAGTCGTTTTTGAAAAAGTGTTGCGGGCATTTTATGACAGTTGGCTACCACTTGTTGGTTAACCGTGTGTTCATATACCCAAGCGGTACCTAAGGTAATCAACACCCAATTGCTTTGTTGCCACTTGGTGTGTAGATCGGTCAAGTAAGTAATCAGAAAGTCTTTCAGTTGTGCGGCGGTATTACGATGAATACTAGAATGTAATTGGTAATGATACCATTGTTCCGAAGTATTCTGTACAAGCCCTTGCTCAATGAACTGTGCCAATGTCTCAGGATTTCTTTGTCCTTCTTCTAGTATTTCAACTAAGCCAAAAAGCGCCACAGGGTTGAATATCACCCCAAAAGGATTATTGATTACTTGAAATTTATTTTCCACAAGCTTTTGCCCCATTGTATCTGCAAAGCAAGAACCCAAACTCCAAATGGTTTGTGTGTAGTCTATTGGGTGGGTGGCCACTGGGATGTTAAGCTCGGTTCGAAACTGCATACGCTTCTTTTTGGCTGTTGGAAAGGAAGTAGTTTTCCCAAAAATACTGTAAAGTAGCAACTTCTCGCAAGCATAATGGCGAAAGGAAAGCAGGAGGATCGTTTCGAGCAATGCTGTCAAGTAACTGATAGAAATCTAGCAATCGTAGCTCTTTTCCCTTTGAAAGGTCTTTTTGGCCCCAATTATACACAGGTAAGACTTCTACCTTAGTCAATTGTGTGTGTTTTCGTTGGTTAAGCAGTCCTTGTTGTACAGTCATTTTTAGGAGTGGTATCAAACGCCCCCAAATAAAAATATCGTAGGCTATAAAGTCGCCTAAAGAGTAGATCACAAAGCCTTGCTTGGTTACCTTCTCAAAAGGACAAGTAAAGGTGTATTTTTCCATGGGTTGTGGGTTGTGTGGATGGGTTCCCAAAATAACATCTACGCCACAAGTATCGAAAATATGATGGTATATCTCTACGGTATGCCACGAAGGGTAAGGTTGGTAGGCGTTCCCAGCGTGGGTAATGAGTATAACGAGGTCAGCCCCTCTATTTTTAGCGTTTAGTACGTCTTTTTTGATACTTTCTACCTCTACTTCTGGGCTGTTAAGGCGTAAATGGTTGACCATAAAGGCTTTTCTAGGAGGCAATGTAAACTTATTGAGAGAGTAGGTATAATTAATAAAGGCGACTTTACTGCCGTTTCGCTCTCGCCAGTGTATATTGTACCGCTCTTCTCAGCCACGCGCCGCTCCTACGCGTTGTACACCTTTTTTTTCTAAAAAGCGGATGGTTTCTATGACACCTTCTTCTCCCATGTCCCAACTGTGGTTATTAGCTGTTGCAAGCAAGTCATAGCCTTTGTATTTTCCATTTCCACTGAATATGCTAAACATTTCTTCCGAACCATTAAAATGCATATCGTTGAGCATTACCTCAGGCACATAATGAGGTGACTTATGAGGTACAATGGGTGTTTCTAAGTTAGCCAATACAATATCAGCCGAAAAGAAGAAATCTCCTACCTCCTCCCATAAATATTCGGTATAAGGCTGTTGAATCCAGGTATAAGGCATTAAATCACCCCCTGCTGAAATCGTAATCGTTTTTTCGGCAATAAATGACTGATTGGGTGTAAAGTTGAATGACTGTTCTTGAAAATGTACCTGTTGTGCAGTGGGATACGCTACAGGAGGACGATAATAATACTTGTAGCCAAAGTAGAGTAAGTGTTCCCATTTTTTCGACATATTGATAGGGTTTTCTTCAAAGGCTTCTAGCGGCTTAGTCCATTGTCTTTTTTTGAAGAGTGCTAGTATCGCGTATAAGCTTTGGAGAATTTTCACCCATACTTTCCCTCTCAAGGTATAGGGAAGTACTGCGTCTTGTAATCGTTTTTTCAAAAGAGCATCATTTTAATCGTATGAAAGCGCTATTGATCTAGCAGTTTGTGCTTAATTTACACAAATTATTCAAGTATCAATAAGCCACCGTTCATTTCAAAATTCTCCTAAAAGTATTTTTGGGGAAGCAAAAAGTGTGTAAATTTGTTTTGCACAATTTTTTTAACTTATTCCTCTATGATCAACTTTAGAGTAGGGCAAGGCTACGATGTCCATCAGTTAGTAACTGATCGAGATTTCTGGCTGGGTGGTATTCTCATTCCACATACACACGGTGCGTTGGGGCATTCAGACGCTGATGTGCTCATTCATGCCATTTGCGATGCTTTATTAGGCGCTGCCAATCTACGCGACATAGGTTTTCATTTTTCTGATAAAGACCCACAGTATAAGGATATTGACAGTAAAGTCCTTCTCAAACAAGTAGTTGCTATGTTACAAGAAGAAGGCTATCAGATTGGTAACGTAGATGCTACTGTATGTTTGGAGCAACCTAAAGTCAATCCACATATTCCTGCTATGAAAGCACAGTTGGCTAACATTATGGGTATTGCCATCGAACAAATCTCTATTAAAGCGACTACTTCTGAGAAGATGGGCTTTGTAGGGAGAGCAGAGGGAATTACTGCTAGTACCATTGCTTTGATTTACAGGGAATAATCACTAAATTACTGTAATTTTTCTTCACAGCTTTCAGGAATACTTATGAGAGATAAAGACTTTGATGCCTTTCCCCAAACAGATATCTCTACGGAAAAAGCCACTATCGATGCTTTGAACCAAGAAAGCTGGCATCTACGTGAAATAGATATTAAGAAAGCGATTGGATTAGCCCAACGAGCACACCAACTTTCTTTACGCCTACAGGACAATACCATCTACGAAAGAGGGCTTGCTTATAGCTGTGCTCATTTGGGTTATTTTCACTACACGGCGTCTCAGTATGAAGATGCCCTCATTCGTTTGTTACAAGCCCGTAAGATGTTTCTTGCTATTGAAGAACCACTAGGAGAAGCAGAAGTCTTAGTGCACACAGCACTAGTGTACTGGGGTATTGGTGAATACGATAAGGCTTTTGGACTGGTCTTCGACGCTATTTCCTTAAGTAAACAAGATGAGAACTCCCCTAAGGTAGCCTGGTATTATTTTACGTTAGGTACTTTTTACTCTGACTTGAAAGACTTTGACCTATCGCTACAATATTACGATAAGGCTATTTATATTTTTGAAGAAGGGGAAGATAGACAGGGGATTACACGTTGTAAAAATGGGATAGGTAATGTATACGAAAGTCTTAACAACTATGAGGAAGCGCTACAAGCACACCAAGAAGCCTATAGCATACAAGAGACCAATGGCTTTCGGCAGGGCATGGCACGCTCCCTACACGATATTGGTAACATTCACTTTAAACTGAATAACTATAAAAAAGCACTAAGCTATTACGAAGAGAGCTTACAAATTCGTAAAAAGCTACAAGCCAAGCAGAGTATTATTACCTCTTTTCTAAATTTAGGGAAGCTCTACACAAAAACAAAGGACTATAAGAAGGCACTCGTTTATTTGAAAAACGCCCTTGAGCTAGCAGAGGAGATCAAAGCTCGCCCTAAAATGTACCAAGTACACGAAGCCATTGCAGGGGTTTATAAACTTCTTAAAGATCCTTGGCTTGCTTTAGAGCATTACGAGCAGTTTGTACACCTTAGGGCTGCTATTCTCGGCGAAGAAGTCAATACACGCATCAAAAACTTGCAAACCTCTTTTCTGGTAGAAAAGTCTGAAAAAGAGGCCGAAATCTATAAAGAAAGTAACCAGAAGCTTATAAAAGCTTACAAAGAAATAGAAACGAAGAATAAGCAAGTATTCGATAGCATCCACTACGCTAAGCGTATTCAAGAGGCGATTATGACTGATAAAAACTACATATTCAGTTTCTTAAAAGATGCCTTTATTTACTACCAGCCGAAGGACATCGTATCAGGTGATTTCTACTGGTTTGGGTTAGTAAACGATGACCAAGAATACATTATGGCTGCCGTCGACTGTACAGGTCATGGTGTCCCAGGTGCTTTTATGACGGTACTAGCTAACTCTTTGCTCAATCAGATCATTAACGAAATGAAGGTATACCAACCTGCAGAAATCCTTACGTTGTTAGATCAAAAAGTAACAGCTACTTTACAAAAGCAGGGCTCTTTTGAGGGCTATTACCAAGGATTAGACATTGCTTTGTGTAAGATTAATCTCGCTACTTCTGAGCTTATCTTTGCGGGCGCTAAGCGGCCTCTTTATTACGTGAGAGCACAGGAAATGCACATTGTAAAGGGTACAAATGCGCCTATTGGCGCTTCTCAATACAAAGAAGCCGTTACTTTTGAGGAGCATACCCTTCCTATACAGCCTAACGATGTATTCTATATATTTTCGGATGGTTACCAAGATCAATTTGGAGAAAAAGAAGGGAGAAAGCTTATGTTGCGCCATTTTAGAGAGCTGCTTTTCCAAAGTAGCGATTTACCTATGCAAGAACAGGCCATATTTTTAGATAACTTCTTACAAAGCTGGCGGGCTAGTCTAGAGCAAACAGATGACATACTAGTAGTGGGAATCCGTTTTTGAAATGCTACCTTTAAATTAAAACAATTTAGTTGCACGATTCTTTACTTATCCATAGACCTATAGTGGCATTTTATGAAACTAGACTTTCATTATGAGGGTAAGAATTATTTTTGAGCTTAAGAACCAAGGCGCTATGGTCGATTTTCATCACCAACCTCAAGTAGCCTCGCTGATTAAAAGCTTAATTAAGGGAAATGATACCTACAGACATTTTAGAGATTACAATTTCTCGGCATTGAAGGGCCAAACGCGTACTAGTAAGTATGGCTTGCACTTCCTATCTAGCAAGATAACACTCGTTATCTCAAGTAGGAAGCAGGCTTTTATTACCTTTCTCTTAGATCAACTAGTGGCGCTTAAGACCGTTGTTATTGGAGAGCTACAGCTACGACTTATACAGGTAGAACGCGAGATTTTCCCTGCAGCCGAATCACATACAAAGTTTTTATGTCTTTCCCCTTTGGTATTAGCCAATCCTGAGGAAGACCCTGTTAGCGCTAAAAAGTTTATTCCACCTACTTTAGATAACTTTTCAGACTTGGTGTATGAGGGTACTATGATGCGCATGGAAGCTACAGGGCTATATACAGTTGAGCAGTTGGAGAGTTTTAATAAATTTCAGATTGTTCCTGATAAAAACTATTTGAATAAGCTGAAAGCAAATGAGAAGAAGTTTGCTCGAATTTATACGGTTTATGATGGTGCTGCCCGTAATGAGCTGAGAGGCTATACCTTTCCTTTTGTTTTATACGCAGATCCACTCGTACAAGAATACGTGATTGAATGTGGTTTGGGTGCTTGTACTACACGTGGTTACGGAATGGTCGATCTTGTGGATGACTATCAAACAAAACGGGTTCTTTTGGAAGAATACAACCATATGATGGAGGTTGAGCGACCACCACATTTAGGCAACTCTTCCCAAGCTGACCAAAGGTAAAGAGAAATACACGGTAGTTCCTACCCCTACTTCACTTTCTATCCATATTTTACCGTTGTTATCTTGTAAAAAGTCCTTGCAAAAGGTAAGCGACAGACCGCTTCCTTTTTCACCTGTTGTACCTACACTAGTAACTCGTTCTCTGTTAAATACTTTGCGGATGGTGGTTTCGTCTATACCAATCCCCTCATCTTTTACACTTAGTATTACTTCATCGACCAGCAGTTGTGCGCTTAGTTTGATCACCCCTTTAGGATGAGAAAACTTAATAGCGTTGCTCAATAAATTGCTTAAAACAACCCTAATCGTTTCCTGTTCACCGAAGGTCTCTAACTGGGTTAATATCTGGTTATGTAAGCGTAATTGTTTCTGCTCTAATCCTGTCTGAAATTGATCAATTACTTCTTCTACTAGATTATGAAGGTTAAAATACTTTTTGGCCAGCTCTTTTTCGTTCATCTGTTTTCTCGACCATAAGAGTAAGTTTTCTATGAGTAGTAAAGCTCGTTGATTGTTATTTTTTACGGCTTTTAGCAACTCTTCTTGTTCTTGTTCATTGATGTACCCTTCCTGGAACAGGTCTAGAAAGGCAGATAGGTTCACCAAAGGGGAACGGAAGTCGTGTGAAATAATCGAAAACAATTTACTTTTAAACTCATTGGATTGCTCTACTTCAACGTTCTTTTGAAGTAAGTCCTTGTTTACTTTTTTTAATTTCTTACCATTTCTATAGCTCGAATACGCGACAAAAGCGACAAATAAAGTCATAATGATGAGTAGTGTCGTTATTTTCGATTGCTCGTCTATCACTTTAGACTTAAAGTAGTTCTCTTCTTTCAATTGTTTATTTTCTTGTTCTTTTTCTTCTACATGATGTACCATTTCTAATTCCATCAAATGAATATCTCTTTTTTCGTCAATCAAAAGGCGGTTTTGAAGCAACACAGAGTCTTGATAAGCAATGGCTTTACGGAAGTTGCGTTGCGCTTTGTAAAAGGCTAAGAAAGTCTGGTAAGCATCTATAAGATAAATGTGGTTTCCTATTCGTTTGGCTTCTACGAGGTTTTCCTCTATATACTGAAAAGCTTTCTTGTAGTTTCCTGTCTGAATATGCGCTTGTGCTAAATGATTGAGGCTATTGGTGATGCCATCTGGGAAATTGAGCTGTCTTCTTCGCGCCAATGCTTCTTCAAAATATTGAATAGCACGCGCCATTTCGCCCTTAGCTCTATATACCAATCCAATGTTATCCAAGCAGTAGCCTTGCCCATGTATATTCTTATTTTTTATGCTTATGCGCAACGCTTTCTTATAAAAGCGGAGTGCCCTTTCGTAATCCTCATAGCGATAGTACACATTTCCAATATCACTATAGATACCTGTAAGACCCACGGATAGGTTTTCGCAGTTTTTCAGATAAATATGAAGTGCTTTTTCGTAGTAGATAAGTGCTTTCTCATAATTCTGTATTCGAAAGTAATACACCTTACCAATATTATGGAATATCTGTGCACGTGCTTCATAGGCTTTTTTATCTAGTAGCTTCAAGGCTTCATAAAGGTAAAGCAAGGCTTTGTCGGCCATAAGCTGTGCAAAGTAACAGTCTGATAGGGCTGTATACACTTTTACCTTTTGTTGTTTGGGTTGATTTTTACAGAGTCGCCTAGCGCGATTGAGGTATTCAAAGGCAAGAATATAGCGTGCCTCATTCATATTGAGCCTAGCAATACTTACTAGGAAGTCTATTTGGAGAGGTGTAGATAGCGAGGCTGTGTACTGTGCTGCTTCATCACTATATTTAATCGCTTTTTTATTGTCTCGAAAACTATAGTAATCAATCAACTGAATATAAACCCCTACTATTACACTATCGCGCTTGCTTTCTTTTAAAAGGTACTCTAAACTGTCTATTTGTTGCGGAGAAAACTTCTTCTCTTGTGCTACTACAATAGTATTGAGGCAACACAATATTAGTATGTGTAGAAGAGGGTGCTTATAGTTTTTGAAAGCTATGTAAAGATAGCTCCTATTCATGAGATAAGTTTCAGGTAGCGCTTAATTACTAATGTACAAAATTAGCTGTTAAGTATCCAAAAAAAATCCCTCTTTGCTTAACACGAAGAGGGATTTTTTACTTATTTCGGACGGCTTAGCGCTGTAGTTCCTTTTTTCTTTTACTCACTGGTTTCTTCGCTTCTACGAGCGTCAAATCATCTCCTTCCTCTAGCACTACTTTACTAAACTCTCTGAAGCCAGTACCTGCTGGAATCAGATGTCCTACGATTACATTCTCCTTGAGTCCAAGTAGATCGTCTATTTTTCCTCTAATCGCTGCTTCACTCAATACTTTGGTCGTTTCTTGGAAAGAAGCGGCCGAGAAGAAGCTTTCTGTATTCAAGGAAGCTTGCGTAATCCCTTGCAGCGTAGGTTTAGAAACGGCTGGTTCAGCATCGCGTGCTTTTACAGGCTTCATATCTTTACGCTTCAGCATAGAGTTTTCATCACGCAGGTCTCTTACTGTCACAGGTTGCCCAAGTTTGAACTTAGCAGAGTCACCCACTTCCGTAACGATCTTTAATTGTAAGATACGATCGTTTTCCTCACGGAAGTTCCACTTATCTACTACCTGCTCAGCCAAGAAGTCTGTATCTCCTGGATCAATCACTTCTACTTTCTGCATCATCTGGCGTACAATCACTTCTAAGTGTTTGTCATTGATCTTTACCCCTTGTAAGCGATATACTTCTTGAATTTCGTTCAATAAGTATTCTTGTACCGCCGTAGGTCCTTTAATAGAAAGGATGTCATTAGGCGTAATCGCTCCGTCAGAGAGGGGCATTCCTGCCTTTACAAAATCACCATCTTGTACCAAGATATGCTTAGAAAGAGGTACCATATACTTCTTCTTGATACCATCTTTAGACTCTACGAATATCTCACGATTTCCTCGTTTGATATTCCCGTAGCTTACTACCCCATCAATCTCACTTACTACTGCGGGGTTGGAAGGGTTACGTGCCTCGAAGAGTTCCGTTACACGCGGTAGACCACCCGTTATATCACGCGTTTTACCAATTTGTCTTGGTATTTTGGCCAGAATTTGTCCCGCTTTTATTTTCTTCTTCGATTTATCCTTGATTTTATCGCTCTCTTCTACTGCCAAACGAGCCCCTACCGGAATGTTGTAAGACTTCTCTGCGTCTTTACCCATCACTACAATGGCAGGATTCATCGTCTTATCTTTGGTATCTACGATTACCTTTTCACGGAAACCTGTTTGCTCATCGGCTTCTTCTTTGTAGGTAATACCTTCTACAATAGACTCATAGCGAATCTCTCCCTCGATTTCAGAAAGAATTACCGCGTTATAAGGATCCCACGTACAAATCACATCGTTTCTACCTACTTTATCTCCTTTTTTCACTTTCAAGAAAGCGCCATAAGGCATATGGTTCGCGATTAATACTTTCTTTGTCTTAGGATCGAGGATTTTTACCTCACTAGAACGTGACATAATCACCTCTACTTCTTCTCCTTCATTATCTGTCGTTTTGATAGAACGTAGGTTCTCAAAATCTACAATTCCTTCAAACTTAGATTTTACAGAAGCGTCTACGGCTACCCCAGAGGCAGCACCACCCACGTGGAAAGTACGTAAGGTAAGTTGTGTACCTGGTTCACCAATGGACTGCGCAGCAATTACCCCTACCGATTCTCCTACGTTTACTAAACGACCAGAAGCTAGGTTTCTTCCGTAACATTTTACACACACGCCTCTACGCGCTTCACAAGTAAGTACGGAGCGAATCTCTATGTCTTCTATGTTGGTCTCGTCGATTTTATCAGCAATCTCTTCAGTAATCTCGTCGCCAGCCGCAATGATCAGCTCGTCAGTTTGTGGATCGTACACATCGTGTACAGAAACACGTCCGAGGATACGCTCAGAAAGTGGCTCTACGATATCTTCATTGTCTTTCAAAGCAGAGATCGTAATACCTCTTAAGGTACCACAGTCTTGTTCAAAGATGATCACATCTTGTGCTACGTCTACCAAGCGACGGGTCAAGTAGCCTGCATCGGCTGTTTTAAGCGCTGTATCAGCCAAACCTTTTCTCGCCCCGTGGGTAGAGATGAAGTACTCGATTACATCTAGTCCTTCTTTAAAGTTGGAGATAATTGGGTTTTCGATAATCTCCCCTACAGATCCCTGTACATTTTTTTGTGGCTTCGCCATTAATCCTCTCATTCCACCTAACTGACGAATTTGCTCACGAGAACCTCGTGCACCAGAATCCATCATCATGTAGATAGAGTTAAAACCTTGGCGATCGTTGGCCATATCAGACATCAAGGTGTTGGTCAGTTTATTATTGATACCTGTCCAAACATCAATTACCTGATTGTAACGCTCATTGTCTGTGATGAGCCCCATCATATAGTTATTTCTGATGACGTCTACCTCACCTTTAGCTTTTACAATCAGCTCTTCCTTGTTAGAAGGTACAAGAATATCTTCTAAACCAATAGAAAGCCCTCCTCGGTAAGCTGACTGGAAGCCTAGCTCTTTGATGTCGTCTAAGAATTGGGCAGTACGTGCCATCCCTACGTATTTGAAAACGTAACCAATGATATTTTGTAGCTTATTCTAGGTGAGTAATTCATTCAATAAACCTACCTCCTCAGGTACTAATTGATTGAAGATTACACGTCCAGCTACTGTTTCAACCATTTTCTCTACTAACTCCTCATTCTCTCTTATCTTTGTTTTCACCTTCACGTGTGCGTGTTGTGACAAACGCCCTTCATTGATGGCAATGACTACCTCTTCATCAGAGTAGAAAGTAGTCCCTTCTCCTGCTATAGGATGCTCTGGCGTAGACTTTCTGCCTTTTGTAATGTAGTATAAGCCCAGTACCATATCTTGAGAAGGTACCGTAATAGGCGCCCCATTGGCAGGATTCAAAATATTATGAGAAGCCAACATCAATAGGGAAGCTTCTAATACTGCTTCTTGCCCTAGTGGTACGTGTACGGCCATTTGATCCCCATCAAAGTCAGCGTTGAAAGCGGTACATACCAAGGGGTGAAGCTGAATCGCTTTTCCTTCAATAAGCTTCGGCTGGAAAGCCTGAATTCCTAAACGGTGTAGGGTAGGTGCTCGGTTGAGCAATACAGGGTGTCCTTTCAGCACATTCTCTAAAATATCCCATACGACAGGGTCTTTTCTATCTACAATCTTCTTGGCAGATTTTACTGTCTTTACAATACCTCTTTCAATCAGCTTACGAATGATAAAGGGTTTGAACAGCTCTGCTGCCATATCTTTAGGCAACCCACACTCATGTAGTTTTAGCTCGGGGCCTACTACAATTACAGAACGACCTGAATAATCAACCCGTTTTCCTAGTAAGTTCTGACGGAAACGACCTTGCTTTCCTTTCAGCATGTCAGAAAGCGACTTAAGCGCACGGTTACCATCGGCACGTACGGCATTTACTTTACGAGAGTTGTCAAAGAGCGAGTCAACCGCCTCTTGTAACATTCGCTTTTCATTACGTAAAATCACCTCTGGTGCCTTGATCTCGATCAGTCTCTTTAGACGATTGTTTCGAATAATTACCCGACGGTAAAGATCGTTGAGATCGGAGGTAGCAAAACGCCCACCATCTAATGGTACAAGCGGGCGTAACTCTGGAGGAATTACAGGAACCATACGGATCACCATCCAATCGGGACGGTTTTCTATGTTTTTCTGTGCTTCTTGGAAAGCCCGTACTACTTTTAGGCGCTTGAGTGCCTCTGTTTTACGTTGCTGAGAAGAGTCATTGGCTGCTTGATGACGCAATTTGTACTCTAGCTCATCTAATTGAAGGCGTGCTAAAAGCATCTCTAGTGCTTCTGCGCCCATTTTAGCGATAAACTTCTGCGGATCAGTATCATCGAGCATCTGATTTTCTCTAGGAAGCTTGTCGATGATATCTAAGTACTCGTCTTCCGTAAGGAAGTCTAAGTAATTGCTACCATTACGTCCTTCTTCGGCAATCATCCCAGGTTGGATAACTACATAACGCTCATAGTAGATGATCTGATCAAGTTTTTTAGTAGGAAGCCCTAGTAGATATCCTATCTTATTAGGCAAAGAGCGGAAGTACCAAATATGTGCTACGGGTACTACCAATTCGATATGTCCCATTCGCTCACGACGTACTTTCTTCTCGGTTACCTCTACCCCACAGCGATCGCAAATGATTCCTTTATATCTAATTCTTTTATATTTTCCACAGTGGCATTCCCAGTCTTTCACAGGACCAAAAATACGTTCACAAAACAAGCCGCCCATTTCGGGTTTATAAGTTCTGTAGTTGATGGTCTCAGGTTGGGTTACCTCTCCGTAAGAGCTATCTAGGATAGATTCTGGAGATGCCAAGCTAATTGTAATAGAATTAAAATCGCTTGACAGTTTTTTATTTTTTCTAAATGCCATAATTGATAATTATGTTATCTGATGATTATGCTTTGACCTTATACTTATATAAATACGAGAAGGGGGCTAAGCCCCACTTCCTGCTTGTGTGACGCTTCTAGTTTAAGGTTATTTCTAACGCCAACCCTCTCAGTTCGTGTACCAATACATTGAACGACTCAGGGATATTGGGTTTCGGTAGTAAATCACCTTTCACAATTGATTCGTACGCTTTTGCTCTTCCAATCACATCGTCTGACTTAACAGTAAGAATCTCTTGCAAGATATTGGCAGCTCCAAAGGCTTCTAGTGCCCATACTTCCATCTCTCCAAAACGCTGCCCACCGAATTGTGCTTTACCGCCTAACGGTTGTTGCGTAATCAGTGAGTAAGGGCCTATAGAGCGTGCGTGCATCTTATCATCTACTAAGTGGCCTAATTTCAGCATATAGATGATGCCTACGGTTACCTTCTGGTCGAATTGCTGCCCAGTAAGCCCATCGTAAAGATGCGTTCTACCAAACTCTGGTAAGTTTGCTTTTTCAATCTCGTTAACTACTTCTTCTTCAGAAGCACCATCGAAGATAGGTGTAGCATACTTTTTATCGAGTTTTCTACCAGCCCAGCCTAGAATGGTTTCGTAGATTTGACCGATGTTCATCCGAGAAGGTACTCCTAATGGATTCAATACGATGTCTACTGGGGTACCATCTTCTAAGAAAGGCATATCTTCTTCACGCACAATTCTGGCTACTACCCCTTTGTTTCCGTGTCGGCCAGCCATTTTATCTCCCACTTTCAGTTTACGCTTTTTCGCTACGTATACTTTGGCGAGCTTCACAATGCCTGTAGGTAACTCATCTCCTACTTCTAAGGTAAACCGTTCTCGTTTAAATACACCAGCGATTTCATTACGGGCGAGGTTGTAGTTTTTCACAATCTCGACCACTTGCTGGTTAACGGCCTCTTCTTCCGTCCAGTCATCTAGGATAATATCAGAAATGAGGTTTACTTCTTCTGGTACGTTATACGTACTCTCATCACGATAAGGGTTTTTCTCTGGGAAAAGGTTGTGGTCGATGTTATTTCGATTAAACTTCACTCCTTTCGAGATCAGCTCGTCCCCAAATTTATGTTTTACTCCTTGTGATACTTTTCCTTCTAGTAGAATAGCAAGTTTATCGATGATATCTCCTCTGAGCACTGTCAGTTCCTTACCATAGTTTTTCATCAACGCTTTTACTTCTTCTTTGGCCTTCTTGCGGAGGTCTTTGTCTTTTTTAGGACGAGAGAAGAGTTTTGTATCAATGATCACTCCTTTGATAGAAGGAGGTACACGTAAGGAAGCATCCTTTACATCACCCGCCTTGTCTCCAAAGATCGCTCTTAGGAGCTTTTCTTCAGGGGTAGGGTCTGTTTCACCTTTTGGAGTAATTTTACCAATCAGGATATCGCCTTCTTTCACATCTGAACCTATACGTACAATCCCGTTCTCATCTAGGTTTCTTACCGCATCTTCGCTTACGTTAGGAATTTCTGGGGTAAGTTCTTCTTCACCTCTTTTGGTATCACGTACTTCCAACTCGTACTCGTCGATGTGGATAGAGGTAAATATGTCATCACGTACTACTTTTTCTGAGATAACAATTGCATCCTCGAAGTTATACCCTTGCCAAGGCATAAAGGCTACCATAAGGTTTCTTCCTAAGGCAAGTTCACCACCTTGTGTAGCATATCCTTCGCAGAGCGGGTCTCCTTTCTTCACTTTTTGCCCTTTCTTCACCATTGGCGTCAGGTTGATACACGTATCTTGGTTAGTTCTGCGGAACTTAGTGAGTTTATATGTTTTGGTATCGCCACTGAAAGAGGCCAGTTGCTCGTCTTCGTTGAGTTCGTACTGTACGACAATCTTGTTGGCATCTACATACACCACTTTCCCATTCTTCTCTGCCAAAATAAGGGCACGAGAATCAAGTGCCACGCGCTTTTCTAAGCCTGTTCCTACAATAGGCGACTCTGCATTGAGCAAGGGTACTGCCTGACGTTGCATATTAGAACCCATCAAAGCACGGTTGGCGTCATCATGCTCCAAGAAAGGAATAAGTGAAGCAGCTACCGATACAATCTGATTCGGTGCAATGTCCATGTAGGTGATACTATCGGGCTCTATCACAGGGAAGTCTCCTTCATAGCGCACCTTTACGGTATCCATCAGGAACTTACCTTTATTGTTGATCTGTGCGTTGGCCTGTGCAATGTAGTGCCCGTCTTCTTCTTCTGCAGACAAATAATCTACATCGCCTGACAGGTCTACCTCACCTTCTTTTACCTTCATATAGGGCGTTTCAATGAAGCCCATATTGTTGATTTTTGCGTGTACACAGAGTGAGGAAATAAGTCCAATATTAGGGCCTTCAGGTGTCTCGATGGTACATAGGCGACCATAGTGCGTATAGTGTACATCACGTACCTCAAATCCTGCTCGCTCTCTGGATAAGCCTCCTGGTCCTAAAGCAGACATCCTTCTTTTGTGAGTAATCTCTGCCAGTGGATTGGTTTGATCCATAAACTGAGAGAGCTGGTTGGTTCCGAAGAAGGAGTTGATCACCGACGATAACGTACGCGCGTTGATTAAGTCTACTGGCTTAAAGTCTTCATTGTCACGTACATTCATTCTTTCTTTGATGGTACGCGCCATACGTGCCAATCCTACCCCGAACTGTGCGTAAAGTTGCTCACCTACCGTTCTTACACGACGATTACTCAAGTGGTCGATGTCATCTACAATAGCTCTGGAGTTAATGAGACCAATCAAATACTTTACAATATGTATGATATCGTCTTTAGTCAGTACTTTTGTGTTAATCTCTACATCAAGCCCTAATTTCTTATTGATACGATACCTTCCTACATCTCCTAAGTCGTATCGTTTGTCACTAAAGAAAAGACTTTGTATAATATCTCTAGCTGTCTGCTCGTCTGGTGCTTCTGTATTACGCAACTGACGGTAGATTTGCTCTACAGCTTCTTTCTCTGAGTTGGAGTTATCTTTTTGTAAAGTATTATAAATGATTTGATAATCGGCAATATTGATATCCTCTCTATGCAAGATGATAGAACCAGAGCCAGAATTAAGGATGGTTTCTATGTCTTCTTCTTGAATCATTGAATCTCTTTCTAACAATACTTCATTACGATTGATAGAAACTACTTCTCCTGTATCTTCATCCACAAAATCTTCTGTCCAAGTACGGAGTACTCTCGCAGCCAGCCTTCTTCCTACTACTTTCTTCAACGCTTTTTCTTTGGCTTCTATTTCTTCTGAAAGATTGAATAAATCCAAAATCAGTTTATCAGTACCGTAGCCGATAGCACGTAACAGGGTAGTAACAGGAAATTTCTTTTTACGGTCAATGTATGCATACATCACATTGTTGACATCTGTAGCAAACTCGATCCAAGAACCTTTAAAAGGAATGATCCGCGCTGAATAAAGTTTGGTACCATTGGTATGTTTGCTCATTGCAAAGAACACTCCTGGTGAGCGATGCAACTGTGATACAATAACCCTTTCGGCACCATTGATGATAAAAGAGCCTTTTTCTGTCATATAAGGAATATTTCCTAAGAAAACTTCTTGCTCAATGGGCTCAAAATCTTCGTTGTCTTCATCATTGCAGGTAAGCCTAAGCTTGGCTTTTAAAGGTACAGAGCAAGTAAGGCCTCTGTCTATGCACTCATCTACAGAATATTTGGGAGGATCGATCGTATAGTCAATAAAATCCAGCACGAAATTTTCTCTAGAATCACTAATTGGGAAATTTTCGGTAAAAACTTTGTATAATCCTTCATTCGCACGTTTTTCGGCAGGTGTTTCTATCTGAAAAAAGTCTTTGAAAGATTGTAGTTGAATATCAAGAAAATCTGGGTACTCAAGTACTTGCTTGGAGGAGGCAAAACTAATTCTTTGAGACATTGATTTGCTATTTTAAATATGGTAAATTTGGATGAGCGTCTTTCGTTATCCGACCTAAAATAAGAAACTTATTTTAAGTTTACTTCTTTATTAAGAAAAATTTTAGTATTGTACAACCGTTTGTGTATCAAAAAGTTCCTATAGGTTACTTATTGGCATACAAACGGGAAAAGACCTGACGCTTTTGCCAGGTCTAAAACCTATTAGTTTTATGTTTTTGGGTGGATTATCTATAAAGCTACCCTTATTTAACTTCAACTTCTGCACCCGCTTCTTCTAGCTCCTTTTTCAAAGCATCTGCTTCATCTTTAGGAACGCCTTCTTTGAGTGTAGTAGGCGCGCCATCTACCAAAGCTTTGGCTTCAGTAAGTGGCTTACCTGTTAAGTTTTTCACTAGTTTCACTACATTCAATTTAGAAGCACCAGCGGCTTTCAGTACTACGTCAAAAGAAGATTTTTCTTCTGCGGCGGCTTCACCACCTGCAGCAGGACCACCAGCTACAGCTACTGCGGCTGCGGCGGGCTCTATACCGTACTCATCTTTTAAGATTTGTGCGAGTTCGTTTACTTCTTTTACAGTTAAGTTTACTAATTGATCTGCGAAAGCTTTTAAATCTGCCATCTTATATTACTTTAAATATGAATTACCAAGATTGAATAAAAAGAATTAATAAAATTTAGTTGACTACCCTTCTTTTTGTGAGAGTGTCTGTAGGATACTCGCTACCTTACCGCCTTGTCCTTTCAATGCAGAAACAACATTTTTGGCAGGTGATTGTAGTAACCCAACGATATCGCCGATAAGCTCTGTTTTAGACTTCATACTAGCTAGCATGTCTAGTTGGTCATTGCCAATAAAGAGTGCTGTATCTACAGAAGCGCCTTTTAACAGTGGCTTATCATTGTTCTGTTCCTTACGAAACGCCTTAATTACTTTAGCAGGCTGGTTAACAGACTCAGGTGAAAACATCACACCAGAGAAACCTTTAAGTACTTTTTGCTCTACAAAAGGTGTATAATCAGTATCTAATTGCTCTAGTGCTTTTTTAATCAAAGAATTTTTAATCACCTTATATTCTACACCCGCTTCGAAACATTCTCTTCTGAGCTTGTTTACTTGTGCTACGCTAAAACCGCTAGCATCTGTGATGTAGAAATAGTCAGTTCCTTTGAATTTTTCTACCAAATCGTCGATTATTTCGGCTTTTTCTTCTCTAGTCATTGTTATATTCCTGCTACAGAGTTTTTGTCGATTTGAACACTTGGACTCATCGTGGTCGACATATAAATCGACTTGAAATAAGTACCTTTTGCAGAAGCTGGTTTCAACTTACTGATGGTTTGAATTACCTCAGTGGCATTGTCTACGATCTTGTCGGCAGAGAAAGAAACTTTTCCTACAGAAGTATGAATGATTCCTGTTTTATCTACCTTAAAATCAATTTTACCAGCTTTCACTTCTTTTACAGCTTGCCCTACATCGAGGGTTACTGTGCCTGACTTAGGATTGGGCATAAGGCCTCTAGGCCCTAATATTCTTCCTAGCCTTCCTACTTTGGCCATTACTGTAGGCATGGTAATGATTACATCTACTTCTGTCCAACCCCCTTCTATTTTCTTGATATATTCATCAAGACCTACATAATCAGCACCTGCCTCTTTAGCCTCTTCTTCTTTATCGGGCGTACATAGTACCAATACACGTACCTCTTTTCCTACCCCGTGTGGAAGCGCTACAACGCCTCTCACCATTTGGTCGGCTTTACGAGGATCTACTCCTAGACGTACACTAATATCTATGGAAGCATCAAACTTTGTAAAAGTGATATCCTTCAGGATATCTGCTGCTTCCTCGATTGCATACACCTTGGTAACGTCGTACCGATCTTGTATCGCTTTTTGATTTTTTGTCAATTTTGCCATTTTCCTCTAAGCTTAAATTACTCGTTCTCCCAAGGAGGCGTTCCCGTTACGGTAATACCCATGCTTCGGGCTGTACCCGCTACCATTTTCATAGCCGACTCGATGGTAAAGCTATTTAAATCTGGCATTTTGGTTTCAGCTACTTGCTTTACTTGGTCCCACGTCACCGAACCGACTTTCTTACGGTTAGGCTCAGGAGAACCTTTGGGCTTTTTGAGAAACTCCTTTAAGAGTACTGCAGCAGGAGGCGTTTTAATGACAAAGTCGAAGGATTTATCTTTGTAGTAGGTAACTACTACGGGAAGTACCTGCCCCTGTCTGTCTTGGGTTCTCGCATTAAACTGCTTACAAAACTCCATGATGTTAATTCCCTTCGCCCCTAAGGCGGGTCCAATGGGAGGTGAAGGGTTTGCTTGCCCTCCTTTCACCTGAAGTTTTAAATACCCAGCTACTTCTTTAGCCATTTTAAAAACTAATTTAATTCAATGAGGTCTGAAATGATTGGAAGCTTCATTCCAAACGATCTATAAAAATTGTGTAACAGTTTCTTTTACTCTGGTTTTTCTACTTGTGCGTAGTTAAGCTCTACGGGGGTACTTCTTCCAAATACCTTTACCATCACTTTCAGCTTTTTTCGCTCTTCAAATACTTCTTCAATGGTACCATCGAAGCCACTGAAAGGCCCATCCATTACTTTTACTCTTTCTCCTACAATGAAGCTGGCTTCTAGCTTTTCTACTGCGTCAGCTTCTTCGTCTACTTTTCCTAGAATCCGATTGACTTCTGCTTGACGTAATGGAATAGGTTGCTTGGTATATCCCTTTACTCCCTTCATATCTGTTTCATCTTCTCTAGCGGTTCCTTCTAAAAAACCTATCACGCCTGGAATACTAGTGATCGTATGGAGGGTTTCTCCATAGGTAAGGTCTGCATAAATAAGAATATATCCTGGAAAAAAACTCTTTTCCCTCACCCGCTTCTTACCGTTTCTTACTTCGTATACCTTTTCTGAAGGAATGAGCACCTGAGGTACATGCTCTTCGAGTTGTTGTCTAGCAATTTCTGTTTCGAGGTAAGATTTTACTTTTTTCTCTTGCCCCGCAACTGCTCTCAATACGTACCAGTTCAGCTTGCTCATTACTCAAGTTTTAATTAATTTTTCTTTATGTTATTTCTAAGCCCCTGGGCTATACCAAAGGTCTAATATAGTCTTAAAAACCCAATCGATACCACCAATAATCAATGCAAAAATAAGAGAAGCAATTAATACCAAGGTAGCTTGGCTCTGTAGTGTTGAGAACTTGGGCCAGAACACTTTTTGAGATAACTCGAAGTAAGAGTCTTTCAGAAATTGTAAAATATTATTCACTATGCCTAAATTTAGCACGGGTGGAGAGATTCGAACTCCCATCAACGGTTTTGGAGACCGCTATTCTACCCTTGAACTACACCCGTTGGTATCGAAAATTGGAGTGCAAATATATGGTATTTCTGGGTAACAGTCAAGTATTGTATTACTTTTTTATAATATAATGGGGCATAGTATCAAACACTACCCAAAGGAAGCCACTTAAAATCTTTCTTATCACTATTGAGTCATTTTTCTTTTTTGTAATATTGACTTACGAACACATTCGATCACGCTGACAACCAATTTCTAACACTTATGAACAAAAGGCAAGACGACAACCTATTGAGCACTATCTACAAATTTGTTCGAGATATTCTTGCGCTTAGTGATGGTATAGACAAAGAAGAGCTTACCAGCAATATTCGTAAAGATATTGCCTTTAGAGGGCATAGCATATGGATTCTCATATGCTCTATTTTTATTGCTTCGCTAGGGCTTAATACCAATTCTGGTGCGGTCATTATCGGAGCGATGTTAATCTCCCCACTAATGGGGCCTATTTTAGGTACAGGACTAGCCATTGCTATTAACGACCTTGAACTACTAAAACGCTCCCTTAAAAACTTCGGTGTAATGGTGGTAGTCAGCCTGATCACCTCTGTCATTTACTTTTCTATTACCCCGATTAGCGCAGCCGACTCAGAAATATTAGGTAGAACCAAGCCTACTATTTTAGATGCTTTAATTGCTGTGTTTGGGGGGGTAGCAGGGATCATTGGCAATACACGTAAAGAGAAGTCGAATGTAATACCTGGGGTCGCGATTGCTACTGCCCTGATGCCTCCACTCTGTACAGCGGGCTACGGCATGGCTATTGGTAGGTGGGACTTCTTTCTAGGAGCTTTCTATCTGTTTTTCATGAATGCTGTGCTCATCTGTATTGCTACCTATGTTATCATTCGATTATTGGGCTACGGACGCATTGAACAAGTGGATGCAAAGCAGGAAAAGCGTGTCAACTGGTATATCAGTATCTTTGTTGCCTTAGTACTTGTACCTAGTGGTTGGCTCTTTATCGATGTGGTGAAAGAATCTTGGTTTAAGGCAAGAGCGAGTGAGTTTATCAGTGATAATTTTGCCAAGGGTACAATTATCAATCGAAACTTAGAGTTTGATGGAAAAGAAGCACTCATTGAGCTATTTGTGGTAGGTGATATTGAAGAAGAAAAATCCATTAGAAAAAGTCTGGCAAAGTATAATCTATCTAATACTAAGCTAGTTATCCACGAGCTAGGAAGCGCTGACATTCAAGAAATTATTACAAAGGAAAATCAGACCAAGCAAAAAGTACTACAGGATTTGTACCAGCAGAGCGAGTACACCGTACGTTTACGTGATACAGAAATTGACTCGTTGAATCGTTTTATTCGTACCCAGCGTATTATTAATGATCCCGCAAAATTACAACAGGAACTTTTTGCTTTATATGAAAATCTTACCGCTTTTTCACTCACCAATGCTATTGAGGTGAAAAAAGAAGGAGAGACGTTGGTCATTCCAGTAGCTACTGTTAAATGGGACGGAACACTCAACTACCAACAGATGCTTACGCAGGAAGAAAAAATGACCAATTGGATCCAGGTACGTTACGACCTGGATACACTCAAATTGGTACGCTATTGAGCAGCAGCCCTACGAAGGCGATCATTGATAGCCCTTCCTAGGTTCTTTTCAGGGAGTAATGTAGCATAAATCACCTTCACTGACATTTGGTCTAATTGACGCATCATGCTAAATAGATTTTTGGTAGCTTCTATAAAATCACCAGCAACAGAAAGATTGAGCTGATTTTTTGATGGAACTTCTTTGAGATACTCGCCAAAAACCAATGCTCCGATCTGATGAGGCCGATAGCGGGTCAATAGGGGCTTAATATCGTTTATGAAGAAGGGCTTTATAGGTGCGTAGTGGCTCTTTAGGCTACCGGGTGATTGCGGGTTGGAGGTAGAATGACTTTTTACTTTTACTTTTCCTACAACTTGTTCTATCTTCTCTACACTGATACCTCCTAGGCGAAATATGACAGGTTGGTCGTTTTCAAAGCCAATAATTGTAGACTCGATACCTACTTTACAATCGCCTCCATCTAGAATGTAGGCTATTTTGTCCCCTAGTTGTTGCTTTACGTGGGTAGGTTTGGTAGGACTAATATAACCGAAAGGATTCGCACTGGGCGCTGCCAGAGGAAAGTCTAGGCGAGTTAGTAATTGTAGCGTAATGGGATGGTTAGGGATACGAATCGCTACAGTATCTAGGCCGGCTGTTACAAGGTCTGGAATGATTAACTGTTTGGGGAGTAGTAAGGTAAGCGCCCCTGCCCAAAAGAGTTCTGCCAGTTTTTGCGCCATCGGTGGAAAGTCGACTACCAAGCTTTTCGCTTTTTCTATACTACTGGTATGTACGATAAGTGGATCGAAGGTAGGTCTTTTTTTTACTTGGAAGATTTTAGTGATGCTATCTATATTGAGCGCATTACCCGCTAATCCATAAACTGTTTCGGTAGGAATGGCTACCAGTCCTCCATGGAGAAGAATTTTTTCTGCTTGCCATACATCTCTCCCTATTTGTGCCATAGCTATGAGCGCTAGAGAATCTTCACCTCTACCCTTCTGTTGAGTTGCCTTTCTTCTTCACTTCCTTTTACCGTGATGGGACGAATAGGGCCATATCCTTTGTATTTGATTCTCCTTTGATCGACGCCTTGGCCTACTAAGTAGTTTTTAACAGAGAGTACTCTATCTTCAGAAAGCTTTGTAAGTGATTTTTTGTTACCGTATATTTCTGTGTGGCCTTCTAGACGAATTTCTACTTCTGGATTTTCGTCCATCATCTCTACCAGTTTGTTGAGCTCTGGATAAGAGTCAGGTAATAGCGCAGCGCTTCCTCTACCAAAGTAGATATAATCAAGTCTTAAGGTAGCGCCCTTTTCGAGAGGAATAAGGTAGAAATCTTTCTCTATTTCTGTATACTCCTTTTGGTCAGAAAGGTCGATGCTTTCGCTAGCAGGGAAAAAACCTTTCGCCTCTGCCGTAATACGATAGCTTGACCCTAAATTAAGGATATTTTTGTACTCACCACTTTCGCTATTGGTATTTCCGTTAGCTGCTTTGGTAGCTTCAGGAAGTTTTTCTATGATGATGCGCGCATTGAGTGGTAAGCTACTTTTTTTATTATAAACGACGCCTTGTACTAAGGCTACGGGCTCAGGTTTGTTTACTTCAGAGAGCTTTACACGATAAATATCACTATGAGAGGTATAGTAAGCATATTCCCCTGAAGCTGAAATGGTAAAATAGGCATCCCAGTTGGAAGTATTTATTTCTGTACCTAGGTTCTGTGGTTCACTCCAGTTTTGCCAAGTATCATCTAGACGGCGGGTTACGAAAATATCATTTTTTCCGTAGCCACTAAGTCCCATAGTAGAGTAGTACAAGGTGGTACCATCAGAGGCTAAGAAAGGAGAAGTATCACTTTCGGCTGTATTGACAACCTTGCCAAGGTTTCTGGGGCGACTCCAATTATTTCCTCCCTGATGAAAACTCACGTAGAGATCATTAGCACCATAAGAATCATCCATTTGAATACTTAGTAGTAGCGTTTTACCATCCTGAGAGAGGTAATAAGCAGAGTAATCGCCTAAGTTCTCAAAGCCTTCTACATTGAGTGCTTGTGGCTGCCCCCAGCTATTTCCTACTTTTCTAGAAATAGAAATCCCCTTAATCAATCTTTTAGGAAGATACTTATTATTGAGCAACATAGTCTGCCCATCTGCTGAGATGGAAAAACAAGCATTATGGCCATTCGTGTTGACAGGCGCTCCTAAATTCCTCGCTGCTTCGAAGGTTTTGTCTTCTCTGATGTTTGCTGACCATACATCCTGTTTGTATTCTCTAGTAGCCGTATCTCTTATATTACGTGGATGGCCGTCTCGGGTGAAATAGAGGGTTTTACCATCAGGGGAAATGATGGGTACAATCTCGGTAGAGGAAGAGTTAATAGCAGCACTTAGCTTTTCAGGTTGTGATTTGGCATCGAGTCCTTTTCCTAGATTGATGGTAGCTTTGATAGGTTGAGCGCTTTCAGAGATGCCAATGGCATCTATATAGTTATGACCAGGTACTTTATTGGGCTTTAGCACTACCTTTACTGCTGCTACTTTATAGAGTGTTTTAGGAATAGTGATCCTAAACATGCGCCCTTTGACTTTAGCTAAGTTATTATTCCTGTAGATAATGTAGGCTTTGTTGTATCGATCATAAAGATATACCTGTGCGATGGCTCCTGCATTCCAGTTTTCGGCTACTACTACCTGACGAACCTGAGTAGGCTTTGAAAACCCCACTTTGATATACTCTTCAGGTGAGTTAGCTTCTAGCGGGCTCCAAGCACACGCTGTTTTTTGTATTGCTGGGAGCACATCAGGCTTCCCCAATACTTGCTCAGCGCGATACTGATGATTATTAAACTTGATCATCCTTTCGGAAGAAAAATCTATGACTTTATCAGCCCACTGTACTTCTTGTGCACGTACAGTAATGGATAACAAAGTAAGTAATAGTAGCAATGTTCTATTTCTCATAGGTGCTAAATGAATTGTAGAGGTTTTGAAAGCAGCCCAAATATTAAACCAGTCTCAAAATTACATATAAATTATGGCTTATTCCAAATCTAAATCTTGCTTGAAGGGTGCTTTCTTGGCTACCTCGTAGTAAGTAATGGTTGATAAGCAATCTCATCAATACTTTTGATATACGTATATCTTATATGTAAAGGGTATATTGTATTAATTGCTCATCTTATTCATGGCAAATATATCATTTTTATACTACCTCTGGAAATCTACCTTATCTTTACTCATTCCTTTACCTCTATCGTGAGCCAATGCTGTTTCTGCCCTGTAAGGTACAGGTCATTGTAGGGGCTAACAAACAGGTAATCATAGATCGCTGGAATTTTGTCGGCTCCCCCAAAGTCACTTAAGCCCCATTTACCTCTTCTTTGTACGAGTACGTGTTGCTTATCTATATCTTTAATGAGGTCATACTTAGGTCGAATGACTTCTTTTAGGTCTTGGTTAATCAACCCGACTGATGTACCAAGGTAAGTAAGCCAACGCCCCGAAGGCAACGGCTTGATGTCGTCATAACGAATTTCTACTTTAACACGGTTATACTTGTCTATGAATCCCCATTTACCACGCTTTTTTACCAGTGCATGTCCATTTTTGAAGGCATGCGCATAGCTGTAAGAAGGTTTGATAACAAGTACTTCTCCCTTGTTGATATATCCCCAGTATTTCCCCATTTTGATAGCAGCTAATCCTTCATGAAAAGGTTTTGCACCTGCATAACGAGAAGAAATTCGATGCCTACGCCTTTCGTTGATATACCCCCAAGTACGATTTGCCCTTACGGCTACGAGCCCCTCTGACATCACTCCCATTTCTCTGTAGGTAATATCTCTTATCAATGCTTTTCCTTTTTGGTTAAAGAGGGAGTAATTACCATTTTTATACGCCGTAAAAACGCTGTCTTGTGTGCAGTCAGAAATAGAGATATACTCATCGGGAATGAGTTCATCACCATAGATATTATACAACCCCCAGTAGCTTTTATTCTTAGTTTTAATCAGTCCATTAGGTAAAAATTGAAGCGTCTCTGCAATCACCTTTATTTTCTTTCTATCTATATCCAGTAGTCCTTTACGGGTAGATGATTGAAATACTGCTAAATGGCGACTCAGTAGTTGAAGTTGGTCAAAGACAGGTTCTACTCTCCATTTTCCTTCTCTATTGATAATTCCTACTTTCCCTTTGTGTTTTACAATCGCTAAACCTTTGCTAAAGACAGTTACTGCTTCATACTGAGGTGAAATAACCCATAGAGACCGTGCATCCATATATCCCCAAGCGTCTTCTTTTTTTACCGCAAATAAATCGGTGGCTAACACACGTACAGCTTGGTACTCAATAGGAATAACTAATTTAGAATCGTTGTTGTAGAGTCCCCACTTTGGCGTTCCTTGCTTTATTCTTTTTACTTTTATGAATCCTAGGCTGTCTACGTAAGTGGAGTCGAAGGAGCTGATGACAGGAGTTAAGGCTTCATTGACCACAGTAAATTTTCCTTGTTGCTTTACAACTGCTAGCCCATACTTGAAGGGATAGAATGCCTCATAAGTAGCTTCTTTCAGTACTTCTCCCTTGTGGTTGATCACACCATATTTACCATTTTCTTGAAAACGGAAAAGTTGTGTACTAATAGGTGTTAGGTCTTCAAATTGGTATTCCTCCATCACCTCATTATTGGCATTAATCAACTTCCATCGTGTAAAAGGTAATACAGCAAACTGATGAAAACTCTTTTGGTAAATCTCTTGATAACGAAAGTCAATGAGGGTTTTTCCCCATTTATTGACTACCCCCCATTTCCCTTTCTTTTTTACAATAGCTAAATCATACTGAATGGCTTTTATGGCATCAAAAGCGCCTGTAAAAAAACGCTCGCCTTGCTCGTCAAAAATTTGCCATTGATAGGTGGAGTCTTGCACTACGTAATAGTTATCGTAATTTCTTAAAGCTCTGTAATCTACTGGAATGACCACCACACCTTGGGCGGTGATTACACCAAAGTTGGTATAGACATCGCTAGCGGTATGCTTACTTTCTTTGGCTACAATGAACTGTGTGTACGCATTATTTGCATCTAAGTCTTGATACTGTGGCTTCACAAGAACTTGTCCCTTACTATTAATCAGTCCATATACTTCACGGTCTCCTTGCCGTTTAGCAACAATCGCTACTTTATTTTTAGGGTAATGGATGGCTGTGTATCTAGGGGAAACTTCTACTTTACCTTTCACATTCAATAAACCCCATTTACCCTGTCGTTTATAGGGAATAAGCTTATCGTAAGAGTCGTAAAATACTGCACCGCTTAGGGCTTCTTTATTTTTTTGGGCGTATTTTTCGTAGAATTCTTCATTAGACCACCCAATGTAATCATACTGTGGCTTTACGAGTGTTTTTCCCTTGGCATCAATTAATCCCCACTTTCCTTCTACTACTACTTTAGCAATCCCATTTAAGCTAAAGGGGAGTGCCAAGTCGAATTGTGGTTTTATCACGTATCGTTTGTTGGTAGCATTTACATAACCGTAGAGGCCTGATACGTCTCGAGAGGCTAATAAAATATCACTTTGTGCAACGGCATAGTGTGTTCCTATAAGTATAGGAATGATCATTTTAATTACGGATTTTAATCGCACGAGTTCTTTCTTTATCTTGATATTCAAAGTTGTTTTGGTACTAATGACTTATTTTGGTGTTGTAAAAAGTTGCGCTACAAACTGCATAATCTTCTGAGTACTACCTATCTGTTTTTTTACGTAGGCCTTACAATGTTCTACTACTTGCTGATACATTTTTTTGTGATGATATAGCGCCTCTAGTTGTGTAGCGAGCGCTTTGGTATCTTCTATGGGAAAGCTCACTTTTTGTGTCGTAAGTTCCACAGCTTCCTGAAATTTGCGATAGTTTTTATTTCCAAAGAAAATGGGCATTCCAAAAGTAGCTGGTTCTAGAATATTATGTAATCCCTTTCCGAATCCTCCACCCACATATGCAAAATCGCCATACCTATAAAGTGTAGCAAGCATGCCTACATTGTCAATAAGTAATACATCATAAGTTGCTAAATTAGTATTTTCTCCAATTTCTGAAAAACGGATCGCCTTGTTATTGCACTGATTTTTGAGTTGTATAATTTTCTTTTTGTGTATTTCGTGTGGAGCAATGACGTATTTAAACGGTAGACGGGCTTGCTGTATCAGTGGAAGCAATACTTTTAAGTCTTCTTCCCAAGTGCTTCCTGCGATCAATAGTGGTTGCTGATTTTTGAAGGTTTCTACCAAAGGGAAACTCTTTCCTTGCTGTTCAATGGTTGCTACTCTATCAAAACGGGTATCGCCGCTTACACTTACCTGATGAATATTGATTTTTGCTAATAGTTGTCTTGAATGTTCATTTTGGACAAAAATATGGGTAAAGCATTGGAGCATCGTTCTATGTAGCTGCCCGTATGGCTGAAAGAAAGGCTGACTAGAACGAAAAATAGCAGAAAACAACAAAAGTGGAATATGACGCCGCTGCGCTTCGGTAAGGTAATGATACCAAAATTCGTACTTCACGAAAAAGATCATTTGTGGTCGAACGATCGTTAGTAATCGCTGGGCATTTTTGGCAGTGTCTAACGGTAAGTAAAAAGTATAATCGACTAAATTTTTCTTTTTGATGACTTCATAACCTGAGGGTGAAAAAAAAGTAAGTACGACTACATACGTAGGGTACTGTCTTTTAAATGCCTCAAGTACAGGCCTTGCTTGCTCAAATTCTCCTAGAGAAGCACAATGAAACCAAACCCGTGGACTACCTTCCTGTGCAAGGGTATCTTCTATATGGGTGAGCAATCCTTTGCGCCCTTTTACAAACTTCTTGGCCTTAGGATGCCAAAGTGCTACTATGTTGAGTAGTATTTTGTATAGGTAGATGATTGTATTATAAAGGGCGATGCCCATAGTATTACTTTTTTCTTTTACATAAATAAAGGTTGGGCAATTGCTTACCCAACCCTTTTCTAATTCCTAATAAAGCTTGTCAATACTTAGTGACTTGCTAAATAAGAAGACACTCCTTCTTTAGTAGCTTGCATCGCTTCTTTTCCTTCTTCCCAGTTGGCAGGGCAAACCTCGCCGTGCTTTTCAACATACTGAAGTGCGTCGATCATACGAATCATCTCATCAATATTTCTTCCTAGCGGGAAGTCATTGACTACTTGATGTCTTACGATTCCTTCTTTATCGATAAGAAAACTAGCACGCAAAGCAATCGGTGCGCCCTCGAAAATAGCGTTTCCTTCGTCGTCAAAGTCCATGTAGCCAGGAATAATTCCAAAGTTAGTAGCAATTGTTTTGGCAGTATCTGCAACGATAGGATACTGTACTCCTTCAATCCCTCCTTTATCTTTAGAGGTACTTAACCACGCCAAGTGCGTTTCTTCGGTATCTGTAGAGCAGGCTACTACCGCTACGTTTCGCTTCTTAAATTCTTCCATTTTTTCTTGGAAGGCCCATAGTTCTGTTGGGCAAACAAAGGTAAAGTCTTTTGGATAAAAGAAAAATACTACGTGTTGTTTTCCGATATATTGATCAAGAGAAAAGTCTTCTACAATTTCTTCACCATTGATAACGGCTGGTGATGAGAAATGAGGAGCTTTCTTAAGTACTAACATAATTTTACTTTTTTATGTGAAAAATTTATTAAATGTATACTTGTTAAGTAATTTGAACTTTTTTCTTAGGATTTACTTTTTGTCCGTTGATTTGCAGTTGAAAGTCTGTCATCTCAAAATTATCTATATTCTTCCGCTTCAGAAAAGCCGTGATAAGTGTATGCAGTTCTTTATCTTCAAAGTCAATAATTTCTTGGGTATTGGTACAAAATATATGATTGTGTGTAGAAAGGTTAGCATCGAAGCGCATGGCTCCATCTTCACAAGCCACCTTTTTAATGAGTTGTACTGCTACAAATGCTTCCAGCGTTTTGTATAGCGTTCCAAGCGATAGACTTGGGTTATCTTTACTCACCATTTCGTAAAGCTGCTCTGCAGTAGGATGACCTTCTGTGGCTTGCAATGCTTTGTAAATGACAAGGCGCTGTTGGGTAGCTTTCAGGTTATAAGCCCTTAGTTTTTGCTTAATTTGTGCTAGTGTACTCTCTTCAATCAAAGCTAGATGCTATTTAAGAATAATTCTTAGTTAGTAATTATTACTACAAAGATAGACCAATTTTTATAAAACTGCAATAACGACTATATTATCTTAATGATAAGTTTTAAGATTTGTTTGCCTTTAGTAGCCTTCTTTTCTAAAAAGCCCCTTTTAAGTACTTTCTTCTACATAAATTAATCGTCTTTTATAAAAAAGTATTACCTAGATCAGATGATCAATTACTTCTGTCATTCCCTTCAAATTCTACTGATAATTTCTTTAAACTATCATTTGGCTGTAGAATCTTTTTCTTACCTTTTAGAAGTTTCACGATATGTTAAAATGAATTAGATTTGGAAATTTCTGAGAAGCTCCTATTTTTGGGCAAGTTTTCACAGACGCACGTCTAAACTTTTACTTTTCTTATACTACCTGCTATGGAGAATATTGTCATTATTATTTTTGTTATAGGCTATTTAGCTATTGCCTTTGAGCATCCTATCAAGATTAACAAAACGGCCAGTGCTATTTTAACCGCTGTGCTATGCTGGACAGTCTTTGTGCTCAATAGCGATCATGCTACTTTTTCTTCCATAGGTAGCTATTTAGAATTTGTGAAAGAGCAAGAAGCACTAAATAGCGTGAGGGACGGTATGGAGAAGGTAGAGAAGGAAGAAATACCACTTCTTTTCGTAGAAGAAGGTTTGCTTAAGCACTTGGCAGAAACAGCAGAAATTCTCTTTTTCTTAATGGCTGCCATGACTATCGTAGAGTTGGTAGACGCGCACGAAGGGTTTAGAATCATTACGGATCGGATAAAGACAACCAATGCGGTTTCTCTGCTCTGGATTATCTCCTTGATTACTTTTTTCTTGTCGCCTATTTTAGACAACCTAACCGCTTCCATTGTAATGGTCTCGCTGCTGCGGAAGCTGATAAAAGACCCCATGCAACGAAAGTTTTATGCGGGAGTCGTCATCATTGCCGCCAATGCGGGCGGTGCTTGGTCGCCCATGGGTGATGTAACTACGACGATGCTATGGCTCAAAGACTTTATCTCAGCAGGTAGTATTATCATTACCCTCATTTTACCTAGTTTGGTCTCTTTGGTTGTACCACTTGCTTACCTTTCTTTTACGATGAAGGGTGAAATAGAACGCCCTGATGTAGTAGCTACAGAGGATAAGGGCTACGAGAATATTAATGGTAGTAAAACGATGCTAGTCACAGGCATCTCAGCATTGATCTTCGTCCCTATTTTTAAAACGCTTACCCACTTGCCTCCTTACATGGGGATGATGCTAGGATTGAGTGTTGTTTGGCTTATTTCAGAAATTATTCATAGTGATAAGGACGAAGAAGAGCGCAAGCCTTTTACAGCGGCCAAGGCGCTTTCTCGTATTGATACGGCCAGCATTCTCTTCTTCTTCGGTATCTTGATTGCCATCGGTGCATTAGGCGAAATGGGCATTCTGAAAAAACTTGCTACTTGGCTGGAAGAAAGCATCGGAAACATAGATATTGTAGTGATTACTATTGGAGCGCTCTCTGCCATTGTAGATAACGTACCGTTAGTAGCAGGAGCCATGGAAATGTATGATTTAGCCCCTGCTGGTGACTTTGCGAAAGATGGTAAGTTCTGGCAGTTCTTAGCTTACTGTGCAGGAACTGGCGGAAGTATGTTGATCATAGGCTCGGCTGCAGGTGTAGCTGTAATGGGGATGGAGAAAATAGAATTTGGTTGGTACATTAAGCGTATCTCTTGGTTGGCGCTCATTGGCTATCTGGCTGGTGCAGGTACTTACCTCTTAGAGTTTTATTTTCTATAAGCTAAATGAATGATAAGCAGGGCGGAGAATTAATCCGCCCATATTTCCTTCAGCATAAGCCTTTGATCGGTATTCTACTATAATTGCTTTTCCCGCTCATACCATCAAAAGTAATTTCCCTATACCTTTCTCAGTATTGATCGCTTTTATAGGTGATAGTGCTAAGTAGATTTGTCGCACCTGATTGATAGACTGTAAGTGGTGGGCTCCCTCTCCTAATGCGAGCCTTACTGCAATGACTGTTTTCCAACTATTGGCCTTTACTCGTATGCTATGCGGGCTGTACCTAGCAGGATGGATGTGTGCATAACGCTGTAGGTCTTTTCCTTCTCTTAGTACCCAACGCGATGTATCAGATAATTCTACAACGTGATAGCCTTCGTTTTGATTGAGGTAGGTTATGAAATGTTGTCTTTCGAATAAGTTTCCTTCTTGTAGCCATTGCTTTACTTCTTCAGCGATTGCCCCAATACTAAGCGTACCTGTATAAAGATCCATTTGTGAGGTACCGATTGTTTGTAATAGTTTGGAGAGGTCTTGTACTACCGATGCTTGCAGTATAAAACCTTTTACGTAGCCAAGATGGTGTTTTAAGGGATTCAATAAAATAGGTGGTGCTGCGTTATGCATAACAACGATTTACTAAAAGTTTTTCTATCTTCACACTTTATACTAAAACCCATACAATGATACGATATTGTTACCTTACCCTCTTTATACTAATACAACACTATTGTTTTTCACAAGATGACACCCTTACTCTTGACTATTATCTTCCTGATAATGTTACTTACAACACAGCTATACCAACGCCCCAAAGCATACTTGGTTTTGTTCCAGGCCAGTGGCACGTGAGCCACGACAGGCTTGTCAGTTATATGTATGCCTTAGCAGCCGCTAGTAACCGTGTCACGATAGAAAACCGCGGTAAGACTTTTGAAGAACGCCCACTCATCCTCTTGACTATTACTTCTCCCCAGAATCACCAACAACTTGGTAAAATTCAAGAAGACCACGTAAAGCTCGTTACCAAAGAAGGAAATGACCTCAATACAGCACAAATGCCAGTAGTGGTTTATGAAGGCTTTACTATTCATGGTAATGAACCAAGCGGTAGTAACGCAGCACTGATAACAGCTTACTACTTAGCGGCGGCTCAAGGAGATACCATTGAACAGTTACTCGACGAAACAGTAATCCTGCTCGACCCTTGTATGAATCCTGATGGCTTACAGCGCTTTACCCATTGGGTCAATACCAATAAGAGTCAAAATATTAATCCTGATCCACAAGATCGTGAATACAGCGAAGCGTGGCCACGTGGTCGTACCAACCATTATTGGTTCGATATGAACCGCGATTGGTTACCCGTGCAACTTCCTGAATCAAGGGTAAGAGTCAAAACCTTCCACGAATGGTATCCTAACATTCTTACCGACCACCACGAAATGGGTAGTAATAGCTCTTATTTCTTTCAGCCTGGTGTACCTTCTCGCACCCACCCACTCACACCTACTACTAATCAGGAACTTACCAAAAAGATTAGTTTATACCATGCCAAGGCCTTAGATAAGGTCGGAAGTTTTTACTACAGCGAAGAGAACTTTGATGATTTTTATTATGGAAAAGGCTCTACCTTTCCAGACATTAATGGGAGTATCGGTATTTTATTCGAGCAGGGCAGTTCTCGTGGACACGCACAAAATACCGACAATGGTTTACTTACTTTTCCTTTTACCATTCGCAATCAGTTTATCACCACACTCTCTACCTTAACCGCAGCGCAAGCTTTGCGCGTAGAACTTCTTGATCACCAACAGAAGTTTTATCAAACAGCACGTAATCAGGCGCCTGGTGGGGCTTATGCTTTTGGTAATGAAAAAGATGCGGGTGCTGCTTATCATTTAGCTGAAATACTTAAAAGGCATAAAATTGACGTACACGAGGTAAAAAATGAGTTTAAGGCAGATGGTAAAACATTTAAGCAAGGCTACAGCTATATTGTCCCTAAGCAACAGCGCCAAAATAAATTAATACAGGCGATGTTTGAGCGCCGTACTACTTTCCAAGATAGCTTATTTTATGATATCTCCGCTTGGACTTTCCCGCTAGCTTTTAACCTCGATTTTACAGAAAGTGCTTCGCTGGGCAATGCAGGCGAAGCCATAGACTCTCTCGTAATGCGCACACCTGAAAAGATAGTACAAAGCAACTATGCATATTTGATGGAATGGCACGAATACTATGCTCCCAAAGCGCTTAACGCCATTCTCAACAAAGGATTACGCGCCAAGGTAGCGATGCAACCCTTTACGCTTAGTGAAGTGACCTACGATTATGGTACTATTCTCATTCCTGTGCAAAACCAGGTACTTTCTAAAGAGGCACTCCATCTCTTCTTACAGCAGGTAAGTGAAGAAGCTTCTGTAGATATTCAACCTGTCTCCACAGGTTTGGCAGAAGGAATCGACCTAGGTAGTAATCAATTCAGGGCATTACAACCTGCTAAGGTAGCCTTGGTAGTGGGCGATCGGGTAAACCCTTACGATGCTGGTGAAATTTGGCACTTGCTTGATACCCGCTATCAAATGTTGGTTACTAAGCTAGAAGCAGGTCGTTTAGGACGCTATGATTTAAGCAAGTATACAGACATTATCTTGCCAAGCCAAGCAGCACTTAATGCAGAGGTTACCGATAAGCTGAAAACTTGGGTGCAACAAGGCGGTACACTAATTGGCTATCGGCAAGTAGCTCACTGGCTAAAAGATAACCAGTTGTTGGATATTGAGATCAAAAAATTAGAAAACCCTGCTAAAAACAGACAAGTAAGCTTTGAGCAACGTCGTGATAATGCAGGCGCACAGGTGATTGGTGGCGCTATTTTCGAAGCCAAGCAAGATCGCTCGCATCCTATCAACTTTGGGTATAAGAATGATCAGCTTCCACTGTTTAGAAATACCACCATTTTTGTAGAGGCAGACTCACTCACTTATCGGAATCCTATTCAGTACACAGAAGAACCTTTATTGAGTGGCTATATCAGTACCCCTAACTTAACGCACCTAGCCAGTACGCGTCCTTTTGCCCATAAACGCTTAGGCGGTGGACAGGTTATATTGTTTGTAGACAATACCAATTTTAGGGCTTTCTGGTATGGTACTAATAAGCTTTTGATGAACGCCCTCTTTTTTGGAGACGAGATGTAAGGATACAGCAAAACTAGGGAGTAATGATCACTCCCTAGTTTTATACTACTTACCAGTCTTTTGTTACTTTAAGGCCTTTAATTTTCCTTTTGATCTTCGCTTTAAACTTCTGGTCGGAGAAAAGTGGACAATCACCTAGTCTTAGCTCTTTTAAGTTCTTTAATTCGAAGATACCATGAGGTAAAGCACTTATATTAGATCGCTCAAAGATCAAATGAGTGAGGGCTTCTAATTGCTCAATCCCCTCTGGGATGGTTTCAAAAGCGGTATTCGTGAAGCGTAACCAACGAAGCTGCTTACAACCATAGAGCGATTGAGGCAAGTCCTCTAACTTTGAGCTAAACAGCGAAAATTCTGTAAGGGCTTCTAAGTGGTGCATGGAGTCTGGTAACTGAGGCAGATAGCAATAGTAAATCCCCAGTGTGGTAAGTGCTGTATGAGGGGTAATCGCTACAGTATTGGTTGAAAGATCAACCCCTTCTAGGGATAGATTCGTGACTTGATTAAAGTGATTGAGCACCTTTCCCAAGTCAAGTTTCAGCGCAGGTACTTGGTCTGCCTTAGGGCGGGCTATTTTGAAAGATAGCTTTTTTAATGTTTTAGGCAGTTGCAAGAGCGTCTCGGTCATTTTTCCTCCTCTTACTTCAATTTCAACCTCCTCCAAAGCAGTCAGGTGTTGTAAGGAGGCATCTATAGGAAATGTAGCGTCTTTTGGTAAGCTAATGTTTTTAAAGAATAGTTTTTGTAGGTTTTTGAGTCCTCCGATTATTGCAGAAATACCTTGTAGCTTGCCTCTCTTTATGATTAAGGTATGGAGCTTTTGCAACTCACTTAGGGTAGTAGGTAGCTCCTCGATAGCGGTATTTTCTAGTTCTAGATGGGTTAAGTTTTCAAGATCGCTCAAGCGACTGGGTAAGCTTTTTATACCGAAGCCTTCTACATATAAGAAGCGAAGATTTTTGAGCTTTGTAATACTTAAAGGAAGGGCTTGGATGTTATTCCCTATCTTTAGGTGCAGTTTTTCTAAGGTGGTAAGCTGATCGAACTGATCAGGAAGTTCCTTCAGATTGTAGCAATCTATGGTCAGTTCTTTTACCACATCTGCTTTAAACAAGCTTGCAGGTAAAGTATTCAAGTTGAATTCATTAATCTTGATGGTTTCTTTTCCTTTGTATTCTTCCTCGTCCGAGGCTTCTTCTAGGGTAATGGCTTCTTTGGCATTACTTACAATAGTGGCATTTGGAAAGGCTTCCATCAGGCGGCGTATCATCGCTGTATCACGATCCAGTTCACTTTGTAGGGTAACTACTTTCTTTATGTTAGGCAGTTCAAAGAAGCTTTCGGGCAAGGTAGCGATATCTGTATAGGTCAAGTCTAACTCCTCCAAACAAAGTAGCTTTTCCATCGCAGGGAGGGTTTTTAGGCCATAATTTTGGCTCAAATTGAGCACTTTCAACGTTTTGAGCTCTCCTATGGAGGCTGGAAGAGCAGTAAGCTTATTATCTTCTAGGTTAAGTATCTCTAATTTGGGCAGTTTACCAATAGTAGTAGGTAGTTCTTTTAACTGTTGATGCGCTAAATGGAAGGCTGTTACTTCTTTCAAGGGCGCTATATTATTGAGATAAAAGCGTTCTATTTGATTAGTGTACCTCGACTCCCGCCAACTATTTACGCTTAATTTTCCATTCAGCATCAGTTCTTTAGTGATAAAAGGGCAACCTTGTGGCCAGTTGGCAATTACGCTTATTTTTACATAGTTTTTTAATTTTTCCCATTTTTGAGGCAGTTTGGCCAAAATACGTAAAGAAGCTCCCCCAAGGCTTTGTATGAGTCGTTTGTATCGCTTTTCAACGGCCAGTGCTAAGTCTTTATCTGACTTCATCATTTTAGAAGCAATCGTAATATTAGATGCCTCCCAAGTCTCTATTAATGCATAGAGCTTTTCTTTGTCTGTTTGTTCCATGTTTATTTTTCCTCTTAGAAAGGCAACTTAGCGGCTTACTCCTTTAGATAAGGCATTAGTAAGTATCTCTTCCGTAGGTCACTTGCATATTATGGAAAAAGTGAAAGGTAGTTGTACGGGCTTGGATATCGAACTGAAAGTTATGCTGGTCTTTACTTCCTGCATTTTTCACAACAAGGTCTACGTGTTGTTCTCCTTCTGGTAAAGCCATGCGTGTGTAATAAATACTATGTGGAATGGTTTGCCAAGCTCTTGTATCAGCTTGCTCAGTGAACTGTGCAAACAACCCGACAGCAGCACCTAGTCCTTCATTTTCTTGTCGTATTTGGTATTCGGCCGCTTTTTTAAGGGCGGTACGTAGGAGTGATTCGGCCAGTTCTTTTCCAATTCGTTGCTTCAAAGATTGAAACGCCAAGTTATTGACATTTTGTCCTAACTCAAGCGATTTCTGCTGTCCTTCCCACTCCAAAAAAGCTTCTTTAAAGTAAGCAGGGCGTTCCACATATTTGGGCAGTACTACCCTCACTACATCTAAATTACTCAAACCACTGGAGCGGTAGTCGTCTGTACTTAAATTAAAATCGAAATGACGACGAAAGTTTTTGTTATCAAATTGGATATGCCCATTGCGTTGTGTAAAGACAAAATCAAGAGATACCTCTGTTTTCTTGGGCCCTAATCCATTGTGCCAGAAGAACACTAAGTAACCCTTTTCACGATCAATGGGCTCATAGATCTTTTCAAATTGCTTTTCGTATTGCGCTCGCTCTTGTGGAAAACCAGCCAGATGGGCAGTTCTTATCAAATCTACTTTGAGCTGTTCGGGAACTTCCACACCAAACTGTTCTGTATAGCCTTCTTCAAAGACGTTCAAGGCATTTCTATAGGCGATAAAGGCATTATTATAGTCTCTGCTAGCATCATAAATAATCCCCATCAGCACATTGACAAATGCATCTGCCCGATAGTATTTCTCAGATTTGTACTTATCGCCTAGTGCAAGCAGTTTAATATTCATCCGTTTGCATTCTACCAAGGCTTTCTCAAAGTCGTTCGTTTTTAGGTAAGAAAGTGCTTTGTAGTAATGAATCATTAATAGTTCGAAGTCTTCTCCTCTGTAAGGAGCCACATTTGGATTCAAAATAATAGAAGCAGCTTCCTGAAAATAGTTGCGACTGTAGTTATCGCCTATTTCGTAAGCTCTTTCAAAACTCAGATTGGCTTTCTCGTAGTTACCTGTCATAAAAGCGGCCGTACCTAAATTAAGGTAGTAAAGAAGTTTACTGTTTTTACGGGGGCTTTTCTTATCTTTTTCAAGAATCTCGACGGCTTCTGCGAAGTTTCCTTTCTCAAACGAGCGATAAAATTGCTGGTTACGCTCATAGTAAGTCATACAACTACTCTGTAAGCAGAAGAGCGTTATTAAAAATAATTTCAGGAGAAGGTACTTCATAGTTTCAACGGTAAAAAGCAGTACGAAGGTAAAAAGACAGTTGGTAGCTATAGGAAAGCGACCGAACTAGTTTTTTACGTACTTTTTGATTTTCTTTTCACCAATCCAAACCAGTTCGTTGGTCTCGATGTCAGCTAGCTCCAAGTTGACTTGGTAGTATACTACCTTTCTTTTACCTTCTTGGTCTACAATAGAGTTGATGTTGCCAAACATCATAAAGTCAGCACCTAGTTCTTTTCCCCATTTCTTTTGGGTATCTGGCGAAGCAAACTCTTGTTGTTCAGCGCGTTCTTGACGAAGTTTCTCTCTCAAGGTGCTATTTTGTACAATACGGATTTTTTGAGATTGGATAAACTCTTTCTCTATGTCTTTGATGAACGTTTGGGCATCGATATGCTCATGGGTTTTATTCTGTACCATCCCTACGATCATCACAGGTTGCTTATCCTGATCGAACATGAAGTTTTTGAGCCACACGTGTTCTAGGGCATCTTCGGTCATTTTTTCGGCTACTTGCCGAGAATCTACATCGTTCCATCGTCCACTTAAGTCAATTTGCTCGTTGGGGTCGATGCGGGTTACCTGTTTTTTAGTACAGGCTGAAAAAAGTAAGCTTGTAAAAATAAAAACGAAGTAAAGGGATTGAGGGATTTTCATAAAGATATAATTTCAGTGTTATAGCGTTTATCTTAAAACTTAGCTATGAGTCTTAAGTTCAAAAATCTTGCCGACAGCGCATTAGGAACCGCATATTGTTGATCTGTAACGTCCTGTATCCATGTGTAAGAAATAACGTTTTCCACTCCCAACAAATTCAATACATCTAAGCCAATCCATAGTGACTCAAGCAGCGTTTTCCCACCTCCCAGACGAACATTATCTATAAACTTCGAAAAGCCAATATCAACGCGCCTGTAGTCTCTACCAGAGAAGGCAGAACGAAACTCAGGTTCATTAGGAACACTGAAGGGAAGGTTGGTAGCCCATAATAGATTGAGGTTCATGCGCCAAGTAGGATTACTAGGTAGGTGGTCCTCAAAGTAGACACCCACATTAAGCCGTTGATCGGTAGGGCGACGAATAAAACCTTGTTCATCACCGAGTACATCTTCTTTGGTTTGTAATACGCCTACGCTTATCCAAGATTCCGTCCCTCTAATGAACTCGCCGTGCAAGCGGGCGTCAACGCCCCATACGTAAGCCACTGCATTATTATTGGCGTAGTACCTCAATCGGACATTGTCTACATCATAAGGAACTACATTGTCTAAGTCCTTGTAGTAGGCTTCTGTCACGAGCCTGAAGTTTCTATTGCCGTACCATTTGAAGACATAATCCATACCAGCAATGTAGTGAATGGCTCGTTGCGCTTTTAAGTCTTCATTTACTTCACCTTGGAAATTACGCAGCTCTCTGTAAAAAGGTGGTTGATGGTATACTCCAACGGCTGCCCTTAATACAATATCTTTTTTCCAGCGAGGTCGGATGGCGTATTGTACCATAGGACTTACCCATAACTCTTGGTTGAGACTCCAGTATCCGATACGCACGCCATACGTGAGTGTTTGTAAAGAGTCGATAAAGAACTGATGTTGCGCATACGCGGCAAAGCGGTGGGTATGCAGGCTATTTTCACTGTTGATACGCTCTGTAATGGTTACAAAGTCGGCAGAGTCTAAGAAGCTATATTCATCCAGTACATCTTCGATGCGTTCATTGGTATAGCGTCCGCCAAAGCCAATGATGTGACGTGATCCTACGCGCCACTCGGAGCGGTTCTCGGCTGCCCAAATAGTGGCATCTAGCTTGTTTCGCTGGTAGGTATAGTTAGTACCAATGCCTATCGTGGTAGCACATTCATTGAAGCCGGGTGTTCCAAAAGCATTATTTACCTCACATAAGCGATATCCTCCCTCTACATCGGCGTATTCTCGCTCGGTAGTTTGCATATAAGAAGTAATCAGCTTGGTAGTGAAGCGATCTGAGAAGCGATGGGTAAGTTTCAGTCCGTTTTGGGTGGTTGTATAGTTGAGTTGCTCCTGTCCTATATAGGCGACAAACAAACGTAGCCTTCTAGCTAACGTTCCAAAACTCGTCTCTCGGTTTTCTGGATTGACGAGGTACTCATTGCTAGCATATGAAGTAAGTAAGCCGATGTCTGTTTTACTGGATAGCTTAAAGTTAAGATAGCTTTGTATATCAATAAACTGTGGTAAGTACTCGCCTTCCACGGGTAAGGTACCAAGCAGGTAACGAGCACTTTTACGGCGTGCCCCCACCACATAGCTCATCTTATTATTAAGCGCGGTACCTTCTACGTGAGCCATATTATTGAGAATACCCAAACATACAGAGCCACTAAACTCGGTGGGCTCTTTGTACTGAATGTTTAGTACGCTAGAGAGCTTATCGCCGTACTCTGGTCGCCAGCCACCCGTAGAAAACTCTACGCTACTTACTAAATTAGGATTGACAAAGCTTAAGCCTTCTTGCTCGCCTGCTCTTACCAAAAAAGGTCTGTACACCACAATATCGTTTACATAGACAAGATTTTCATTATAGTTACCTCCTCTTACGGAGTAGGTAGAAGAAAGCTCGCTGTTGCTTCTAGCACCCAATGTGGCTAGGATCATATTGAAATCACCGAAAGCCGAAGGCATGGCTGCTACCTTTTTGGGGTCTATTTTAATGAGGCTTACTTCATCTCGTTTCAGGCTATCTTCCCGTCCTCGGATTTCTACTTCATCTAGGGTACCACCTTCTAGGCGTACATCGAGCTGCTTGACTTCATTGGGAGTGAGTGTAACTGCTATTTTCTTGGTCTGATAGCCAGTAAAGCGAAACACCAAGGTGACAGACTGATCGGCAGGGATCTCCAGTGTATACTTTCCTTGGGTATTGGTTGTTGTTCCCTGCTGTGTACCTTCTATGAGTACAGTAGCTAAGTCTAAGGGGGTATTATCTTCGTCGGTGATAGTTCCTTGAAGGGTGGCCTTTTGGGCTTGTACTACTTGAGTGGTACAAAGTAGAAGTAGCCCAACCAATAGATGTTTCATTAATCTTGTTTTCCTAACAAATATGGCTACCAATATACACAAAGGAAGATAGAGTAAAAAGTAAAAGAAGGTTTCATGTCAGCCGAAGCACTTTTTTCTGCTGAACAGGTGTTTTCTCCTTTACTTATTTCTATAAAGTAACCCTAACAGGCAGTGTCATATGTACCCTTACCAATTTTTCCTTATACGAAGCAGGTTCTCATTTCGGGCTATTTTTTAAGATGTGTATTGCCTCTTCATTGTAGCCCTCACCCATATCAATGATGATCTTGAACTGTCTAAGGCGTACATCTTTATTAACTACATACTGTATTGCTGCTATTGCTTCCTTTTTTGTTTTTTAGCAGCTACTAGGTATGCGACAGCTCATAAAGTCGATATAAATAGAGTAGTTGTTTTGCTATAGCAAGATTATATAATTCTTATATAGTAAAGTAATCAATCATCTGGCTTTACTTAGGCAATTTAAAGTAAACAGGCTGGGTCATACGCATACGTACAGTTTTCCCTTCGTGTTCAGCAGGTATCCATTTGGGACTGTTCTCGAGTACACGAATGGCTTCTTCATCACAGCCGCCTCCAATACCTCTTACCACCTTTACTTGTTCAACACTGCCGTCTTTGTTTACAATGAAACTTAGAAATACCATTCCTTGTATATTGTAAGTTTTGGCTCTTTCTAGGTAGTTGATATTCTCTGCTAAGTACGTTTCTAAGGCTTGCGCTCCCCCCGGAAACTCAGCTACTTTTTCTGCATGGGAAAAGATCGGAGGCTTTGTTTGTGCTTGAAGAGAAGTAAAGGCTAAGAGTAGTAAAATAACTAATGTAAAAGCGTTAGTGTGAAAGGATTTCATGAATAGATATATTATTAATCTGGTTTTCTGACAAATATAGTTACTATGCACATATAAAGAAAATATCATAAAAAAATCAAAGCGGCTTTCAATTTATCTATTTTAGACGCTCTTTTTACAGCGTAAATACCGAAGATATTTCTACACGTACTCTTACGGGCTTACTATACTGGGCAGCAAGCTCCCATTTGGGGCTTTCTTTCGGCAATCGCAGGGCTTCTTCATCACCACCAATCCATTTCTTCGCTTTGATCTACTCACGCTCCTCTTAAAAATCAGGCTTTGCCCTAGTTAATCTATGGATACCTTTAACTATTTATCAACGAAGTATAAACTTAATTGGTACCGTCATACGTACCCTTACAATTTCACCTTTATGCTCAGCCGGTATCCATTTGGGGCTATTCTTCAGTACACGTACGGCTTCTTCATCGCAGCCACTTCCAATCCCTTTTACTACCTTTATGTCAGTGATGCTTCCATCTTTGTTTACAACATACTGGAGGAAAACTGTGCCTTCGACACCCATTTTCTTCGCATTCGATGGATATTGAATTTCTCGGGACAGGTATTGATAGAAACGCTCCATACCACCTGGAAATTGGGCTTGTTTTTCTACGAGTGTTAATACTTTACTTTCCGTTTCTTTCCTTAACAAGATTTCCATTGGTGTTTTAGCACTTTCTTCTGTTACACGAACCACATAGTTCTCTAAAGTATACTTACTGGCGGTAACAATCAATACTATTTTCCTGTCTTTGGGTACTTCTACTGTAAACGCTCCCAAGATGTTGGTTGCTGCCATGGGTTCAAAAAAACCTTTTACCATTACCTGGGCGTCAGATACAGGTAGTTGCGTCTCTTTATCTAATACTGATCCTTTTAACGTTATTTTCTCTGCCTTTTCCCAGTAGGTTTCTGAGGGCACTTGTGGGGTAAGCTGTATTTTTAGTTTCTTTGGCTTATTCACTAATCGTGTTTCTTCGAAAAAACCTTTTTTGGTGATGGTTATTTCTTGCAGGGCGGGCGCTATCTCAATGACAAACTTTCCTTTATCGTCTGTTTTTACTTGTCCTTCTTTGGTAATAATACTTACCCCGCTCTCAGGTGCTTGGGTGTCGAAGTTGTAGACTTTTCCTTTTAGTTTCTTGAGTTTTACTTGTGCGTTGAGGGGAGTAATGACTATACCTGCCAGCCCTAAACAGATTAGTGTGTTTATAAGTTTTCGTTTCATTATTTACTAGAGTCTCTTGTTTCTCGGCTATAAGACTACCCTTTACAATAGCCTATTTTGGCTTCGAAACTACACGTATTCAATTCGAAAACAAAGTTTCATATAGACAAAATATCATTTATTAGTTAAGCTGTCAGGGCTTACTATTGGGTAGTAAGAACTTGACTAGTACTGTTTACCCTTACTGGTCTATGATATTGTAGGGCAGGCTCCCATTGGGAGCCATTTGTTAAGCACCCGTATCACCTCTCCATCGCAGCCTCCACTAATCCCTTTTATTACCTCCTACAATTTTTTATTTTCTGTGCGATTATACAGGTAGGAATAAAAGCGTTATCAGCCCTGAGGTAAATTCAAAAATCATTCTTGTGTCAGTGTTATACTTATTTTATCGGATTCTTCGTGTAGTTAGGTTTGTATAAATTCACCCTGCCATGTCTAATTATCACAAGAGACCGAAAGAATGGTCGTGTTTGTGCTCTCCATAAAGTAAAAAGCCTTATCGGATGGATAAGGCTTTTTACTTTCTTTATCTATAATATTTTCAGATTACTTATCTACGTAGTGTAAACTTGATCGGTACAGTCATACGCACCCTTACAGGTTTGTGGCGTTGCTCTGCGGGTTGCCACTTAGGGCTATTTTTCAATACACGAACGGCTTCTTCGTCGCAGCCACCACCAATGCCTCTTACTACCTTAATCTGCTCAATACTTCCATCTTTGTTCACGACAAACTGTAGGAAAACTTGGCCTTGAATATTTTGTCGCTTTGCTTGGTTAGGATACTTAATGTTTTTCTCTAAGTACTTGTAAAAAGCTTTCATCCCTCCAGGGAAACTCGCTTGCTTTTCTACCAAGGAGAAGATTTGTTGAGGGTCTTCCTTAGGAGGAGCCGTCACCTTTACAGGGGCGGTTACCTTTACGGGTTCTGAACTTGTGATAGGAGGTGTTTCTTGTTCTTGGTCTTGCAACTTTACTTCTTTTTCAATTTCTTCTTCATCGGGTACTTCGATGAGTTCAGGTTCTTGTACTACAGGTTGTGGTGGGGGTGGTGTAAATACCGTGGGAGGAATCTCAATTTGTGCTTCTTCGTCGGGAATCATCATGGCCACTTCTATAGGCTCATCATCTATCTCATCGTATGTTTTCCATTCAAAAGCAACCGTTACCATTAAAAGAGCAACTACTAGGCCTGCCGTCCAGAAGACAGGCATCTGTCTTGAGGTGTCAATTTCCGGATTTTTCTTTGGTTCCATAAATAGTGATATATGTTTTAATTTTTTATTTACTAAACGAGTGTACTTCCAAATATAACAAAAATAACGCCAGCCGTCAAATCATCTTACTTTCCAGTAGTTATAACCTGTATACTACATAAAATAGTAACCAGCCTAGGCAAGTCCCTGCCACGTTGGCCGCAAAGTCACTCCAGTCGAAGTGCCGCCCTGGAATCAACTGCTGTGCGGCCTCTAACCCTGCTCCATAACATATACTGATTACTAGGGTGGCTTTCACGGCGTTGAAACGAAGGAAGGCAAAGGTATTTTGTTTAATAAACCCAATGATCATTAACAAGGTCAGTATAGCAAAAATCAGCCCATGCATAAGTTTATCGCTATAGTTGATCTGTGGTATCTGCCTACCTGGTAAGAGCGTTGCTATGGCTATAAGACTAGCCCATAGTAGGGTAAAGAGGTTATATTTTAGAAACATGTGGAGTTACGCTCCTACCATCTCTTTATAAGCCTCGGCAGACATCAGAGATTCAATTTCACTAGGGTCTTTCATTTCTATCTTGATCATCCATCCCTTTTCATAAGGGGCACTATTTACTAATTCAGGTTCTCCTGTTAGGTCGTCGTTAAAGGCTATAATCTTTCCAGAAATGGGCATGAATAGATCAGATACTGTTTTTACAGCTTCTACCGTACCAAACACTTCGTTCTGATCGAGTTCTTCTTCTACGGTTTCTACTTCTACGTATACAATATCTCCCAGTTCTTTTTGAGCAAAGTCAGAAATACCTACATAGGCCACGTTGTCTTCTACACGAATCCACTCGTGATCTTTAGAGTATTTAAGGTCGTCGGGAAAGTTCATAAGTATAGGGTTATTTAATAGTTGAAAATTAAGTTAGCAATTTAATAAAGGATTAGGAAAAGTGAGTGTATTAGGTTTATTAATTTCAGTATATCTTTTAGAGCTTCGCTGCGGTTGCCTCAAATACCTTGTACCATTTAATATTTTTTCCACTTCGTTTTCCAAGCCGTACAATTATAATATTTTTTTGGGGGTGTACAAAAATGAACTGCCCATGTAAGCCATTCGTAGTGAAGTTCCCTTTTTTGGAAGTAAACCACCACTGGTACTGCTGGTACCAGGTATTTCCTCGTGTAGTATCCGTTACATCTGTAGTTTTCTCTATCCAAGCTTCAGAAATAATTTGTTTTCCTTGCCAATTACCTTTCTTCAAGTAAAGACGCCCAAACTTAGCGTAGTCGATGGCACGTGCGTTCAAGCAGCAAAAGGCTTTTTCTAGGCCATTTTTTTTACGGTCTATGCTCCAAGAGGCATCGTATTCCATACCCAACGGGGTCCATATTTTTTCTTGTAAATAGTTGGTCATGGTTTGCTGCGTAGCTCTTTCAAGTATCAGTCCTAGTAGCTGTGTATTGAGACTGATATACTCGAACTTTTCTCCTGGAGGATAGGCAATTTTTAGGTTCTTGAGAAGTCTTCTTAGGTTTTTACCGTAGTACAATCTAGCTACGTGGCTAAAAGGGGAATAGTATTTTTCTTTACTCTTAATACCAGAGGTCATTTGTAAGAGATGTTCGATGGTTATTTTTTCGAAATCGCCGTTGTCTTTGAGTTCAGGAATATACTTTGTGATAGGCTCCTGTACACTCTTGATGTAGCCTTCGTCGACAGCAATACCCACAAGCGCTGATACATAAGATTTACCAGTAGAGAAGGAGGCTACAATAGAGGAGTCTGTGTAGTCTTGAAAGTATTTTTCATACAAGAGGGTATCATTTCTAATTACCAAGAAAGCAACAGTAGGTGTTTCTTCTAGCAATTTGGTAAGTGAATCGGTGTCGAGTTGATTAATGCGTGTACTAGTGGACGTACGCTGATGAAAGTAGAAGGGAGCTTCGCTTTTTTCTAAAGGCCTGGAGGGGAAAATTTTATAATCGGTAATATCTGAGAAGTTATACCATATCATGCGAGAGAAGGTACAACCCTGTAAGCTGACAAGTATAAGCAGAAAGAGATAGGTACGTAAAGATAGACAAGGCATTGAAAAAAGTTTCAAGTAAACACTGCTCATTATAAGAAAAAACGCTTTGAAATAAAAATGGGCAGCCACCTAACCTTGTGGCTGCCCGCGACATTGGCAGGAATCGAACCTACAACTTCTGGATGGGAACCAAACGTCTTCACCAATTAGACGACAACGTCAATAACCGTATTTTACTACGATTCTCATCTTTTTAATACCTTACTACATACCGTTTCACAACCCGCCCTTGCTCTGCCACTGAGCTACGCTCCTATTTAAGACTATTAGGTAGTAGGAGCGGAAGGGATCGAACCTTCGACTCTAGGCTTGTAGGCACATAGGGACACCAAAGATGTCTTAAGCTAATGCTATGGAGCGAAACGCTTAGGCTTACTTTGCTCAATTGTGCCACTGCACAGTTAAGCATTTATAAGGCTCATACATAAGACTGAAACTATCTCCAATAGAGTTGTAATGGCTATTGGTGGTGTTTAGTTCCTGCGTTTGGCGTTCCTTCAAAAAATTTTAGGCAAAAACATCTTGGTGAATAAAGGTAAAGAGCTCTTGAGAAAGTTTTACATTGTTTACCTCTACATTGTTGGCTTTAGCGCGCGCAATTTTTACGGCTTCTATCAATTGCTCAATACGCTCTACCATCGTATTTTTCTGTGTGGAGGTCACCTTACCTGAATAGTAAATGGTCTCATATTTTCCTACTTGGAGGTCTAGGTTCAGCAACTCTGTTTGAGCAGGATGTTTCTCTGTTGCCTCATATTTTACAATTACTTTAGGGCGCTTTACACTTCTAAACTTCACCTCTTCTTCTGTTTTATATACGCCATTTTGATCGTCAAAAACCCATTTTTTGGTAGCATCTAGCGTAGGGATCGCCCGGTATAACTCTAGTACCTTGTTGAGCTGTGCCTCTAGTGCTAGTAAAGAGGTAGCCGCGTAGGTACCAAAATTTTGTTCGCCCACTATAAGTTCAGCCTTTGCGGTGTTGGAAGCATTGGTTTCTTCTTTAGAAAGGGTTGCATCTAAAGCTTTGGCCACCTCTGCCAAAGATTCTTCAAGCGCCTTTTTCACGGTAGTAACCATTTCTTTCGTCTCGTCAGGAATCTGCTCTGCATCCTCTTCCAGTGGCACGTATTTTTTGATCATGCCATCGAAATAAGGATCATATTTAGTGAAAATTTTCTTGGTCTCTCCTATTACTTGGTTTGCCTTACTCTTGCGGTCTTGTTCTACTGCTAGTAGCTCGTGTAGTTTATTGGCCATTGCTCAATTGTCTCTGGTTAGTGTATACAAAAACTTCTCTGTAAAAAGGTACAGAGAAGTAAAAATACGAAATTATAGTTTTAGCGCAAGCTAGGTTTACATCGTCGTATAGTCTACGCGACGGTTCAACTCTCTTCCATCTTTCTCGTCGTCATTACTGGCAATGGGCTTCGCAGCTCCGTAGCCTACAGCTTTGATACGATTGGCTTCTATGCCTTTATCAATAAGGTAATCTACTACTTTTTCAGCCTGTGCTTGTGTTATAGCTTTACTTTTCCCAGCAGGATAAGAGTTGTCAGTATGCGCACCAATCTCAAATTGTGTCTCTGGGTGTTGTCTGATTAGTAAGTAAAGCTGATCCAGTATTTCTTTCGATTCTGGAAGGAGCTGTGTCGTATGGTTTGTAAATTTCAAATCCCAAAGTACCACCCGTTTGTTGTCTTCAGGTAACGCAAGCGTACTTTCAGTAAGTAAGTCTTCGTCTAGTGGTTTAGGAAGCGCACTAGCTGAACTAGCTTGCTCAGCTACTGTATTATTGGCGGGTACTTCTACACTGGTTTCTTCTGGCACTTCTTCGATGACTTCATCTTCTAAGACTTCTTGTTTAAAGAGTGTATTTGATAAGGTTTTTTCTTTTTCTTCACCCATCGACATAGCCCCTGGAATAGTCTTTTGTGAAGCGGAGGCAATAGGCTCTTGCGCTCCTCTATTGAGGTCAATGATTACGTGTTTTGCTACCTCTTGCGACTCCTCCGTAGCAGCCGGAATCATTACTTTCAGTGTTTGGTAAGTAGAATCTTGGTAAACTACTTTCAACAGGTATTCTTTTTCAAAATCTTGTCTAAAGTTAGTACCAAACAGACCTTTATTGATTTGGTTAAGATTTTCCAGTTTGATGTCCAATTCTTCATCCATCAATACTACCTGTGCGTCAAGAGGATTATCCTCTGTATCAGTCACTTTTACTTTCAAAAGTACCTTACTCTGGTAATCTTCTGACTTCTGGCTCACCCCTTGTATCTCTACTTTCTCTAAACTGAGAGAAAGCGTCTTCTCTACTTCTTGTTTACGTTTGGTCATAGCGGGCACTTTGATACTCTCACTATTAAAGCGTATGGTATTGACGTTACCTAGTAACATATACTCTTGTTCAGTCTCGTTTTCTACAAAGGTTTTGTATACACCTTCTCCTATACGTTCTAGGGTTTGTCTCTCACCTGTCTTTAAGTTTTGCAGCCAAATCTTTACATCAATTGGGCGTTGCATTTTATCCAAAATAATAGCTTTGAGTAAAATAGGATAGCGTTTATCTGCCAAACGAGGATACTCCTCTTTCTTTTTCTGTGCGCTGGTAAGTACAGAAATTAGACAGCAGCCTATAAAGGCTAATGCGGTTAGTCGTCTCATAAAAATTAGGGCTTCGTTAAGATATCAGTCTCGCAAAGATAGGGATAAAGTATGCGAAAAATTAGGTTTGATCTTTTATCTTTATGTTAAGAATAACAGCATATAAAAGTTACTAAAAAGACCCTTCACTTGAAGGGTCTTTTTTATTAGGACAATCACTTTTTTACCTTATTTTTAAGAACTTATACTTATCTTCTCTGGCTGTTTTTCTTCTATGGTGGGCTTTCCAATAATCAGGCGGTTACTCTTATCGTAGCTAAAGTAACTCGTGATCCAAGTGATCAATACTTGTACTCTCTTTTTAAAGCCTACTAAGAAAATAAGGTGTACAAACATCCAAGCGAGCCAAGCAATAAAGCCCTTCATTTTTAAGCCTTTCATATTCACAACGGCCTTGTTACGTCCTATAGTGGCCATAGAACCTTTGTCGAAGTATTTGAAAGGGATAAGGTCTATATCGCCTTTGATCATCCTGATAAGATTTTTCGCTAAGTTACGACCTTGCTGCATCGCAGGAGGTGCCATCATAGGATGTCCTTTAGGTGTTTCATCGGTAATTATGGCGGCTACGTCTCCTACAGCAAAGATATTGTCATAGCCTACTACTTTATTGAACTCATCTACTTGTAGGCGGTTTCCTTTCACCATATTAGCTTTTTCTAAGCCTTTAATAGGCACCCCTGATACGCCGGCTGCCCAAATCAAAGTACGGGTAATAAGTTGCTCTCCTGAATTGAAGGTAACGGTATAGCCGTCATATGATTTTACAGAAGTATTAAGCCTTACATCTACCCCCATCTTCTTGAGGTCTTCATAAGCTCTTTCAGAAGATTCTTCTGCCATAGCGGTGAGTAGGCGTGGTGCTGCTTCAATTAGGTGAATATCCATCTCGTAAAAATCCAACTCCTTATAGTCTTTTGGAAGTACGTGCTTTTTCAACTCTGCCAGTGCCCCAGCAATTTCAACGCCTGTAGGGCCACCACCTACTATTACATAATCTATTAAACTATTCTTTTTTTCGTCGTCGTCAGTAAGCAGGGCAAGTTCAAATTGCTTAATAATTCGATTGCGTAGTAGAATAGCATCCTCAATGGTTTTAATGGGAAGTGAGTTTTTCTCTATATCTTCTAAGCCATAGTAATTGGAATCTGCTCCAGTAGCGATGACCAAATAATCATAATGGAGCCCACCAATGGAAGTCTCTAAGTATTTATCATCAGGATTGATTTGAATGACTTCTCCAAGCCTAAAGTAAAAATTACGTAGCTTCCCAAACGCTTTTCTAAAGGGATACACAATAGAAGCAGTCTCCAAGCCAGAAGTAGCTACTTGATAAAGTAAAGGTTGAAAGGTATGATGATTTTGCTTATCGAATAGCACTACCTGCGCATCAACTTTTTTCAAGGCCTTAATGAGTTCTAGACCACCAAAACCGCCTCCAATCACTACGATGCGGGGCTTATCTGTGTCTGGGATACGTGTCGAATTGGTCATCATTACTTCTTGGATTTAGTGTGAAGCACCGTCACAAATTGATAGGTTGTAACTGCGCCTGATACTTTCTTTTCTTACAATAAAGAACAATAAACCAAGCCATTAGTTATAAAAAACCACTATATTACTACGAAAAACTTGTATAGTACAAGCCTCATCGCTTTGAAAAAAAACGATGGTTATTTAAGCTTTTTCCTTTGTAAAACGCCATAAAAACATCATTATGACAGCACCCCTGATGACGACCCAACGGTACATAGGCTTCGTGATCCCGTCCTTTTATTTTTCTCTCGCGCCACTTCTTCTTCTCTTCCTTCATTTGTTTGAGCTCTTCTTTTGTAAACTTAATGTCGATCAGTTCATCTAAATTAGGCTGACCAGCATCTACCCAAGCCGTGTACCAGTAATCTGCCACCATCTTTACAGAAGCACGCATACGTCTTTCTACTTGCCCATCAAGCTGTTCGTGAAAAGCTTTAGAAAACTCCCGAGAGTAGTTCTGTATGGTGCGTCCATTTCGTTCCTCAAGCGTATATTTTTTATTAGCAGCAAAAGCCTCTGTTAGTTCTCTTTCAAATCGGAACACGGAATCGAGTGCTTCGTGTGCCTCAGTGACCGCTTGCCAAGCCCTTAGCTGTGCATTTTCTACGTAAGCAGCCTGCCCCACAAAGTAATTGTAATCGTCAGAAAACAGTTCGGGTAAGCGCGACTCCCAAAAACCGTGGATACCTCGTTGGCCTGTCAACTGTCCATTGTAGTTTACCGTAGTATGAAGCGGTACATTGGCGTCCGCAATGTAATGCCCTATGTCAGCGCTAAGGCGTAAAATAGACTTAGCGTCTTTGCGTTTAAAGGCTTCGGTGAGTTGGTACTTCATACGATTGATATGCCAAGGTACAATACCATAAGCCATTAAAGTATCTTCTGAAAACTGCTCTACGGCTGCTTTCCAATAGCGAGGCATTTTATATACCGCACTGTCTCCATAGTGATGATCGTACACATCTATGTCTATATAATGACGAGGGGCTTCTCCTTCTACTGCATAGCGACGACGATCAGGGTTGACGGCATTTTCTGTGATGTAAAGAATGTGGTGCTTGTAGAAGCCACTCATTTCTGGGGGCAAGCAAAATACGGCCAGTCGATTGATGCGTTGGTGGGCAAAAAAGCCCCACGCTTGTACTAGCACTGGTGCGAAGGTAAGGAGAACTACTAACAGCACTACCTTGTATAAAGATTGTGAGTACTTATAAGATTTCATATGTGTATTGTATCGTTTTTTGTAAAATATTTTGATCACTCAAAAATAAGTGATTGTCTAGAGCTTTTAAAGTATTTTTTAGGTCACTTGGGTAGCTACCGTAAAAGAGGTTTGAAAGAAGCTTCCTAGCCCCTCTCCTTTCAGAAACTGCTTTACCCAAATCTTGGCTTGTTGGCTATTCACTTGGAGTATGCCATCTCCATAAAGTTGGTCGATTATTTTCTTTTCTTTTCTTGAAAGCTGCCCATCTATGAGCATCCCAAACAAAAACATCTTAAAAAAGCCTTCTTTTTCTTTTCCTTTCAAATATTTTATCTTTTCGAAAAAAGCTACTTTATCTACTGTATGATCTTTCTTAATAGGCAGCCCAAAGCCTAAGATCAACATGTTAGTCATCAAGTAGTGATTGTAATGAAAGTCTCTCTTGTTCTGTGCAATATATTGTAGAGTATCGTAGATAATGTCTTTAAAGACCTCGTTATCACCCAGCGCTAAAGTACGCCTTAAATGATCGTCTAGCTGTTGGATAAGCGAAGAGGCAAGAATACGAATTTTGGCACGTTTTACTACT
>ERZ1740058.194-NODE-194-length-52207-cov-7.180166_pt1 | contig 52207 bp, 41 predicted proteins | sample MGYA00581745_ERZ1740058 | MGnify/ENA primary metagenome ERZ1740058 (study PRJEB43018, sample SAMN04849742) | marine metagenome | isolation source: floating plastic debris | place: Pacific Ocean | collected 2008-08-30 | study: EMG produced TPA metagenomics assembly... | reverse complement strand
GCTGCCAGCCCTCGGGCCTATTGGCAACCAGCAACGCTCTAGTCACATGGCGTCCCATACTGCCAATATCGTGCTCACCCCTAGCCGAATCACAAATAATCTCAAAAACTTGATCGCCTACTTTTCCGCCTTCATTGATAGCCGCGGCAAACATTAGCCCCAGAGCATCCGCCCGATATCCCAGAAAAGGTGCCCAAGCGGCGTACCATTCCACGGGCTGTTCATATCCTCGCGTTATGGTCAGCATTGACATTAGCCAGCTATGTCGACGAGCTGCATAATGACGACTGTTAGAAGAGCGAAAAGAGCGTCGGGCACAGCCCTGCTGATAGGGGAGCTCTAGCAAGAGATCGTAAGTTTTGGCGACCCAGCTACTGATGGGGCCAAAGGCGACGTCTAGAAGCTGCGATCGCACCTCCACAGCCCAGCTATCCATCGCTCGAACCGCTTTGCCTACATCTTCGTATCGACTGCCTTCTAGCTGAAGCAGCGCTTTACCCCACGCGCCCAACAGCGGTGGCAGCTGTTCTAGTTCCGACAATCGCCGTGCTTCCCAGTCAGCCACCTGAAACGCTTTAAGGGCAGCTTGCGCCTCCTCTCTTTTCAGCACGCGAGTATTCTCCGTTTACTTGCAACTATCCACCAGCCAAAGCCACCAACCGCAAAAAGGTCAGCCGACTATTCGGTTTTAGATACACCCGCTCATCCAGATTTTCCTGCTGTACATCGTCTAAAAAAACGTAGTAGAGCCCGTCGATGAACCCCATCAGGGCAATCTCAACGGCAGCCTCAATATCTATCGGCTGATCGAGGGCCGAATCGCTCATGGTTACTTTTCCCTGATCCAAGCCCTGACGAATGTCAGCAGGGCTTAATATTTTCTGCAAGCGCCGCGTCTCCTGACGGTCTTTAAAAGCACCTGCTTCGTGACGCACTACGCAAATGATCAAATCGCGCAGCGTCAATGAACTGCCTTCGCCACCTGTGTTTTTCGGCAATGGCACGGGCCAATCTGTAAAAACAGGCCGACGCCGACCCAGCACTTTTCCATCTACTTTAATTGCACTTAACATAAGTAATACTACTTAGACATTTCATGAAGTTCCAGATAAAACCTGTAAAATAAGATTGCCTAGCCCCAAAAGTTCTGATAGCCAACCGTCTACCGATGTCTTCATCCTTAAAATCGTTTCTACCTATCGTACTTGCCACTTCGCCACTGCTCATTAGTGCGGCGGAGCCGACCGATCCTAATACTGCGCAGATATCTTGCAAGCTTGGCATTAGTGATACTGTTCCAATAGATACAACCGTTGAACAACAGGGGTACATTGTTCAACCTGTTTCCAGTGCCCTGCAAGCGCTCGTCACCTCAGCGCAAGAGTTTCAAACCTTCGATCAAGAGTACCAAGCCTTTAATACTACTGCTGAAACGCCCGCTCAAAATCACTGCAACTACAAAGAAGAGCCCGCAGCAGATTCAGTGGAGGAAGAAGGAGAAACAGCAACAGAAGAATTTCCAACAGAAATTCCAAATTTAGATCCTTCCGTACTCTCTGATCCGCCGTCCGAGACACCATCAGCTTTACCATCAGACAGCTCAGACAGCCCAACTGATAGCACCGCCGACACAGCTGACACCGTTGATACAGCCGCCCCCTCCGAAGAGACGTCTGCTGACCCTTCACCCGCCACAACGACCACACAAGATCCGCCAGCAGCGATTCCAGCTCGGCCTACGGCAACGCCGCCTAGCGACCCAAGCGTAGATCCACGCAACTTCACGCCTACAACAGACGCCCCTGCCCCTTTCGATGGCATTGTCATTCCGACTCTATCAGCACTGCCCGATGGCAGCTACCGCTATCTGTCTGGCAACTACGAATACGGCGTTTACACAGACGAACAGCTCATCGCTAACGGCGGCTCTATTTTCCTACTCACTAAAGTTGGGAATCAGGTGACAGGGCATTTGCTGCCTCGGGTAGATCAGCCAGGCATTTGCGTGACAGGCACTGTAACAGACAACACCATAGAAGGTGCAGCCTACGCTATGGTGTCACAGACAACAGAATCGCCTGATGCAGCCGCAGAAGCTGGCTCTGAAGAGCCAGAAGTAGAAATAGAGGCAGTGCCAGAAGCGGAGGCAGAAGAGCGTAAGTTTCCCGATGCGTCGGAGGCCTATGAGCCTTACAGCATTAGCGCATTGCAGGTTCGCAAAGGCCGGACTGTAGCAGATCGCATGGTCTATGACGACGTGGTGCTTGATTTGAGCGAATACTCTCGGATTAATGCGGGAAGTGCGATCGCGCCAACAGAATGCAACATCCCGGCAACAGACACTGAAACGACAGAAGTCGAAGCGGAGGTGGAGGCTGAATAGCCATCACAAACCTGTCCTAACAGGCCTGTCTTATTCAGCCACCGTGTTAAAACTGGCTAAAACTGTGGAAGAAAGGATTATAGAAGCTGACAAGTGCGCTGTTCGGCTTCAGTATTATTTGGGGGTGTATGCATCGATACATCTCCAGATAAAGCTCCTTATCTGTTAGGCATCCTACATGATAAAAACCATTAAAACATCTGTTCTGACAACAGCTGCTGCCCTGCTCCCTTTCACAGCAGTGCTGAGTAGCACATCCGCCACCGCACAACCCGATGCTTCGGCACCAGAAGCACAGCAGCAAACGATCTGTCGCTATGACCCAGAAAGTGGCTTCGATAATGTGTTAGGAATGCGGACCTATATTACGCTGACTGAAGCAGAAGGCAATACAACAGTCACCTTAGAGCGGTTTCCATCTTTCGTTTTTAATCCTGAGAACGTCGCACAAAGAGCAGATGTATCAGACACGCGATCGCTCACCCTTTACAACCTACCCATCGACGCAGCCCGCCAGCTGATGATCGACCAGCCGTTTTACTACGCCCACCTGTTAGAAACAGACGTTGATGACATAGGTGAAGGCTTTGCAGCCATCGACCAAACGCTCGGCTGCGGACAGGTCGCGGCGGAGCCGGAAGCAACAGAATCTGAGACTGACCCTGGGGCCGAACCTGGAATCGAATCTGAAACAACAGAACCCGAAGCAACAGAACCTGAAACAACGGAAACGGAACCTGAAACAACAGAGCCCACACCTGAAGAACCTGAACCGACGGCAGCCGACTTACCCAATGGCAACTATCGATTTGTCTCTGCTGATTTTGAGACTCAGGTAGTGACGGATGAAGAGCTAGCAGAAGCCGAAGGAAATATCTTTCTCTTTCGAAAGTTTGGCGACCGGGTAACGGGCGTAATTAGCGCTATTGGTAGTGAAAGCGAGGGCTTTTGTGTCACTGGAACCGTAGAAGGCGACACTGTAACCGGAAGCATTTCAGGTGAGGGAGCCGGAGACTTTCCAGAGACCACGGTGCAAGAAGACGGGACCGTTCAGATTGTCTTTAGCCTAGCAGAGTTCTCTCGCATTAACGCTGGCACTGTACTGCCTGTAGAAACCTGCCTGTAGAAATTTGCCTGTAGAAATTTGTCGGTAACCAGCGCAGCAAACCTACAGAAAAAACACATATAGCGCGATCAGCTCTCAGTATAATCAAGGATAGAGAGTAGCTAAATATACGTAGCTGCTCTCTATCAAATAGTTTTGTTCTTTCAGGGTCTTCCAGGGTCTTCAAGCAAGATCTTCAAGCAAGATCTTCAAGACTCCAAGCGCGGCGAAAGCCCTGTAGTAGAAGTCGTAGAACAGCTATAGAACGGGGTGTTATTCAATACACACAATCTACTCACGTCGAAGCCTGTGCTCGCCACCATGAAAAATATGCCCCTGCCACATGTCTTTTCTGCGGTAGCCGTTTCAGCTGCCTTTGCACTCACTACATCATCGGCTCTAGCCGGAACAGTCTTGATTGAACCGGTTAATCACTCATCGCAGCCGTTTCAGCTACCGACAGCTCGCCGCTTTCCATCGCCCAACTCAGACATTTTCTGTAGCTATTCACCTGACGATGTCACCGCAGATAGCCTGGGCGATCGCGCCTTAATCACACTGGTAGAACTACAGGGCAACAGCACCTTTCGCTACGAACGGTTACTGCCCACCACCACGCCGCTTAGAGTTTCAGTCAACGACACGGTCAGTCGTACGCTCACCTTTACCAATACCTCTGCCAATCAGGCCGGACGACGGTTGATCAATCGCCCCGACGAGTACGCCAGTCTTTTAGGGCTATCACCTAGCGATCCGATTGTGAGAGCTGGCTTTAGTGCGATCGCCCCTCAGTTCACCTGCGGCCTCTACAACGAAACCCTCACCGCTGCCGCTCAATTTCCGAATGGACAAACCAGCCGCCAAGAAACACCCATCGCCGCCCTCCCTGACGGCAACTATCGGCTTACCTCCGATCCATACGCCGATAACGACAGCCCAGATACAGCTGTCACACAGTTTCTCTTCCGCAAACTGGGCGATACGATCACAGGCAATCTGGAATATTTAGGCAACGACGGCCCTAAAGCCTGCATTAGCGGCACTCTAGAGGGCAACACCGTAGTGGGTGAAGCGAGCACTAATAGCACCACTAACCGCGTCTTGGGTCGCAATTATTTGGGCGATCGCCTGGACCTACAGCTTGGAGACACCGCCAATCTCAATCGCTACAGCGACGCGACGCTAGACCTCAGTGGCTTTACGCGCATCAACGCAGGCACGGTTGCGCCACCAGCTGTGTGCGGCTAATAGCTAGTCTGTTCCACCGGTTTCTTCCACTGGCTTCTTCCACACTGGGTTTTCCTCAACCTATTGCTGCCTGCAACCTGGCATACTGCTGACAAAATCCAATCAGCAGTTCCGAGTAAATCGGTAAAATCTGCCGATAGCGTTTTACATTCTCAGCAATAGGCTGACGGGAGTGCGCAATTTCAACGCAAGATTGCACCTGCTCTAGCTCAGACCATTCGCCGACTGAGACCAGCGCCAGCACTGCCGCACCCAGCGCAGAACTTTCAATTACGGTGGGAATTACCACCTCGCGCTCCACAATGTCAGCCAGCATTTGCTGCCACAGCGTAGAGTGCGCAAATCCACCCGAAGCCCTTAGCGTCTTGACCTGACCGCCCGCAGCCTCCAAGGAATCAAACACAGTGGCCATGTTGTACAGCACGCCTTCCATCACGGCGCGCACCAGATGGCCCTGCGTATGGTGACGCCCTAAGCCAAAGAAATTTCCCCGAGCCTGAGCATTCCACAGGGGCGCTCGCTCGCCCAAAATGTGCGGGTGAAAAATCAAACCGTCTGAGCCAGGAGAGATTTTTTGGGCCATTTTGGTCAATCGCTCGTAGGTTGAGCGACTAGGTTCAGAGGTCGATGGGGTCTGTTCATCGGGGGGCACAGAGTAAGGCACCAGGCTATCGCGGGTCCATTGCAAGGCAATGCCACCGTTGTTGACCGCGCCACCCATGACCCAGCGCGATTCGTCGAGCGCGTAGCAAAATAGCTGGGCGGCTTCCGCTGTCTTAGGCCGATCAATCACCTGCCGGATGGCACCACTAGTGCCCAGGGTAATCGCCGCTTCTCCCGCCGTAATCGCCCCAACGCCCAGATTAGAAAGGACACCATCGCTCGCACCTACAATCACAGGGGTTGAGGAGGCAATCTTCATGCTGTCTGCAACGCGCGCTTTAAGTTCTAGCTGATGCATCGTTGGGACTATCTTGGAAAGCTGCTTCGATGAAATTCCGGCAATTCTTAACGCTTCTGTGTCCCAATCTCGCGATTCTAGATTGAACAATCCTGTTGTAGAGGCAATAGATTCATCAATCACCCACTCACCGCACCAGTGGTACAGCACGTATTCTTTAATTGAAACAATGCGCGCGGCCCGGTGAAAGATCTCGGGCTGCTGTTGCTTTAGCCATACCAGCTTGACTACGGGCGACATGGGGTGAACAGGCAGGCTGGTTCTCTTGTAAAGCGTCGGGTCAGACTGCGTGTCCTGGGCGGTTACGGTGTCTATGGTGCGATCACTGCGATTATCAGCCCAGGTAAACATCGGCGTAATCGGCTGATTCTCTTGGTCGATCAGCAGCAGCGTATGCATCGCCGCGCTAAAAGAAAGCCCAATCAAATCGCTCGGATCGATGCCGCTGCTTTTAACTACCGCCGCGACCGTTTGAGTGCAGGCGTTCAAAATGTCATCAGGATTTTGTTCTGCCGCGCCGGGTTCAGGCGATCGCAATTCATAGCCCTGCGAACAGCGATCGACCTGTCGCCCGTGCCTATCGAACAAAACGGACTTGGTACTGCTAGTCCCAATGTCTACACCTATGACATAGCGCATAAACGCAACGACGCCTCTAATTCTTATTGCACCTTGTTATTGCACTGACGCTATTGCACTGACGAGCTGGATTAATGCATCGATCTTCTAATGCATCATTACTGCATCAATTGTCTAGCGCGCTAACTGTCTACTGCATCAATTGTCTACTGTGGCGCTTCGATAGGTAAAGCCTCCGCCAGATCAGGCGCTGCCGAATTTGGAGAGATTGCCTGGTCAGGTTCTACACCTTCTAGCACTACCAGCGCTTCTAGCATCTTTTTCACCAGCGGGGCCGCGACCGTTCCCCCATAGGCATTCTCGCCCTGCGGCTCATCGACCACCGCCAAAATCACGTAGCGAGGAGCGCTCACAGGCGCGATACTCACAAAGCTAGTAATTCGCTGATCGCCGTAGGTGCCATACTCCGTCGCCTTCTGCGCGGTCCCTGTCTTACCCGCGATCTGGTATCCGTCTACCTTGGCGGCTGCGCCAGTCCCGTCATCCACCACTTCTTGCATCATGCTCAGCACCTGCTGAGTGGTTTCAGTTGAAAATACGCGCTCCGGTTCTGTCTGTGCGTGAGGCGTCCAAGTCAGCTCGCCCTCGCTATTGACCATGCCACGTACAACGTGAGGGGTAACCAGGTTGCCGCCATTCGCAAGAGCGCCATGTAGCTGCACTAGCTGCAAAGGCGTCAGAGAAAAGCCCTGGCCAAAAGCAGTCGTGGCCGCTTCAACGGCGCTATTGACGAACTGATCTCGATTTTTAATTTGACCGCTGACTTCACCAGGTAGCCCAATGCCGGTCTTGCCGCCTAAGCCCAGCTTTTCTAACCATTCGTAGTATGTAGAGCGCTGTAGGGTATCCATAATGTGCACCATACCTACATTGCTCGAATAGCGCAGAACGTCGGTAATCGAAATAGAACCGCGACCGCCAACGTACTTAAAGTCCACGTTTTGGATAGGCCACTCGCCGACCTGAATTTTGCCTTCGTCATAAATCGTGGCATCAGGGCTAATAGCGCCATTTTCAAGTGCGATCGCTACATTGATCGGCTTAAAGGTCGAACCGGGTTCATATAGATCGCTCACCGCCCAGTTCTTAAAGTATTCAATCTCCGCATCGTAATACTTGTTGGGATCGTAAGTGGGCGCTACGGCCAGGGTTAACAGCTCCCCGGTGCGGCTATCCATCACAATCAACGCGCCACGCTTGGCATTGTATTCAGCCACAGTCGCCGCCAAATTCTCTTGAGCAATTCGCTGCAAACGGCTGTCAATCGTCAGCTGCATTTGCGAATTATCACGGGTCGCCAGCTGTAAAGAAGCCGCCTCAGCCGATGTCAGCTTAGGATACGCCAGCTGCTCTGCCAGACTCAGCTCAATGCCCTCCTTTGGTACGCCTTCCAAATCGGCGTAGCCCGTCACCTGAGAAAACAGCTCACCTTGGGGATACACCCGCTGGGGTGATGGCAGCAGGTCTAAACCATCCAAACCCAAAGCTCGCAGCCGCTTCGCTGTTTCTTCCGTAATTTCTGAAGAGAGCTTGATACCGCTTTCTTGCTCACTAAAGCGTTTTACCAAAGACTGCGGCGTATTCGTCCAGCCTTCCCCTTTCAATACGTTGTCCAAAGAAGCGGCGACGGCTTCCGGCGGACTTTTGAATAGCATCGGATGTACGTACAAGGTGTACAGAACCCGGTCCATCGCCACAACATTGCCCTGACGATCGACCATCTGCCGCCGCGACGCTCTAGGTGTGGTCTGAATCGCCTGTTGCTCTGCGGCCATCGTTTTTAGATCCGAACCGATGACCAGCTGTAGAAACGCCAGGCGAACGGTTAGGCCAAACATGCCGGCAATCAGCACCAGCCAAACGCTGATTAACCTCAGACGAGGAGATTTTCGCCGAAATTCCTGAATCGCTTCGGGCGTAGAGCGGGGAGCTGGAATATTTAGCTTGCGCGACGGTTTACGCCGACGCGGACGAGTAGATGCAGCCATAGCAAGAGAGGAGAAGATGCGGCAAAAACAAGCAGATTGCGACTGCAGTCAGCTTTGAAGTCAGCTTTGGAAAACCGAAGAGAAAAGAGAGAATGACCGCGCCTGTTGTTCTGGCAACTGCTGTTCTGGCAACTGCTGTTCTGGCGGCTCTAATAGCCTAGCGGCTTGAGGCGCTCAGGCGTGGTCTCTTCAACGTCTACTGAGGGTCTTGGGGGCTCTGGCGCAACAAACAAGACATCGTCTGAGTCATAAGGCTCCAAGCCAGAATTCTCTTGAGCGGCTTGTTCAGCCAGGCTTTGCTTAATGGCTTCGTTGGCAGTCGTCAACTGCTGTGACTCATTCTGCAAATGATTGAGCTCGGCCATGGCACGGTTAGCAGACTTATCGACATACACACTCGATCCGTACAGCACCAGTGCGCCAGTAATCAGCATTGTGGTGAGTATGGTTGAGCCATGCTGAACCCGGTTAAGGATACGAAGGCCCAGCGGCAGCGTCGGCTTTACCGGCAGCGAAAGCGGAGCCAATACAGTCGGATCGGACGTGGACTCAGAGAAATCACTGTCGAGATCGCTGGATAACGCATGCAATGCGATCGCAGCACCACCTCTTTGGATGACCGCGATATCATCTCCATCCATTTGCACTTTATTCGCGACAAAGTCTTTAGCGCGTCGCTGCTGGGCCAACTGTTGAGCCGACTGCTGGGCCGATTGGCGCACCGATTGAGGATGACTGGCCTGAGCAATCAAACGATTGGTTTGATGCAGCGGACTAATATCAACAGATCTACTGACCGATCTGTTTGCCAGATTTGCTGAGCTAGCCTCAGAGGGCTTAGAACGGCTTGCAGATGAATCGATAGGATCAAAATCGGTGGCAAAAACCATGCAATTGCAAGAAAGAAGTATCTATTCTATGAAGTTTGTGTGAATTTACTTAGGCGCTACAGGTCTTGTATATAAAGACTTTCAGATAGGAGACTGTGCTGCCTTTATCAAATTAGGCGCATACTACCCCGATGCCGGAAGAAGAACAAGGCCCCTTCCCAACTTTCTTAGATTTTCTTTTGGAACTGCTGCCTTAAGAGCGTCACACTTGTAGCAATCTGCTGTCGACTTTGCCTTCTCGCAGAGTGTGGATTCAGCAGACGGCTATAGCCTATATAAAGGATGGATAAAATACTCCTCTCACAGTCTCAGCATGCCCTTATCGAACCTTTAAAAAAGTACTCGCATGCTCCGAATTCTCTCGGAAGATGCGAGTTACAAACCGTGGTTTTCACGGTAGACATCAATACTTGTTGCTTAGAGAAATACGCTCTAACGCTTTACGGTCTAGGCTTATCAGGTAATCCCACCATGTCTTCGTTGCTAGCGCCAGGTGGAATCATGGGATAGCAGTTTTCATCTCGGCGTACATGCACATCCATCAGTACAGGCCCTTCGTGGGCCAGCATCTGGTCGAGCGCAGCGGAAAGATCTTTCGGATCGCTCACCACCATGCCTTTCACGCCAAAGGCTTGAGCCAGCAGCTCAAAGTTCGGCATGCCGACTGCCATATTAGAAGAAGAATATCGCTCACCAAAGAAGGTTTGCTGCCACTGACGGACCATGCCCTGCCAGCCGTTGTTCAAAATGACGGTTTTTACCGCAATGCCGTACTGCGCCAGGGTAGCCAGCTCTTGCAAACACATTTGAAAGCTAGCGTCGCCGCTAATACACACCACCTGCTGCTCAGGTAGCGCAACCTGTACGCCCATCGCAGCCGGTAGGCCAAAACCCATCGTGCCCAGCCCAGCACTAGAAATCCACTGGCGCGGTCCATTTTTCAAGAACTGCGCGGCCCACATCTGATGCTGACCTACGTCCGTTGTGTAGTAAGCGTCTGGTGCTTTTTCAGTCAGTGCTGCAATCACCGACTGGGGTGAAATGTCTTCGGCATACTGCGGGGCCACAAGCGGAAAGTCTGTTTTCCAATTGTCGATGCGATCGCGCCAGGCTTTGGTCTGATTTTTATCCGGCGCAGCCTGATCGTCCAGCCGAGACAGGATCTCCTTGACCACCGCTTTCACGTCGCCCACCACGGGCACATCAGGCACGCGGTTTTTGCCGACTTCTGCCGGGTCAATATCGATATGAATGACCTGAGCCTTACTGGCAAACCGCTCCAGGTTGCCTGCGACCCGGTCATCAAAACGAGCGCCAATGGCAACCAGTAAGTCACATTCGCTCACCGCAAAGTTGGCGTAAGCTGTGCCATGCATGCCCAACATACCAACCGCTAGCGGGCTGTGCTCATCGACAGCACCTTTACCCATTAGGGTGTTGGTCATTGGGGCCGCAAAGGTTTCAGCCAGGGCGTTGATTTCAGCATGGGCACCAGAAGCGATCGCGCCCCCACCGACATAGAACAAAGGCCGCTCAGAAGCACGTAAAAGTGCGATCGCCTCATCCACTCGCTCAGAACTGATGGGCATCTCTGGGTTATACCCTGGCAGGGTCACATCGCCCGGGTTCACTGGGATGTAATCAATCTCTTCATTACCAACGTCTTTGGGTACGTCAATCAAAACAGGCCCTGGTCTACCAGTTCTAGCAATGTAAAAAGCTTCGGCCACAATCTGCGACATCTGGTTAGGATCACGCACTACATAGGAGTGCTTCACAATCGGTAGGGTAATCCCGTGAATGTCAGTCTCTTGAAACGCGTCGGTTCCAATTGCCGCCCGGGTCACCTGCCCAGTTACCACCACCATCGGGATCGAATCCATGTGCGCAGTCGCAATGCCTGTGACCAGGTTAGTCGCGCCCGGGCCAGAGGTCGCAAAGCAAACGCCGACGTCACCCGTTGCCCGCGCATAGCCGTCTGCCGCATGGGAGGCCGCCTGCTCATGACGGACCAGAACGTGGTGAATTTTACCCTCGGCTTCGGCTTTATACAGCTCGTCGTAAATGGGTAGAACTGCGCCACCCGGATAGCCAAAAATGTGTTTTACACCGTGGCGTACCAAACTATCAATCAGCGCGTAGGCACCACTGACCCGCTGGGTAGCCGTCGAAGATTCCAAAGTGATAGGAGAGGCCATAAAAGAAAATATCCACTGAGAAAGGTGCAACCTCAGATGTCATCTCTAATGCGTCGTTTCAGTACGTCATCACAGATAAATCGATCGCTGAGTAATTTTTGATGAAAATACAGACCTCATCAGTTTAGGTTGTCTCATAGACAACAACAAGATCTGCCTATTTGTAGATTGCAGCCAGACTGCGGCCAAACTGCGGCCAGACTGCGGCCAGACTACAGCCAGACTGAACGTCTGTGAATACGCCGTGTTTCCCTGTGCCGTGTTTACCTGTACGTATTGGCTCGCCAGCTAAAGACCGCATTCCATTCTGCATGCAGAGATCGCCTCAAAAACTCAGCTGCCGTCATTGACACGCCGTGCCCCATCTGCCACCCTTTCACTTCTAGCCCCACAGCAGAGGCAGGCTCACCCCAAAGCTGCAAATGAGGCACAGCTGGATCAGCATAAAAATTCACATCCCCAGCACCTAACGGCAGTGAGCTGGCGTGCGTGAAGCGGTCGTGACTCATGCGAGTAACCGGCAAACCCACAACGGGCACGCCCCAGCCGTCTACCGCAATCAGTCTATTGACGTTTCTGTGCTGCTGATTCCATAGCGTCAGCGCGCCTGACAGACCAACCACGCCTGCACTAAAGCCAATGCCGACGAGCGGGATAGCAGATTTACGAGTTTCTTTTGCGGCATAATCACAGTGCGATCGCAGCCATTCATACACCGCAGGCACGGAAGCCGGGAAGGCATCGCAGAGGATAGGCCGAATAAAGCTAGGGAGTGATCGCACCCATTGGTCTGTTAGCTCAAGCGCATGAAAGCCCGGCACAATCACCACAGGCAGCTGAGCAGAATCGGCAGGATGAGAAGTCATAAGTCGGTCGCACTTATCGTGCTGGAGAGCCCTGTACTGGGAGGTTATTCTTTGATCGTAAGTTTTTATCTCAAAACCGAAGCCTAACGTTCGGTTCTACCCATAGCCAGGATAGAGGGCTTCGCCGTAAGGTTATAGAGAAGGATTTATAACGACACCGCGTCGAAAGCAGCGTTCCAAAACGGCGTCAAAAACGGTTTAGAGAAAATCTTAGCTGGCGCAGATGCCACCGCAAGTTTTATGGGTCAATATCAGGCGAGTGCAAGCACAAGCGAGCAGCTATTACCAACGATTAGCGCACTGGTTGCCCTGGGTGAATTTTCTCAGGATGAGCTAGTTGCTAGCGATCCTCAGATACTTCAGACGGTGAACGACGAACTAACCGCCGAGGCAAAGCAGCAGCGAGCGAAAAGAGAATGGCAAGGTGCGATCGCCGCGCTCAATCAGCTACTCGTTCAGCAGACTAGCCTCCCGCAAAAAAGCAGTAAACCCAAAAGTAACAAAACCAGCGGACGCACGTCCAAAAGAAACCGCCGGAAAGGGCCTCAGGCACTGGTTCTATCGGGACCGGTTCCTATGCTCACCAATATAGAACAGCTACAGCAAAGGGCCTCTAACTGGACGTTTGTACCCAGCTCGTCCGACGCGTTTGCTTCGGCATTTAGTGCGCTCTCTCCTGTTGAGCGAATCATTCAACAGACTCAAAAAGCGTTTGGATACAAGCAGGCTTACGCACCCCGGCTGCTGCCGCTGTTAGAAGATGATCCCCTGTCGCAAGAGCAGTTCGCTCTAGTGCTCACCGCTGATTTTTCCTTGATTTTGGTGCTCGGAGAAGACGCGGATGGCGAGCTGAGCTTTCAGTTTTCGTTTATGCCGCAGGTGGTGAATTCGGTGTGGAGAATGCTGCGATCGCGCATTATGATGATCCGCCCACAGCAGCTCGAATTTGTTGAAACCCTGGTTGAGCAGTTTAAGCCAAAAGATCCGAACTACCGCATTGTTAGTCAGTTCAATCGCTGGATGCTGGCCTGTTTACCGCAGCCTACAACGCAGCCAATGCAAGTGGCATCACAACCACAAGCAGACTCAGATGACGCCACGTCCTCAGACGTTACCGACAGCGATTTTCTCAAGGCAATGGCCCATGAGATTCGCACGCCACTAACGACGATTCGCACCTACACCCGAGGCTTGCTCAAACGAGACGATTTGGATGAACAGCTCATCAAACGGCTCAATAGTATTGACCGGGAGTGCACACAGCAGATCGATCGTTTTAGCCTAATATTTAAAGCGGTGGAACTAGAGGCAGCCAGTCAGTCTTTGCGCTCGCCGTTGAGTGCGATCGCCCTTCACCAGGTCTTTCAGGAAGCGATCCCGCAGTGGCAGCAGGCTGCCCGGCGCAGAAATCTCTCGTTAGAAGTAGGGCTACCGCCAAACTTGCCAATGGTAGCGAGCGATCCCACCATGCTCCAGCACGTTTTGACTGGGCTTGTAGAATTGTTCACCCACAGCGTTTCACCCGGTAGCCACATTCAACTTCATGTACTTCATGCCGGAGAACAGCTAAAGCTACAGTTCCAGTCTCAAGCGGATCCCAATCAACCCAATCCTCAGCCAGACTGTTCACCGCCGCTACAGTCACTCGGTCATCTATTAATGTTTCAGCCAGAAACAGGCGGTCTTAGCCTTAACTTAGAAGCCACCAAAAATCTCTTTCACGCGCTAGGTGCCAAGCTCACCGTGCGGGAAAGGTCTAATCAGGGCACTACATGGACAGTCTTCTTACCGCTAGAAACCAGCGGACTTCAGTCCTATCCAATTGTGTAGATTACTGGGTAGATTTCAGCCATAAAAGAGCGGTCGCTGTATCCATAGTTTTAGATATAGCGACCGCTCTATTTCGACACAGAGACTCTATCCCTTTTGCTCTATCCCTTTTGAAGCCTGGCGCTTGCTGCCGCGACCCCGCTCTCAGGTGCCTTGTGGCCGAGTTCTGAAAGTGTCGCTTCTAGGGCACTCACTGCGCAAAGTACGTCGCGATCGCTCACGAAACCCAAATGTCCCATGCGGAACATCTTGCCTTTCATATGATCCTGACCGCCAGCTAGGGCAATGTCAAAACTGTTCTTCATCACCGAGCGAATCTTCTCCGCGTCAATGCCATCTGGCACAACAGAAGTCACCGCTGGGCTCGCATGAGTATCTGGTGCAAATAAAGGTAGGCCAAGCGCTTTCATCGCTGCGCGGGCCGCTTCCTTATGGCGCGTATGACGCGCAAAAATACTGTCTAGCCCTTCTGCCTTCATCATCTCTAGGGCAACTTTCATGCCAAAGTAGAGCGTTACAGGCGGCGTAAAGGGCGTGCTGTTTTTATCGGCTGATTTGTTGTACTTACCTAGATCTAGGTAAAACTTAGGCAGCGTAGCCGTTTTGTAAGCGTCCCAGGCTTTGTCGCTCGCGGTCACAAAACCTAAGCCTGGCGGCAGCATAAACCCTTTTTGAGAGCCCGAAGCAATCACATCAATTCCCCATTCATCCACAGGAATGTTGTAAGAGCCCAAGCTGGTGACTGCATCGACAATAATCAGCGCTTCACCATGCGCTTTGACCAGCTTATTAATCGCTTCTAGATCATTTAGTACCCCTGTGGAGGTCTCGCTATGGGTGATCATGACCGCTTTAATTTTCTTGTCGCTGTCGGCCTCTAGCTCTTTTGCAAAGTCATCTGGGTTTAGCGGCGTGCCCCATTCAGCCTTGATAACGGTGACATCTAAACCGTAGGCTTTAGCAATTTGGGCCCAGCGATCGCCAAACTTGCCATTGCTACCAACTAGGATGCGATCGCCCGCACTCAAAAAGTTAATAATCGCTGCTTCGACCGTACCGGTGCCACTGGCCGCCAGTGTCATCACATTATTTTTTGTCTGAAACAGCCATTTCAGATGCTCATTAGTTTCCGCGATCAGCTGACTAAATTCACCACTGCGATGCCCTATTGGGTGCTTCGCCATCGCCAGCAGAACTTTTTCAGGAACCGGTGTAGGTCCCGGAATCATCAGCATTAATTTGTCATCCATATGCAATCGCGAGGTTGAGGAGATAGTAAGTAGCCCCATCTGTTCACAGGCTACGTTCCCTAAAATAATACAGGTGACAGCATTTCTGGCGACGCTTGTAAACTTATATAGATATCCGCTTTTTACGCTCTGCCTCTTCGCGTTCTACTCACTCAGACCTTCGACGCTTATGGTTGCTCCTACTGGCTCTTCTGATATGTCTGCGATCGCTACCCTTCATACGCTAAGCGCAATTCCCATCACCGCCAAAGCATTTCAACCCTTTGGCCAGCTTATTCTGCCACAGCCCGACAACGTTGCTTTCAACCTGCAAGACGCCCAGCTTCAGCTATCAGACGGCATTCCACGGTTTTACATTATGGCGCTCCATCAGCGCGGCCGCCGGTTCCACACCATCACTCGCCACAGTGGCTGCACCCAATGCCTGGGTTCACTCGAAGGCAAAACCTGGTTCCTGGGCGTAGCGCCACCTAGCCCCGCGCCCCAGCCCAAAATAGAAGACATCCAAGTCTTTTCAATTCCAGGCAACTGCTTCGTCAAGCTAGAAGTGGGCACCTGGCATGCAGGCCCATATTTTGATGCTGATACCGTCAATTTTTACAACCTGGAGCTTAGCGATACTAACGTCGTTGACCACACCACCTGCGACCTGTTAGAGACCTACAACACAGAAATTAAAATCACGTCTTAACTTCACTTTCACAGGTTGTTTTCTTGTGCGAAGGCATGGGCCACGTGAGAGCCCTCATATGTGATTTGATGGTTGCTAGCAACGACATCTATAAAGAGGACATCATGGCAAAATTTGTGATGTGGGGCAGCTACTGTGAGAACGCATTAGAAAAGCGTACGCCCTACCGCGAAGCGCATTTGGCTGGCCTGAGCGAGCAAAAAGAAAAAGGGCTTTTGACTTCATTAGGGCCAACAACCGACAACACTAAGGTGTTTGGGACCTACGAGGCAGATAGTGAGACCGCTGTGCGTGAACTGGTCGAAGGCGACCCCTATTGGAAGAACGGCATCTGGACTGACTACGCTGTCTATGAATGGAACCAGGTCTTTTAGTTCATATGCCGCAACGCGCATTGCAACGACGCAGAAGTGATATCGGCTGGCTGCCTAGCTCATAGACCAAACTGTTCTATGAGCTAGGTAAATCATCTGGGTCAAATCCTTGAGAGCGCAGAAAGGCTTCTAGCCGCTCACGTTTTTCTTGCGCTTGCTCTGCTCTGGCTTTTTCTTGCTCTGCTCTGGCTTTTTCCTGCTCTGCTCTGGCTTTTTCTTGCTCTGCTTCGTTGAGATGACGCCTGCCGTTTTCGTCGTACCAGGTCAGTATTTCTTGAGTTAGACCACCCAATTCTGCCTGGGTACGGCCAATACCTAACCCAACTTCTGGCATCCAGTAAGGCTCTCCGATTTGCAGCTTATACTCGCCAGCTTCTAGCTTGTACACCTCAAAAGGCTGATGGCGATCGCGCTGCCAAAATTCTGGATTGTAAATCACGTAATACAGCACGCCCAGCTTTGCATATAGCGCTAGCTTCTTATCGTACTCACCGCCCGGTTTGTGCGACACCATTTCTAATGTCATCGTTGGAACAATGCCTTGTTCTTCCCAGACGGCATAGCTACTGCGCGACTTACCGTTTTTCTTACGCTCTACGCCCAAGCTCAAAAAGCCGTCAGGCACCACAGGCACATAAGGGCTCAGACCCGTTGTGTGATAAACACCCATGTCCACACCAAAGTACCAGTCCATACGGTCTGACCACAGATAGATCAGCAATATGAGAAGTAGATTAGGCAGAAGGTTCTGGTCTTCATTATCCACGGGGGTATCGTCAGAGCAAGGAAGCTCGGCAGTACTGGGTAAAGCTTTAGTAACAGAAGATGGAAGCATAGGAAAACGCCTCTCGTGGCAGGCTTTCTTCGGGACTGCTTTTTGGGGCTACTTGAGGCCACCTAGTTCCATTGTAAGGCCACAAAATTATCAGGCCGCAATCAATCGAATCGATCAACCACTGAGCAGCGCTTCAATAAATTCGTAGCTGGAGAACGGTCGCAAGTCCTCTATTCCTTCACCTGCACCGATAAAGCGGATGGGCAAGCCAAGCTGTTCTACCACAGCGAGGGCCACGCCGCCTCGGGCGGTGCCATCTAGCTTAGTAAGCACTACGCCGCTGAGCTGAGCGGCCTCAGCAAATACCTGAGCCTGCCGTAGACCGTTTTGACCAAGGGTGGCATCGAGCACCAGCAGCGATTCTACGCTAGCACCAGGGGCTTTTTTATCAATAATTTTGCGAACCTTAGATAGCTCGTCCATCAGGTTCTTTTTGTTTTGCAGGCGACCAGCTGTATCAATCAGCAATAGTTCAATATCGCGCGAGTTTGCAGCGCTAATCGCATCGAAAACAACAGAAGCCGGGTCAGTATTTTGACCCGGGTTAGCAATGACATCTACACCGCTACGCGCGCCCCAAACCTTAACTTGCTCTACAGCAGCGGCGCGAAATGTATCGGCAGCGCCGATTAAACACTTAAAGTTGGACTTGGTGGCAATATGAGCCAGCTTGCCGATGGTGGTGGTTTTACCCGCGCCGTTAACGCCGGTCATTAGCCAGATGCTGAGCTTGTCTTTTTCAGGCGTAAAGGTGAGGTTATGACCACCGTCTAATGGCGCTTCTAGCATGTCGCGCAGCAGCGTTTTGAGATAGTTGATGGCTTGCTCAGGCGGCAGTGTTTCTTCGCGAAGCTTGTTTTGTAGGGCAGTGATAATTTTGTCGGTTGCAGCCACACCGACATCGGCCTGTAGCAGCAGCGATTCAATCTCATCGACCGCTTCGTCATTTAAAGGCCCCTGGCCCACGATGGACTTTAGCTGATTAACCAGGCCGCGTCGGGTTTTATCCAGTCCCTGTCGCAGCTTGTTGAGCCAGGTAATTTCTTCGATTGAAATTTGGTCTGGGCGGCGGCCCTGAGAAGCGAGGACTTCAGCAGACCAGAGGAAAGCTTCGTCAAGGTCAATGTCTAGGGGGACAAACTGAGTCTCTGGTGGTGCAGGCTCGGGCTCGGGCTCGGGCTCTAGAATCGCTTCGGCTTCTAGACGCTGAAGTCGCTCTTCTCGCTCAGCTTTTGCTTGCTCAGCTTTTGCCCAAAACGCTTGAGCAGCGGCTGTGGGTTCACTGGCGGCTTCAGTACTATCTTCTTCTGACTCTTCAGTACTATCTTCTTCTGACTCTGTTGTTTCAGTCTCTGCTATTTTAGACTCTGCTGTGTCAGTACCCGCAGGCCCTGACGCTTGAGCACCTTCTGCCAATTCTTCAGGCGTCGATTCTTCGGTTGCAGACGCTTCAGTAACCGCTGACGATGGGTCTACAGGCGCACTGTCATTCGTCTGACTTTCTTCTGATGCGGGCTCTGGCGAGTCTGCGTCTGAATCAGAGACTTCTTCATCTGCGTCTTCTTCTGTCTCAGCTGTCTCAGGGTCAGTTATCTCAGTATCAGCCTGACGCGCCTGAATGTTCTGATAGGCAGCTTTTGCCCAGTTAAGGTAATCCTCTGAGCTCACAGGGGTTGAGTCTTCGCCTTCTTTCTTTTCGCCTTCAGCGGTTGCATCGGTCTCTTTCGCGTCTTCCTTTGGCGCTTCGTAACTCCGCTCGAACCAGTTGAAAGCTGCCATTGCCCTAACTCACTACCTAACTTTGACTACTATTATCTTGCGCGACTTCGCTTGCTCCTAGCTTATCAGTCGTGCGGCGAAGTACCCCATTAATAAAGCGATAGCCGTCTTCGTCGCTGTATCGCTTAGCCATTTCTACCGCTTCGTCAATGGCTACTTTTTTGGGGATGTTCAAGTACACAATTTCAATCATCGCTAGGCGCAAAATATCTCTATCAACTCTCGCCAGACGTCGGATGGTCCATTTTTCCATGGCGCTGTTGAGCTGATTATCGATACTTTCTTCGTGTCGAATCCAGTTAAACAGAAGGCTACAGGCGTGGTTGCGGATGTCTTCGTTACTGATGAGGTCAGAGAGGTATTCAGGGACGAGCGTTTTTTTGATGCTGATCAGCGCAGTTTTGACGGTGCTAATGGCAGTTTTGATCTGCGATCGCACCCGATCAATATCCACAATCTTTTGCGCATGCTCACCCATCAATTTATCGGCAGCTTCCAAGCTAGTCGCCGCATCTTTGAGCGCTTGCTTGGCGGCTTTCATACCTTTTCGATCTTCCTGCTGAACAAACATCAGCAGCTCCAAGGTTTCACCGACTCGGTTAATGGCCGCTTCTACAAGCGGAATGGCTGGCTGAATGCGATCGCGCACCTCTCCAGATTCCGTTGTCCGCGTCTCGCTCTCTAACACCAGCTGAGCGCCCCGCTGCATTTCACCTTCAGCTGTCTCAATCGACTCTCTTGCATCAGCGCCTAAGGCAGTCAACGCCTTTAGCAGCAGTGAATCTAACGCTTCAGTTGAAGGGTCCTTGGCAATCGCTTGAGTGACCGTTTGACGGCTTGAGCCCGCTGAAAGCCGACTGGCACTCCGGCTGGTTGCGGCGCTGTTAGAGAGATTATCGGTGAGCTGACTGACCCCCAAAAGGGCTAGTTCACGGGCAATAGAGCGCGCCTTCATGCAATACCATTGAGCTTGGGTTCAGCTATTTTATCAGCCTTTTTAGAGGCGCATGCGAGTCGTACTGTTTTGAGGGCGCTATATCGCCTGTACGACTAAACCAACGCTGGAACTAAACCGACTCTTGAATGGAGCCGTTACCTGATGGGTGCCCTGGCGAATGCCCTTGAGATAGGGGCTGAGGTTGATCCATCGTTGTTTCAGCCGGAAGCGTAGAGGCAGCGTTCTCTGGAACTTCTGAGCGGGCATCTGAGCGCATATCTGTCAGCGCACTGGCTGCTGGTTGCTGGCGGCCTATGCGCTGCGGTGGAATCTCTGCGGCTAGGTTAGGACCAACAATGCCACCAGACAGGAGCACCTTAAAGGCATCTTCTACAGAAATAGACAGATTGAGAATGTCGTCTTCTGATACGACTGAGTACCAGCCGCTGGTGGGGTTTGGCGTTGTAGGGATAAAGACGCTGAGCATTTTGCTGGGGCTGCTAGTTACGGCCGCGCCTGTAACAAATGCGATCGCCCACAGTCCTCGGCGCGGATACTCAATCAGCACCACCCGACGAAAGCGACTTTTAGAATCTTGAAAAACGGTTTGCAGCAGCTGTTGAACGGTCTTGTATACCGACCCTGCCAGCGGAATAGACTGCACGATCCGTTCGCCCACATCTAGCAGCCAGCGACCTGCAAAGTTTCGGGCCATCAGCCCGATCAAAAGCAAAGCCAGCAGTGGCACGGCAAAGCCGATACCAATATTGATCAGCGCCACTAAAAATGGATTGAGCCCCGTGAAGGGATTGAGCTGCTTGGGAAAACGAGTGATGAACCGAATGACCCAAGTAGCAACGTTAATTGTCAGCCAGATGGTGGTTGCCAGTGGAATTACCACTACCAGACCGGCAATTAGGTCATTTTTGATGTCTTGTTTGAATTTCTGAAGCACGGAATACCTAACTTGCCAGCACATACCGGTCAGTACGTGTCCATTCTAAACAATTCTTTGCAATTAAGCAGTGACGCTTTTCTTTCAATGGCTGTCCGAGGCCCAGAAGATATCTGCCTAAAGCAAAATATATGCCTAAAACATATTGCCAAAGAGAGTCTCTCTATGAACTATATCAAAACTCGCCAGCCTCAAAATGCATTGTAAATCACTGATGATCCCTGCCGCGAATTCACCCATATAGCTACCGGTTTAGCCAATTACATGCAGAACGCTCGTTATTACAGACGCCTAGAGGACCAGAATATAGCGAGCCAAAGATAGATAAATTAAGACACCGAGTACATCAACGACTGTCGTAATAAAAGGCGCTGACATTAGAGCAGGATCTAGTCCTAGCGACTGAAACAAAAACGGCAGCGCCGCGCCCGCACTAGAAGCAAGCACGGAAATGCCAACCAGAGAGATGCCGACTGTTACTGCCACAGAGAGCGCAGATTCTATTCCCCCCTGCAAAAAATAGGCCCATCCGGTCACCACAATGCCCAGCATCAGGCCAAGAAAGGCACCGGCGATCGCCTCTCTGCGAATCACTTCTATAGCATTTTTAATCTTTAGCTCATCCGTATTGAGACCCCGAATAACCACCGTAGAAGACTGTGCGCCGACGTTACCGCCAGTACCAATCAGCAGTGGAATAAAAGCGGCCAACACCACAACCTCTTGCAAGATATCTTGCTGGGAGCGGATGACCGCAGCGGTGACAGTATTCGTTACCAGCAATACCGATAGCCACACCACACGCTTACGGGCCACATCTAGTAGGTTGCTCTGGAAATAGTTATCACCGCCAGACTGCACACCGCCTAGCGTATAGATATCCTCAGTGGCTTCTTCTTCTAAAATGTCGAGGACGTCATCAAACGTGATAATCCCCACCAGTCGATCTTCAGTATCAACAACCGGCACTGCCAAAAAATCGTAGCGCTGAATCATCCGAGCGACCTCTTCCTGGTCGTCGCTCGTCTGGGCAGAAACGACCTCTCGGGTCATAATTTCGCCAATTGTCTGCTCGGCTTGACCCAGTACCAGCTGCCGTAGTGACAAAATGCCGGTTAGCTGCCGAGCAAAGTTCGTCACAAATAGGTAGTAAACCGTTTCACTCAGTTCGGCCTGAGCGCGAATATGGTTTAGCGCTCTTTCAACCGTCCAGTTTTCTTTGAGTGCTACATACTCCGGCGTCATAATTCGACCGGCGGTCTCGGCTTCGTAACCCAGCAGCAACGCCGTACTCTGACGCTCTTGAATACTCAGCTGCTCTAGCAAACGACGGACGATTTTAGCCGGGAGTTCGTCAAACAGACGGGCCCGGTCATCGGGCGACATTTTATCGACAATGTCAATCAGGTCTTGTCGCTTAAATTCTTCAATCAGCGCCTGCTGCACCACCGAGTCCAAATTCTCGTAGACTTCGATGGCTTCATTTTTAGAGAGCAAACGAAAGGCGATCGCCTGCATTGTCTCAGGCAACCCTTCTATTGCTTCTGCGATGTCAGCAGGCTGAACCGGCACAAGCAGCGCCTTGGCACCTCGAAAGTTCTCTTGTTCTAGTAAGGCTTGGAGCTGCGATCGCACCAACTCCCTGAGTTCTTGGCGAGAGACGTTCTGAGATTTAGCTGTCAGTTCGCTATCTGTCAAAATCAGACCCCCCAACGACGCTTTCAGTCTACTGGTGCAGCGTCCCAGTTTACCGCAGACAATCTAGTCCACGTGTGAAGATGGCTTATCAGCTAAGTTTACGGTAAATACAAAGTACTGTAAGAAACGCACATCAGCGTCTCTTCGCCTCGAACAGCCGAAGAAACAACGGCGTACAAGCCAATGAGAACAGAAGAAGCACCTAGAAAAGAAGCATCTAGAAAAGAAACACCTAGAAAGATGTGGGAAAGAGACGCTTGCGACGGGCAGCTTGTGAGGAATTGTGGACGTGCTTAACGGGTTGAGTCGCCCTTTCTGACTGGCCCCGATATTGATTGAATGCATCAGAATGAGCGGTATAGTCGCACAGGCAATAGCTTCGCTCTACCGAGAGCAGCTCTGTTGGGGTGCTGATTACGGTGCGATCGCGTCCTCTCAGCTTAGCTGTGTACAGCGCTTCATCGGCTTTTTGAATCAGCGCTTCGCAAGGCAGCATCCTACACTCTGGGACCCTTTGTGCTCCGCTTTCTGGCACCATAGTACAAATCCCAATGCTCAAACTTACCCAGGGTTTCACAAGCGAAGCTCTATGGGGAAGCTGCATCTGAGCCAGCTCTGATTGCACAGCCAGTGCCACCTGTTGTGCACCCAGCGAATCTGTACCTGGTAGTAAAATAGCAAACTCCTCACCGCCATAGCGTGACACCTGATCTTGATGCCGATGCGCCCCGCGAGAGAGCGCCGCAGCGACGGCTTTTAGGCAACCATCCCCACTGGTATGACCATAGGTGTCGTTGTACCGCTTGAAATAATCGATATCACATAGCAACAGGGAAAGCGGCTGTTGACGCCTAGCGGCATCTTGCCAAAGCCGAGCAATGTTTTGATTAAAGCTACGTCGGTTCGCAACCTGCGTGAGCCCATCCACAAAAGCTAATTTTTGTAGTTCTCGGTTCTCTTCAGCCAAGGACACTTTAAGCTGCTCTTGCTGAGCCAGAATAGAGCTATACTCGCCGATTTTTTGGCTCAGGCTCATTCTGTCTGCCTGAAGCTGACGCACCAGATAGGCAACGTTCAAATGCTGCTCTATCCGTAGCCAGCTTTCTTCCGCATCAATAGGCAGCCTAATGTACTCATTTCCACCGCAGCGCAGCGCATTAACCCGTTCACTAGAATCTTCTCTATAGCCGACAAAAACGACCGGGAGGTATCTAGTCACTGCCTGTGCTCTTAGAATTTTGCAGAGGTCATAGCCGCTTTGACCCGATGTCTGCAAATGAATAATGAGCAAATCAACCTGCTGGCTGGCAACGCTTTTAGCAACCTGATACTGGCTTTCAAGAAACAGCGTCTGATAGCCGTTGCAATTAAGCGTAGAGGTCATCTGAATCAGCTGTGCATCCCGATCGTCTCGATGGTGCCAAACGACAGCGGTTCCTGTTGCAGAAGACGGGAGGAAAGTGTTCATAGACTGGCGATGGGACAAACGCCATCAGCGGATGTTGGGAGCGACCATACTTACTGCGTGTAGTTGCTTTCCACAAATCTACCAATCTGCTTTGATATAGGGTTCCGTACAAATACGATTCTCATCAGCAGAAACTTCCATACTCCAGGTAAAGATAAGCAGCTATTTTGACTGAAATCCGGCTATAGCTTGAGCAAGCTGATAGATCGCTTCCGCAATCTTACGGATGTCTAAAGGATGTAAATTTCCGTTAAATCGATATAAATTTATATTAAAACTGAGATGAAAAAGCCAGGCAGAAAGGCTGACGGAAGTTGAGCCAGTCATGCCCGTGCGGACTCTCCCAATGCCAATACCCAGTGCCAGCACCAATGCCAATACCCAGTGCCAACATCCAGCATTAACGCCTGATGCCAACACTAGGCAAGTCTTTTGCTGTGCCGATCTAGCACTATGCCGATTTAGCAACCAACCCACGGTGCCTTAGCAGCGCTTGAGTACTGGGCTCGCGGCCTCTAAAGGCTTTGAAGACGTCCATAGGGTGCTGACTACCGCCTAGGGCTAAAACCGTTTCTCTAAATCGTCTACCGATTTTTGCGATCTGTTTTTTATCATCTAAGCCGGCTTCTTCAAAAGCAGAAAAAGCATCCGCACTGAGAACCTCTGCCCAGAAATAGCTGTAGTAGCCGGCGGCATACCCACCTGAAAAAATATGGCCAAAGCTGCAGAGAAAGGCGTCTTCTGGCAGCGGCGGCATGACGGTTGCTTTTTCAGCAATGCGATCGCGCACCTCCCAAACCGTTTCCTCACCGCCGGGCCGGTAGTCCGCATGTAGCGCAATATCAATCGAGCCAAAGTTTACCTGACGCAAGATTGCATTGCCCGTCATAAAGTGGCGGGCCGCCAGAAGCTTTTGGTAATCCGCCTCGGGCAAAGGCTCACCCGTCTGGTAGTGCCGCGCCATGCCAAATAGCGTATCGCGGTCATAGCACCAGTTCTCCATAAACTGACTGGGCAGTTCCACCGCATCCCATTCCACGTTGTTAATACCAGCCGCTCCGGGATAGTCAACGGCTGTCAGCATATGCTGTAACCCGTGACCAAACTCATGAAACAGCGTTTCAACCTCGCGAAAGGTCATGAGGCTAGGCTTGCCATCAACTGGTGGCGACTGATTACACACCAAATAAGCCACGGGCAATCGAATATGAGCCGTCTTGGAAACCGCAGCCTCTTCTGGCTGGGTCTCTGGTTGCATCTTTGCACGGACAATGCACTCATCCATCCAAGCACCGCCTCGCTTCTCAGCCGGACGGCTGTAAGGGTCGAGATAAAAGTGCGCAATGGGCTGGTGAGTCTGGGCGTCTGTCACTTGAAAGTAGCGGACATCATCCTGCCAAACAGGCGCTTCACCATCCGCCGGGGTGATAGCAATGCCAAACAGGCGCTCTGCTAATCCAAACAGGCCCTCTAAAACGCTGGGCAAAGGGAAATAGGGGCGCAGTGCCTCGTCGTTCAAGTCGAACTGCTCCTCTCGCATACGCTCCGTCCAGAAAGGGACGTCCCACTGCATCAGCGCGAAGCCGGATTCAGGCTGATCGTTCGTTGAGCCGTCGTGAGGACTTTGGCTCGCTTCCTCATTATTTTTTTGACTGGCAAAGGTCTGAATCTCGGCCAGCTCCTTTTTAGCGGCGTCATAGCTGGCTGCTCGCAGCTCTTCCATCAGCGTTTCAACAGCGGCTACTGAAGGAGCCATCTTCCGCGCCAGGCTCAGCTCAGCGTAGTTTTCAAACCCCAGCAAATTTGCCTGCTGACGGCGCAAATCTAAAATCTGTTCAATTAGCGGCGCGTTGTTAAGCTCTCCTGTCGAGGCACGGGTGATAAAGGCACGGTACAGCTGCTCTCGCAGATCTCGCCGTTGACTATGGCGCAAGAAAGGAATGTAGCTGGGCATATCGAGGGTAAGCCGCCATGGACCAGCTTCAGCGGTAGCGTTTTTTTGAGCGTCGTCTTCAGCAGCGTCGCGGGCGGCCTGCGCCAGCAGGCTCAGCAAACTCGGCGGCAGGCCAACCACATCCTCTTTTTGCTCAAGCGTCAGGCTAAAGGCTTTGGTTGCGTCCAGCACGTGATTCGAGAACTGAGTAGACAGCTCTGCGAGCGTTTGTTGAATGTGGTTAAACTGCTCTTTTTGTTCGCCAGAGAGTCCCACACCTGAAAGCTCTGCGTCCCGTAGCGTCGCCTCAACAATTCGCTGCTGAGCGGGCTCTAGCCGAGACCACTCATCGCTAGCCTTCAGCTGCTTTAGAGCCTTATAAATCGCCTGACTTTGCCCGATTCGATTGGCGAATTGCACCAGAGAAGGCTGCACTTTCTCGTAAGCAGCCCGCAGCTCTGGGCTATTTTTTACGCCCATCAGATGGCCAATAATACCCCAGCTCCAACCCAAGCGTTCGGTGATCGCCGTCAGCGGATCGATCAAGTCTGACCAAGCGATCACGCCCGATGGACTTCTTGATGAGCTTCCTGATGAATGTTCAATCTTCTGCGCTAGTGCAGCTTCGAGTGATTCCAGCTCCTGGGCCAGATTTTTCAGCAGCTGTTCGATACCGGGAATGACATGGCTCGGCTCTATTTTACGAAAAGGGGGTAATCCTTTGCCAATCAATAAAGGATTGCTCAAAGGCTTGTTCGCTTGTTCAGGCTTGCTCGCTTGTTCAATAGACGCTTTAGCAGGAGAAGGCACAACGCTCATATATCAATCGGTGGGATGGGTGGATGACGCTAGATGGCTTGAGCAACGGACTTGACCGGACGGCTGCACGCCTCGCCATACGCATAGTTCGCCGTACAGCTCGCCATACTCATAGTCGTTATGAGTTTACTCCACATCATACCCCTAAACCCCAGGCTCTGTATAGCCCTGCAGGCTATCCGGACGAAAAGAGCGAATGATCCGACTCGACTGAGCAATCAGTCCGTCTGAGCCCTTAACCACAATTAGATAGTTGCCTGCACTGATACGGTTGCGATAAGAGAGGGCATCGCCGCTCCCCACGCTAGCTCCAACGCCACCACCGATAAAGAAGCTGCCCATAGCCCCGCCGATAGAACCCAGGAAGCCGCCAATAATTTGGTTGCCCAGCGTTCCAGCCCAGGGGAAAGTATTGAGCCCGGTGATTGCATTAAATGTAAAGCCTCCGACAAAGCCGAATGGAATGATCCAGACGGCCATGCGCTTAATTTGTTTCCAGGCTTCGTCTTTAGGATCGATCAAACCGTACTCATCGGCTGATTTGAAGCCTGGGCCCAGAATGTCTACCTTGTCCATACTAATCTTGGCGCTTTCGAGCGCGGTGTAGACTTCTTCGGCCTTGATGCGATCGCTCAACACAGCGACTAAATAGTTCATTTCTTAGCGCTCTCCTGCTCTTTGTTGAGATCTTCGGCGTTGCGGTCTTTAGCGTTGCGATCTTCAGCTGACTGATTCACGCTTTGTTTGGGTCGAAAAAGATGAGTGTGCGTAGGGTTGTAAAGCCGCGATCGCGACGCTTCCATCGACGCGAATCGAGCCAGCGCCGGGGAAATAATGTATAGCGTTGTGCGCACCAAATTATCCGCCTCACTCACCTGCGCCATCTCCGAGAGGGGAACAACCTGAATGTGTTCATCCGGCCAGCCAACTCGAAAGCAAATCGCAACCGGTGTATCCGACGCATAGTGCTCTAGTAGCTGAGTTTGAGCGTCCGCTACATGGCGCGCGCTCAAGTAGAGACACAGACTTGCCTGGTGCGCGGCCAACCCGGCGAGTTCCTCAGTTTTGGGAACCTGAGTTCGGCCACTGATGCGAGTCAAAATAATGCTTTGCACCTGTGCTGGAATCGTCAGCTCCACCTGTAGCTTCGCTGCCGCTGCCTGAAAGGCGCTGATACCTGGAATCACCTCAAACGGCACATCTGCCTCACTCAGCCTTAGCATCTGCTCATGAATCGCACTATACAGGCTCGGATCGCCAGAATGAAGTCTGACAACCGACTTACCGGCACGTACTCGCTGAATCATCAGCGGAACGATGTCTTCTAGTGTCATATTGGCCGTCGCAATTTTCTCAGCCGTTGGCCGAACGGCAGCCAGTATTTGTGTGGGTACCAGCGAATTGGCGTAGACCAAAACGTCCGCTCTTTCAATAAGTTTCTGCGCTTTTACTGTTAATAATTCTGGATCTCCTGGGCCTGCACCAACGATATAAACAGCTGGTAATATTTCAGACGTAATTTTCGAAGAATTCATGCAAACACGCGTAGCGTCGGGTCTAAAAAAATACTAAAGGTTAGTGAGTCGGCCATAAAACAAATTAAATAAAGTTGATATCTATTTCCAATGTTCACAAACTCACTATTATCACTGTCAATTTTTTGAAGAGTGAATAAAGGCCGGGCTCAAACTTGGGATAGGGCTAAAAAATACTGCATCTTGGTATGTAGATGCACCCTGATTCCAAGCCCCGAAGGTCTTTTTGGCCTTCGGGGCTTTTCTTGTGGACTCGCCTATTACAGCTGCTCTGGCATCCGCTTTTCAGGCGCTACCGTATCGGGTAATCGCTTGCCCAGACCATAGGTCCAAATCAAACCTAGCCAGCCCAGCGCAATGCCAGTCAGACTAATTACCTGGGCAATTCGCAGAGGCCCTAGCATCAAGCTATCAATGCGTAGACCTTCAATCCACAGTCTGCCAGTGCTGTAAGCAATCAGATATATCAGAAACAGCGTTCCGGCTCTTAACTTGCCAGGTCGTTTTAGCCCCCAAAAGAACAGGCCCAACAACAGCGCGAACACGCCCAAATTCCAGAGCGATTCGTACAAAAACGTAGGGTGAAAGTACTCAAAATCTCTTAGTGAGACCGGGCGATTAGCGAGGGGAATGTAGAGCTTCCAGGGTAAATCGGTCGGGCGGCCAAACGCTTCTGAATTGAAAAAGTTACCCCAGCGGCCAATCGCCTGACCCAAAATTAACGAGGGCGAGATCAAGTCTGCGAGCTGCCAGAACGAAAGCCGGCTTAACTTAGCAAACACGTAGGTGGCCAGCGTACCGCCTAAAACTGCGCCATGAATCGCAATGCCACCTTGCCATATCGCAAATATGTCGGCCGGACGGCTGGCATACGATTGCCACTCAAATAAAACGTAGTACAGACGAGCGCAGGGGATCGCAGCTATCACTAGCCAAATCACCATGTCGCCGATTTTTTCGGGATCGACGTCGCGCTTCTTCGCCAGGTATTGCGATAGCGTAACGCCGATTAGTACGGCAGAAGCAATCAGTAGGCCATACCACCTGAGGGTAATCGGTCCGATGCTGACAATGTCCGGTCCGGGTGACTGGAAGTTCCCAATCAAGGGAGCAATCAAGCCATACATGGTTATACCTGCTAAATCACCTATCTATTGTGCCAGTGATTCTACAGATGAATCTGATTACAGACTAAGCGTTTCTAAATTCTTGGGTTTCCAAAGCTTTTCCAGCGCGTTGATATAGATTTTGTTCAACCCATTCACTCTGTTCACATCAATTCTGTTCAACCGGGCTGTTCAACTAAAACTTGAGCTAGCCTTCCACCTCGGCCATTTCAATCACTTCACCGTCAAAGTCTTTGACCAAAAAATTGAGCGGGCGATCGCGTCTCAGCTTGTGCCGAATCCCTCTGGTTTGCACCTGCATAAATAAATATTCCAGGCAGTCATGGTCAAAGCACACATGCCTTTGCCGGTTTTTATTGCCCAGGCTTGCCCCACCAATCACATGCAGCTGAGTATTTTTTTTCAGCTGATACCACAGACCGTCTGGACTGCTATAGTCACCCCCCGGACGGCTCATCCCGGTTCCGCCGAGCCCGGCACCAAACATCGGATCCATTCCCCCTGTTCCTAGGGTTTGCTCGTAGTTGTAGTAGTAGTGCAAAGGAACGTCCGCAGCAGACAGACTAAGCACGCCTTCATAAAACCGGCGAGCTGTGTCTATATCAGAAACCATCATGGTGTGCACCTTGGGCGCACTGCTCAAAAAAGCCCACATCGCCCCGGCATAGGCCACCAACAGCATGACCATAATGCCTTGCGTCGAGACCAGGCTATCGAGCGGCAGGCCCTGAAAGACGCTGCCAATCAATGTGATAGATAGGGGACTAAGTGGCAAAGTAACCTCTGGGAAATAATGAACTAATCTATCGCGTTTCTATCGTATTAAAAGCGGCTATAGCTATAGTTTATCAACTGACTCTGTTGACTTTACGGAGACTTTCTGCGAGTTTCTGGGAACGATGTAGACCGTTATCAACAAAAATTGTTGTAACCTCTTTTGTTAACGTCTGGTTCAACGCTGGTTTAACCCTGTGCAAATTCCTTCTTTTCCTGAATGTGACCATGACCTGATCAAGGCATTAATTCATCAGAGCGACTACGCGCTGGTGGATAGTTTGCAGCAATCGCCTATGGAAGGAAAGTATTTCACTGCGCTTTTTTGTCGCTACAGCCCCGTTGTGTATTCGCTCATTCGTCACTCCGCTCGTTCTCCGGTGCAGGCTGACTATTTATTTGCACTGACCTGGCGACACATCTTAAACGAGCTGAACGGAATTGACTTAAGCACCTTCAGTCCTAAAGTCAGTCAAACAGCAGTCAGTCAAACAGCAATCAGTCAAACAGCCGCCGCTGACAATGAGTCCAAGGCCACAGATACCGCAGAATTTTCATTACAGGGCTGGTTAATCAATCTCACGGCAGCCTACATCAACCAGGTCAAAATGCCCGAGGTTGAGTCGATTCACTACGTCCTTCAATCGGCACCACCGCCGCTGTGGTGCTACACCGAACGCGCGTTGGATAGACTCCCCCCTCGGCATCGACTGATTGTCTTGATGGCCCAAACGTTTGAGTGGAGCGATACCCGCATTTCAGCCTACCTGCAGGCAGAAGGCGAACAGATGTCGCCTCAAGACGTACAGGCCGAGCTCCAGACGGCCTACCAGGAACTAGAACGGTCTATGCCCGAAGATATGCGCACGGTTTATCTTCAGCATTCGCCGGTCGTCGTGCCCTCACCCGAAGAAGCCGGACTAATGACCATTGAGTTTGATGAGCTCGATCTACAAATCTAGCGGTGGAATCAGTTGGCTTACTTGAGAGAGTCATCAAAGCGGCTATATGTCCTTAACCTTGGCCTAGCGCTCGATTGCGCATCAACTAAGTTGGGTATCTTAGGCCCATCATCGTTCTGACCGTCTTTAGCTGACGGGGCGTGCCTGCGTGGCAGGACGCGAGGAAAATTTCATGGGCTCTTGGGATACGGTTCGTCAAATGCAACCACAGTTAAAACGACAGTCTGTGGTGCTGCGGCTCTGGAAGCGACGCTCACGACCAATCGTTACATTGCCAGTGCTCGCCCTCCTCTTTTCTGGCACGATTACAGCGTCTCCTGCACTCGCAGTCCGCAGCCTAACCGAGCAGCTACACACCCCACCTCAAGAATCCAGGAGACAGCAGCGAGACGTTGCTGACCAGTTTTTACGTATGGGTAAAGAGCAGTTGCTTTTAGGGGAGATGACAGCGGCCATTACCGCGCTACAAGAAGCAGCTAACGCCTATCACTATCTGGGTGACTTTGTTGGGATGGGTGAAGCCTTTGAGCAGCTGGTTAAAGCACACAGCACCTTAGGTCAGTTCGATGCAGCAGAACGGGTGGTGCGTCAACAGCTGGCGATCGCACACAGCAACCAAAACTTTAGCGACCAGGTTCTAGCCCTCAACAACCTGGGCACGATTCGGCTCCAGTCAGGCGATTTAGAGGCCGCGCATGAAGCTTTTCAATCGGCGCTAACGGTCTCTGAAGAGATTGCAAGCGATAGTGGCATTGGGCTGTCGCTCAGCAATCTGGGCCTGATTGCGGCAGCGCAAGGCCAAATTAACGACGCTCGTAAATACTATGAAGTCGCGGCGAGCTACCGAGCGCGGGCTCGCGACTACGCTGGACAGGCCAATACGGATAGCAATTTAGGCGATGCCTATTTAGCCAGCGGACAAATCACAGAGGCGATTGGCGCTTACCGCTTGTCACTGTCGCTCGCGCGCGAGGTAAGCGATCCGTATTTGCAGCTGCGTGCACTAGATGGGCTAATTGCTATTTATCGCGATCGCAACGAACCCGCTGAACTCTCCAACTACATCAACGAACGCATCGCCCTTACCGTGCAAACAGGCGACGACTGGCAGCGCCTGCTCACCCTGCGCACCCTGGGCGAAATCCATCAGCAGCAAGGCGATCTGCTCGCTGCCCAAAATGCCTTCAATCTTGCATTAGATCTCGCTCAACTGCTAGATCGCAAACAGGTACAGGCCGAACTGACCAACCGCCTGCTCTGGCTCTCTTCTGAGCTAGACGATTAGCAATAGGGCAGATGCTATATAGTCAGGGTTGATTCATCTTTTTAAAGGTTCGACGCCTGACGTCTATGAACGCTTCTGCCAACTCGCCGTCTGCCTCTGTGCGGTTTGATATTGTCAGCCTCTTTCCAGACTTTTTTGAGTCCCCACTCAGCTCAGGATTAGTTGGCAAGGCGCTTCAGCGTGACATTGCGTCCGTCCACATCACCAATCCTCGCGACTTTACAACCGATAAGCATCACAAGGTCGACGACATCCCCTATGGCGGCGGTGTAGGCATGCTGATGAAGCCAGAGCCTTTGTTTGCGGCCATAGAGTCCCTGCCACAGCTGCCCCGGCGTGAGGTGATTTTGATGACGCCTCAGGGCCAGACTATGGACCAGCCGCTCTTCAAATCACTGGCGACGGATTACGACCAGCTCGTTCTCGTCTGTGGACATTATGAAGGCGTAGATGAACGGGTGCTAAACCTGGTCACGAAAGAAGTTTCTCTCGGCGATTTTGTGCTGACCTGCGGTGAGATTCCGGCCCTGACGTTACTCAATGGCGTCTTGCGACTGCTGCCGGGAACGGTGGGTAAAACAGACTCGCTAAAATACGAAAGCTTTGAGAGCGACCTACTCGACTACCCGCAGTACACCCGGCCTGCAAAGTTTCGAGAGTGGGCAGTCCCGGATGTTTTAATGTCTGGGAATCACGGTGCGATCGCTCAGTGGCGATCGCAGCAGCAAATTGAGCGCACCCGCCTGCGCCGTCCTGACCTATTTGCACGCTGGCAAGAAAAGCAGACGGACTAGTTTCATATTCCGTAACGCCTGCGCTTTGAAAGAACTTAACCGGTACAGTTGCAGAGGCAAAAGAGATTTAAGGTAGCGCTTCGATGAATATTCGCATTGGTAACGGATACGATATCCACCGGTTGCAGGCAGGCCGCAAGCTCATTCTAGGTGGCGTTGATATTCCCCATACAAAAGGGCTACTGGGCCATAGCGATGCCGATGCCCTAACGCACGCAATTATGGACGCTATGCTCGGAGCCCTTAGCCTTGGAGACATTGGGCTTTACTTTCCACCTAGCGATCCGCAGTGGGCCGGAGCCGACAGTCAGCGATTGCTAGCACAGGTCAATCAGCTGCTAAGCGATCGCGGCTGGCATATCAGCAATGTTGACAGCGTCGTCATCGCTGAGCAACCCAAACTAAAGCCGCATATTCACGCAATGCGCGATCGCTTAGCAACCACACTCAGTATTCAATCCGATCAAATCGGTATCAAGGCCACCACTCACGAAAAGCTAGGCCCGCTGGGTCAAGAAGAAGGCATTGCGGCCTATGCGGTGGTGCTGCTTCAGAAGTAAATGGGAACAGACGGGAAAATCCACTGTGCCAGACAGCAATACTGTCACGTACCGCATCATCGACCCGGACACTTTACAGGACTTTTAACTAAGAGATCGATATTCGTTGCAAAAGCGAGCTATTTTCCGTTGCATCACTTAATTATGAAGCAAAAATACAGGCAGGGTATCGAAATATACGCAAATATCCTTGTATTATTTATACAATCTTTGTTAATTATGAAGAAGGGACACGTAAACTCCGCTTTTCTGCTTTAGAAAAGTTGCTGAAGCAATTTGTAAAGACTCATCAAGGGTTTACGTGTTTTGAATAACGTACATAGAAGAAAGAATCAATAGCGCCCCTACTCACTAGGAGCCAGATGAGTTATTGATTCGGTCAAAGCGTACACAGCAGGTAGCCGACAGGTACTGGAACTATTGAAGGGTCCAGTGTTGAAAAGCTCCGTTAGGAGCAACCGGCTACTGACAGTCAATATCGCTGCACAGCTAGAGTGCACAGCTAGAGATAGCTAGATATTGATTTTGTCTTGGTAATGATTATTTGGATGTGGAGTGTAGGTCTGTGGGTGTATTAGGCGAATCCTCAGTAGTGTTAATCCCAGCGGTACATAAGCCGTTTGGCGCAGTCACACAAGAATTCTCTCCAATCAGGGGGTTTGGGGCCAGTCCACCAGAACGCATTGGCATCTTTGGAGAGTATGACTACAACGGATTAGCTAAGCGGGTTGAGTACTGCTTTGAGCAGTCCGTTAGCGAGGATATTAGTCAGCTTAAAGTCGGTCAGCGTGGCTGTGTAGTTATTCTGACGGGGAAAGTTTCATCTCGGGCATTGCTCAACCGCTTAGTCACACTGGCCATCAAAGTTGAAGGTGCGGCCCTAGTCGAAATTTATCGGATGAGATTTACCGAAGAAGATTGCCTCGTTTCGGAAGAAATTGCAGCCTAGAAAAACAGCTTAGAAAAATTTAAAGCGAAGAAAGCGGCGCTCTCGTCCAAGGCTTTTTCCTCTAAGCTGGCTTGTTCTGGGCCAGCATTCTCTGAGCCGCGGCTATGCAGCTGGTTCTAGCATTTTAGCGACAAAGTCTGTGTAAACCTCGCCCTGCAAAAACTGAGGGTGGGCCATCACCTTTTGGTGAAAGCCAATGGTCGTCGGCAGGCCAGTAATGGCACACTCTCGCAAAGCCCTTTGCATCCGACGAACGGCTGTTGCCCGGTCCGGTCCCCATACAATTAGCTTGCCAATCAAAGAATCGTAATAGGGCGGAATTTCATAGTCGGTATACACATGAGAATCCATTCTGACGCCCAGTCCTCCGGGCGCTAGGTAGCCGCTGATTTTGCCAGGATTCGGCCTGAAGTTATGGTCTGGATCTTCAGCATTGATACGGCATTCTATGGCGTGCCCTCTCAGCTGAATATCGTCTTGAGTGAACGACAGATGATCGCCTTGGGCCACTCTAATCTGCTCGGCAATCAAGTCTACACCCGTCACCATTTCAGTCACAGGGTGCTCTACCTGAATACGAGTATTCATCTCCATAAAGTAAAAGTCGCCATTTCGGTCAACGAGGAACTCTATCGTCCCAGCCCCTACGTAGCTAATTGATTGAGCCGCCCGCACGGCAGCCTCTCCCATCTGCTGACGCAAGCTATCGTCCAGAGCCGCACTAGGGGCCTCTTCTAGCAGCTTTTGATGACGCCGTTGAATAGAACAGTCTCGTTCGCCCAAATGCACCACATTGCCATGACTATCCGCCAAAATCTGAAATTCAATATGGCGTGGGTTTTCAACGAATTTTTCTAAGTAAACGCCGGGATTACCAAAAGAGGCCTCGGCTTCGCCCTGCGCTGCCAAAAACATCTTGCTAAGCTCTTCGGGGTTACGGACCAGCCGCATCCCTCGCCCACCCCCACCGGCAGTCGCTTTGATGATAACTGGATAGCCAATATCAGCAGCTAGTTTGGCTGCTTCTTCAGGGCTGTTCAAAAGCCCCTCACTCCCAGGCACAGTGGGCACCTTTACGCGCTGCATCGTCGCTTTGGCGGTAGATTTATCACCCATTGCCAGCATTGCTTCGGCAGTTGGGCCAATAAACGTCAGGTTGTGGTCGGCGCAAATTTCAGCAAAGCGGGCGTTTTCAGCTAGAAAGCCATAGCCGGGATGAATAGCCGTGGCACCACGGGTTAACGCAGCGGCAATAATATTTGGAATGTTGAGGTAGCTTTTGCTACTGGAGGCCTCACCGATACAAACAGCCTCGTCTGCCAGCTGCACATGTAGGGCGCTGCGGTCAACGGTGGAATGGACAGCAACGGTTGCGATCCCCATCTCTTCACAGCTGCGAATGATCCGCAGTGCAATTTCACCCCGATTGGCAATCAAAATTTTGGAAAAACTCATCTGGCGGCTAGCATCTTCGCACTGAGTGATCAAGATGATGATCGTATCACGCTATCTTCGGCCTACCGTAGGGAGAAACGTGCTTTGGATTTTGCTCTTGGCAAGGGTTTATAGAATGGCAGGTGAGCAGACTGAATATTGGAACAAATGGACTGAAGCAGTGCCAAGCCGTAGGGGAAAAACTGCCTCAAGAAAATCGTGGCAAAGTGCACGTTATGCCGTATTGTTATAAATCGATGTGCCTGGCAAGCGGTTCGCTGGTCTTTTTTCCTTAGCTAGCTAGCTCTGTCCAGTTCAGGTGTCAAACCTGACGTTAGGTAAGCTGTACATCGCCATCGCGGATGTGGTGGAATTGGTAGACACGCACGCTTGAGGGGCGTGTGGCTCACGCCTTGCGAGTTCGAGTCTCGCCATCCGCATACTTTCACAGGCACGCGTTACTTTGGTGTAGCGCGTGCCTGTGGCTTTAAACTGCTTTTGAGTCTGTTTTTATGTGGGCCTTGTAAGCACTATTCTGTGTCGGCTATCTCGCGTTGTTCGTTATCGGCTCACCTTCTTCGTTATGATAATGAAGTGGTTCGTAAACTTTTGTGAACGCTTTGGCTTCAGCTCCTTCTGTCCTTCCGATTTCTCAGCAGACTCATTGGCATTCTTTAACCCCTCTCTGGCAGGGAGACAAGGCGGTGGTTCAGCAGGGTCTCCCTCATGATCAGCTGTCGCCAGCTTGGCAGATTCTGATGCTAGGAGATGGCTCGCCCACTCGACATTTGCAGCTGCTGACCCGTGAACCGACAGAAGTTGATGTGATTGATATGTCTCCGGTAGGCTCTAAAGGAGATGCAGCGCCCAGTCAGATTGAGGAAGTTCCAGGGCCTCATCTGCGGCGGCAGGTCTGGCTACGGACAGCGTCAGGGCAGCGGTTAGCCTATGCGACGTCTTGGTGGGAAGCTAGCCATGTAGATGAGTATTTAGAAAATAGAGAGCTACCGATTTGGGCCAGCCTGGCGAAGCTACGTACCGAGCTGTACCGAGATATTCAAGGCATAGAGTTTGGACATTCGGCAGCACTCGAAAAAGCCTTTGCACAAAAGGGACCTTTCTGGGGACGGCACTATTTATTTTGGCACCATGGAAAGCCGCTCACGCTGATCTATGAGGTGTTTTCGCCCTATTTAATTCGATATTTGGGACCGATGGGATCGGTGTAGGACATATTTGTCCTGCGGGCCTTGACATACTTCTCCTGCGGGCTTTGAGTGTTTTTCTGAGCTGGTTTTCTGAGTTGTTTTCCTGCACTAATGAGACCGGGTAGAGTCTAACCAGATTTGGGCGCGGATAGGACCGTAGTGCTCACGGAGCGATCGCTCAACTTTTTCCCCAATGCTATTAGCAATCACCATATATTCTGGATGTAGGGCAATGTGTAGCTCTATCCAAACCTGACGGCCGACCATTCCTCTCGATAAAATTCGGGTGCAGCGGGTGACCCCTTCTATGCGACAAACGATTTGGTCAATAGCTTCAGGTGCGATCGCTGTCGGCTTTAGCAACATCGGCAGCTGCTGGTGCAACATTTCCCATAGGCTAACAACCGCCAAGCAAACCCATAGCGTTGCCAGCAACGGATCTAGCCAGTAGTACCCCCGAGAAATCGCGATCAAAGCAAGCAGCAAAACACAACTGAGCCAAGCGCTATTCAGTATATGTTGAGTATTCAGCTTCAGCGCTAGGCTACTATTTCGATTGCTTTGCTGAGCCGCAAACCACGCAGTCCCCGTTAGGGTCGTTACCATCACCCCCATCAATACGATGAGCGGCCATGTCACTGAGACGGGAAAGGCGCCCTGCTGCGATTGCAAGAACAGTCTTGCCTGGTCAAAAGCAATCAGCAATATAGAAATTCCGGCAAATCCTACCAGTGCGGACAAAAGCAAGGCGCCCGCAGCTTCTCCCCGACCGTGGCCCCAAATTTCTTTACCCAGCGTTCGCTGAGGAGAAGCCACTGCAATCAGGCTAAGCAACGTACTGAAAATATCAATCAGCGTATGCAAAGCCTCAGCCAGCAAACACAAGGAATGGCTAATCCATCCGGCAGCCAACTCAACAGCAAACACCACCAAAGCTAGCCACAATATCATTAGCAATAGGCGATAGCTTATCTGCCGTTGGTATCCGCTTCCATTCATAGCCGATAGGCTAGCACGAAGAAGACCGAAATAATGAGCTAGAAGCTTGAGGGTTTTACCTAAGTTTTAGACGGGAAAACGGTCTGCACAAAAGGCTTCCGTAGAATTGCGCATCTCGCATTCCAGAGCACTTTCCAGATCTTGCATCAGCGCTCTGATCTACTTTTGTCGCCTGTCAGCCATGTAGAGAAAGCTAGCAAACGGTGTGTCTAAAAGACTCCGATAGCCCAGAAGAGCTGGAACTATCTGCATGTAGTAATATCTGCACCTAGCTTACAGCACCCTCGAAGGCTGTAACCCTTGCTAAGTCAAGCCAGGTGTTTAGCAATATTTAAAATCAGAAAGAGCACCGACGACTGGCCGTGTTTCGTCTCGGTGCTCTTGCTGGTTCGCTCCTCACACTCATCCAATATACGGGATGCAAATTGATTTGTCATGTCGAGTGGACGTTTTTATACTTTTTGAAAAACTGTCACACTCTCTGGCTTTGTTGCAAGGGTATTTAGTCTCTAGTTCATCTCAGTCTCAAATTCATCCCAGTCACGACTCCAGTACCAGGCAGCTGACTACAGCGTTTCGGGCGCGGCTTCTAGCAGGTAGCAGCGCAACAAAGTTTTGAGCGTGATTTGAACTGCTTGGACCAAATCAATATGGGCCTTCAGCTGATACTCATTTGATAAAGGTTCTACGGTTGTCTCAGGTGTTGAGGTCGCTATGCCAACGCGTAAATATAGACGACTCAACCGATCAAAAGACTGGCAGAGTCGGTCTGCTTGTTTCAGTAGCAGCTCTTTTCTATGAATAGGGTTTTGGTAAGGCGTCCAAAACATCGCGTCTACAGTTTCTATCAGGGTATAGACAAGGTTCGTAGCCGGTAAAGATAGGTCGCTACTGCACTGGGGAAAAGGCTGGGGAAAAGGCTGAGCAGAAGACTGCCTAGCCAAGTCGGCCTTCAAAGGATCTGTCTTGATAGCTGTCGTTCTGACTGTCTTCGTGTAAGAACAGCAGCGGGCAAAGGCGTGCTGCACTCGCCACAGACGGCTATCACCGCCCATGTCTGCTACAGAGCTATCTGCTGTAGAGCCCCCTGAATCAGGAGGGATCTCCTGTGTTGGGGAAACGGCTACTGGAGATTCTGGGAATTCAGCATGTGCTTTTGAGTACCTGTGGGTCTCCGCATTTACGCTACGAGATATAGCTGAATATTTGCGATCGCGAGACCGCCCCGCTTCAATAACTAATGTATGGATTGGTCTTGTCGAATACACACTTATTTGAAACTGCTCCAGCCAATAATGCATCCCTCGCTCAGATAGTTGGAATACAATCCATCCGGGTCGCTCTGATGTAATTTCTACTTCTTTCCAGAGATTAGATAAGAAATTAGATGCATTACCTACGTAATTACACTGCGGACGATCTGTTGTTAACTGAAATTGATTCAATTTTTCGACGATTTGATGCGTTTCGGATGTAAGCGATCTAGCTGAATTTAGATACCCTCTAGACACTAATATCTGAGGCAGCGGAGAAATATACAAGCAAGAATTATCGATTATTTTTTGCTTTAGCGGAATCTCATTCCAGGCTATAGCGCTCTTCTGACAAGGCGTTGATTCTTTAGGCAGATCTGCTTTTCTGTTATGTGAAAAGCAGATGAAGCTACCTTGTTCTTCTTTATATTTGGCCAAGATGAAGTCATCTAAGCAATTTAGCAAGATGCCTTTTATGGAAAAAACGTTTATTGCATTGTGAGGGGTTGAAGCACCTTGACAAACAAATTCATCCTGGTTTCTACTTGGCATGTTCAAGGTTTTCCGACTGATGCTTTCGGGAAATGCTGAAGTAGTGATAAAGAAGAGAATTTACGCATACAAAACCTAACAATTTATATTAATGTACTAGCAGTATTCGAGACGTTATGGCTTAGTCTTGTGTGAGTTAATGCAAGGTGATTGCTTATACCTCGTCACGAATACCCTCCACTTATATGCCCCCTTATCAGTGGACATCCGAGATTACACCTAAAATTGCCCCTATGTTGACAGACGATACTCTAATCTCTCCGTGGAAACACGCAATTTTTGAATGCCGAGTATTTTCAATGTCGAAATTTTCAAAGCTATGTCATTACTCATTACATTTAGATGACGTTATCCACAACGGTCAAACACAATCCCAATACTGCTAACATGTCTTCCCCTCAACCAGATAATGCACGCCCGTTTTTGGCCTGGCAGCGTATTTCTGACTGGGCAAGCGAACACTATCGGTGCCGGACCTTTAATAAGGACGAGAAAATTCCAGCACGTCCTGGGCTTCTATATCTGGTTCAAAAGGGTTCTGTACGTCTCTTGGGCAATGCGCAAGTGAGCGCTACCACTAAGAAAAATAGTGCGTCTGCTCGTATGCCCTTAGTAGCTTCTGAAGAAGCCTTTCTCGGTTTTGTCGGTGCGGGTCAACCGTTTGAAGTGGTGGCTCAACCACCTTTCACACTGCAAAGCTTTGCCCACGTCGATCAGACCACCGTTATCTGGCTCTATTGGAACGATCTTGACACATGGCCTCATTTCCAAAAAGAGGTGCTGGACGCTTTTCGTCGTCAGCATCAGCGTAAGCTGCTGTGGCTGAGCACGTTGGGACAGCGTCGAACAATTGATCGACTGTTGGGCTTTTTAACGCTGCTGATCGATGAACATGGCGAGTATTGTGAGCAGGGCTACTATTTGCCTTTCCCACTTACGCATGCGCAAATCGGTAGTGCAATTGGCTCTACCCGGGTTACCGTCACTCGTTTGATGGGAAAGCTGCGGCAGGGTGGCATGATTCAAAGCTACGGTGAGAATTTGATTTGTATCCCTCATAGCGCTAATTGGAAAAAGCAAAACTAGTATGCTTCCTCATAGTAGAAAGAGCCCTGTGCGTACGTTGCACAGGGCTCTTTCTTTTGTCTGGCCTAGCGGCTTGACTTATTAGTCCTGGCTGGCTTAGTGCAGACTTGCCATATGCCTTGATGAGGGAGCATCAATGGGGTAGAACCGCAGCAGCAGAGAATTGAGTACAACGGTCACTGAACTGAGTGCCATCAGGGCACCTGCGAAGCCGGGACTGAGAGAAAGCCCAAAAGCAGGGAGAAAAAGACCGGCTGCAAATGGAATGCAAATGAGATTATAGGCGAAGGCCCAAGTTAGATTCTGGCGAATTTTGTTGAAGGTGTTTCGACTCAAGGAGATAGCGCTTAGAACATCTGTAAGCGCGTCACCCATTAGAACAATATCAGCAGTGCCCATAGCTACTTCAGTACCAGAGTTAAGCGCAATCCCGACATTGGCTTGCGCCAGCGCAGGGGCATCGTTGATGCCGTCACCCACAAATCCAACTTGCTTGCCTGCCTTTTGCAGCTGACTAATCGCGTCGACTTTGCCTTCAGGCGAGACGCTTGCTTGAACCTGTGAAGGAGAAAGCGAGAGCTGCTCGGCGATCGCACTAGCTGCTTCCACACTATCGCCACTCAATATTCGGCTCTCAATGCCTAGCTGACGAAGCCGAGAAATCGTCTCTACCGCTTCTGGCCTCAGGGTGTCACTGACGCCAATAATGCCTATCAGCCGCTGGTCTTGCGCAATAAACACAGCCGTTTTGCCCTGCTGAGCCAAGTTTTTAGCCCGTTCGACATCAGCATTGTCAATGCTGCAATGGTTCATTTCCATCCATGCCAGGTTGCCGAGCAAGCTCTGAGAAGAGGGTAGAGTCTCGAATAGATTTCTCTCGCAATCGATCGATTGATCACTTTCTATCTGGTCGCTTTCTACAAGGATTGCGCTAACGCCCAGCCCCGCCTGCGTATAGAACGCTTCGGCCCTCAGCGGTGCTAGCGCTCTATCCTTGGCCGCCTGCTGAATAGCAACCGCTAAAGGATGCTGAGTTCCTTTCTCTACGCTATGAGCAATTTGCAATAGACGATCGGTTGAGCAAGGGGTCTCACCCAAAGGCAAGATGTCCGTTACGCTAGGGACACCCGAGGTCAACGTGCCTGTTTTATCGAACACCAGAACATTCAAATGATGGGTCGCTTCTAAAACATCGCCGCCACGAATCAGCAGCCCTTGCTGTGCACCAATTCCCGAACCCACCAAAATAGCCGTGGGCGTAGCCAAGCCCAAGGCACAAGGGCAGGCTACCACCACCACTGAAATGGCTAGCTTTAGGCTGACCAGCAATCGTAGCGAGCCAGTCAGCGCTGTGGCCATAGTCGATTGAGCAGATGATTGAGCAGACGTGGACACTGCGGTCGCATCTGGCAACAGGTGGCTGTGGTGAGCAGCCGCTTGATGAAGATGTCCCATCGCGGCGATCGCCGCCTCTGGCCACAGCGCAGTTCCAACGAAGTACCAAAAGCAAAAGGTCAGCGCCGCACAGGCCAACACGCCGTAAGTGAAGTAGCCAGAAATCAGATCGGCAATTCCCTGAATGGGCGCCTTGCGGGTTTGTGCTGTTTCTACCAGCTGGATCATCTGGCCCAGGGTGGTATCTGCACCGGTCCGTGCCACCTGCAATATAACTACGCCCGACTGATTGAGCGTGCCGGCAACCACCTCGTCCCCGACCTGCCGAACAACTGGCAGCGATTCTCCAGTGATCATGGATTCGTCTAGCGTGGTTTGCCCGTGGATAATCTTGCCGTCAACTGGAATTTTTTCACCGGGCAGTACTCTCAGCTGTTCGCCAATCTTGACCTGATTGGCAGGGATTTGAATATCGTCTGATTCGATTAAGGAGGTGGCATCGTCAGCGGATGCAGCTTGCGCAGAAGGAATGAGCCGGGCCTTTGCAGGTTGCAGCGCAATCAGCGATCGCAATGATTTCGCTGCATTAAATCGAGCGCGATGTTCCAAAGTACGCCCAATCAAAATAAAGCTGAGCAGCATAACGGGCTCATCGAAAAAGCAGGCCCAGCCGAGACTTGGGAACAAAAAAGCAGCCAGACTGGTGGCGTAGGCACTAATGGCCCCCAAGCTCACCAGCGTGTTCATATTAGGTGCCCCCCGACGAGCCCCCTGGAAGCCTTCTACTAGAATGTCGCGAGCAGGGAAAAGCAGCGTTAGCGTTGCTAGCAGTCCGTGAAACCAAAGCGTGCTGATAACAGGAATGGTCAACCACGGCTGGAGAAAATCGTACTGCGCAAACCCTAGATGTTTCAGATGGCCAAAGGTTGAGAGCAATAGCAACAGGCTGGCGATCGCAGCTTGAGTCGTCTGCGCCTGCTGTTCTTTTCGCTTACGGCTCACCCAGTCCGACTGGGAATCTTGGCCCAACGTAGGAGCCGCATCCTTACCTCTGACGTGGCTGGGATAGCCTGCTGCCGTCAGCTGATTGGCGATCGCCTGCGGACTTGCACTCGGCGAGCACTCTACCGCAGCCACCTCTGTGAGCAGGTTCACGGTCGCATGCAAGACACCTGTTTGCTGCATCAGCTTTTTTTCGACGGTGCTCACGCAGCCCGCACACATCATGCCTTCTACATCTAGCACCACAGTTTGGGCTATCTCTTGCGTGGAAAGATGCGTAGAAGGATTGCTAGATCGATCGGCAGATCCGACCGGGTCGGATGGGTGGTTAGGCGAATTTAGCGGGAGAGCAGGCGATGCAAGCTGGCTCATGAAATAAACAGCAATCAGTGGTAAATGGTAGCTCTAGGTTGGAACTATTGGCTTTGATCCTACGACAAGAATACTTTTCTGTTATCCATCCACCGCTAGAAAGGACTGAATCTATACGTTTTCTTTGGGGTTGACGTTAAGTAGAGGTGGCACACACAACAAAGGACGATGCACCCAAACGATACGCTGAGTAACACCTGCATAGCTGTCGATACTTAATGAGATTGCAAGCGGTGCGATGATAGCAGTGATCGATGAATAGGCGGTGTCGGTGGTATGTTTTCAGATATTGCGCAGCATTGGGCCAGTGAATGTATTGTGGCACTGGCCAAGCGGAACATTATTCAAGGCTATCCCAACGGGACGTTTCGACCCAAAGCCGTCGTCAGCCGCGCCGAGTTTGCAGCGCTGATGCAGCGAGTTTTTCCAGAGGCTCCCAGTAAAAAAGGTGTGATCGCCTTTCGAGACGTCCTGCCTGAGTTCTGGGCTAGCGGTGCGATCGCTTGGGCCAGTGAAAGAGGTCTTTTCAGCGGCTACGAAGACAACCGCTTCTTGCCCAACAAGACCCTTTCAAGGGTGCAGGCTTTGGTCGTTCTGATGGCCGGAGTATCGGCAGAGCAGTCGAGCGAGGCTGTCAGCGCCCCCGAAGCGACCGAAGTAGAGCAGGCGCTAACACAACAAACTAAGCAAATATTTAGCGATGCCGACACGATTCCAGCCTACGCGCAAGAAGCGATCGGGAAGGCTATTCAGCGGGGCGTTTTAGAGACACTGCCTGAACCTCGACCGCTGCTGCCGAGTCAATCCATTAGCCGAGGTGAAGTGGCCGCCTTGCTGTGCAAAGTGTTGGCCATTCCAGCATCAGAACTTACAGGCAAAAGACCCGGTTTAGCTCAAGATAAGCGCAGTATTTTTCAGACGCTGTTTCGTCAAGAGACCGGGTTTGATGCTGCTGAGCTAGCATTTTTAGACAAAAAGATTCAGCAATCGCCCTACCGTAATGATATTAAGCAGGTCGCCGTTCGCCTGCAATCGCCAGACGGCGTTCCCCTTAATTTAGATAACAGCGCGCCCTATCCTCATCGAGGCGAGCGTCCGGCAATCGACGGCAGCGGGCTCGATTTTCTATCGCCCGAGATTCTCTCAGGCTGCTTGTGTGTGGCGACCAGCTCTCAAGGTGAGCTCAAGGCCAGGTGGCTAGGCCGCGACGCTCTAACAAACCGGCAGATGTGGAGCTCAACTAAATTCATTTCCTTGCTGAATCTGATTGATAGGGCTAACGGCACTGCCGCCCTAACCGATATTGATCAGTGCCGGATTCGCCGCGCCGGAGGACAGGGTGGCTTCGCGTTCAATGCGCTCGCCTCAGGGATTATGTCTTACGACAATCGCATTGCCACGTCAAACTCGCTAGCCGCGATGTTTAAGCACTTCAACACACCCGCCGGGTTGGAGAAATGGACCCGGCAAATGACCGGCAATCAGCAGCTATCGTTCCAAGGTCGCTACGGAGAAGTGCCCTTTATCCAAACCCCTGAGCTGTGGGATAGCAAAACGAAAAGAGTCCTGATTAAATCGCCTGGAGAAGCGCACCAGGGGCAAAATCTAGTCTCCACCTACGACCTTACCCGACTGATCACCATGGCGGGCTGGCACTGGCGTTTGCCGAGCCCGGCGATTATTCCACAGGTTCAATCGCACAGTTTAGAAAGCGTACTGCGCGCCATGGGAGTCGATACCGCAAGGTATGTAGATGTCGCCTTAGAAACCTTGGGCCTTGCTGGCGTGGTTAAATCGCCCGTTATTTTGTCTAAAAGTGGATTTGGCCGAAGCGATCAGCGCGATCGCACAGAACTCACCTACTGCGCACTGGTCCAATTCAGCTTGCCGCGATCCAGGGCAACTGACCCAACAGCAAGTCACCAGCACTATTCTTTCGGACTCACCCTGATTGCAGCGCAAAGGACGGGCGATGGTAATCAGGAAGCTCGCTTTGTCGATGCACTTATGGCAGCCGAAGTCACAGAGATCATCCGTAGATTAGTCATTGGCAAGCTTTAGATGCTACTGGCGTGCGGATTCTTCATCAACCGCAAATGTCTTACAGAATGCTGTGCACTTGCCAGGCTGTGCACTTGCCAGGCTGTGCACTGACCAGAAAGTCTACGCGCTCTGAACGATATCCAGACGAGATTCCAACAGCCGTTTCATCCAGCCATTCAAATAATCCTCATTCAGCACCTGCTCTTTAGGATCTGTTGTATTGGTGGGATAGGGCATCAGTCCTCTAACGGCCGCTTCCGTCACACAAAACATAGACTTTTGAAAGCTTTGACTGAGCTGAACGCGCACATCGTCTTGGCCGCGCACCGATCTGCCGTACATTTTGGCTAAATAATCGGGTACATAGTGGCGCATATCCTGCATAAGCAGGGTCGGCGGAATACCGGCTCCCCCAATTGGCAGTGGGTCTGCAAACAGCGCGCCATAGCCAAATTGAGCCTGGTCAATCGGAATTTGATGCGCCTGAGCGTTGTAAGAAACCGTGCCAAAAAATGGCGTTCCTCGAAAGAAAATGGACTCGACATAAGGCACCGCCGTATCGGGCAAAAAGGTCAGCCCAACTGACTTCGGAATGATGTCATACCGAGTGCCACCGATGGTTACTGAGTAGGTAATCGGTCTAGAGGCATCCGCAACTAGGCCAGCTTTAACAAACTCAACGACGCTGTCGATTGATTTGATATTGCCTTGGTCGTACTGTTCGGACAAATTTATGAAAATATCGCTCATCACCCGCCAGAACTGACCTAGCCCTGAGTAATAAGCGAGCTGACGGACCTGCTCAGGCAAAAACTCTGGAAAAATCTTGTTGAAGACAAACAGGACAGGATTGCGTCTTGCCTTGGCATGAATCGCCGGACTGCAGCAGGCCCAAAAATCGTCAGAGTCGAGGTAGGTATCTAGACCACCGCCCCCGTGCCACATCATTGTGCGCATCACGTACTCGGCGTACTCGTAGTTGATGCGGTTATGCCAAATGTGTTTGGCCATTTTTTTGGGCGTGACATTGCCGTCAAAGTACTTAAACAGTGGAATCAGGTTTAAGAACTGATGATTAGCGATGTACTGCAAGTTGATGGCGTAGGCATCGAGAACGACGCCATAGGCTTTGAGTACGCCCACGACTTCTTTCAGGTTTTCAGCGGTGTCGGGCAGCAGGGTACGGCCTGAGAGCAGCCGAGCAACATACTCAGCCTGAGAATAAGCAGGAGCCGGTTGCAGCTGCTCAATAGTAGAAAATGTTGTGGTCATAGCGAAGGTGCGTAGGACAACCAATCAATTGAACCTGGCGCTGCATTGATATCGATTGAGGGGCTATGAATCAATGAAGTGACAGTTGGCGACAACCCGGAAGTCTGTATCTCTGGCGGCTGTATCTCTAACGTCTGTAGGGGCGTTTCAGCAGGCTGAGAGACAAGTGTAGCTGCACGTAGTGCGTTCGGGACAAAGGCAGTGGTCGTAGATTCTATCCATCGGGTCATCCACTCTGGCTGTAGGCCAAAGGCAAAAATGATGAGAACAAGGGCGATCGCAGGAGCGCGATCGCGCCAGCTAACGCCTGGCAGGGTCACGACGATAGAGCCACCCACGCTGTCGTCAGCGGAGGTCAACCGACCAAAGAAGACACGGTTAATCATCAGCAAAAAGTATACAGCCGTCAAGCCGGACCCGACCATACACAGCAGAGTTTGCAGTGCGTGACGCTCAAAGCTGCCGCGAAAAACAATAAACTCTGAAATAAAGCCAGCCATACCCGGAATACCCGCACTGGCCATTGCACCTAGCACCATCAAGGAACCGATAAAAGGCAGCCCTCGCTCAGGGGCTAGCAGGCCTCTGAGAACGTTTAAATCGCGCGTGCCAGTTTTTTTGTACACTACGCCCACCAGCAAGAACATCAAAGCTGAAATCAAACCGTGGCTGACCATCTGCATAACGGTGCCCAAGATACTGAGCGGGTTAGCAGCAGAGGCGGCCAGCAAGATATATCCCATATGCCCGACAGAGCTGTAGGCCACCATTTTCTTCATGTCTGTTTGAGCGATCGCAGCCAAAGAGCCATACAGCACACTCACGACCGCCCACCAGGCCAGCAGCGGCGCAACTTCCATCCAGGCTTCTGGAAATAAGCCCAGGCCAAATCGCAGAATGCCATAAGTACCCAGCTTTAGCAGGACACCTGCCAGTAATACCGAGAGCGGGGTAGAGGCTTCCACATGCGCATCGGGCAGCCAGGTGTGAAACGGCACCAGCGGTATTTTGACCCCAAAACCAATCAGCAAAAAACCGAGCAGCAAGGTCTGCTGAAAGGCCGTTAGCCCCTGAGCCAAAGCAGGATTGTAGTCAAAAGAGCCCGTGCCTGACAGCAGCGCTAGCCCTAAAAACGCGGCTAATATCAGCGCCCCAGAAAGCGCGGTGTAAATCAAGAACTTAGTCGCCGCATAGCCCCGACGAGCCCCGCCCCAAATCGCAATCAGCAAATACAGCGGAATTAGCTCTAACTCGTAGAACAAAAAGAAAAGCAGCAAGTTCTGGGCTAAAAAGGCCCCAGCAACCGCGCTCGTAATCAGCAGCAGCATAGAGTAATACAGCCGTGGCCGCTTAATCTCACTGCTGATGTATACCGAAACCAGGCAGAGCAAGCTGTTAATCGCCAGCAGCGGCAGCGCGACCCCATCGACCCCTAACCGATAAGACAGACCAAGCGTCTCTATCCAGTCCAGCTGCTCAACAAACTGAAATCCAGGATTTGTAATATCGAACTGAGCGATTAGGTAAATCGTGACCGCTAGATTCACCCCCAGCGTAATCAGAGAGCCTCGTCGAACCTGTTTGGTTGCGATCGTCCCTGGCCAAATACCGATTAGCAAAGCCCCTGCCAGCGGAATTAGTATCAGTGCGCTTAATATCACAGCCTTTCTCCTACCACCTTGCCCAAGTTGTCATGAGGACCAGCAGGCCCACCCCCACCACGATGGTCAGGATATAGTTTTGCGATCGCCCCGACGAACTGTATTTCAACCCCTCGCCGCCCAGCAAAGAGGCAGCGCCAACCAGGTTCACAGCGCCATCAACCACATAGCGGTCAAACCAGCTGCTCCAGTTTGATAGCCGAGACACCAGCCGAACCACCGTCATCTCGTACAGCTTCTCAGTGTAGAAATCATTGCCCAACAGGTCTTGCACCCAGCGCACCTGACGAATACTAGAACGTGACCAAGCCCGGTTGAGCGGCAAGTAAAACCCTAGCCCTGCCCCCAGCAGGCCAGAGCTTACGAGTAATAGCACCGCTGGCAAATTAAAATACTCTACCGGCGGCAGCAGAGACATGCGATTCATTACCAGCGGCAGCAGCAGCACAAACACAGACAGGGTTAGCATCGGAATTGCCATCAGCCACCCTACTTCAGGCGTACGACGGGTTTTCGACTGAGGCTTACCCAAAAACACCAGCCTGAACACGCGGATTAAGTTCAACGCGCTGATAAAGTTCACCAGCAAAAATACACCCACCAGTAAGGGGTGCTCCGCCCACAGAAACTCAATCCCTAGAGAAAAAGACCAAAAGCAGCCAAAAGGCAAAACCCCTGTGAGCCCTAAAGCCCCGGTCAAGAAAGTGATTGTCGTTGCGGGCATACGCGACCACAGCCCACCTAGCTCAGTCAAATCTTGATTGTTGGTGGTAAAGACAATGGCACCGATGCTCATAAAAATAAGCGCTCTGCCCACCGCATGGGTAAACAGCAGCATAAAGGCCACCCCTGGCCATTCCGTACCCACCGCAATAAAAACCAGACCGATATAAGCGCTCGTTGCGTAGGAGAACGTTCGCTTAAAGTCAATTTGAGACAGCGAAACCAAAGACGCGCCAATCGCAGTTGTCACGCCAATGACAATCAAGACATCTAGAGCAATCGGTGAAATGACCACAACGGGCTGAAGCTTAATTAAGACGAACGCGCCGCAGGTAACAACCACCGAGTTTCTGAGGATAGATGCTGGGCTAGGCCCTTCCATCGCTTCATCAAGCCACAGGTGAAGCGGGAACTGAGCGCACTTTCCGGTCGGACCCGCAATCAGTGCTAACCCCGTCAAAGTTGCGGCTAACGGCGTAATATCGGCGTCTTTTACCCATATGTACAAATCGTCAAACTTGAGGCTGCCAGCATAGGTACTCAGGGCCACTAGGCCCATCAGCAGCAATACATCCCCAACTCGCTTAGTCAAAAATGCATCGCGAGCAGCGGTAATAACCAAAGGCTGCGCGTACCAGAACCCAACAATTAAGTAAGTCGAGAGCGTCAGCATCTCAAGCAAAAAGTAGCTCGAAAAAAATGAACTACTTAAAATTACGCCGCTAATAGCCCCCTCAAAAAATCCCATAAGCGCAAAAAACCGAGCTAGCGCCCAGTCTTTTTCGAGATAGCCCATGCCATAAATTTGGGCCAACAAGCTCAGCCCGGTAGTCAACGCCAAAAAGATTAGGTTGACGGTAGAAAGATCTAGCGCGGCAGATAGATTCAAACCGGCCACCTGTAGCCACTCAAAACTCACTACCTGCGTTCCCGCGTTCCAAATAGCTGGGAAGAGGAAAAAGCCGTGAAGCGTAGCCAGCAATGTCATAAAGACATTGATATACATGGCTGGCCTCGGACCACTTTGCCGGATCAGTCGAGCGGCCCAGGGAAGCGCCAGCAGCGCGCCTACCAGCCCATACATTGGAATTAGCCAACTCCAATCAATCAAAAATTGCATTATTGTTGACATTTACGTAAAAAGTTTTGAACACATGACGCGCACTCGTTTGGCGTAAATTATGAGGGGTGTTAGATGAGGGTATTAGAGACGTCTCCCCCCTTTAGAGCATAAAATTGAAGGCGGCAAAATTGAACGGAGTTGTTAACTTAAGTTGTTAACCAACATTGCTGACGAGCTAAGCTTTTGACACGACAAAATTGGTTGAAGAGAGAATAATTAGAATTAGCACTATAAGTCAGCACTAGGGGTCAGCACCAGAAGCACCGATGAGTGATATCAAACTTCAACAGCCACCTCAAAAGAGTTTTCTGTTTGCGCGTACGGTCGCTTCTCTCTTGCACATTCATTTGCCAGTTGATTAACGCTAACCCACCTTTTCAACCCGCCGATTCAAAATCAACAGCCTGCCGCTGAGCGAATACCTGAGGGAACATGAGTGAGATTCATTGAGTTATCTCTATATTTCTCTATAATACCTGAATGACGGGCATCTCGGCCTGAGATCGCCCACAGACAAGGCCGCGCTTTAAATATTTGTCACAGTTGTCATTTTCTCAATGTGGCAGCAGCGCGCAGGGGCAATATAGAGGCCCCGCGATAAAAGTTAGCCTGTCGATAGGACTGCTGGGATCGCTGACAGAAGGCTTATAGGAGCTTCTGTCGCTTTTTACATACCCCCATAATTGAGTCATTGTGGCAAGTACCTTTGAGATAAGTTTCAATGATGTTCATTATTAGTGACAATCATTGAGGCTTATATTGTCAAAGGGGCAACGTCATTTTATTCTGAGTTATGACGCACTAAAGTCGTTCAGGCAAGATTAAAAGAATTTTAAAAAGTAGAAACAGCTGATTTTTCACGCACTGCCTATTGGAATCTCCGTGGTCAAACGAAGGTTTTTCTATCATAAATTCGGCCTGTAGTAGCTTTTTATTTAGGAGATTTCGACTAATGCCTATCGCTGTAGGAATGATTGAGACAAAAGGCTTCCCCGCAGTGGTTGAAGCAGCTGATGCGATGGTGAAAGCCGCTCGTGTTACCCTCGTTGGCTACGAGAAAATCGGTAGTGGCCGCGTTACGGTTATTGTTCGTGGTGATGTTTCTGAAGTTCAGGCTTCCGTCTCTGCTGGCATTGAGTCTGTCAAGCGAGTCAATGGAGGTGAAGTGCTCTCTACTCACATCATTGCGCGTCCTCACGAGAATTTAGAGTTTGTGCTGCCGATTCGCTACACCGAAGCGGTAGAGCAGTT
>ERZ1740058.192-NODE-192-length-52431-cov-7.737055_pt1 | contig 52431 bp, 38 predicted proteins | sample MGYA00581745_ERZ1740058 | MGnify/ENA primary metagenome ERZ1740058 (study PRJEB43018, sample SAMN04849742) | marine metagenome | isolation source: floating plastic debris | place: Pacific Ocean | collected 2008-08-30 | study: EMG produced TPA metagenomics assembly... | reverse complement strand
GCACTGGTTTGCTTACCGCTGCTACTGTACCTCACTCAAGTGAGAACCGCTATAATTGCATTGTTTGACCTGCTAGTGAACAAGCTAATTGAGAGATGAATAGCTGTGAGGCATATGGGTCGTTCTCTTGACTTTGTGCGTCTTTGAAGTGAAGAACATGGCGAGCATACTCCAGAATAATGTGCTGAAACCCTCCGCAGGTTCCTAGACAGGGCACATGGTTTTCTCTTGCGTAGCGAATGGCTTCCAGCATCTTATCCATATTCTTGTATGGACTACCAGGCGCAACCCAGATACCAGATACGGTCTCTAGCAGTGAGCGACTAATGTCTTCTGTTGAAACCCATTTGCTATCTACTGACAGTGACAATTGCTGACAAGAGTGGGGGATCGCGGCGTCAGTCGCGGCGTGAGGCTTAAAGGTTGGTGAATGCTCACCCAAGATAGCAACAAGTGGTTTCACTACGCACTACTCCTGCTTTTGGTTGTTGACTGACACTAAGGTACAAAGCGTGAGAGCATGAGTCAAATTCATTTAAGTTATATTCAACATGAAGAAAATATCTATGACGCTAGCGCAACTACAGGCTTTTTCAGCAATTGCTGACGTCGGAAGTTTTACGCTTGCAAGTAAGCAGTTAGGTATGACGCAATCAGCAGTGAGTCATGCAGTTGCCGCCCTAGAAAGGGAGCTTCAGGTCTCTCTGTTAGAGCGCAGCCGGGGCAGTGTTACTGCTACAGAGATTGGAGAGCAGGTGCTATCTCGGGCTAGAGAAATATTGGTGCTTGCAGAGCAAATACAGCAAAGCGCAGCCACAGCGATAGGATTGGAAACAGGACAAATCCGTTTAGGTAGTTTTCCAAGTGTCTCTGTTAGGTTTCTTCCTGATCTGCTACGTCGATTCCATCGACGCTATCCTGGTATTGAAATTACTTTACTTGAGGGAACTGACCAGGAGGTCAGGGAGTGGATTCAGACCCGCGCGGTGGATGCGGGAGTCGTTACTCTACCCACTGATAAAGAATTTAAAACGATTGAGCTTACTCAAGACGAATTTCTAGCAATTGTTCCAAAACATCATAGGCTTGCAAGCAACAGCCAAGTCGATGTCCGTCAGCTTTCAGAGGATCCATTTATTATATCTAAGTCCGGCTGTGGCCCGTTCATTAAATCGCTTTTTCGCGAGGCAAACGTCGCACCCAAGATTCAGTTTGAAGTAATCAGCTTGCAAACCATTTTTGCGATGGTAGAAGATAGTATGGGTGTCACTATTGTTCCTTCGATGACACTTCCAGCTGACTGTTCCAAACTACATACTATGTCTCTGAGCCCGAAACAGCTCAGGCGAACTGCTTTTGCTTCTCTAGCTGAAAGAAGTGTTACACCTGCTCTATCAGCATTCTTGAATGAGATAGAACTAAGTCTTTAAGCGGCTGTAATGCTCACACCATACTGCTTTTAGGCTGTGTTCAGATATTTAAATAATTGGAGCCGCATACCAACAAGCCGTGGAGAACTAACTCCGAAGAGATTAGTTCTGTTCGTCAGCTTCCCTGTATCTTCTCGATTGATGAATACGGTTATGACATTGATAAGTTCATGCGATCGCTCTGAGAAATCATCCAAGAATTTACCAGTACAACAAGTTGCTCAGTTGATATCTTTTTGTCTTATGAAACTTGAGAAATGTCAGTGGTGTGGACTAGAAACGCCCGAAAGTGATGGTCCTGTTCATCGATACTTGGGCGGTACGCCAGGGTGTTGGGCGCACTACGGCAAGCTGCTCGCTAGAGAATATGAGAATTATGATTACATGGTAGTACATGGCCTTACCGTAGACGCTTACGCACTTCAGCATCCTGGCGAGAAGAGCCTCCCGGCAACTCGGTCAACATACATTCATTTAGCTAGCCTCTTCAGCTACTTTGAGTTGAAACGCTCAATTAGTCAGCTCGCTGGCATAAAGCAAGCAATTGCAACACATAAGCTCAGTGATGAATGGCTGATACCGCCAACCGAACTGGACGGTATTAATGTAGACGATGTATTAACAGCGCAGACTGCTCAGCAGCATCGGCAGTCTGTAGAAGCGTGGGCGAGATATATATTTGAGTGCTGGGCACCGCATCATGAAAAGATTACTCACCTAATTGCTTGATATGATTTTCTTTGAAACAGAACGGTTGCTATTTCGCTGCTTTGATGGGATTGACGGTCGTAATCGTCCGCTTTACATTGTTGAAACAAAAGACATTTTGCGAAGCTAGCGTTGAGACTAACTTGTATAGATAAAAGACTATAATTGATAAATATGAGTCTCAACAAAAGACTCAGAATGGGTCTCACATTTATGTAATAGTCTCATAAAAAGACTATGTTTGATTCACTTAAGTCTCATAATAAGACTTAGCTTAAAGCGTCTGCTCAGCTTTAAGCTAAGTGTCAGTTGAGGTGAAGCAGTGGCGGCGAGCCTTACAGTTAAAGGGATTTTCTCGCTGGGACTGATTTTTTATGGCATCTAAGCAATTTATTTTTTTAGGGCCACCTGGAGCGGGAAAGGGGACGCAAGCAGCTACTTTGGCTGCGCGTTGGCAGGTGCCGCATATTTCAACGGGTGATATTCTGCGAGGTGCGATTACAGCTCAGACGCCGCTTGGAACGCAGGCAAAAGCTTGTGTCGATGCTGGTGAGCTGGTTGATGATGAGCTGGTTTTGGATTTGATGCGCGATCGCTTTGCTCAGTCAGATATGGAAAATGGCTGGATTTTGGATGGGTTTCCGCGATCGCTCGCTCAAGCTGAAGCGTTTGATCATCTGCTGAAGACACTGAAATTGGCTCGTCCTAAAGTGGTGTACTTCAAGGTCATGACAGGGCTTTTAATCGATCGGCTGCTGGGAATGAAGCGTCCGGACGATACGGTAGCTACGATTCGCCGTCGGCTTGCCGTTTATCAAGAAGAGACTACGCCTTTGCTTGAGTATTATCAGCAGCAAGACTGCGTAACCACTGTGAATGCGAGCCTTGGACTGGCGGAAGTTGCCAATGCGTTGAGGCAGTTGGAGCATGCAGAAGTCAGCGTAACGGCTAGCTTTATTACTGATGAAGCGGAGTTTGAAGGTCTGTTGGCACAAGCTCAGCTGCTGGTGGTGGACTGCACGGCAACCTGGTGCGGTCCCTGTAAGCTGGTGGCCCCGATGATGGATCGGCTGGCTGCTGAGTATGGCGATCGGGTGAATGTTTTTAAGCTAGATGTCGATGCGCATAAAGCGGTCGCGACGCGATTTAAAGTAAAGGGAGTTCCTTTAGTGATGTTTTTGAAGGAGGGTGAGCTGTTGGAGTCTATGGCTGGCGTGAAGCCTTACCCTGTTTTTCAGGCGGCTGTCGCTCGCTGGATGTAACGTTTTTGATGTTTGCCCAGTCATCTGCTCAGTTATCTGCTCAGGTCTTGTCGGAGAGTTGGTTTTTAGGCTATGGAATCTAAGCAGCTTATTCTTTTGGGACCACCGGGTGCGGATGTAGAAACGCAGGCGATCGCGCTAGCGAAGCAGTGGCAGGTCCCGCCTGTATCAATGACAGGTCTGATCCGGCAGGCGATTGTAAAAGAATCTGCCATAGGCATTGACGTGCGGACGTATCGAGAGAACGCTGAGCCGATTCCAGATGAGCTGCTGATTAAGCTGTTACGCCAGCGGTTTGAGCAGCCAGATGTGATGCTCAATGGCTGGGTGTTAGCGGGATTTCCCGATACGCTAGCTCAGGCAGAAGCTTTGGATAAACTGCTGCTGTCGTTTGGTTTGCCAGTCGCAAAAGCGGCTTATATAAAAGCGAGTACCGGAATTTTGATCAATCGGCTGACGGCAAGAGAAGAGATCAGTGAAAGTGTGAGTGTGCTGCGTAGCCGGGTTACTGAGTATAAGCAAACTATTGTCCCGATCATGGAGTATTACCAGCAAAAAGAGAGTAAAGGGGCAGCAGCGCCTTCACGGTTGACAGTTGTGAATGGAAGTCAGTCTGCGGCGGAGGTTATCAACGCGCTCGCTCAGCTAGAGAACAAGGAGACCGGGGCCGCTCGCTTTATTGATGAGGCTGAACTCAATACGCTAATGAAAACAGAGTCTCTGCTGGTTGTGGACTGTGTGGCGTCTTGGTGTGGACCCTGTAAGCAGGTGTCACCGCTGGTGGATCGACTGGCTGAGGAATATAGCGATCGCGCGACTGTGGTGAAATTGGATTTTGACAACAACCGGCAGGTCTCTAAACGGTTTGGGCTAAAAGGGATGCCGTCGGTAATGTTCTTTAAGCAGGGTGAGCTGCAAGAGACGCTGACAGGAATGAAGCCCTACACTATCTATGCCAAAGCGATGACGCAGCTGCTGTAAGTGGTTTGACGTTCACTACTTGACCATCATCGACTTAACCATAATCGACTTAACCACAATCGACTTGAGTGTAATCAACTTGACTATAATCAACAGGTTCAATTGAAATGCTGTTTGGGTTGGTATGGCTGCTGCTTTAGAACTGCGATCGCTCAGCAAACGATTTGGTACTTTCTGTGCGGTCGATCAGCTAAGTCTGTCGGTGTCGCCAGGGGTGCTGTACGCCTTTTTGGGCGCTAACGGGGCTGGGAAAACCACCACGCTGCGGATGGTTGCAGGGCTACTGCAGCCAGACGGTGGAGATGCGCTGGTGTGGGGAAGCAGTATTACAAACTCACCCAGGAAGGCCAAACAGCGGTTAGCTTATGTGCCAGACGAGCCCCTGCTGTATGGCAAGCTGCGTCCGATGGAGTATCTGGAATTTGTTGCAGGGCTATGGAACATTCCTGCCTCGAAAGCTCAGCCACACGCGCAGTCACTACTCAAGCAGCTAGGTTTATGGGCGGTACGCTCTGACTTTACAGAGACGTTTTCTCGGGGTATGAAGCAAAAGCTGGCATTAGCGGGCGCGTTTATTCATGAGCCTCAGCTGATTATGCTAGATGAACCGCTGAATGGGTTAGATGCGGCGGCGGCGCGGCTGGTTAAAACAATGCTAATAGATTACGTGCGTCAGGGCAATTCAGTTATTTTAACGACGCATGTATTAGATGTTGCTGAACGTATGGCTGAGCAGATTGGCATTTTGAACCGGGGGCGGCTGATTGCGGCTGGCACATTAGACGATTTGAGAGCTCGCAGCGGTGAAGCTGGCGGTACGTTAGAGAGCGTTTTCTTGGAGCTGATCGATCAGTCTGACCGTATCGATCGCAATCAGGCTGAAGAGGTTTGAGTATGCAGAATCGATCGGGTGTGGCTTTGACCGGCTGGCTGCTAAAAAATGAGCTGCGGCTGTGGTGGCGTAAGACAACAGGGGTCAAGCATTTTTGGATTTGGATGGTTGTTCTATGGCTATTTCTTGCCTTTGTGTTTGTTTCGTTCTGGTTTGGATTTAGCCCTGTACGTTTGGCAACGGCTGAAGCTGAGCTACCGGCTGAGGCGCTTTGGGTAGCTGCGGGGCTGTGGCTACTGGGCTTCGTTTTTGCTTTTAATCAGTCTGTCGGTGAGAGTGTTGTTGTTTTGTTTGAGCGCGGTGATTTAGATCTGTTGTTAGCGTCACCTGTTCCTGGCCGTGCTATTTTTTCTGTTCGGCTTCTCTGTGTCGCCTTCTGTACGTTTTTTAGCTTTTGTATGGTTGTGGTACCGGCCAGCCTACTGGCTGTTTTTTTAGGCTTTTCGGAGCTGTTGGGCCTGTATCCGACGCTGGTAGGAATTTGCCTGGTGACGGCCAGCTTAGGCATGCTCGTAACGCTGCGGATTGTGCGCTGGGTTGGAGCGCGGCGAGCACGAGTGCTGGTACAAATATTGAATTTGTTTGTGTCGCTGATGATTGTTTTGTCGTTCCAGGTGCCTAATTTTTTGCTGTCAAGCGGTGTGGACTTGAGCAACTTTTGGGATTGGCTACAAAGTCAGGCCATGCCCGGCAGCTTTTTAGGAATAGATAGCTGGATTTGGTTTCCGGCTCGGGCAATGCTGCTGGATGGGGCATCTGTAGGATTAACGCTGGGGGTGAGTAGTGCGATCGCTGCGTTTACTGTTTATGCACTTGAACAGGCTTTTGTGGAAGGTACGCAGCAGTCTGTGGCTAGGAAGCGACGAGCGCGTGGTGGGAAAAACGCCACGCTGCGGGATGGTTTTGTTTGGGTGGTGCTGACAAAAGAATGGAGAACGATGCGTCGTCATCCATACTTGATTTCGCAGGTGGCGCTACAGGTCGTGCTGGTGCTGCCGCTAACCTGGCTGCTGTTGCAGGGCGAAGGTGGCAGCAATCCGCTGCTAGATCTGGGCCGGGTTGCGAATGTAGCGATGCCTTTTTTGGGTGGGCAGCTGGCCTATGTGCTGACGTTTGCGTGTCTGTCGGGTGAGGAGGCCGCTGATTTGTTGAAGGCGTCGCCAGCGGCAAGTGCTCACTTGAGACGGTTGAAGCAGCTGGCAGCGTTGATTCCGGTTTGGCTGCTGCTGTTGCCTGCGATCGCTGCGTTAATTTGGCAGGGGTACAACTGGTTCCCGGCAGTCGTGGCAGCAGCGGGTGCCTCTGTTGGGTCCTCATTTTTTCGGCTGTGGAATTCACAGCCAGTGAGGGCAGGAGAGCTGTTTCGGCAGCGAAAATTAGGTAAAACAGATTTACTGCTAACTGTGATGGAGGTGTCTTCTCCGTGGGCCTGGGTTAGTCTCGGGTCGGCTCTATACGCGGGGTCGGTCGCTTTTACGATTCTCTCAGCAGTAGGTATAGCTGTTTTGCTGTCGCTGGGCTACTGGCGCGGCCGGGCATTAGGATCTGCTCTGCACTATTAATGTAATGAGTTTGACTTGTTCAGAGCTTATTTTGTTCTAGAGGCCCCATCGGCTTGCGCTTGCGCCTGTGGTTGTTCATTAGCTGTTGCCAGTAGCGCTGCTATGCTATTTCTTCCCTAGAGGCTAAGTATGCTTGCTTTGCCCGCTTGAGCCTATGAATAACCGAGAAATCGTACGGTTGTAGACGGTGAGTAGGTGGATATAATTTGAGATAGTTACTAATGGCGAGCAATTTAACTTACCAATATCCTAAGCGTTAGGACATTTGCTATAAACCCCTAAAACAACGGCATATGGCTTCAAAAAAAGAGCTGCAAACGATTCTTCGAGAAGAGTACGGTATTAATAAAAATATTAGCCAGTCTTTGGCCCCTGAAGACTGCGAGCAGCTGCTTGTGACGTTGCGAAGTCAGCCAAGCGCGGTTAAACTGGTCGACTCTTTTGCTGAGAAAAATGCTGATTTGGGCAATCGCAATCGGCACTTTGGACAGCTGCGCAGCCGTGCTGAGAGTAAGCTAGAAACGCTACAAGCGGAATATCAGCAGCTCGAAGGGGAGGTCGCAGAACTTGGAAAGCAGGTTGCTGAGTTAGAAGGGCAAGTTGAGGCGATGGAAGCGGCCAAAGCTGCTCTTACTGACCGTAAAGACGTTATCAAAACCGAGACGCAAGCACTTGAAGCAGAGATTAATCGCTTACAGATGGAGAAAAGACTGCTGAGCTCACGTGTGCAAACGCTAACAACGCAAAATGATGAGCTATCTGACGCAAATATGGAGCTCAAAAAAGACAATAAAGAGCTGAAGAACGTTGTTGATCAAATTCGCCTGCGGTTAGCAAGAGATACAAAAGTGCTGCTTCAGTATGAAGACAATGAGCTTCGTAAGGCTTTGATTCGGCTGTTTAGGTGGACCTTAGGATAGAACTCAGTATGATTTCTGCAAGGTCTAAGAAGTCTCGGTCTAAGAAGTCACAGAAGCGTCTTTTTAGCGGCATGGACTACCGTGAGGTTCAACGCAGCAATGCGAGTAGACGTGGGCAGCTGCCAAAGCGTGATCGGGATTTGCTGAAGGCACAAGGCTACAGAAACCTAGGTTGGGATGATGTGATTCAGCTGTATCAAAAGCTAAATGAGCTGGAGCTACAGCTGGAGCCGACTGTAGACACGCTAGAGGATCTTTTTCTGAAGGCAGATCGAATTGGCCGTAAGTATCAGACGCGCGAGGAGATTGATGATTTTAATCGGCAATTGACGACCGAGGTGGGTGCGATCGCAGATATTGTTGACCAGCAGTTCCCCAACTCTGAATCAGAATTTGTTGACTATAGCCATCGGCAGGCGCGATCAAAAACAGCATTCAAACGTAAGCGTCGATAGTCTGGCGAGCAGTTCTTATCTGAAATGAATCTACTATGGAAAACTCGCCTAAAACGCTAGAAGAATTGTTTGCTGCAGCTGATAAAGTTGGCAAAAAAAGATATCACAGGCTTACGCAGCAAGACTTTACAGACTATCTAAAGTTTAATCATTGGCGCTATGTGAATGGCGATATTGAGTGTGGGACAACTCAGAAAAGCAAGCAGTGGGCCAGGGAAAATTCGGAGCGATCGTGTCCGATTTGTGGTCGGTGGTTTGCGGACTGTGGCGGGCGGACAATCGATCATAAGCTACCTCGGGCTCAGTATCCTTGGCTATCTCTCGACTTTCGAAATCTATGGGTAATCTGTCGTGACTGCAATCAGGAAAAGGGTGAACGTCATTGGTATGAGTATGAACACTACATGTTGATAAACTATCCAGATCGATATAGAGATGTAGCGTTTGCTAGACCTCGTCAGCTGCTGAAAACACTGTAGGAATTCAGTTTTCGGGTTAAACTAAAAAAGCCATAGTTTTACTATGAGACTGTCTGTCTCAGTAAACTATCGGCTCGGTGTAAGATGTTAGCCCTTGAATGAGCATTATTCGATAGCAAGCATGTCTCTGCTCGTTATTCCCTCTTCTTTAAAATCGCTTCGATGGTGCGTACAAGCTCTTCAGACTTTTTGAGACTGAGTGCATCTGGATGAGGGGAGGCAAAGCGACCTTTATCGTTGTCGAAGTACTGTCCGGAAGCGGCTGAGAACTCATCTGATAGCGCTGCTCGACACAGGACTTCTGCACCTACACGGATATCTTTGCCAGCTATTCCAAAGGCTTGTTTTACCATCTTGCTACCGAGCAGTGATCCCGGATTAACGGCAATCATGGCTGGACCTTTCCCCTTGAGTGATAGCGCTAGCCTACGAGACCACATGGTGAGTGCCAGTTTGCTTTGAGCGTAAGCCTCACCATCAGACAGGCTAGCTCGTCCAATTAGCGCATTCAGATTGACTGGAGACTGTGCAGCGGAAGACAGGTTGATCACTCGTCCGGATGCTCCGAGTAGCGGTAGGAGCTGTTGGGTAAGAAGATAAGGCGCGATCGCATTAACGGCAAATCGAATATCTAGCTCATCCTGCGTAGTCGGATCTTGCGCGTTGTAGACGCCTGCATTGTTGATAAGAACATCCAGCCTGGTATGCTTCTGGGCCACTGACCTTGCAAACGCTTCAACGTTTGCCATGAGTGATAGGTCAGCCACATAGCCTTCAACACGCCCATCGCTTTCAGCAAGCGTACTTTTCACCGCTTCTAATTTCGCAGGGTTTCGCCCGTGCAGTAGTACGTAATTTCCTTGCGAGACCAGCATCTTGGCTGTTTCTAGTCCAATGCCATCTGTTGAACCTGTAATCAGAATTGTTTTTTGCGTCGTTTTTTTCATGGACTTATCTCCTTTTCTCTGAGAAATCTGGCAGTATCTCATCAGCGATACGGGAAAGCGTTGTTTTAATATCCGCCTGATTGAAGCGCAGGTTCAGCGCTACATGGTTCACGCCAATTTGTTCTAACGATTTCAGATAAGTCCGAAGAGAGTTTATGCCTAATCGAAAGCCTAAATGAATCGGTTGTGGTGGGGTATCAGGATCTGCTGCGAGATCTATGTAGAGCGGCTGCATTATCGGCTTATTGGGCTGGCCTACTGCTTCAAGGCGCGATCGCCAGTCGCGAATGGCTTGTGCTTGAACAGAGAGATTGCGTGGATAGGTGATCCAGCCGTCTCCATTGTGCGCAATCCACTCGGGGGTTTGCCGACTGCTGCCTGTAATTAGCATGGGAAGCTTTCCATTCAGCGGTTTGGGCAGCATGTCCATACCATGGCTTAGGCGACCTAGATCGTTTTCAAAAGTGGGCGAGCTTTCACCCATTTTCCTGATGTAGTCGAAGCTCTCTCTAAACCTGTTTCCACGTTCTGTGAAAGGTTGATTCAGTGCTGGATATTCTTCTGGGCGATCGCCAGAAGCAACCCCTAATATCAGCCGCCCGCCTGAGAGCTGATCGACGCTAGCCGCAGCCTTCGCAACGTGCGCTGGATGACGCAAAGGAAGAATAAGACTGGCGACCCCCAACGCTATTTGCTCAGTTACGCCAGCTAAAAGACCAAGGTAGACAAACGGATCGTACGTTTGGCCTGCATCCCCAAAAGACGGGACATTAAACGGCACATCGCGAAGCCAGACAGCAGAAAACCCCAGTACTTCAGCCAGCTGAATACGTTCGATGTGATCGGCCATTGTTGGTACTGGCCCTCGTGCGTAGTTCTCAATAGGCACGGTCAGTCCGAGGCTTAGCTGATTCAGACGGAACACAGCGTTGTAACCCCGATTGATAGGTTGAAATGCCATATGTTGAAGTGCTTGCGTAGGACTCATGGCCTAACCTCCTGAACACTCACTATCATCTCTTCTTTAATTGCGCTGGTTCGCAATAACGACCTTACCCATTGCTTGCCCGCTTTCCAAACGCGCATGTGCTTGTCCAGCTTGTTCAAGCAAATACTGCTCTGTATCCAGTACGGGCTTTAGTCCACCTGATTCAACAATCTGCGCGATGCTCCGAAGAATTTCCGCGTGTTGTTCTCGTTTAAAGTTGTGAAGCATCGGAATGAGCATAAACACGACATGCAGTGACAACCCTTTGAAGTGAGCCAGTGTCAAATCCAGCTCACACATTGAAACGGTTGAGGCAATTTGACCATTAAGCGCTGCTGCTTCGAATGACTTAAGCATATTGGCACCGCCAACAGAATCAAACACTAGGTCGAAACCTGTTCCATCTGTGTGTTTTGAAACGTACTGCTCAACCGATTCCGTCTTGTAGTTGATGCCAGTTGCACCCAGTTGCTCGATGAGGGCTAACTGTTTATCGCCACCTCCCGTCGAATAGACATCGGCACCAAAGTGTTTTGCCAATTGCAGAGCAACGTGACCAACACCACCAGAGCCCCCATGCACAAGGACTTTCTGTCCTTTCTGGATACCCGCACGAGTGAGCCCCTCGTAAGCCGTAATGGCAACCAGCGGCAAGGCCGCAGCTTCACGCATTGACAAGTTTCTTGGCTTGCGAGCAATCAGGTTGGCATCCGCCACGATGTAGTCAGCCAAGGTGCCCGGTAAATCTGCTAGTCCACCTGCACAGCCGTAAACTTCGTCGCCAATTGAATACGTTGAGACGTTCTCTCCAACGGCCTCTATCGTCCCGGCGAAATCCATGCCTAAAATTGCGGGCGTATCGGGTGAAAGTGGCAACTCTTTGCCCATTTCACGAATCATCGTATCGACCGTGTTCACACTCGATGCCGCAATCTTTACGAGGACGTGGCCTCCTTTGACTTGAGGTGTTTCGATTTCTGCCTGTTCAAATGCTGCGTCCTCACCGTAGGATTTGATGAGCATTGCTTTCATGGTTTAGCCTCCATTCCGATATCAGCATGGTAGTCATTCGGAATAGAAAGATAAATAGGCTTGAAGCGAAATGATAATTCGGATATTTTTGATAAATGGATATTCTATCGCTCCGCTTATTCCTCAGAATCGCAGAACTCGGTGGTGTGACAGCAGCAGCCAACGACCTGTCTCTGTCACCGGCAAGTGCCAGCGCTCGCCTGGTTAAGCTCGAAGAAATTGTTGGGTTTCGCCTGTTTAATAGAACAACCAGAGCCGTTTCACTAACGACGGATGGAGAGCTGTTTTTGCCCTTCGCTCAACAGACGCTAGAGACTTTAGAGGCTGGGTTAAATGCGGTAAGAGGGCAGGAGGAATCGGTACAGGGATTGCTTCGAATGGCCATGCCTGGGTCCTTTGGCCGGATATATATCATCCCGCTGTTAGTTGAGTTCCAGGCACGCTATCCGCTAGTAAAGCTGGACCTACGATTATCTGACGAAGTTCTAGATGTTGTTGAAGGTGCTTATGATCTCATTATTCGTAACGCACCCTTGGCAGATAGCAGCCTTATCGTTCGCAAGCTGGCACCTGATAGGCGTCTTTTGGTTGCTTCTCCTATCTATCTCAAACGGTGTGGTGTTCCTATCACTCCAGACGATCTCTCGGCGCATCAGTGTGTCACGCTTGGTGAAACAAGCTGGGCATTTGAAAATGGGCAGACCCTAAGCGTTGCGTACTCGTCCACTGTCAATGATGGTGAGGCGATGCGAAAAATAATAGAGCAGGGTATGGGTATTGGGAGGAAGTCTGTTTGGAATGCTAGTGAAAGTCTAAAGTCTGGTCTTCTTGTTGAAGTGCTGCCGGAATTCCCACTGATTACAGAAGCCGCTATCTGGCTTCTGTATCCAAGTCTTCGGATTCTCGCTCCAAAAGTTCGCGCTATGATTGATTTTCTCATTAGCCAGTTTCAACCGATTCCACCTTGGGAGAACTAGAGAACCCCAAGCCACTGAGAAATCGATTTGATATATTACGTTGATATCAACGTAATGAAGCTATGACGACTCATTCCTCTATTAGGCGTCGTGCAAGCGTAGGTGTCACCAGGGGCAATTAGGATCTGAAAGTGCCTATATACAAAGCTTTCAGCTCTTGCTTCAAACAACAGGCCAGCATGAAAAATTGGCTAAAAATGGCATGAATCTCAACGAGTTTTCAACGTTTCAGGCGTTGCATATGAGCTAATTTCCCCATATGACAGCTACGCCGTTACAACGCCTACTACTAGGTAGTCAGCTACTTCCATCAATTAGTAAAGGCAGTGCTTGCAGGAAGGTGTTCCATGCACCTCCTGCAAGTAAGTAGTTATCCCATACAGAAAACCTGCCAGACGCGATCGTAGCGCCTGACTAGTTGCGGTATACGCAAACACCCAAGAGCTCTAATTCTTTTATTCAAGAAGGTTAAATTCATTTGGTAAATCATAGATGGAAATCTATGGACAAATTAAATTCATAGCACTTCATCTATGGAAGTCTCTGTATTATATGCCTGCTCTACCTTGCATAGGACTTCTTCAAAAGTCAACTCCCTTTTCTTCACTATTGGTAATAGGCGCTGTAAGTCAGCTGGGCTCCTACGAGCAGTAGTAGGCTCGTTGCGCTCAAGTAGTTTTACGCCTGCTCTGCTCGCGAGCGATCGCAGCCAATGATCTTGTGAAAACAGAGCAGACACATCTGTTGGCACATTCACCAGCCATTCGCCTGCATCTGTATGGCAGCTCAACTGTTTGTAGCCGAGCTGCTCTACCAAAGTTGCCTCATTTTTATTTCGCACACGTATCTTAGAAATGACAGATAGCTGGTATGGATTGCCCTGCTGCATTTGCTGTAAAGCCACGAGCGGATCGCTCGCTACACCTAACCTGAAAATATTCTGCTCGATATTACCAACAATATAAACAAACATAATCACAAATATCTGGCGTGAAGAACTTAGCCATCAAAATCTTGCAAGCAAGATTCAATCATTGATACCGCTTTGGTTACTCCATCTTCGGTCATTATTTGCGATCGCACCCACCGTGCTCGCTCACCAAATTCGTCTTGTTCAACCACACGCCTGATACCATCAGTCAGCTGCTCACAGGTCAGCGTCATCTGAGGATACGTCGCCGGACTTACACCTATCTGTTCTAACAGCTCTCCCCATACAGGCTGATCAGCAAAGAAGGGAACAACAACAGAGGGAATGCCAGCTCTTAGTGTTGCTGCCGTTGTGCCTGCGCCACCGTGATGAATCGCCGCTGCAACCCTGGGGAAAAGCCAATCGTGAGGAACAGACTCAGCCAGAAATATAGACGATGGCAAATCAGTCTGTTTGATATTTCCCCATCCAGAACAGAGCACCGCACGCTGCTTTGTCTCCTCAATAGCCGAAACAATCATCTGCGCAAGCTTTTCTGGATGACGCGGAATCATGCTGCCAAACCCTATGTACAGGGGCTTCGGGTCTTCTATTAAAAAGTCCTGCAATGCCACTGACGGCGTGAAAGACTTAGACGTATCCAGAAAACAATATCCTCCCTGATGTACGGAATCGTCCCAATCTAACGCGGGTGGAATAACTGCGCTACTAAAACAGTTGAGCACTGGCAAAGGCGATAGCTGCGATGGTGCATCACGCCGATATTGCGCACCCAACCAGGGAAGCTTTGAAAGTCCCAATACATCTTGGCGAAACCGATTAATCACCTTGGCACTACGACGCCAAAACAAAAATCCCACTAGTCGATAGCTAAAAAGATTAGCCCAACCTTGCAGCCACTGATCGCAGCGGCGTGCAAAGCCAAGAAAAGGAAATGCTCTCGTTGCTGAAACCGGCACTTGAGTGGCCAAAATGCCTGGAATTTTCAGCGCTTCAGCCAGGTGATAACCCCAAGTCGTCAGCGGCGAAAATACAATAATATCGCTTCCCTGACACGCATCCCAAGCATTGAGCAGCTGCTGCCAGCGCAGGTCTTCCTCAATCAACTCCGCCTTTGAGTTACCCTCCAGCAAATCAAGACCGACTGATGAACTCAATAGCGCTTGAAAATCACCCGCTATCGGCGCGAACGGAATATTCCACTGAGCAGCAAAATCAGCGAAATTAGGACTGCTCGCCAGCGTTACAGAATGACCTGCCTGCATCAAACCCAATGCGATCGCACAAAAAGGTTGAACATCTCCCCGAGAGCCAACTGTCAAAATTGTGATATCAGCCAAACCTCTACCCGCCAGACTAAGGGCTAATAATATCAAAGAAAATTCAACCGAAGTTAAGAGGTCACTTCCATAAACAGCAACGTCTCTCAATGAGACTCAGGGGATCAAAATTGGTCTTAAATCGACACTAATTAGTCTCAATAATTGAAAAGAATAGTTTTGACTATCTATGGTAGAGGCCGATGTATTAATTCATTAGAGTATTGACCTGTCGAGTGTTTTTTATTGCGGCACAAAAGTTACATCAAGAATCCTAGATAGCTGGGAACGATATGAGCAAGGCCCGAGCTGTCTTTAGTTGACAGGGTATATACGCTTCTTTTTTCATGAATAATCAGTTGAAATCTCAGTTAACTGGGCTCCACCAACATTCTCTATTTAAGCCGCGATCGCTAGGGTCTCAATTGCTGCTATGGATATTGGGCGCAGCACTACTAGGCCTCAGCAGCATGTCCTATCTCTTTTATGTAGAGTTAGCAGACATAGGTCAGTCAGAAATCTTAAGTCAACTCCACACGCAATCAACGCTAATTGAGCAAGAACTAACGCAAACAGCTGCCTATACTGTCGCGCTCTCAGATGCAGTTAAGGCAATGAAAGAAAGCGATGTTTCTGAAACAGATCGCTACAAAGATCTAGTATTCCGCTTTTTCAACAATCGCTCTGACTTAGCCATGTCAGTTTACTTCGCCCAAGCACCCTTTGCGATTATTCCAGACCGGGAAGGTTTCCTCCCTTACTTTTATCCCAATCAACAAGATGACACCGACCCAGGTACACTGCTGCAGCCACCCCACCAAAACATTCGCTACTCTGAGCTGTCCACAGACGATCACTATCCGAAGCAAGCCTATTACCAAACGCCCGTAGCAGCCAAAAAGGCGGTTTTGATGGAACCTTTCGACTGGTATGGCACTACAATGACCAGCCTGATCACCCCCTTTTACGACAATAGCGATCGCCTATTAGGAATTGCAGGCACTGATGTGAACCTAACAGCAATCAATGAATCAATCGATCGCCCAGTCATCAATAACAAAGGCTACTTTGTTCTGGTAACCCAAGATGGCAACTTACTAGGCTATCCGCCAGATACAGCTGCAGCAAAAGCCAGAAAAAACGCAGAAAACGTACCACAGCTGCAGTCAGTCTGGACAAAAATTGAAAAAGGTAGCACAGGGCTGATTCAATCTAACAACACTTTTTGGGCCTATCAAACCATCGAGTCAACCGGTTGGGTAATGCTGGCGGCTGTACCGAAGTGGACTGTATTAGGCCGCGCTTTGCTGATCACTTTAGGTGGCGCTGTAGGGGTAGCTACGCTGCTAGTCATCGTAGTCGTCAGCTTTGTTCGTCAGCTCAATGCTCGCCTGCAGCCATTAGTACTAACCTGCCAAAAAATGATGGCCGCTGACACCCAGCGCATACAGCGATTACAGACAACAACTAGTTCAAAAACAGATCTAACAGAGAGTTCTGCCGCTATCAAAAGAGAGCCTTCAGGACCTTGCAAAGAGCAAATATCCACAAAAGCAACAAAAGGAGATGAGCTAGATATTCTCTCTCATGTATTTCTACAGATGTCGCAGCAGTTGCAGCAGTCTTTTGCCGCGCTAGAAGATTCTAACCAGCACTTAAACGATACTTTGGCGCAGCTCAAATCATCACAGACTCAGCTAATTCACAACGAGAAAATGTCAGCACTGGGTGAACTGGTAGCTGGTATCGCCCACGAAATCAACAATCCTGTTAACTTCATCCACGGCAATATCTCGCACATTCACACCTACACACAGGAACTACTCACACTCATCGCAGCGTACCAACAGCACGCTACTCACTCATCTACAGAACCAGACGATCTGATAGAAGAGACAGATCTCGACTTTTTAAACGAAGACCTAGCCAAGCTGCTGCAGTCCATGAAGATGGGCACTCAGCGCATTCGCGAAATTGTGCTGTCTCTGCGCAACTTTTCACGCATAGACCAGACAGTCTACAAAGCCATCGATCTGCATGAAGGGATCAACAGCTCCCTGCTGATTTTACGACATCGTCTCAAAGCAACTTCAGGCGGCAGTGCAATTGAGGTTATAAAAGACTATGCTCAGCTACCACCGGTTGAATGTTTTGCCGGTCAGCTCAATCAGGTATTTATGAACCTGCTAGCCAATGCAATCGATGCGCTAGAAGATCGCAATTCCCAAACAGAGCAGCCAACAGGACCTACCCTCTGGCTCTCTACTCAGCTAATCGAGAACAATTGGGTCCGAGTCACCGTAGCCGATAACGGCGCGGGAATACCTGAAGAGGTGCGATCGCGCATTTTTAACCCCTTCTTCACCACCAAACCCATCGGCAAGGGAACAGGGCTAGGGCTCTCCATCAGCTACAAGATTGTGACCGAAAAGCATGCTGGAAAAATTTGGTGCGACTCCAAGCTAGGCGAGGGCACCAAGTTTATTGTGGAGCTACCCGTCAAGCAATCAGGTCCAATCGATCCGCATACTGACTAATGCCTACAGTCAATCTTCGCTCTCAACCGCCGGATGCATACTCGCAGGAAAAACGAACCTGCCGCTATCAAACACCGCTAGGAATTATCTCGCTATGAGACTATTTCATCTCTAAACTAGTCTCATGATAACCCTGTAGAGACTCTCATTAAAAAGAAAACACTTCTTAATCTCTTTTTGAGACTCATTAGTGTCCAACAAAGTCTTAGCTTGGATAGATTAGTCTCACTTAAAGACTTCAGTGACTTAACTATCTCGATCGCTGTTTTTGCCACGAGCGTAGCCCGTACAGATAAATACAAAAGGACAATCGAAAACAGTACATCATAAGACTGCCTTGTACCGAGAATAGACTTACTGTAGGTTGTTTAAGTCTTAACTTGATATTGATTTCTATCAGCTCAAACTATGACCCAAAACTTATCCAGCTCTATACCCACTATGGCTACAGACGCTATCACCATTGATTCTGCCGAACAGCTTATTCCCATTGAGTCCGTTCAAAAAATTCTCAATCGCTCGCGTGCATCTGTTTACCGCTACGCCAATACAGATCCCAAGGAGCTCAATCCCCCCTTTGACGCCAAATGTCTCAACGCCGAAATCCGTAATGACAAGGATGCGCCCCTAATGTTTCATCCCAACGAGGTAGCCCGGTTTGCTCAAGACGTCTTAGGGATCAAACAGGTCACAATCGAAGTCGCTCAGCCCGAAGAAACCGAAACACACCGGCTATTACAGGCTATTTTGCAAGAGCTAAAAACTGTGCGATCGCTCCTAGAATCTGAACGCTGAATCTAAACGCTGGGTCCAAGCGCCAGTACAGTATTACGGACGGCATTGCACATAACGCGAAAAGCCGCCAAGATCGCTCAGCAAATTCGCTGTATTGCCCAAAAAGTAAGAATGCTACCCTAGATACATACGCAGTTCGTTACTTTTGTCACACTTTACCTGGGGTAAATACTGATAAAAGTAACGAAAATGTGAAAAAAGTAAGACGGCATGTGCCGAATATGAGCCACTTGGTTAAGATTAAGTTACAGCTGCAATGGCTAGATTTGTAAGGTTGAAACAATCTTGACGCTTGCAACGCTTGCCCTGGTTTCTGTAGGCATAGCCTTCTTCACAGGCCACATAGCTTCTTGGCATCGTCCAAGTAATTTGTGCTCACCTGCTTATCGCATTGACTAGGGTTCCCCCTCTAGCTCAGTGCTTGTCCTTCAAATAGTATCTACTTCTTCCTTAGCATGGAATCTGCGAGTCCCGAACACCAATCAGAACAACCTCCCGGCCGTATAGCAAACTTTGTAGGCGTTTTTATCGCCACAGCGACTCTCACGCTGCCATTGTATGCAATCTCTAATTTCAACACCGCCGGAATAGCCGTTCCACAGCAGTCATCTCCACTGTTTATGAGGGCACAAGAGTAGATCTAAACCAAACGCCACTCAAAAGAGTATGTAACAATCTATACTGCCCATTGGCCTATGCATAATTTTTGCCTTTGCATGGCTATGCGAGCGCGACAAAAGGCAGTTCTAAGCCAGCAGTTCTAAACCACTAACACGCGAGCTTTACCATCTTCCCGGTAAAGCTCGCGTGTTCTTTTACAAATCAAATTAAAGCGATTGCCACACTCCCGTAAAATGCATGAGGAAGGAATGGGCTGAACCATCACAAGCCCGCTCCCATCGCAGTTCATAGGAGAAATAAATGGATTTATCTCGCATCCCCGCCCAGCCTAAGTCTGGCATCGTCAACGTACTGATCGAGATTCCTGCTGGTAGTAAAAACAAGTACGAATTTGACAAAGATATCAATGCATTTGCCCTAGACCGCGTGCTCTACTCCTCCGTGCAGTACCCCTACGACTACGGCTTTATTCCCAACACGCTAGCTGACGACGGCGACCCCCTCGATGGCATGGTCATCATGGATCAGCCCACGTTTCCCGGCTGCGTCATTCCAGCGCGCCCTATCGGCATGATGGAAATGATTGACTGTGGCGATCGCGACGATAAAATTCTCTGCGTTCCTGCTGACGATCCTCGCTACGCCAACGTCAAAACCTTAGATGACATTGACCAGCACCGCTTAGACGAAATCGCCGAGTTCTTCAAGACCTACAAAAATCTTGAAAAGAAAGAGTGCGAAGTCCTCGGTTGGAAAAATCTCGACCAGGTTCAGCCCCTAATTGACGAATGCGTCAAAGCAGCTAGCTAAACGCGCAACCCCAAAAAAACGCGTTCCCAAGCCACTCTCCGCAAGTGGATTTGCGAAGCGTCTAATGAAACGCCTCATAAAACGTCTTGAAGCTCTAGCTCTCAAGGCGTTTTTTGTGTTTGGCCTGTTTTTGCCCTTATAGAAAGAGGCTTGGAGCCAAAAAGAGCCTGAGAGACAGGTTTGAAGCAGGCAAAAATCTATAAACCATCCACAAATCTCAGTGTATCTGTTGATATTCATTCCTGTTTAGTATTAGATGTAAGGGTACACCCCGCACGTCTGCCCATTCATATGTCTTTAAGCGAAATTTTCTCGGCGGGTGGCATTGTCATGTGGCCGCTGCTGCTGTTCTCCGTATGCGCGATCGCCGTTACCGTCGAGCGATGCCTCTTTTGGTTTCGCATAAAACAAAAAGAGCGTCAGATTGTCTAAGACATATTGCAGGTTTACAGGACCAATCCACCCGCAGTATTTGCCAAGCTCAAGCAAAATATTGACCTGCCAATCTCTCGCATCTTTTTAGAAGCGCTGGAGCTAGAAAACGCCTCTCCTAATCAGTTTCAGCTAGCTCTAGAGAGTGCTACCCAAGCAGAGATACCGCTGCTGAAGCGGTTTAACACTGTTTTTGAAACCATTGTTGCAGTAGCACCCCTGTTAGGGTTGCTGGGCACTATTTTGGGCTTGATTCGCTCTTTCGCCTCGCTAAACTTAGGCGGGCTAGATGGTACCAACACAAGCCTGGTGACTGGCGGTATTAGTGAGGCCCTAGTGTCAACTGCAGCAGGGATGATTGTGGCAATTTTTGCTCTGCTATTCGCCAACTTATTTCGCGGTTTTTATAGACGTCAGATCGCGCTGCTGCAAGAGTACGGCGGACAGTTAGAGATTTTGTACGAGTGGCACTACCAGTCGTTAAATCAAAAGGAGGTGACCTATGCGAGTAATCGATAACGAAGGTGAAGAACCTCTATCCATCAATATTTTGCCAATGATTGACGTTATTTTCGCAATTCTGGCATTCTTTATTATTTCAACCCTCTTCCTGACCCGGTCGGAAGGGTTTTCAGTTAACTTACCAGAGGCTGAAACATCGCAGTCTCAGCAGGAAGCCTTAATTACGGTAACAGTTGAAGACAACGGCGATATTTCTATCGACAAAGACCCTGTAGATCTCAACGACTTGGCCGAAATCATCCAAGAGCAAATGGGCGATCGCACCGAAGCTTTAGTCACGGTACAGGCCGACGAGACAATCGACTACGGCCAGGTAATCGCAGTCATGGATCAGCTGAGGACGGTTGAAGGTGCCAACTTAGGTATGGCCACCCAACAACCCGCTCAAGAATCTCCCTAATGCAGAGGTAGTGCAATTAAAAGCTCTCAGCCACAGTTAAAAGAGAGACAGTTAAAAGAGAGATTGAAAAAAAGATTTCATCGTATCCCCTGGCTAGCAGGATTAGGCCTGCTGCTGGCGCTTTTGATTGTTTTCTCTCTTTCTTTAACACAGGGCTCAGTACAGCTAAGCTGGAATGAATTCAGGCTAGCGCTGCTACGAACGGGCGATATGCGATATCAAACCATCGTATGGGACCTGCGACTACCCAGGGTAATAGCGGCCATGATCGTTGGTTCGGCACTAGGCATGTCCGGAGCGCTGCTTCAAGGCATGTTACGCAACGGACTAGCCAGCCCCTTCCTACTCGGAATTTCAGCGGGATCGGGGCTAGCAGCAGTGGCAATTCTGGGCTTGGGCATTTGGCAAATTTGGCTCCCGCTAGGCGCGTGGGTAGGCGGATTCGTCACGATTGTTCTGGTTTATTTTCTAGCGCGAACAGGAACAGAAATTTCAGTTGAACGGCTGATTCTAGGCGGAGTCGCGTTCAGTACGCTGTTTGGAGCACTGCAATCAATGCTGCTATTGCTCTCACCCGACGGACAGGCGCAAGCAGCATTGAGCTGGCTAATTGGCAGCTTGAACGGTCGTAGCTGGCAAGAGGTAGTGGTAGCCGGGCCCAGTATGGTCGTCTCACTTTTCTTAGGCTGCCTGCTGGCACGGCAGCTAAACGTACTTAGTTTGGGAGATGACTTAGCGGTAGGGCTGGGCTCTTCTCTGATGCGATCACGCATTCTTATTGGCTTGGTTGCCACGCTTTTGGCAGCAGGCGCGGTCAGCATTGCCGGGCTAGTTAGCTTCGTCGGCTTAATTGTTCCTCACGGTGTCAGGCTATTGATCGGAACAGACTATCGATTAGTTCTACCCTTCTCTGCACTAGGCGGTGCTTTAGTGCTCTCCATCGCTGACTTGCTGGCCCGCTCAGGGCCCACCGAAGTACCAGTAGGCATCGTGACCGCCGTAATGGGAACACCTGTTTTTCTGTGGATTCTCTACCGTCGGCGCACTGCCGCAGGAGGACTGTAAACGGTGCCCTTACAAGCCAATCAGCTCTCAGGCGGCTACAGAGATAAAAAAATTGTCGAAGCGGTGAATCTAACCCTAGCGCAGGGTGAATGGCTGAGCTTAGTCGGTGCCAACGGGTCTGGAAAGTCTACATTGTTGCGATTGCTCAGCCGTATTTTACCGACGCAGGCTGGAAGCGTGTTGCTTAATAGCAGGGATATTCACGCGCTTTCACCCACAGAGGTGGCTCAAAAGCTAGCCATTTTGCCGCAGCAGCACGCCTTGCCTGCCGGGCTCACGGTCTATCAGCTGGCAAGCCTGGGCCGGACGCCACACCAGCCCTGGTGGCAGTGGGATTTGAACGCAGAAAGTAGAAAAAAAATCGATCGGGCGATTACCTGGACAGAGCTTGAACAGTATCGCGATCGCCCGGTTGCTGAACTATCTGGCGGCGAGCGGCAGCGAGCCTTCCTGGCACTGGCGCTCGCTCAAGATCCGCAGGTACTGCTATTAGATGAGCCCACAACCTTTTTAGACGTTCACTTTCAGCTTCAGCTGCTAGAACTGCTCAAGCGGTTAAACCAGCAGGAGAATCTTTCCGTCATTACGGTGCTACACGATATCAATTTAGCTGCTCGATATAGCGATCGCATTGCCTTCTTGCGACAAGGACACTTATGGGCTGTTGGTGAAGTCAATACTGTTCTAACCCCCGATAACATTCAAGCCGTGTTTGCCGTAAAATCCACTATTTTGCAGACACCTGTCGGTCCACAAATATGTTTACTAGCGGCTGCATCGCAAACATAGAATAGAAACCCTCATCGGTCTTTGTAGCGCTGCCTTAGCATCAGTCTCGTAAGCGCTGGTGTAAAGTCACGCTTACAAACAGGGAAACATCAATTCATCTAGATAAAGAATTCTATCGGGTACTGTTTACAACGAAAGATGTTGGTGAAGGAACTGGATTGGGGCTAGCGATCGCACATCAAATCATCGTTGAAGTTCATGGCGCTACGATCGACGTCGACTCCAAACCCGAACAGGGGACCAGCTTCTGTATTCGACTACCTCTCTAAGACCTAGGTCCACCCTTTCCGCCTCCCTTCGAAGCAGAACGAAAGAAGCATCGTTGGCCACTACCCCGCCTGAAAGCTAAAAACCGGAAGCTACAAACTGGAAGCTACAAACAGTAAAAAACATAGCGCCGTTGATATCTTTCTGCATGAAAGCTCAGCAGCTTATCTCATTTTTTAAAGGTAACTATTATCAATAGCAGTTTAGTATATACTGCTATGAATCAGGATCCATTCTCAATAGAAGCTTTCAGGCCCCGACAACGGCTCTGACTGATTTCTTCTGTCAATTTTTTTACCTTGCTGGCATTCTCAGGGTTGACAAAATTCGTATAGATCGAGCCTGAAAGTCTGCTATAGGAGATTTTTTGAAGGTCTCTATACAAATTAGCTGACGTATGTCAGACAGTATTTCTTCAGCTTGAACGACAGTCGAAAAGAAAGCATCCTTGCCTAACCATACAACTGAGATCATGAATAGTCGTTCACTATTGACAATATTTCTCTTTATATCTTCTCTGTTTTCTGGATTAATTATTTCGCCTAACAGTGCACGGGCCAGTGCCTCGATCAGCACCTCAAAAAGTACACTCTCAAAAAGTGCACCAGAGCCCAATCAATCCACCCTAGACTCAACCAGCCGATTAGCCTCTCGTTCTATTTCGATTGAACCGTTTAGCCCCAAAATACCTGAAAGCAAAGCAGAGCCAGCGGCGATCCCTCGTCTGCCCTCGGCTGTACTTGCTCAAAATAATTCTCCTAATGAGGCTACAGTTACCGAAGAAACAGGCGAAGAAACAGGCGAGGAGACAAGTGATGAGGGCAGTCGCATCCGAATTAATGTCACAGGCACCCGCACGCCGCGCCCCATTCAAATTACACCTGCGAACGTCACCGTCATCGAAGCTGAAGACATTGATGAACAGCGTATTTTTGACCTTGAAGACCTAGTCCGCTATGAGCCGGGTGTCTCGGTACAGAACAATCTTCAATTTGGCGCACAGGGCTTCAATATTAGAGGCATCGACGGTAACCGCATCTTGATTCAAGTAGACGGTATTCGCCTGCCGCCTGCTTTTCAGTCTGGTAGCCAGTCTGTAGTCGGTCAAGGATTTAACGTCGGTCGCGACTATTTTGACTTAGAGATTTTAAGAACGGCTGAGATAATTCGCGGCCCAGCCTCTACGCTATACGGCAGCGATGCGCTTGGCGGTGCGGTCAGCTACTTCACGCTAGATCCAACTAACCTCTTAGAGGCCGCTGAGACCAATTCATCTACCGCGATTTCCAGTAACTTTAATAGTGATAACAGTGGCTTTGTTAGCACCCTAGTTCAGGCCAATCGCTTAGGAGACTTAGATGCGCTGGTCGCCTACACGCGCCGAGATAGCACCGAGTCTGCCAACTTAGACGATGATCAAGACAACAGCCGCAACAATCTTTTAGGCCGCTTTATTTACCAGCTGAATGACCAAAGCGCTTTAGACTTCACTGCAGAATATTTCGACAATACGTCCGACACCGCCACATCTGAAGAAAATCTACCGCTAATTTCTAGTACGACGACTGACTTTACAGAACAAATAGATACAGAGCGATCGCGCTTCAGTCTTGCCTACAAATACGAAAACGACAACCCCGAATTACTGCTAAACTTCGGCCAGGCCCGAGTATATTTTCAAGATTCTCAGACGACTGAAAACAACGAACGTACATTCCTCCCCTTTGACTTTCGCACTAGGCAAGTATCGCCGCCGGCAGTGCGTGTGAGTGAAAACAGATTCACCGACAGAGTGTTTGGCAGCGATATCCAATTGCGCAGCGATTTCGACTGGGGAGACACCGCACATCAGCTCACCTACGGCGTAGATGTGTCAAACACATTTAACGCCCGGCCACGCGATCGCACGCAGACCAGCCTAGCAACAGGCATACAAACGCAAACTGCCATTCCTGATGATTTTCCAACCAAAGACTTTCCTGACTCTAATACCTTTCGTATCGGCGTTTACCTGCAAGACGAGATAGAGCTCCCTAATGCCCGCCTCAGCATTATTCCAGGGCTCCGCTACGACTATTACGATTTAAGCGTCAACTCTGACGAAGACTTCGAGCGAAACGGTGCGGTTGCCGCCGAATTCAGTGACGGCGCACTCTCGCCTAACCTGGCGCTAGTATATCAGCCCACCGACGAGCTCAGCCTGTATGGACGCTACTCTCGCGGCTTTCGAGCACCGCTCTACAACGAGGTCAACAGCGGCTTCACCAATCAAATTTTTGGCTATCGCACCTTGCCAAACCCTGACCTAGACGCTGAAACCAGTAACAGCTTTGAAATTGGCATAAGAGGGCGCTACCCTCAGCTCAACTTTGGCGTCACAGGCTTTTACAACCGATATAACGACTTCATCGACTTTCAGCTTGTAGATACCGAACAGGTGAACGGCCGTCCGTTTTCTGTTTTTCAAAACGTCAACATCGATAATGCCGAGACCTACGGCATAGAAGCCAATGCTGAATACCGCTTTAGCCCCGAACCTCATGGCTTCAGCCTGCTAAGCTCTCTCGCTTGGACCCTTGGCAACAATCTCACCAGCAACGAACCGCTCTCAACCGTCGATCCCATTGAAGCTGTCTTGGGCTTGCGCTACCGTGCGCCAGAAGAAAAATGGGGCGCAGAGCTGGTTACAACGCTAGTAGGCAAAGCCAGAGGCGAAGGCTTTGAAGCAGAGCCTGAACAAGATCCGTTTGTTCCCGATGGATTTTCTGTATTTGATCTAATCGGTTACTATCGCCTCAACCGAGACGTCACCTTCAATCTGGGTCTCTTCAATCTGCTAGACAACAGCTACGTTCAGTATTCAGACGTGCGCTTTTTAGACGCTAACGAATCTCTGTTTGACCAGCGGCGCAATCGTTTCGAGCAGCCTGGATTCAACGTCAGTGCTGGCGTGAGCTGGCGATTCTAAACAGATTGTTTGTCTATCATTTTTATAGACCTCACCAATACAAACTGCAAAAGTATAGGCCCCAAAATGAATATAAAATACCAGCGATTTCTACAGCTAGGCATTGCCACTAGCAGCGCTATCTTGTTTGCCTGCACACCTACTGCAACAAACAACCCTTCATCCACAGAAGCCGCAGAACAAACCGAGCTTTCAGCTGATAATACCGATGCCGATGCTCTAGCTGCTAGTGTCATTGAGTCCGCAGAACGGGTAATTGCGCTAACCTCTCTTAGCGCTGATTTGGTGGCTACGCTTAACTCAGAAAAATTAAGTGGTATTCCTGGCAGCCCAATTTTGTCTCAAGATTCTCGCTTTGCTGATATTCCAATCGTTAGCCAAAGGCGCACCGAACCAGACTTAGAGCAAATTATTGCACTCCAGCCTGACTTAGTTATCGGGGCAAAAGGGTTTCACGACAAGGCATTGCAGCGGCTTGACGAGCTAGATATTCCAGTTTTAGCCGCTGATATTAATAGCTGGGAACAGCTTCGCAGCTTCACAGCCGAGCTCGCTACCATCATAGAAGCAGACGCAGCGCCGCTTTTAGAAAGATATGATGCTTGCCTGGCACAGTCACCGACTGCTAATCCAACAGCTTTAGTTTTGGTGAGCCGTCAGCCGATACTAGCACCCAACAAGAACAGCTGGGCAGGCGACTTTCTAAAACAGTTCAATATTCAAAATCTCGCTGCAGACTTGCAGGAAGAGAGTGAATTTGATGGCTATGTCACGCTTTCTGCGGAGAAAGTGATTGAAACGGATCCTGACGCTGTCATGATTGTCGATACCGGAGAAGACCTGTTGGGCCAGCTCGAAAACGAACCTTTTTGGAGTCAGCTAACCGCAATCCAGGAAGGAAATGTGTTCTCGTTCGACTACTTTGGCTTGGTAAACCCAGGCAGTATCTCCAGTATAGAAGCAGCCTGTGAGCAACTAAAGAGCCAGCTTGCCGAATAAGACATTCGACGCAGTTACTCCGCAGGTGGAGCAATATCAGGAATAGCAGTGGGTTCTGGCGGCGGCGTCACAGGTTCTGGCGCCGGTGCTACTGGCTCTGGTGGTGGGGCAACTGGCGCTGGCTCTGGTGCTACTGGCTCTGGCGGCGGTGCGATATCAGGAACAGGCGCTGTAGGTTCCTGCTCAGCTGGTTCTGGAACCACAGGCTCCGGAGCCGCCGGTTCTGGTTCTGCAGGCTCTGGCTCGACTGGCTCTGGCTCGATTGGCTCTGGTACTGCAGGCTCTGGTGCCGCCGATTCTGGTTCCACAGGTTCCGGTGCAGGATTTCTTTCTGAAGGCGGAAGCGGAGCGCCAATAATTTCTTCAGGGGGGCTAGCAGGGACAGGCTCAGCCGAAGGTGGACTGGCCACAGCTTCTGGCGCTGGCGTACTGACAGATTCCCTTTCTCCTCGCCGCTGAGCTGCGCGCGATCGCTCCGATCCTTCAATCCCAAAGTCAATTTCTACAGACACCGAGCCACGTTGCCCACCGCTATCTAGCTCGTAGTCACGCGCGGCCTCTAATGCCGCCTGGTCTAGCGCGGCATTGCCACTTGACTGCTCTAACACCGCACCAACGACATTACCATTTTCGTCAAATTCTAAATTGACAGAAGGCGAACCTTCTACACCTGAATCCAAAGCTTCTTCAGGATATTCAGGGCGATCGCACCGCCGACAGCTAACCGTACTCGCGCCGCTACTATCCCCATCGCCATCACCGTCAGCACTGCCTGCACCCGATCCTTCTGAAGGGCCATCGCGCCGCGCAGTTTCTGTGCCTGTCTCAGTCGATTCTGAGGGCGCATCGCCTGTTCCGTCTTCTACACCTTCTCGCTGACGGGCACGCCTCAACCGATCTCGCAAGACGTCTAGATCAGTATCTGCAGCATCACCAACATTGTTTGCAGCCGTTTCAACCGGCTCTGAATCACGCTCAGTCTCTTGCGCATCAGCTTCGGTCTCAGTCTCTTCAGTCTCTTCAGTCTCTTCAGTTTCAGACTCTGTAAAAGCTGTATCTGTCGGCTCAGTTGGCTCCTCCAGTACAGGCTCGTCAGCCACAGGATCTTCCGAAATTTCAGCAGGCTCAGGCTGAACGGGTTCAGGCTCAGCTAAAGCAGGCGGCGACGGCTGAAAAGAAGCAACCGGTGGTGGTGGCGCTGATACCCCACCCGAGACCTGAGCTTCTGCGGCAAGCTCTGCTTGAGCAACGGCCTCTGTTAACGCTTCCACACTCTCTTCTGACGGCACATCTTCAATTACCGTCTCAGGCGTCTCAATCGGCTCAGTCGGGCTAGTAACAATCAGAGCAATTCGCTCAGGGGGCTCAACCACCTTCTCAGGAACGAGAGCCATCAATGGAATCAAACCCAGATGTGCACCAGCAGCAACCAAAAGCCCTCTCAACAGCCATTTCTTAGCGGTAGCCTCTTCTCTATCATGTTGATTTGAGCAGGCTTTGGAAAGACTCATAGTGATGATAGAGAAGAACAAAAGTGCCCATAGAAGCACCTTTAACGAGAGCATTTCCTATTAATATACAGCAACTTAAGCGTAAGGTACTACGCTATAAAAAACGACAGGCCGACTTAATTTTCTGACTCTTCTACCTGATGCAATACCATCTCCTGATGGTGTAGTGTCGTCATCGCAACTTCCCACGGAAAGGTAAAAGACTGAAAAGACTCTGGTGAAATTTTATCGACATCTAAATCAATCACCACCTGTCGCAAGATTGAGAACAGCTGCTTTCTTAACGCCTGTAGCTGAGTCAGCGTTTCAGCCTGTTCTACCAGCTCTATCAGCGCCAGAATCTCCAAATTATAATCATCTGCCCGATTTTTTTGACGCCCAATCAGCCATTGACGAAACTGCCAAAAGCTAGAGACGCTCAGAAAAGACAGCGACAGTAAAAAGCCCATAGCTTCGGCATACTTCACAACAAAGGAGGGTGTATCCTGCGCATAGTAAGCCTTTGCCCCAGGATGCAGCGGAAATCCCAGGTTTTGACTGACTTCTGGCGACTGAATACTGGCTGCTCTTGGCGTTATCGAAATAAGTTCATTTCGATGCTCGTACAGTACGCTGGTAATCGCTTTTACGTTAGCAACCAGCAGTGCACTCACGGCAATGACGGGAAAATCACTCGGCGGTACAGGCCGACTGCCACTGTAGCTACCTTGAGGAATCACCGTAGACTCTAAATAAGGCTGGCTCAGCTGTAAAGCGCCAAGCTGAGAAATCTCAATTAGCTCAAGACCATCGGTTTGAAAAAGCTCAGCGACTGATGGGTTACCGAGCCCAATAATTCGAAAGAGCGCATCAACGTCACCCGCAAGCAAGGCCGCATGGGCCGCATCCGCAGGCATCGGCTGGGTCATAAAATCCTGCTTGGACAGGCCATAGTGCTCAGCAAGCGGCCAAAACAGCTCGTGAGAGCCGCTGCCAGCAGGCATTAACGCAATCCGCTTACCACTCAAATCTCGCAGCGTTTGGATATTAGCCGTTTCACGGGCGATCAGGTGAAACATTTCTGGATATAGCTGTGCCACTGCTCGCACGGCTGGCTGCACGGGCGTATCGCTTTGAACCAGCGCCAGGTCTGCCGCGCTAGTTTGCACGCTTTCCATGTTTTCGGTCGATCCAGCAGAGGCCACGACTTCTACTTGAATATGGGGTGCGTGCCTTTTAGTCACCTGAGCGATCGCCTGCCCGAAAGCATAGTACTCACCCGTTTCCCCGCCTGTCGCCAGGGTAATGTAATGCACCTGATGACGCGATCGCCACCACAGCCCCGCGCACGCCAATGTTGCCACTACACCGAGCCCGACCAACACCCCTCGCGCTATCTGTCGGCCTTCAGTAGTGGCCTTGTCTTTTTTCTGTATAGACGGCATTCCTAAAAACGGCATAGGCAATTACCTTTCGACAGATGATATATAAACTGATGTATAAACTTTACTCTTATTGGCCTAAACGCTTCAGCTCTTCTAGTAACAGCGCCTCTGCCGCTGCTTCAGACATCTGACTGAGATCTTCAGGGAGTGCAGTAGACAGCTCCTGCCTTCTATCGCTCGATAGCGCCTTCAATGGCTCTTTTTGTGATGGTTCAATAGTTGAAGGTGCTAGCAGCGCTGTGAGGTGTTGGGCTAGAGCAGCGATAGTAGGGTAGTCGTAAATTAGGGTCGCAGGGAGCGCTTGCTCAAGACTAGCTTGCAGACGGTTACGCAGCTCTACTGCAGTCAGAGAGTCTAACCCCAGTTCGTCAAAGCTTTGTTGGCCGTCTTTAAGAGAGTTGGTATTGATACCCAGCACAACAGAAACCTGTTGTTTTAGGTGTTCGGCTACAAGGCTTGAACGTTCAGAGATTTCAGCATTAGCAATCCTGTCTGCAAAACGTTCTGTTCGAGAGTCTGCAGAAGGTTTCGCACCTACATTCCCCCAACTTGTCCGATTACCTGGCAAGACAGCAACTTGTGCGATCTCGGAATAGGCCGATGAAGAGAGAATCTGTTTGAGCATAGAAAAACCGACGTCAGGTTCGATCAGTGGAATATCCGAACGGCTTAAGCGACTTTTTACAATCGTGGTTTCAGCCAAGCCTGCTTTGGCCCAGGCTCCCCAGTTTATGCTTAGCGCTGGCAGGTTTTGACTATGACGTAGCTGAGCTAGCCCGTCCAGGTAGCTGTTAGCGGCTGCATAGTTAATTTGTCCGGCGGAGCCCAGCACAGACGCAGCAGAAGAGAACAGAACAAAATGGTCGAGCTCCAAGCTCTGCGTGAGCTGATGCAGATGCCAGCCGCCCTGCACTTTAGCGGCCATAGCATTGCGGAAGTGAGTTTCGCTTTGCTGCTGTAAAACAGCATCTTGAGTTTGCCCGGCGAGGTGAAAAATGCCTTTGAGCGGAGTGCTGGTAGATTGAACAAAAGGTGCGATCGCTGCCTTCACGCCCGCAAAGTCAGCAACATTAGCTTGAATAATCTCAACAGTCACACCAGAGCTGCTGATCTGCCCAATCATTTCCTGAACCGCCTCAGACGGGGCACGCCTTCCCAACAAAACAAGATGGCAAGCGCCTTCATCGGCTAGCCATCTTGCCAAGCGGATGCCCAAAGCGCCCGTACCCCCTGTAATCAGATAGACCGCATCAGGATGAATGTTAGGACCTGAAGTCGTTTCAGGCGGCGAAGTCACAACAACTTTACCAATATGCTTGCCTTGTTGCATCGTGCGAAAAGCGTCAATCACTTGGTCTGCGGCAAACGTCTGTACAGGTAGCGGACACAGGCTACCTTGCTGACATTGACTAACAACATGCTGAAGCATTGACTGAATCTTTTCGGGCTGACAGGCAGTCACCTCAACCAAATCAACAACCTGGTAATCCACATCTGGCCGCTGCTGAGCCATTTGCACAGCAGACCAGATACCGGCCTTTCCAATTTCTATAAAGCGACCGTCAGTCGCAAGAACTGAAAGGCTTTTGGCAATAGTCTCACCCGAAAGAGAATTGAGAATAAGAGTCACCCCTGCGCTCTGAGTTTGCTGTGTAATCTCATCCGCAAAATCCAAAGTACGAGAGTTGAAAATGTGTTGCACACCCTGCGCCCTAAGCACGTCCCACTTGGCCGTTGAGGCAGTTGCAAAAACGTCTACGCCGATCTGTTGAGCAATTTGTACAGCGGCTTGGCCAACCCCCCCTGCGGCTGAGTGGATAAGGACGCGATCGCCTGCCTGCAATTTTCCGACCTGAACTAGGGCGTAGTATGCCGTCAAAAACGCAGTCGGTATGGTGGCAGCTTCCACAGGGCTAATCTTGCTTGGCTTTCGAACAACCAGCTCAGCAGAGACGGTAACATAGCTGCTGAAGCTAGCAGGCGCGATCGCTAACACCACATCCCCTATACTGACATTTTCGACATCAGCGCCAACTGCAACAATCTCACCCACACATTCCAACCCTAAAGCACCCGCATCCCCCGGATACAGACCCAGCGCATTAAGCACATCCCGGAAGTTTAGGCCGGTAGCCTGCACGCGTATTTCTACTTCGCCGTTTTCAGGCTGACGCCGTGAGCTTTCATTCCATCGAAGCTGCTCCAAGCTACCACGGGTGGAGATCTGTAGCTGGCGCGAGCCACTGGCAGCGTGTGGCGGGAGTTCAGCAGGAATCAGCTGAGCCCTATAGCGAGTACCATCACGGTAAGCAATCTGTGAATTCTGTGATTGAGAACGAGAAGTCTGAAGCTCAGCAATTAAGTGATCGAGCTTTTGTTCTTCGTCGTCCCCTGCGCTCAAATCGATACAGGTACAGTCAAATTCAGGGTGTTCTAGCGCAATCGTTCTGCCCATACCCCATAGCGGGCTTTGTTGAATGTTCAGCTCGTCATCATCCGCTATTTTTTGACTGCTCTGGGTTACCAGCCAGAGTTTTGGAGCCACAGCAGCTTTCACCAGAGTTTGAGTGAGGTGCAAAACGTCCTGGCAGCTTTGATCAGTGCTGCTATCGCTAAAATAAATCGCGCTCTGATATTCAGATGCCGCGCCTAACTGTTCAAGCGATTCTGGTTCAGACAAGTCAATCAACGTGCAGCTGCAACCCTTAGCTTTGCGACTAATCGCTTCTAATCTCTCTGCATTGTCAGAAATGATTAACCAGTTTTCAGGGGTTACAGGTTCCAGTAAATCAGCGGCTTTGCTTGGGTACCATTTCAGCTGATAAAGCCAACCTTTTGCGTCCTGAACAGCGCCCAAAGAAGTGCCCAGAGAGACATCCCGAAAAGCACTAGAGTCTTGTGAAACTCGCTTAGCGGCCAAACCAGAGGCGAGTGCGATCGCCTCTCCCTGTTCACTCACTATCTGCACGTCAGCAACAACAATATCAGCGCCAGGCACTATCGGACGAAGCCGAACGTCGCTCCAGCAGCGACTGCCTGCTAAAGTGAATGGCCGATAGCTGCATAGTCTTTCAACGCCGATAGGCACATAGGTATCAAAGCAAGCAGGCTCAGGAAGAGCCGCTAGTACACATTGCAGACAGCTGTCTAGCAATGCAGGATGAAAGTAATAGTCAGCGCAACTCAAAACAGTGGGAATAGCAATCGTACCCAATGCCTTACCCTCGCTCTGCCAAATTTGTTGTACGCTACGAAAATGGCCACTGTAATTCAACCCCTTCTGAGCGCAGGCTGCATAGTGCTCTGTAGCAGATAGCGTTGTATCTAGAGATTCCTTCAGGTCATCAAAGTCGACAGTTTTGAGTGAAACGTGTTCCTGAGAGATCAGTTTTCCTTCAGCGTGCCGCGTCCAATCTGACTCACCCTTTAAGCGACTATAAATCTCGAATGTATAGCCGTTAGACTGAGCGCCTGAAAAAGGCGTGAGAACAGTCTGTAATATAGTCGGCTGAGCGGTGAGTGTGATCGCTTTAGAGATAACAACATTATCAAGCTGAACCTCATCGCCTTTAAGCACCTTTTTCCCAGCTGCGATCGCCATCTCAAGATAAGCAGCCCCAGGCAATACAGGCTCACCGTAAACCCGATGATGCTGCAAAAAGTTAGATTGAGTAGCATCCAGCGTTTGTTGAAACAAAATTTGCTCAAGGGGTGTCTGAAGCTGGCAGCCCAGTAGCGGATGCTGATTCTGCTCAGGGTTTTGCTCCTCGCTAGCCTCAATCGTCCGCCCGATTTTCTGTGCAACAGGTCGTGCCGCTGTAGGTGGCCGTTCAAGCCAATGGCGTTGTTTTTGGAAAGGATAGATCGGTAGCGGTATGCGGCGACAACGATTTTCCCGATAGAAATCTGTCCAGTTAACCGTATGCCCTTGCTGATAGAGCGCCGCTAGACCGATCAGCATCTGCTTTGCTTCAGGCTGTTTAGGATGCAAACTAGGCAGCCAAGTATACGAATCATCCGATAGCGTTTCTCGCCCAAGCGCGATTAAAACAGGTCTAGGTCCACATTCTATAAACGTCTGAATGTTTTGGTTGCCCAGCGCTGTCATGCTGGCCGCGAAGTTTACAGGTGCACAAACATGCCTCACCCAGTAGTCAGAAGAAGCAACGTCTGCGATCTCTCCAGTCACATTAGAAACAACATCTATATCAGCTAGGCGGTAAGTAATCGACTCTGCAACCTGACGAAAGTCTGCCAGCATAGGCTCTATTAAAGGAGAATGAAAAGCATGAGAGACTTTAAGCGGCTTGTACTGAATACCTTTCGCTTCAAGCTGGCGAGTAATATGTGCGATTGCTCTATTAGACCCAGAAAGCACAGTATTCTGCGGCGCATTGATAGCTGCGATCGCAATCTCACCCTTTACTATCTCACCTTTCTTAGCCTCGTTAAACATATCTTGCAACTCAGAAGCACCAGCCATAACAGATATCATGCTTCCAGTAGAAGGCAGATCCTGCATCAGCTGCCCTCTCGCAGCAACAAGCTTTAGAGCATCGTCTAGACTGAAAACACCAGCAACACAGGCTGCCACATATTCACCCAGGCTATGTCCTAAAACAGCAGAGGGCTGAATCCCCCAAGATAGCCACAGCTGCGCTATCGAATATTCAAAGGCAAACAATACAGGCTGTGTATACACAGTCTGATGAATCGTCTGTTCTGCGGAGCTACTTTCAAAAAGTAAATCCAGTAGATCAATATTCAATACCTTCAGACTCTCTGCACAACGCTCAATTGAAGTGCGAAAAGCGGGTTGAGTGTCATATAAACCTCGCCCCATACCAACATATTGCGAACCCTGACCAGTAAACAAAAAGGCTAGTTTAGGCGTAGGAGTCTGTATAGTTCTATTTTGGCGATTTAACCAGTCTTCTAGTTGACTAGCAATAGTTGCAACATCTGTTGCAACTATTGCTAGCCGATGAGAAAAGTGCGACCGCCCAACAGCTACGGTAAAGCACATATCAGCAAGCGACACATCAGGCTGTGCTATCAAAAAGTCTCTATACCGCTGCGCCAGCGCTCTCAACGCCACTTCATTCTTAGCGGATAGACAAAAGAGTTCAAACGGTGTCTCACCGTCTTTATTCTTACAGGCCTTATGCTCAAGAGCAGTCAGCTGACAGCCTTCTTCTGACATCATTTCTTCTAGCACCATATGTACATTGGTGCCACCAATTCCCAACGAATTAATGCTCGCTCTTCTAGGGGTCTCTTTTTTGGGCCAATCGGCTAGCTGGGTATTGACATAAAAAGGACTATTCGCAAAATCAATTTGAGCATTCGGTGCTTTAAAGTGAAGGCTCGGCGGAATTTTCCCATAGTGAACAGCCAACGCCGTTTTAATAAAGCCAACCACGCCGGAGGCAATATTGAGATGCCCAACATTAGTTTTCACTGAGCCAATAGGACAGAACTGTTTGACATTGGTTTTTATATGTTCTGGGCTAAGGTAAAAAGCCTGAGAGAGCGCTGCAATTTCAATAGGGTCGCCTAGCTGCGTACCCGTCCCATGTGCCTCCACATAGCCAATCGTTTCAGCAGGCGTATTCGCCAGGGTCAACGCTTCTGCCGCCACTCGGGACTGTCCTTCACTCAAAGGCGCTAAGTAGCCAACCTTTTGCCCGCCATCATTACCTACCGCAGACCCCTTAATCACAGCAACAATAGAATCTTTATCTTCTATCGCCTGCTCTAGCTTTTTAAGCACTACCAGCCCTACCCCGCTCCCAAACAGAGTCCCACGCGAGCTGTTGTCAAACGCCCGGCAGTGGCCATCCGCAGAGAGAATCATCCCATCCTGATAAAGATAGCCCGCCTTTTGCGGTGTCTCGACAGAAACGCCACCCGCTAGAGCCATATCACACTCACCCTGCAAAAGACTTTGCGCCGCTAGATGAATAGAAACCAGAGAAGTAGAACAAGCGGTTTGAACGTTAATGCTAGGGCCGCGCAGGTTCAGCTTGTATGAAACGCGAGTAGTCAGGTAGTCTTTATCGTTTGCGATCGCAACTTGAAATCCACCAAAAGAGCTTAAGTTAAACACATCCATCGACTCATTCGAATCTAGGGTATGTCGATTAGGATAAACATGATTGAGCAAATAGGTGTTTAAAGTAGCACCAGCATACAGGCCAATAGCACCTTCGTAGGTGAAAGGATCATAGCCTGCAGCTTCCAAACTCTCCCAGGCACACTCTAATAGCAGACGCTGCTGAGGATCCATAAGCCGCGCTTCTTTAGGACTGTAGCCAAAGAAATCGGCATCAAAACAGTCGATATCATCCAGCGTAGGGCTAGCTTTAACATAGTTAGGATTTTGAAGCAGCTCAGGCTCAACACCAGCAGCCAACAATTCTTCATCACTGAAAAAGGTAATCGACTCTGTCCCATTCTTCAGATTCTGCCAAAACGTCTCAAGGTTCTGAGCCCCCGGAAATCGACCTGCCATACCAATAACGGCAATATCGTTGGACACAGACGACTTGCTGCGGGCTCTAACCTTGATAGGCGCTGCGGCATCGTCTGTCCTTAAAAGATATGTTGTGAGCGAGGCGATAGTCGGATACTGAAACAATTCGACCGTAGTTAAGGTCGGATCAATCTCATTTTGCAGTCGACTAAGCACCTGCATCAGCCGTAGTGATGTACCACCCAGCTCAAAAAAATTATCTTGAACACCAACTGTTTTAATATCAAGCACTGACTGCCAAACACTGGAGATAATAGTCTCAATATCAGCAGACGTAAAACCGCGAGACTTTACTAGCTCTTGAAACGCTTGAACAATCTGCTGTATCTGCTCAGAAAACGCGCCGGCTTCAAACCATTTAACTAGCTGAGCGCGCTGAATTTTGCCAATAGCTGTTTTGGGAATCTCAGCTTGTCCGACAGGAACAACATAGGCCGCAGAGACACCAATATGATCTACCAGTCGAGTACGAATCTGACTAACCAGCGCAATAATATCACCGGTATCGGCCAGCTCATCATTAGGATGGAAGAAGATAGCCAACTGCTCAGAAGCTGACTCTGGGCTACGGACGCCACAGGCTGCAGTAAAGGAAGTTTCTATCCCTTCTATCGACTCAACAACAGATTCAATGTCGTGGCTGTAGTAGTTAATGCCATTGAGAATAATAACGTCTTTCTGCCTACCTGTTATCGTCAGCGCACCTGATTTCAGATAGCCCAAGTCGCCCGTATTGAACCAGCCATCGTCAGTAAAAACCGCTGCATTCAAATCTGTATCTAGATCTGTTGCCTGATCAAAAGGCTGATAATATCCAGCCATAACCGTCAGCCCTTTTACCTGTAGTCGGCCAATAGCACCCTCAGGCAAAAGCCGATCCACATCATCTACAATGCGTAGAGCAGTTCCAGGTATTGGCCTGCCAACTGTAACAAACGTATCGCTGTCGTACGTCGTTTCAAGCGAGAACTGACGAGAATGAACAACACCAGAACAGGTTTCTGACATACCATAGCCAGGGCTAATGGCGGTTGGAGAAAGACCGTAGGGAATAAGATGCTGTAGAAACTGCCGAGCAGTTTTACCCACAACAGCTTCTGCACCATTGCCCATCCAACGAACAGCAGATAGATCCCACGATCTATTAGTGCCATTGGCTAACTGATCGTTCACTAGCCCGTAGGCAAAATTAGGAGCCCAAGTAGCGGTGACTTTGTAGGTTTCTAACAGATCGATCCAGCTCAGAGGATCTTGAAGAATTCTGCTCTGGGCGACATGAATTTGTTCACAGCCCAAACAAACTTCAGTAAGATGAAACATCACCAGGCTAGCAACATGCTCTAGCGGCATCCAGTTGAGTGTGACATCTACAGATGAGAGATTGTTCACAGTTGCCATACCGTAGGTGCTGGCCTGCAAATTTTTGTGGGTTAGCATGACACCCTTTGGCATCCCTGTGCTCCCCGAAGTCAAAAGGAGCAGAGCTAACCTATCAGAGCAAGGCTTATGATATTCGCGCTGTTCTTCAAAATACTTTTTATCAGCCGCCGTAGTCTCTAATCTTTTCAAGTTTTCGAGCGTCAAAACTGGCACAGTATGCTCAAAACTTGAAAGCTGTTGTGATAGTGCTGCCTGCTGATTTTTATCTGTAATAACGATAGACTTTTCTAACAAGTGAAGCGCGCCGGCTAGTGGTGTCGTCCCTGACGGCAAAGGCTGAGTAGAAACAGGAACAGGAACGCAGCCACTGAGAATACATCCCCAGAAGGTGGCCAAGAGCTGGTGGCTCGTTGAGCACTGAAGAATAACAAAGTGGTCAGTGCTAGTGTTAGAACTGTCGGTATTGGAGACGACATCTATACTTTCATCGTCAGATTCTGTAATAATACGTCGCAGTCCTGTTGCAATTTGCCTCGCTTCTGCTAGAAGCTGCTTGTAGGTGCATCTTGTTTTAGTTCCATCAGCGGCTATATAGCGAATGCCAGCGTTTGTGTCGCTAGCTTGATACAGCGCTGCGACCAGGCTAGGTGCTAAATAGGCCTGAGAGATGTCCTGACCAACAGACGGGTCTACGGATAGCGACACAAACTGAGAAGAAGAGGTCATTCTTTGCGCCTGAGCGATCTCGAACAAATAAGCTTGTTGAAGCAGTACGATAGCGGGTTTTGAGCCCGGCTGTAAAGCGTTTGAGGTAGCGACATGTGGAATGATAGGCTGTAGCGCTGTATAGAACACCAGTCCTTTTTATTGCCCTGCTTTTTACTGATAAATGGAGTCGATTAACTTACTCATTTCTGATGAAACCCTACGAGATGGAGAGCAACAGGTCGGACTTTTTTTTGAAAATAAAGCAGAATTAGCTCAGCTAATTGCGCAAACAGGCGTTCACCAGATTGCGCTAATGCCTGCAATTCACGCTTCAGAAGCGCAGCTGGTTGAAGACCTAGTAGCAGGTGAATGCAAACAACAGGTCATTGCGTCGACACTGATGAAGCGCTCAGCAATTGACCAGTCAAAAGCGTGCGGCGTCCAGCAGGTAATTTTGTTTCACGCGGTATCTGATCGGCTGCTGTTTTTACGGGACAGCGCGATCGCAGCCCACCCCGCGCTAAAGCACAAAACGATTGATGCCAACGTTTGCCCGCAGCTGATCAACCAATCCATCGAGCAAAGTCGGCAAACCATGCTGACCAATGCCCTAGCGCATGTAAAGTATGCAACTCAGCAGGGCCTGCGAGTCTGCTTTGCAGCAGAAGACGCCAGCCGAGCAGACTTTAGCTTTTTGGTAGACTGTATCAATACGCTCGGCCCCTACATTGAGCATTTTTTGCTGTGCGATACGGTCGGTATCTTAACTCCAGAAAAAACCTACAGCTGGATTCAGCGCTTGCTCAGACAAACGTCTGTCCCCCTATGCGTTCATTTTCATAACGACATGGGTTTGGCCCTAGAAAATACCATTCAGGCAGTGAAAGCCGGAGCGCTGGGCATTTCGAGTACGATGGGCGGAATTGGTGAGCGAGCAGGTAACGCGCCGCTAGAGCAGGTTCTGTACGGACTGCGATCGCGCTTCGGCTGGCAGGTAGACGGCATTGACTACGACGCACTCGACCGGGTAGTCGCCTACTTACACGAGCGAGGGCACCGGCCCCATCCGCCATATTCACCGCAGGCACAGCGACACGAGTCAGGAATTCACGTCAGCTCTCTACTTCGAGACCCCAAGAGCTATGCAATTTTTAAGCACGACCGCCCCGAAATTTGGTTCGGTAAGTGCAGCGGAGCAAGCAACTTTCGCTACCTATTTGAATACCATCTAAAGCGGCCCTTAGCGCAGGCAGAGTACGAGCGGCTAAGGGCAGTCATCAAAGCGATCGCACTAAAAGAAAAGCGCTCATACTCAGTCGCAGACGTGCTGACCCTAATAGAGTCAGAAGGGCTGTTAGCTGCCGACCTTTTAACCAACGGCAAAGCTAATCAGCGACCTTAATCTTCGGGCAGGCGATCGCTGATTACACCACAAACCGCTGAAATCGCAACTGTCCGGGGCGAGGCCAAATAGTTCTGCCCAGACGGATCGCCGCTGCGCCCCTTAAAGTTGCGGTTGGTAGCGTAAACACCTGCCTCTGCTGCACCCAATACGCCTTTCCCAGCATTGATACAGGCCCCACAGCCTGACTTTAATAAAGTAGCCCCTGCTTGCTCCAGCAGCGCCAGATACCCTTGAGCTTCGGCCTGTCGCCTCACCTCCTGAGAGGCAGGAACGACAAACAGGCTTACCGTAGGCTTCACACGCCGCCCCTTGAGCACCGCCGCCGCCGCCGCCAAGTCGTGCAGCTTCCCCCCCGTACAAGAGCCAATAAAGGCACGCGTAATCGCAACAGGCGCTAGGTCATCTACAGACAGAACCTGGTCGGGTTTGGGCGGCCTAGCGACCTGAGGCTTCAGCTGGCTAAGGTCAAAATGGTAGACCCGTTCGTAAATCGCATCGTCGTCGGGTACAACCGATTCAAAAGGCACTGAAGTTCGGCCCTGAAGGTAGGCCATAGTCACCTCATCTACCCGCATCAGTCCGCACAGCGCGCCACACTCTACAGCCATATTGGCCAGCGTCATCCGCTCATCCATCGGCAGCTGCTCAATCACGCGACCGCAAAACTCAATGACTTTACTGGTCGCACCGTCACAGCCCAGCTGACCCAAAATAAAGAGCATAATGTCTTTAGCACTAACGTGCTGAGGCAGCTGACCGCCCAGCTCAATTTTGAGGGTAGCCGGCACTCGAATCCACAGATCGCCCATAGCGAAGATATTGGCCATGTCAGTGGTACCCACACCGGTAGAAAAGCAGCCAAAAGCGCCGTATGTGCAGCTGTGGGAGTCGGTACCAGCAATCACCATTCCAGGACGGACAAAGCCTGATTCAGGCAGCAGTACATGGCAAATACCAGCGGCTTCACCGGGCGAAACAACATCAAAAAGGTGACAGCCCTGCCGCTGAGCAAACTCGACCATTTGCTGGTGCATGCGGCCAGCACCGCTATCAGGGCGAATATCGTTAATCTGAATAAAATGATCGGCAACCAGAACGACTTTGCTAGCGTCCCAAAGCTTCGCATCTGAACCGAAATGCTGATAAAAAAGCTGACCAACCGGACCTGCGATCGCATCGTGAGACATTGCCAAATCGACCTTGGCAAAAACAACCTCACCAGGCCGCACAAACCGATTACCAGAGGCATTGGCCAGCAGCTTCTCGACCATCGTCATTGGCCGCTCGGCAGTGCTGCCTGTTGGCACCGTCAGCTGGCCCTGACGACGCTGCTGGTTATAGGCCATCAAACCGCCTGCCTGGCTAATCGCATCAATGGCCAGATTCGCGGATGTCGGCTCAGCCTCATCAATCACTTCAAGCGGCAGCCCAATATTAATACTGTTCCGGTAAAAAATTTCAGCGAAAGACCTGGCGCGAACCTTTTCAATACCAGCCGCCTTTATCGCAATCGGAGCAAACTCTCGGCTAGAGCCACAGCCAAAATTATAGCCCGCTTCAATCTGTTGATAGTGCTGCAAATTGCCTGCACCAATAACATGCTCAAAAGCGTAGTGCGCGAGGTGAGACAGTTGATCGTTGGTACCCCTCTTGGCTGGAATAATATCATCAGTGTTGATACTATCGCCCAGGTAAAGGATATGGTTTGAGTTAGTGTGATTCATAGGTTCTTCTGGAGAACGAGCGACGAACTCGCGGCAGAACGAGCGGTCCGCTGTTGGCTTCTCTCTATCATTTCTTTTGAGCATACTGATTGGAGCATACTCATCGGATCATACTGATTGAGCATGCTGAGCAGTACTTGGAAAACGAAGCTGTTAATCGTTATACTACGCCGAGGATAGACCCTGATTGTAGGTCTTTCCCCAGACACCTAACTCTAGGCACCTGACTCTAGACACCTGACCTTAAACGCTGAGCCTTAGCTAGTCGGCCTTTACCTTTAAGAGCACTCTACTTTATGAACGTCAGTCCTTCGCAGCGTTTTATGACCATCGGGACGATCATTAGCACGTCATGGCGACACTACACCTCCAATTTTGGCCGCTATGTGCCCCTATCGCTCAAGGGCAGCGGCTGGTTAGCACTTCCCTCAGCGATCCTGTTAGGCGGTATCCTATGGATACTCAACCGAGAGTTGACGCTAGAGAGTCTCTCTGGCGTGCTAGCGCTGCTAATTCCAGCTTGGATTGTTCTTTTTCTGTGGTGCAACGCCCAGTCTTTAGGAGAGCTTTCAGCGATTTCACGGCTGGTTCACCAGTCTCTAATCGTGCCCTCAAAAGTCGCCGCTGGCGGCGTAATCGACGTACCAAGAGAGACTGTCGCAGAGGCCCTGCGATTTACCCATTCTCGAAAATTTTCTCTGCTAGGATCCGCCGCTCTTCAGTGGCTGATTCTAGGCACCATCAACGCAGTTTCTTTTATCGCTGTGCTGTTCGGCGTCGGCATGATGATCGCCGGGTTTGGCATGTTTAACGGCGAACCTCAGCCCGGACTATTTCTGTTAGGCGGCGCGATAGTCTTTGTCTCTCTCATTGTTTTCTCCTGGCTAGCCATCTGGCTTTCTATGCGTTTTCTGGTCACCGAACAAGCCTTGTCTATCGAGACACCTTCTGGTGCGATCGCCTCCATTGGCCGCTCTTGGAAACTTATGAAAAAGCATGCACTTAGGGCATTTGGGACTATTTTCCTAGCAGGCATCATCTGTCTGCCGATTGTCTTAGTCACTACTATCGTTGCCCAAATTATTCAAGCCAATGTGTTAGATGCAGTAGACGCGCTACCCTCTCCTTCCACATCGCCACAAATTGTATTCTTAGGTGCAGCGGCATCTCAAATGATATTCGCACTTTTAGGAATGCTAGGAAGTATCATCATTGCGCCTTTCATTAGAACAGTCGTAACAACACTTTATTTTGATATTAGAAACCGCAAAGAAAGCATTGAAGCTTAACAGTTTTAAATTCTTTTTTTGAACTGTTTTATGTTGTTTTGCTTAATTATAGAGACTTGTTTAAGTCCTGAAAAAAGTGACCCGGCTCACAAAAGAATATAGTTGTCTGCACCTTGCCCTGTTTGATTAGGATCCGTAGTCTTTAATCAAACAGGGCAAAGGGGTTGTCTGCAATTCTTTTTTGGGTTCCTATATGGCTACCGGTAAAAAAATCGGCATCTTGACGAGCGGGGGCGACTGCGCTGGTCTAAATGCCGTGATTCGAGCGGTTACTCGCTGTGCGATCGAAATTTATGGTTGGGAGGTCCACGGTATCTGCAAAGCTACCCATGGCCTAATGACTCGCCCGCCCGAATCGAAGCGGCTAAGTATCAAACAAGTCGATCCATACCTGACAATGGGGGGAACATTTTTGGGCACGACAAATAAGGGCGATCCCTTCGCGTTCCCTATGTCAGATGGGTCCTTGCGCGATCGCAGCGAAGAAATTATTGAAGGCTACCATCAGCTAGGGTTAGACGCCCTCATTGGCATTGGTGGAGACGGCAGCCTGGCAATTTTAAGAAAGCTAGCGCAGCAAGGTGGCATCAACCTGGTTGGCATCCCCAAAACAATCGATAACGATGTTGGCATCACCGAGCGCTCTATCGGATTCGACACAGCTGTTAATATTGCAACAGAAGCAATCGATCGACTGCACTTTACAGCGGCCAGTCACAGTCGGGTAATGATTGTTGAAGTCATGGGCCGAGACGCTGGCCACATTGCGCTCAATGCCGGAATTGCTGGTGGCGCAGATGTCATCTTAATTCCTGAAATTGCCTACAGCTTAGAGAATATTTGTCGTCATATTAAGCAAAGGCAGGCACACGGCTATGACTATTCCATTGTGATTGTTTCGGAAGCGGTTTGTACAGAAGCAGGCGCACTGCTAGAGCAAGGTCACTTTGCCGACTGCAGGTTGGGCGGCGTCGGTCAGTACTTAGCCGAAAGCATCACAAGCTTAAGCGGTGCAGAAACCCGCGTCACCGTACTGGGCCACACGCAGCGAGGCGGCATATCTTCTCCGCTCGATCGCATTCTGGCCTCAGCGTTTGGAGTCGCAGCCGTTGAGCTCATTGCAAACGAACAGTACGACCAGATGGTCACCTGGCAAGAACGCTCAGTAAAAGCGGTTCCTATCGCAGAAGCCATTCGAGACTATCGTACGGTAGAGCCCGAAGGCACCCTAGTAAAAACAGCGCGAGGGCTGGGAATCTGTCTGGGTGATCGCATCATCTCTCGAACAGAACATGAGCAGCTCTCAGAAGCGCTAGGCGCAAACCGACCCGCCACCGTCCCTGCGTAGAGGTTCCTACTTAGAGAGCCCTGCTTAGACGTCTCTACTTGGAGGTCTCTGTTTAGAAAACTGACTCAAATCGTCATTCCTTCGTAGGCGATCGCCGCGTTCTCAAAACGCGCTTTCACCTCACGCCCTAGCTGGTCTAACGTCGTATCGTCCTGAACAGGACTATGATGCGCCAAGACCAGCTTTTTGACGTTAGCTTTAGTTGCAATCTCTGTACTGATATCCCATGGACGAGTTTGGTCGGCCCTATCAGCAGCAGGATGATGCAGGTAGCTCAAATCTGTATAGGTGCCGTCGTAAATTAGTAAATCTGCCTGGTCCGCAAAGGCAATAAAATCTGCACTAAACTGTTCATCGTTAGGCGTATCGGTAGCATATACAAGGCTATATCCGTCATACGTCAACCGATAGCCGATAGCTTCTGTGTCTGCATGTATTTTCAACGTATCCACAGAGATATCACCAATCTTAAAGCTTGAACCACCGAGCAAGGTCTCAAAAGTGAGGCCGGCCAGCATGTTCTGTAAAGGCATCGTAAAGTGAGGCTTAAGCATTTGATCTGTCAAGCAATGCTTAATAGAAGCCCCATTTGGCGCGGTGCCACCATAAACAGCGAAGTGATTGGCCGGGTTAAACGCAGGACGAAAGAAAGGAAACCCTTGAATACGATCCCACTGAGTGTGAGTGAACAAAATATGCGCATCCACCGGATCGGTCTGCTTGTTCAGATGCTGACCTAAGTTAACCAGTCCAGTGCCGCCGTCAAAAATAATATGCTGACCGCCAAGTTTGACTTCCACACATAGGGTATTGCCACCGTAGCGCTGGTTTTCGACAATAGGCGTAGGGACACTGCCGCGCACGCCCCAAAATTTCACAGATGCCTGACGATTCGATTCAAGCTGAATCGTTTTTTGAGGCTGAGTAGCAACGGGTGAGCAGGCTGTGTTGATCATAACGGGCAAAGCAAGACGCTGGCTAAAAAGCGGTTAACAGAGCAGAGCAGCTTGAACGACTCACCGATCGTAAGTACGTAGAGCTAAGTGACGAGCGCTATATGTGTAGCTTTAGTGAACCCAAGGGATAAGCAACGCGATCTCGGTGTTTCCATTGATTTTCTAGCCACCGCTTCTGCTGATAATTTCGGTCAAGAAGCGGTGACCACGGTAAGCATTATTCCTACCCTCAGCTTCCTAAAATCAATAGCGCACGCTCAACCGTCCTTAAGCGCCTGTTGCCACCTTACGCCCAATCGGAATACACAGCGGTGTCCCTGCCACCGGGTCATTAATAATCTGGCAGTCTAAGCCAAACACATCCTTCACCAGGGCTTCTGTCATCACAGCGTGAGGCTGCCCTTGTGCAACGATCTGTCCAGCTTTCATAGCTACTAAATGGTCCGCATAGCGACAGGCCTGATTCAGCTCGTGCAGTACGATAACGATTGTCCGCGCCTCGCGCTGGTTTAGCTCGTACAGCAAATCTAACACCTCAATTTGGTGAGCCAAATCTAAAAAAGTCGTTGGTTCATCCAACAGCAAAATCTGAGTGTTTTGAGCCAGTGTCATCGCAATCCAGGCACGCTGGCGCTGCCCTCCAGAGAGGCTATCTACAGGGCGCTCAGACAGCGCTTGCAGCTCTGTAATAGCGATCGCACTCTCGACCTGTTGTTCATCTTCAGTGCTCCACTGCTGCAACCAGCTTTGATGTGGATATCGCCCTTGAGCGATGAGCTCGCGTACCGTTAACCCTTCAGGGGCCGAGGGCCCTTGCGGCAGCAATCCCATCTGTTTTGCAACAGCCTTAGTAGGCAGCTTAAAAATTGACGTACTATCTAAATAAACAATGCCAGATTTAGGCTTGAGCAGTCTACCCAATCCCTTCAAAAAAGTGGACTTACCGCAGCCATTAGGACCCACTAGTACCGTAATTTTGCCAGCAGGAATCGCCAGACTTAGCTCGTCAATAATGATGTTGCGATCGTAAGCTAGCGTAAGTTGACGTGTCGTTAAAGCAGGCGAAACGGCGTTGGGCATTATGGGCATTAGAAATTAAAGGAAAGAGACTAGAGCAAAGAGACAGCCCCACAGTATATTACCTCGTTCAGCAATCTCCTCCGTTCGATGAGAGAAAAACAAATTACACAGACATGCTGCTCGCGCCTATCTATCAACGCAAACTCCCAATGCAAACTCCCAACGTAAACGCCCAGAGTCTTCTCGTGGTGACAGATCCTAGAATCACTCAACGGGCGGCGTCTCTACATCTCTAATTTCTACGTCTCTAAGCTGACGAATACCATATCCGCCAAGTGCGATCGCCAGTCCGCAAGTAGAAAACAAAGCCAGCTGAACGGCCATTCCAGCCCCCAATCCCGTACCAAATAAACTGCCGAGCACTTTAGCTAATGGCGCGTTCGGCTGCATTGCCGGTTCAAATACACGATCGGCCAGCGGCCCGGCGATCGCTGCGCCTACAGGCGACGCAATTTGAGTCAACAAAAACTGCGCTGAAAACACCCGTCCCTGCAAAGCCGGATCGACCTGCTTACGCCAAATTGTTTGGCTACAGCTCGCCGGAAAAGGAGAACAAAATCCACTAAACAAAGCTGTCCCAATCTTGAGTGTTGTTCGCTGAGCCAACGCTAAAACAATCAGCCCAATTTTCCAAAAAGCACTACCCGCCATCACGCCGTGAATCTGCCGCTTTGGACCACCCCAAGCGCTGATTAAAGCGCCCCCTATCAAACCACCTGCGCCGAAGAAAGCCAGCAGCGTCCCCCACACCGTAGAGTCGTTATTACTACGAGCAAGCACCATAGCAGGCAATATAGCAAAGCTAGCGCTATCGATAAAACTGCCAATGAGTAAGAAACTAAGAAAAATAATTAGGCTAGGACGATTCTGTAAATATCGTAAGCCAAACGTAATTTTCTGAAAAAAGGTCGAAGCGTCATTAGTCTGCGCCTGCAAAGATTGAGGCTGTGGTGATGGAATGCAAACTAGGCTAAGGGTGATTACGGCGCACCCAAAAGTTGTCAAATCAAATAGCAAAACGCCACTGAGTCCAGCGATCGCATAAAGCGCTCCTGCGGCGGCTGGCGCGATAACGTAACTACCTGACAGTTGTAGCGACTCAAGAGCAGCCACACGAGTGTAGTGCTGTTCTTCAACAATCAGTGAAAGCGAGGCGCTATAAGCGAGCTGTTGAATATATCCAAATAAGCCGTTAAGTGCGCCAAAAGCGTAAAGGTGCCAAATTTGTAGATTATCTGAGAATAGAAGAACAAGTAGTAAAACTGTAGAAATACCTGCCACCGAATCACCAATAAGCATCAGACGCTGGCGGCTAAACGTATCGACCCAAACCCCTGCAAAAGGAGAAATCAACAGCCTTGGAATTTGACTGACCACTAAGATGAGAGAAAGAGGCGTTGCTTGCTGCGTGACTTCCCAAGCCCAAATGGTGATAGCAAAGCTGGTCATCTCGGAGCCAAGCAGAGAAGCAAATTGACCTAGCCAAACAATGAGAAAGTTTTGCACAACGTGTTCATATCGCTTTTCTATACCGCTACCAACACTTCAAAAGAGTAGCGTTTGCTTTAGCTCTTCTAGATAAAGTGCTGTCCCGATCGGGCCGGGAAGCCCTAAGCATAAATAGGCTGGAATAAAGTAAACTTGCCCAGTTTTGGAAGGGGCTAAGGACTGGGCGATCGCATTATCTCTCCAAGCCTGTCTCAAACTCGATAGCTGCTGTTCCTTAAAGCTTTCAGCGCTATCTGACGCACTGGTCTGATAATCAGGCGCGGTGCCCAATAAAATAACAAGACCAGCATCTTTTACCTGAGCCAGCGCTTCAAGCGAAACCACAGCGGGCGAACCCGGACTCCCTGCCTGTATCCCTTCTATAGCCACCAAATTAAATCCTAGCTCAGTCAACAAGCGACTACATAGCCCATGAGCACTCGTACCCATATTGATCTGGTCCAATTTACTAGAGCTAAGGAGTAAAACGTTGGTGTTTTCTCCAACAAAGCTGCTTAATTCATTCTTTGCCGATTCAATTTTTTCTTCTGTTTCTTTGATTAACGACTCAGCTTTTTCAGGCTGTCCGACAGCCTCTGCAACCGTTCTCAAATTAGTATCAGCCGCGTCCCACTCCAGCAGTAGGGCAGGCGCAATTTTAGAGAGCGTTTCATACTGGTCGGCATTGTTGAAACTGACACCCAAAATTAAATCAGGCTTTAGCTCAACAAGTGCTTCAATAGAAGGCTGATAAGCCAGGCCCAGATTAGCTAGCGGACTTGTGACATAGTCGCCTAAGTAAGGAATTTGTTCACGGGGAGCGTCGTAATCTCCCTGCGGTCCTTGAGCGTGGTCAGCAAAGGCCACGGGTTGAATTCCCAAAGCCAGCAAAGGCTCTAGCGCAAAAGGGCTTAATACCGCTATCCGCTGGGGCTGAGCGCAAATTTCGGTGGCCCCCTGGTTATGCTCAACAGTGCGGCAATTTGTTGGTTCAACCGAAGAAGAAATAGACTTGTGAGACAAGTCATTAGCGCTCTTCTGACAGGCAGAGAGTGAAACCACTGTTAATACCGAAAACACAAAGGATCGAGTGACAATTGCCATTTGCACGCCTTACTCCTCTAGCAGAAGCATCAAATAATAGAAGTATCAAAACTGGAAAGACACTGAACCCACAATCGTAAGCGGTGCACCAGGTTCATTGAGACCAAAACGCGCGTTCTGAGTCGATGAAATATAATTAACATCGAATAAATTACGCGCACTAATCGTTGCCTGCCAGCTATCTCGACGGTAAAAGACTGACGCATTGGTCAGCAAATAGCTATCAACGTCGAAAGTATTTTCCAGATCGCCAGAGCGTTCTCCCACAAAGTTAACGCCACCACCAAACCCAAGTCCTCTCAAATCTCCTCGCTGGATTTCGTAGGTCGTCCATAGGTTAGCACTGTGCTCTGGCGCATTAAACACGCGATTGCCTTCGGGAATGGTGTTATCTTCTGTAACTCTCGCATCTATATAGGCATAGGACACAAGGATATTCCACCCTGGCAAAATCTCTCCAACCAGATCGAATTCAACCCCCTGACTGCGCTGCTCGCCAGTAGCGACCTGAGCGAACGGATCGTTAGGATCAGCAGTTGCCACATTTTGTCGACTCACATCGAAATAGGCCAGGGTTGCCAGCAGGTCACCCTCTAGTATTTCAGTCTTAATGCCCACCTCAAAACCTTCTCCTCGCTCCGGTCTAAGCGGACTCCCGTTGACATCTACGCCGTCATTAAGGTTAAAAGACTGCGAATAGCTACCGTAAAGCGAGATCTCTTCTATAGGTTGATAAACAATACCTACACGGGGTATCCAGGCGTCTTCACTTTGAGTCGTTTCAGTTATTTCATCATCAAAAGCAGAAGCTGGAAAAGAAGTTACTTTCTGTCTGATCGTGTCGTAGCGTAATCCAGCGACCAATATCAGATTATCCAACAGATCTATCTGGTCTTGCACATAAAGTCCCAGTCGATTACTCTCATTTTTTTGAACTCGCAGCGGGGGTAAGTCATCTACATCCACGCCGTCAAAAGTGCCATAGTCCGGATCAAAAATGTTCAAAGGTTGAAAGTCAGCAAAATCACTAAATCTGGCGCTGTCAGTCTCTGTACTACGGTTTAGGTCTAGACCCAGCAGCAGCGTATGTTCAATTGATCCTGTGTTGAACTCACCGATCAGATTAGTTTGCACGCCAAAGTCCCGAGGGAATCGATATTGCTGGCTCAGGCCTCTAGAAAAAATGCCAGCAGGTTCATCTAGAAAAAATAGCCCGATGACGCCCTCATTCGAGATATTTTGCTGCATATATCGCAAACTGTTCTGTACCTGCCAGCTGTCGTTGAAACGGTGCTCTAGGTTATAACCCGCTCTAAAGTATTCAACTTTTGAAAAGTCGTCTAATTCACCGGTAATTCGACTAGCGGGAACATCGGCAACTTCATCACCAACAGCAGGCAATCCAGCTTCAAACGGGCCTATGTAATCAGAATACTCTAGCTGAATGGTGATATCGGTGCGATCGCTAATCTCCCAGCTCAGCGACGGCGCAATAAAAGTCCGCTCAATATTCTGCTCATAGTCTCTAAAGCTTTCCTCATTACGATATAAAGCATTGAGACGATAAAGTACTCGTTCATCTGAGCTTAAAGGCCCGGATAAATCAATCTGAGGACTGATCAATCCTCTATTGCCAGCTTGAACCGCCACCTCATAAAACGGTTCTGATAGTGGCTGCTCAGTCACCAAATTAATCACCCCGCCCGGCTGAATATCGCCGTATAGAATTGACGCTGGGCCTCTTAGCACTTCTATCCGCTCCAGATTTGCAGTTTCTGGAATACCGTCATTACCAAAGCCAAACTGCCGAAAACCGTCTCGCAGAATCGGTACATTGTTGAATCCTCGAATATTAAAATCGGTATCCAACCCAGCAAAGTTACCCCCATCCGTGACACCGCTAAGATTGCTCAACGCATCTTCTAAACTGATGACTTGCTGATCTTCTAGCACCTGCTGAGGAATAACCTGAATCGAAGCCGGTGTGTCAAAAATGGGGGTATTCGTACGGGTTGCCGTCGTTGACTCAGGCACAAAATAGTCATCTTCAGTTCGCTCACCCGTAACGCTCAGCTGTAGCGTATCTTCATTAGCACGCTGCCCGACGACAGTACCCACCGATACATTTACCGCTAAGCCCAAAGCCTCTGCCTGCAACGCGACAACAGGCGGCGCATCCGTTCCTGTTATCGCAATTTGCACACGATTATCAGGTAGCGCGCTCACACTTACCAGCGCAACGCCTTCAGCCGGACGGCTCACCAAAAAATCCTCGCCTTCTGGCAGGCTTAACACGGTGTTGGGTATGTTTGCGATCGCAGCATTTCCGCTCACCGATGTCACTGGCACAGTCAGTTCACCGCTCGCCTCCAACCGCAAGACAACACCTTGTTCAGTTTCCTCAACCGTAATACCCGTCACCTCAACCAGTTCGGCTTGAGCAATCTGCATTAGCCGCTCATGGCCACCCATAACCGTTGGCGCTATCCTTTCTAATGAAGAGAGTTCAGCCTGCTCAGCTAATTCTCCATAAGAGGTTTCTTCTATCTGCTCTTCCAGCGCCTGCGCCGTAGCAGGCTGCCCCGCAGCTAAAGCTATAGCCCCCAATAATATTGTCCAAAAGACACCATACCAGCCGTTCACTATGCTTGCCTCACTCACATACCTGACACATCAGCTAATGAGAACAAACCTCATTTAGCCAGGTGAAAGCATGATAAAAGAAAGAGACAATCGCTATCTTATCGAGACGGATTTTTTTTCTTATTGAAACGGAGCTTTCTCCACAAACTGATTGCTTCAGCTAACGTCGTCCTAGCTGATACGCCTTCGGACTCACTGAAAACTTACGCCGAAACGCGGTACTAAACGCCTCCGGGCTGCGATAGCCAACTTGAACTGAAACTTGAGCAACGCTTAACCGAGCGCTGCTCAGCAAATCTTGCGCTTGCGCCATCCGATAGTCATACAAATGGCCGAATACAGTTTTTTTAAACAAATGGCGAAATCCTTGTTTGAGCTTAAACTCATTTAAGCCTGACAGATGCGCCAATTCTGACAGCGAAGGGGGATCGCATATGTTTTGCTCTAGCAAAGCCCTGGCATACTGCAGCCGATCCACATCCTTTGCCCTAATGCTAACGGCCTTGGTAGCAGACGCGCTTTCGCTAAGAAGCGTAAACTGCATTGCCAACAGTTCTAACGCCTTCCCCTGCAAATATAAATGCTCCATCATCCCTTGATAGGGCGAGCACAATATCTGCTGCAATATCTGATGCATCGCTGGTGTAATTTGACCTAGCGACCGATGGAAAGGCTGTGGCTGGCGCTCCTCTAAAAGCTGCTTTAGCGGCGAGGCAAGCGGAATGTCTCCCAAACCAAAAGAGTGAAG